>Ga0182745_1001558_pt1 | contig 21949 bp, 20 predicted proteins | sample eDN3rd30CKraftBY_FD_128523 | JGI IMG/M metagenome (GOLD analysis project Ga0182745, IMG submission 128523) | Enriched backyard soil microbial communities from Emeryville, California, USA - eDNA 3rd pass 30_C Kraft BY (version 2) (version 2) | ecosystem: Environmental > Terrestrial > Soil >...
CCTAATTCCTAATTCCTAATTCCTAATTCCTAATTCCTAATTCCTAATTCCTAATTCCTAATTCCTAATTCCTAATTCCTAATTCCTAATTCCTAATTCCTAATTCCTAATTCCTAATTCCTACCCACTATCCACTACCCACTTTGCTTGAGGACGATACCTCATGACATTACTGCAAAATCAGATGAACACCGACTCCCGACAAATCTTCGCTGACTGGGGAACATCGGTTCGACTGGAGGAAGTTCATCCACACTACGACCCCGGAACCGGGCGAGTGGACGAACAGGTTTTCTCGACTCCACTCACAGCCATTCGTCAGCAGGAAAAGCCGGAAAACCTGACCGCGACTTCCGCCACTTTGAGTCTGACACGACGCTGGTATCTAGTGCAGGAAAAGGACGTTCCCCCCGGTGTCGTGCTGACATCGGCCCGGCTTGTCGAAGATGAGATTCCGTACGCCATCCGAAACGTCAGTGAATCACAAGTCCCCGGTGTGTTACTGCTGGAATGTGTTCAGGGAGATCAACAGAAATGAAGCTGACAGTTCAAGTCACCGGAGAGGCTGAACAGCGCCTGCACGAGTTCCATGAAAATCAGGTTCAACCCGCCTGTCACAACCTGATTCGTAACGCAATGATTCAATCACTTCAGGCGATCATCACTGAAAACCCCGTCGAAACCGGGCGTTCACGTGCCGCATGGGTTGAGGCGTTACAGCAACTGGGGGGCATCCCTCCGGCCGGTTGGGAAGGCTCCCACCCGACCGCCATTGATGACGGGCGACAGAAAGGGAATGGGACTCTGGTGGATGGAACCGCATTCACTCAGGCAACCGCTTCCAACGGGGTCGACTATGTCCGTTATCTGGAATATGGAACGTCCCGTATCTCCCCGTTTGCGATGGTTCGACGCAGCCTGCAACGCCAGCGTGAACAACTCGCCGGGATGTTCGAACTTCAAAATCGTTAGCAACGACTTTAATAAATGTTCCCTGCAACATCTGAACTGCGATTTTGTAGGAAGAAAACTCACGCAAAGGCGCCAAGGCGCAAAGATTTTGTCTCCTGCTTTGTGCGAATTCCTCGCCAGTATCAGAAGGTGCAGCACAGTTCATTCGTGAGATTCGTCATATTCATAATTTCTACATCTTCTACATGATCCAAGATGTAAAGATCTGTTTCATACTGACCTCTTTGCGTCTTAGCGCCTTTGCGTGAGTCTCCTCTTCATCTTTCTCATCATCAAAGTGCGGAAGTTGCGATAAGACAATCAGACCTTTTTCCATGTCGGATCACTCCATGATCTCAATAACAAATATCACGGCTGCCGTTCAGTTGTACTGGCAGGCGTCGTCACCCGTTTCAACTCCGACACAATTCCCGGGAGTTCCGCTTGATGTCAATGGACTTCCTGCCTGGATGGAATTCTGGCTGACACAAGGGACCGAGCCAATTCATCGCGCCCGGTCGGGAGGTGAACTGAATGTTTTCATTGATATCCACTGCTTCTCCCGACAGTCCGACAAACGGGCCGTCTTTCAACTGGCAGATCAGGCCAGGAACACGTTCACTCAGAAACTGATTGCCATTCAGAGCGTGCCGTCACCAGCGACTCTTGTGGGACACCTGCGATTCTTTGAATCAGTGACACGTGACCTGACACGAGAATCACAACCCGACCCTCGGACACCATTACAACATGTGGTCGTCTCATTTACAGGACATGCTGAGTCCATGATTTAATGATCATGCTCATTAATACACAAATTAACATTATGAACGCCTAACAAAAATGACATCGATCCGCTCGCGGAAAGGAAATTCTCATCAATTGAGAGGTTTTGTTCGCGGCTCTAAAAACAAGGAACTGAAATGGCTGTAACCAATCTTGTCCGAAACCTGCGTGATGGCGAACTGGTGATTAAGGATGGTGGGTCCAAGTCTTTAACGGTCCTGCTGGATCAGGGTGACCTCAGCTGGACGCAACGTCTGCAGACCATCGAAGTCAAAGACCGCGGTTCGATTACAAATGGGCACTTGCGAAAAGGGGATGAAGAAGCGGTTGCCGTTTCGTTCTCCGCCCGCTGGACACAACTGATCGGAACTTCAGGAGATCCTCTGCAACTGTATGAGATGCTGACATTCCGTTCCGGCGCCGGAGTGACCAGCACGTCCACAACAGGACAGCAGGAAACGTTGACACTGGAATTCACAGTCACCGATCCCGCCGGAGTGGCAACGGAAAAGATTACCTTCTCCAAGGTCTATCGTGAAACATTGACCATGTCTGAAGGAGAGGACGCAAACACAATCGCCTTCAGTGGAAAAGCCTTCCAGACGTCTCCGGTTGTGACCCGAATTTAGCGTAATAAAATCCACATTTTATCATTTAATCAATTCTGGTGGATTTCATGGCGTTTACGGAATCAATCACTGTTCAAATCCTCGGCGACAGTTCCGGTCTGCAACAGGAACTCGAACAGGTTGCAGAACGGCTTTCCGGATTGCAGCAACAGCTTTCAGATGTGGCCGGAGGAACCGGGCAACTGGAAAGTGCCTTGCAGGGGCTTTCCTCCGCACTGGGGCCGCTCCAGGGAATCAGCAATCAACTGGGAATCATTCACCAGCAGATTCAAATGATCACCCGGCAACCGATCACGCTGGATGTCTCTCCGGCATTGGGTGCACTGCAGCAATTGATTCAGGCCGCACAGATCGCGGCTCAGCAGTTGGCGGCACTCAATATGGCCGCCGCGATGGGAGGAATGATTGGTGGGATGTCTGGTCTTTCAGGGAATCAGCCAATTCGAGGATTTGCCACGGGTGGCCTGGTCACCGGGCCGGCGGGAGTCGATCGCGTCCCCGCCAGACTGTCTGCAGGCGAGTTCGTTCTCAATCATCAGGCCGTGGCCTCCATTGGAGTACGAACATTGAATCAATTGAACGAAGGACGGGCAACCGGTCTTTCCGCCCCGGCCTCTTCGGTCTCGAACGTGACCTCTGTCCGAAAGGAGTCATCTCAGTCCACTCGCGCAGAAATGACCACCAATAATCATTTCGGCGGAATCGAAGTTCATGTCCGGGAAACCACAGACGTCCCGGAATTGCTGAGAGATCTGCGATCTCGAGACATTAGTCTCCGCCATCGACGCGGATAATGTTTTATTGATTTCATAATATTATTGATTCCAATACATTAACAGGAATTTCTGTCGATGCATTTCTCTCCGGCCATTCTACGTGGATTAAACGTCATTGAGTTCCCACGACCTGTTATCAGTTGTCGCCTTCATGACAGTTGGGATTACCTGAAATTAAAAGTCCCCCGGCAGGATGGAGATCAGGTTGCAGGAACATCGCGGGATGGCGTTGACATCTCGCTCGAAGGAGAGTTCGGCAGTGTTTCAGGAAGCCTCAAACTGAGCGAAGAAGCAATGCTCAATGCCATGGAGGAATTGCGGACGGCCTTACATGTCGAGAATGAAGAAGGCTATTCTCTGGCCTTATTTAAAAGCTCCTCTGGCGATCGGCGCTATTTCCAGAATTGCCTGACGACCCGATTCGAGGTCGATTTCTCTAATCCCAGCCTCTTCTCTTACACCGTTGTGATTCATGCGTCGAATCCGGTTCTTTATAGGATTTAGGAGTTAGGAGTTAGGAGTTAGGAGTTAGGAGAATAATTAGTTATTTTCAGTATCTCTACTATTAACGGATGATTTTGTTTGTTTTTGAATGATTGTGTTTGTGTCGTTCTGCGGTATTGCTCTCTGGGCTTGAGAATATTATGAATTTTCATCGTCGTATCATTCACCATGGAACGGAACCGGGCGGTGTGCCGCAGTTACTCTCTCTCTCCGCGGTTCGTTCCTGCTGGTTTGAGTTGCATCGTCAGGGAGGCTGCGGGAGCGGTCAACTGGTCTTGTCTGACCGGTTTCAGCAGCGCAATGCCGTTCAAATTGGAGACTGGATCAGCTTTGAAGTCGGACAAGGGGATCGCTGGTATCTCGGACGGATTGAAGAACTGCGAGCCGAAGTCCCCGCCGGCATCCGATTGCGTCTGGAAGGGATGTCTGTCGAGCTGAACCAGATGTTTCCAGGGGGCTTCGGGGATGACGCCGACGGGGACAAACCGCATCTGTATGCCGCGACCGATCTCTTCGGCTTCGATCCCGACAACGTCTTTCAGACGATGGATCATGTCCTCTCGGCGGATGATGTCGTTCGATTGCTCATGACGCAATCACTCCCGGCCACATCCCGGATTCAGTATGTCCCTGAACGAATCGAAGAACCGGAGCAATCCGCTCCGGTCGTCAGCATGAAAGTGCGGGGAGAAGAATCGGCTCGCGCCTTATTGAAAGATCTGGCCATTCGTGCTCGAGGAGCATCGTGGGGGGTGGATGAACAAGGGGAGTTTTTCTTTCTCCGTCCCCGATCTGACGTGCTGGCGACCTATCAGGAGCAGCAGAATCTGACCTCATTGTCGGAAACCCGAGATATGGAGTTTGTGTTCAATCGAATCCTGTTGACCGGGGATTATGTTTACGATCAGTTTCAGGACTCCGGTGATCTGGCCCGTCGCTCCTACCGCTGGCGAGCCAATTTTCTCGAGCCGGACAGCCGGTCCCGATTTGGGGATCGTCGTATCCGCATCTGGTTGCCGTGGATTCGAACCCAGAATGATGGTCTGGCTTTTGCGAAAGAGTTCTTCCGGACTTATTCCAAACCGGGGCGACGTTATCTGATGGAAACGGTCGGACAGACAACACTCCCTCGCCCCTGGCTGGGACGAGTTCGTGTGAATGATCAGTCCGGAAACCATTTGATCACTGCAGCCGTCGAGACCATTCGTGTCCTGTTTGACCATATTCCCCGGTTTCGAATGGAATTGGGGCCCACCGATCCCCGACAACTCTGGCCGGAGCCGCCTCACGACGAACGCTGGGAGTTGCCACATCGAATGCTCTCCGACGGTGGAGATGTCAGTCTTTCGTCAAGCAGTTCTTCTTCACCGGATGACGGGGACAACAACAGCCACGGTGGAGGTGGGGGGAGTTCTTCTGGAATGGGAGGAATCTCCGGACCCGGTTCCAGTGACGGGTCATTTCCAAATTCAGACGAAAGCAGTGATCTGTCCAGCGATGAATCAAGTCATGATTCCAGTGATGCGTCCTGGTGGTCCTCCGATTCATGGTGGGATTCGACATTCGACTCCAGTGACGATGACAGCTCTCTTGAAAGTGACAAATCCGGTTCAAACGAAAGCGAAACGTTTTCTGAGAGTGAACCCTCTTCTTCCCAAACCGGATCGAGTTCAGTTCTGTCGTCTCATTGGTCCACTGGTGAGAACGAGACTTCATCCCAAAATTCTCACGATTCCAGTGAGAATGAGGACTCTGCCACGGAGAGTTCTGGTCACACTTCCCATCCGAGTTCAGACGACGAGGAATCTGAAGAGGAGTCTGACGACGGCAACTCCGATTCAGGTGATGAAGAAACCAGTTCTTCACCAGCCAATGACTCAAGTGGGAATTCTGGTGGCAGTTCAGGCGGTCCTTCGGGAGGACACTCTGGAGGAGGAGAGCCAGGAACAAGTCTTTCTGAAGAAGACAACGAGACCACATTTGTCTGGGAACATTAGAGCAGTTTGCTCTACCATGTGCCCGCGCAGCGCGCGTCTCATCCATATCAACGCGATTCGCCGCGTGGCGGAACGGTAAACACTTTGAGTGACTTTGTTACAGACCGACAGTCGTTCAGTCTGTCACGAGGAAAAAGAGGACTCACGCAAAGAGTTTTGATTCGCGTCTTGTGTGAATTCCTTTTTTCTTACACGTGAGCGGTCTGAAGTGTTTCATTAGAAATGTGAAGCAGAGCTTCAAGTCGAGTGCGTTCCCAAGCTGGAGCTTGGGAACGAGGAGTCCAAAAGTTCTCTTGATTTCTTTGCGCCTTTGCGCCTTTGCGTGAGAATCCCTTCGCTCTGTCAACACAAACCCGACGGCTGAAATACAGCATCAACACCTGATCAGGATCCGCCATGTTTTTTCGTCGTGCGACTGATGGAACGAACGTTCCGGTTCCATTAGAGAATCAGTTTGCCGGGGCGTTTGCGACTCCCTGCTGGATCATCGGAGGGGGGCCGTCGTTGACGGAATCGGTGGCGGCTGAAATTCTCAAAACGCCTGCTGCACGATTTGCCATGAATCTGGCGGGGGCAGGGCTTCTTCGTCCGCAGTTCTGGACCAGCTACGACCCCACGCCCCGATTTCATCGTTCGATCTATCTCGATCCCTCCATCACGAAGTTCGTGCATGAAAGCAGAGCGATGGATCTGGTTCCTGAAACGACACTCAAGGTCTGTGAATCTCCGTCGCTCTACATTATTGATCGAGAGAAGCAACGGGGATTTCAGGAGTTTCCAGGTCAGGGGAACAGTCCCATCACAGACTGGCAGGATTCCTTCATCCAGACGATCGACATCGCTTATCGTCTGGGATTTCGGCAGTTGTATCTGGTCGGCTGTGATCTGGGGATCGCCCCGTCAAAACGATGGCTGCGCGCCGCTTCGATCCGTGACGTCTCCTATTCTGCCGGAGAACCATTGGGAGAATTCGCCCGGCGTTGTGAGCATGTGGGGATGAGCCGACCTGAGATGGAAGAACTGGCGACCGGGCAACAGTATCATTTCGACGAATCAAAATCGCTGAAGGCCGCGATCCAGACAGACTTCCACTACTATCGGGTCTGCCAGTATCTGCGGTTGTCGCGACGAGCGATCGGCTTGAGTGGATTACAGATTGTCAGCGTGACGCCGGGGAGCCGGTTGAATGATCACTTTCCGACCTGCAGTCTGTCGACGGCGTGTCGGCGAATTCAGTCGATGATCGGCAATCCGGCCAGCGAAACGACTCGAGGACTCTACACTCAACAACAGGATCGGCGTCCTGCTTCCCTTGCTCCGATGCGAGATTTCCGCCCCCATTTCTGGTCGACGTCGGAGAAGGCTGCTTCTCAGAAAACGCCCGAAAAGAAACCTGCTTCTCACCCCGCCCAAAAGCGACTGAAACAGGCTCTGGCGGAGGTTGAAGAGATTCCAGTCCACATCGACGAAGAGGGATGACTGGATTATCAGATGACGGAAACGCTCCGGGTACCGAGAACCACGAATCGAACGAATCTTACGAATGAATTTCAAGAGGATGTTTCCTCAACGATTCGTGAGATTCGACAGATTCGTGGTTCTTCTTGTTTTGAATTTCCTAAAAACGCCACATCTCCATTCCTGAAAAGAGAATACGATTCCCGTTGACCTGTTTTTACCAGTCCGGATAGACTTCGCGGGACAATTGAAAATCCTTCAACCGCAGACGGAAATTTTCCAGGAAGGAAAACCTGTCTGTCGGATTTGTTGTTCCCTTGACTCCCTTTGTGCTGGATGCGTCTGGTGAGTTCTTCTGCAGAACGTCTGATTCCTTTTTCGCATTTTGAGCGATTGCGGGCCGGTCGTGAGATTTTACGACAGGAAGCCGAGGCCGTTCAGGAACAGGTCAAACGACTCGACACCCGATTCTGCGTTGCAGTCGAAATGCTGTTGAACTGCTCTGGCAGCGTCGTCGTGTGCGGCATGGGAAAAGCCGGGCTCATTGGGCAGAAGATCACGGCGACACTCTCTTCGACCGGCACCCGATCTCACTTCCTGCACCCTGCGGAAGCGGTGCATGGAGACTTGGGAACACTGTATAAGAATGACATTTTCCTCGCTCTCTCCAACAGTGGCGAAACCCCGGAACTTCTGCAGATTCTGCCGTCCGTCCGCAGTTTCGGGGTGAAAATCATCTCGATCACCGGGAGCGATCAGAATTCGCTGGCCAGACAATCCGACGTGGTGATTGAAATCGGTCGTCTAAATGAAGCGTGTCCCTGGGGACTGGCTCCCAGCAGCAGTACCACCGCGATGCTCGCTGTCGGTGATGCGCTGGCACTGGTGACCGCTCAGTCACGTGGATTCAGTCCGTCGCAGTTTGCCACGTTTCATCCAGGTGGAAGTCTGGGACAAAAACTAAAACCGGTTGTTGAAGTGATGCGGCCGCTTGATCAGGTTCGTGTGGCCTCCAAGTCGGCCACAGTGAGAGACGTTCTGACTCTGACCGCCCGACCGGGACGACGAACCGGGGCGGTATTACTTGTTGATGACGATCATCTTCTGGCCGGAATTTTTACGGATAGCGATCTGGCTCGTCTGCTGGAGACCCGGCGTGACAGTGGCATTGATGAACCCATCTCCAACGTCATGACATCGCAACCGCTGACGATTCATGAGAAAGCGAAGCTCTCGGACGTTGTGGAGATGATTGCGACCCGACGGATCAGCGAAATTCCGGTGGTCGACGATGAGGGTCGTCCGCTGGGACTGATTGACATCACGGATGTCATTGGCTGGCTCCCCAAAGAAACCGGGGAGTGACCGGTTCGATGGGACGATTTCTGATCACACTGACAGTCACGGTCTCGCTATTGGTAGCGCAGCGAGTTTACACGGCAATTCTCCTGCCGATGACGGCGGTCGTGGCCACATCATCCGGTCCCGACCTGCATGCGGCCGAGACCTCCATCCACCAGCCGGCCCTCTTCGAGCAGCAGGCGATGGATGTGTTTCCGGATGCTCCCTGGACACGACAGGCAGAGCACACTTTTCAACTGGCCGAAGCGGTCACGCTTTACTTTCGTGAACTGCAACGGGTGCAGGGAAGTGGGAACACGATTCAGATCTCTCCGGTCGCGATCCTGTGGCGCGATCCGAAACGACCAGAGACTCCCCCCTACCGGATTCTTGCCGAGCGGGCACAGATCAAGTTTCAAAATACCTTCTTCGACACCGCCATCTCGTTGACCGATGCCAAGCCAGGTCGGGTAGTCTGGGCGTCATTAGAGGGAAGTGTTCATATTGATGGGCCTGACGGATTGAAAATCGAAGGACAGAACTTCAAGTTTGAAGAAGAAGCGAGACAGCTTTACAGCGATGATCCGATCGAATTTGCCTTCGGTCCGACCCCGCAGGATGAACGGCGCGTTGTCGGAATGGCGAATCAGATTCAGTTGACGTTTCTTCCCTCGGACGACCCTTACCTGAAGAGTGACATGCCTCGGGTGGGTGGTTTGGCAGAGGTTCAGCTCCGGCGAAATGTCGTTCTTGATTCCACTTTTCAGCAACAGGGAGAACCACGTCACGTTCGTATGACCAGTGCCGGATCCTTGATTTATGACATCGTTCACGGAGAGTGCACGGTTGAAGATCAAGTGCAGATCGTGCATCGGTCCATCAAGCCGGAAATGGCGTTGCAGGACACCATCGAATGCGAATGGATCCGATTACAACTCGAGACTGCCGACAACAGTCCTCCCAACTCCCCCGCTTCTTCCAAAGCGGTTTCCTCTGGTTTGGCGTCTTCCGGATCTCCAGGGGAGACCTTTGATCGTCTGGTCCTGAAATCCATTCGAGCCAAAGGTGAGCAGATCGGAAAAGGAAAACGTCTCAAGATGACCTCGGACGAGCAACAGGTCGTTGCCGTCATGCAGGATTTCTTTTACGACGCCCGGAATCGGCAGGCATTACTGACAGATGAGGAGCAAGTTCAGATTCGTCGGGGAGACGCCGTTTTTCGTTCGCCGGTGATTGATTTCCGTCATACTGCGGACAACGGTCTGGACACCCTCGAATGTCGTGGGCCGGGGGAACTCGAGGTCCTTCAGGAAGGTTCGCAATCCGTCCCGGTTGTTGCCCGTTGGAAAGGACAGGTTCAGGTTCTTCCCGATCCGACGGCGAACGCGCATGCCATTCGCATGGAAAATCAGGTTCAGGTCGCCGTCCCGGAACAGTTCCGGCTGGACTCCGATCTGTTCACACTCTGGGTCGATCTCGATCGCGTGCAAAGCCAGCAGGCAGTAAAAGGACAGACGGTAAGAAATCAGGCCGCAGGAGGAGAGGGAAACCCACTCTCCCGCCCTCTTCCGTTAAAGCGAATGCGGGCTGAAGGGAATGTTGTTCTCCATTCTGACTTACTTCAAATCCGTCGCTCCAATGTCATTGATGCCGTCTTTGTCCCTGGAATTATCGAACCGATTCATGCTCCGCAGCGATCGCAATCAGAAACGACGGGGCTGAATGGACAGAAACCGGCACGTCGCAATTCTCCAGTGATCGTCGAAGCAGATCAGTTTGATCTCGACCTGATTCATGACTCACTGGCTGCAACGATTGACTTCCGTCGGATCATCGGTCAGGGGAAGGTGGCGTTGCAATATTATCCGGACCAGTCGATGTCGGTTGGTTCCCGGAAGATGGAAGGCCCGTTCACGCTCACCGGTCACAGACTCACTGCAGAAAATGGCGGAGGAATCCGGCAGGTGCTCACCGTCCAGGCGGAACCGGGGTCCAACCCACAGGAACGGCCGCAAGCGGTTGTCGGGTTTGGAGCTGCCAGATTGTGGGGAGGTGAGATTACACTGTTTCGCCATGAAAACCGGGTTCACATCCCCGGTCCTGGAGGATTGAGTGCCCCGCTTCCCGAACAAAAGAACGGACCTGCGGTTGCCGGAACGTCGTCACCACAGAAGCTGGACATCATCTGGTCTGAAAAGATGAATTTCGACGGTCTGGCGATGCAATTCTGGGGAAAAATCACCGCGTCCGTCCCGGGAGAACAGAACAGTATCTCTCGACTTCTCTGCGAAGACCTTACGGCAGTCTTGAATCAACGCATCTCTTTTGTGGACCCTCAAGACCTGCCGCAAGATCCGACAATTGAATCACTGCTCGGCAAGCACAATGTCACTCTCGAAGCCTGGGGATTCGAGAATGGAGAACTTTCCGCATTACGAACCGCATCCGTCGCTTCGTTCGAACTGCATCAATCGACTGGTGAGTTTCAGGGACAGGGTCCCGGTGAAATTCACTCGTGGACACTGGGAGATCAGGTTCAATTCGCCCCGAGTGAACAACCGCGTGCCAATCAGCCTCCCCGTTCTTCACAGTCGTCGAAATGGCGTTATGCCGGAGTGGCCTTCGCCGGCAAGGTGACCGGCAACTGGAACCAAAATGAAGCGACACTCAAAGATCGTGTGCAGGTGATTACGGCTCCGGTGGAGAAAGCCCGAGTGAAGTTTCATCGAAACCAACTCTCCGATAAGACGCCCGATGCAGAAAACGCGGTCTGGATGAAGTGTCATCAACTGCGAATTGTGCGAAGAATGAACGCCGATCAGAAATCCGGCATGATGGAAGTTTTCGCCACAGGAGCCACCGAACTGGAAGGTCACGTTTTCCGTGCCACGGCAGATGAACTGACCTATGACGAACGTCGAGGACAGTTTGTTCTCAGGGGACTGGGACGCGAGGCCACTCTCTATCATCAACCTGAAATCGGGCAACCTGCCAGTACGTCCGCCGCAAGACTTATTCAATTCTCCCCTGCCAAACGGGAGATCAACATCGGCGGCTCAACCGGATTCTCTGGCGGTTATTAACCCGGATGATTCAACACGGAAAAGACGGAGATTACGTGGGTGGCCCCGATTGCTCGCAATCGGGGCGGCGCAGCCGTTCGAGGCCCCCTGCGCAACGCTTTATCTGAAGAATAGGTCTCATTTCAGAATCACAAGGCCAATTGACGTCCATTCCGGTTGGATAAGGCAACGCGGGATTCGATGCCTCCTATGGCTGCGCCACCCCGATTGCAAGCAATCGGGGCCACCCAACGGCCAACGAGCCGCGGAACATGTAAGACCACCCGACGTTTGAAGCCTGACAAGGCACTACTGAATCGCCACACGATTGCCGTTCACCTGTAATCGTCCCGCTGCAAACAGGCTGATCGCTTCTGGATACGCTTCGCACTCGGCCTCGAAAACACGGGCCGCGAGAGTATCGGCATTGTCGTCATCCAGCACCGGCACGGTTCGCTGTAGAATGATCGGACCGTGATCGTACTGATTGTCGCAGAAATGCACGGTACAGCCGGAGACCTTGCATCCGCGGGTGAGGACCGCTTCATGAACATGGTGTCCATACATTCCTTTCCCGCAAAACGCCGGGATCAGCCCCGGATGGATGTTCATGACACGATTTTCAAAGTCATCCGGAATCAGGATCCTGGCGAGAAAGCCGCCAAGAATCACCAGATCAATGTTCCGGTCCCGGCATTTCTGAAAAACGGCGTCGCTGTATTCTTCCAGACTGGAATAGGTGGACGGCGCCACGAGTTCGGCAAAGATGTTGAGTTCCGCAGCCCGATCGAGTCCTCGACAGGATCGGTTGGCAACAACGTAGTCAACGCGGGCGTTCAGACGGCCTTCATCAATCCGGTGCTGAAGATTGACCAGAGTCGTTCCCCCTCCGGAAACCAGCACAGCCAGACGTAATGGGGATGAGGAACGATCGGAAGTCATAGGGGAGAGCCAGAAAAAAAAGAACCAAATTCTAAAGACTAAGAACCAAATTCTAAGAACCAAAGGGAATACGTGCACACAACATCTTCATTTGTGTCGAAGTATCGTGGCAGCACTTTCATAAAATCCTTTGGTTCTTAGTCTTTAGAATTTGGTTCTTTCCACGTTACTCCCCCCTCGGGTAGAGTCGGCGGACACGTTCGCGGTAGGACTCGAGAAACGGTAACTGCTGGCTGTTCAGGGGATCAAGGGCGACGATTTCGATCATCTTCCAGCCGTCTGTCTCCTGCTGCCATTTCGATTCCCACATCGTGGCAAGCCGCCCCGCTCCCCCCTGTTTGTAGGTTGCTGTTGTGTTGACTCGAAACTGAGCCCGGGCTCGTTGTCCCTGTGCAAGCATCTCCACCTGAATGTCGGAGACGCGCATGTCGTTGTGTAATTCGACCTGGTTGTAGCCTTCTGCCGCGAGAAGTTTGACATCCCAGGCGGAATCGGAAATATACGAAAGCGTTTTGTCGAGGTCCCGTTTCTGGAATGCTGACGTCATGGCCAGAATTTCTTTCCCGATCATTTCACGCGGAGTGACGACCACCTGATCGTAGATGACTCCGCCGGCGGCCAGAAACAGGCAAACAATCGCCACGGCCAGAGCTCCCCAGTGTTGCCGGGTCATCCACACCTGAATGGAGATGATCACCCCGACCAGAGATATAATGAGAATTATCCAGGGACTTTCACTCGGCCACATGATCTTCTCCGAATTCGATGACGCCGATCATGCCATGCCAGTTCAAGGGAGGAGCGAGAGGAAATGGACTGCTGTTGTATCCAATCTCTGTATCCAGTCTCAATTTCTCAGTTGAAGAACCGGAGCGGCCAACGAGCCGCGGAACCGCTCCAACAACACGCAAATTGAGGCCGGACACGGCACTATCTCGTTACAATTTCCTTCACCAGACCTCGTGCGGCCTTATAGGCATGACGAACGGCAAACAGGCGGGTTTCAATCTGATCTTCACTGTAGTACCGACCGGTCTCACTGGCAGGCAACCCCGCCAGAGCGAGTGTTAACGGCAGTAATTCCATGAATTCACGGTAACGGCGTTGTTGATCATTACTGGGGGTTGGTGTCGGTTCACTCACAACAGGGCTCCACGCGAATGCGGCGATGGAAGCGGTCGAATTGTTTCGCCCACTCATCCCATAAAAACTACGAAGAAGTGATTCACTCTGTTGGAAGCATATTCATTTTCCCGCAATTCATCCACCGCGCCACAATCACACAGAGATTGGCAGGGAATTCGACGATTGCCAGATCCGAAAGAAAAAACGGGGAACCGGTGCAACAGGAGACCGATCTTTCTATTCTTTTCTGTTTTCCGATTTCGTTCCCGTCACTTCACCCCTTTCTGACTGCAACATGGTTGAGAATCTGCCACTGAAAACGCTGGTCCACAAGGATCTTACGATCGAAGGGTACTCGCGCGCCGCAGTCCAGAGTTACTGGCGGATTCCGGAATTGAAAGTGGGCTTCGATCTGGGGGGGAGCCCCTGGTCATTCATGGGGACACAGACCTTTCTGATCACGCATGCTCATCTCGATCACATGGCCGCACTCCCGGCCTATGTCGCCCGACGACGGATGATGAAGATGGAGCCTCCCACCATCTATGTCCCGGAAAGTGTCGCCGAACCAGTGGAACGTATGCTCCGGTCCTGGCAACGGCTCGATCGGGGACGCATGCTCTGCAACCTCGTTCCCGCTGCTGACCGGGGAGAATACGAACTCTCGCGAGAGCACGTCATCACCACATTTCCCACAACACATACCGTCCCGTCGATTGGTTATATCGTCTGGGAGCGGAGGAAAAAGCTGAAGCCGGAATATGCCGGAATGACCGGGGAACAAATCCGCGACATCCGTTACAGCGGAATCGATGTGTCCACCGAAGTCCGTATTCCTCTGGTCTGCTATACCGGAGACACCGCACCGGCCGGGCTGGATGCCTGCGAGGACTCCTATCAGGCGAGAGTTCTGATCACCGAAATGACTTTCTTCCGACCGGAACACCGAAAAGAGAAAATCCATAAATTCGGACACATGCATCTGGATGACATCATCGCTCGAGCGGAGCGGTTTCAGAATGAACTGATCATTCTCGGTCACTTCAGCACCCGTTATCATGATGACCAGATTCGAAAATCGGTCTTGAAGAAACTTCCGCCAGAACTTCGAAATCGCGTCGAACTCTGGTTGTAAAATCGGGGTCCTGAGAGACTCCAGGCTTTTGCTTGTTTTAAGATGGGCAAATTCCGGGAGGGCGAAGCTCCTGCTGAGCCGCGAGTCAGAGGAATGTTTTCCATGGTTTGCGGCTCGGCGGGAGCCTCGCCCTCCCGTGCCATCTTCTATAAAGCGAAAGCCCTGTGAAATACCGTCATTCGACGCAATCTGATAGTAACGAGAGAATTCATGACAAAGCGCATTAATAATTTTTCTGCTGGTCCCGCCATTCTGCCTGTTGAAGTGCTTGAGGAAGCCCGTGAGAACATGCTTTCACTGGGAGACACCGGCATCGGCATCATGGAGCATTCGCATCGCGGAAAAGCCTTCATCGCCGTACTGGAAGAGGTCGAAGCAAACTGCCGCAAACTGGCGAACATCTCGGACGATTACAGCATCCTGTTTCTTCAGGGGGGAGCTTCGTCGCAGTTTTTCATGATCCCGATGAACTTCCTGCAGCCGGATCAGACCGCCGATTACCTGGTCACGGGAGTCTGGGCGAAGAAAGCGATTGAGCAGGCGCAGCGTTATGGAAAAACTCATACCGCCGCCAGCAGCAAAGACCGTAACTTCTGTTACATCCCCAAAACCGCGACGTATTCCGATAACCCGGCCTATGTTCACTTCACATCCAATAACACAATTTATGGAACACAGTGGGGAACCGAACCGGAAGTGCCTGCCGGATCGACGCTGATCTGCGATGCCAGCAGCGACATCTTCTGTCGGCCGATCGATGTGTCGAAGTACGATCTGATTTACGCCGGAGCCCAGAAGAATCTCGGACCATCCGGGGTGACACTGGTCATCATGAAGAAAGAACTGATCGAACGGGGAAACAAAGAGATCCCTGAGATGTTGCAGTACCGGACTCATGCCGAGAACGATTCCTGTTACAACACTCCCCCGACGTTCGGCATCTACATCATGGGACTGGTCTTCAAGTGGATTCTCAATCAGGGGGGATTGAAAGGGGTCGGTGAAGCGAATCAGGAGAAGGCGAATGTGCTGTACCGGTTCCTCGAACAGAGCAAGCTGTTCAAGTCGACCGCCGACGTGGACAGCCGTTCGTTAATGAACATCCCGTTCGTCACAGGAAACGAAGAACTCGACAAAGCCTTCATCAGCGCCGCGACCAAAGCTGGCTTTGATGGTCTGAAAGGACATCGTAGCGTCGGTGGAATGCGGGCGAGTATCTATAACGCCTTCCCGAAATCCGGTGTGGAAGAACTGGTCCGGTTCATGTCCGATTTCGAAGCCAAACAGGCGTAGCACTACAGTTGTCGATCGCTCATACTGAGGGCTTGTCTGTATTCAGATGGGCAAGTCTCCGGGAGGGCGAAGCTCCTGCTGAGCCGCGTCGAAGATCACGCTTTCCCTGGTTTGCGGCTCGGCGGGAGCCTCGCCCTCCCGAGACAGTTTCTATCATGCAAAGAGGCTCAAAACATTGAGCTTTCCAATAAGTGTAACTGAAATTCTACTGCGGTAATCGGCAGCATCCGGGGCGGCATGGGGGCGCGTCGGATGGAGGGCAGCTTCCCATCACTGGAAGAGACCGCGTTCCTCCGGCAACGTGACCGGCCGGAGCGCTCATCAATTTCTCAACACGACGACTCTGGCAGGTCTCGCAGACCGGCGATTCTCCCTGTCTGATGAAAATTTCCGTTTCCGCACCGCAGTCCAGGCATCGAAAATCAAACGTCGGCATTGCATTCCTTTCAAAAACAGTCGTTTGAAGTATAGGGAAAGACAGTTCGGAAACGAGGCCATTCTCATGGCATTTTCTCCCCGCTTGAACCCATCATGAACGAATCTGGAACGACTGGCTGAAGATATTTTTTCGATCTTTTGTCACCGCTTCAAGATGTCCGGGGTAGATCATCAATGAAATACGGCCACGATGTTCAAAACGATCCTGTTGTAGGAGTCTTGCGATTTTCAGGCAATTCCTGTTTCTGCTGGCTTTAAGCAGCCTGTCTTTTGGAAATCATTCATTCGTTTTCGCCGAGCCCGCTTCTGTTCCCATCGGTTCTGAATGGACCGGCCGGGACACGCTGGTGATCGGTGAAGAACTCAATGAAGACGCCCGAGAGTGCCTGGCCGGGTTTCACTGGAACCCGACCGAATTCAAAGTTCAGGTCACTCCTCCCAATGGACCGGGAAAGGATGATGCCCTGATTCGATTCCCATCTCCAGTAGCAGACCAGAATGAGATCTTCGCCACCGTCACGCTGGAATGGTATCAGGCGAAGAACGAGAACGGGGAACTGATTCAGGCTCCGGCCGTGGTTGTCGTTCATGAATCAGGGCGCAAGATGCCCATTGGGAAGATGATTGCAGAGGGCTTTCGTCAGCGTGGAGTTCATGCGTTTCTGATTCATCTGCCGGGCTACGGGGAGCGTCGTGCCGCTCGACCGAACGATATTGCTGAACTCTCGGTTCGCCTGCGTCAGGGAATCGTTGACACCCGTCGCGCCCGTGATGCGGTTGCGGCGTTGCCATGCGTGACGAAAGATCGTATTGCCCTACAAGGTACAAGCCTCGGGGGCTTCGTCTCTTCCACCACCGCCGGACTGGATCAGGGGTTTCACTCTGTGTTTATCCTGCTTTCCGGTGGTGACATCTACGGTGTGGTGAAGAATGGAGAACGGGAAGCCAAGGCCATTCGTGACACTGCCCTCACATCCGGAATGACGGACGACGAGCTGCGAGAAGTGGCCTGGAGCATTGAACCAACCAGACTGGCCCATCGACTCAACCCGGAACGAACCTGGCTTTATTCTGGTCTTTTCGATCAGGTTGTTCCCATTACGAACGCCAGACTTTTCGCCAAGGCCGCGAAACTTTCCCGGTCACATCACATCCAGATGCCTGCGGATCACTACACTGGAATTCTGCTTCTCCCGGGAATCCTCGACCAGATGTCTGCGGAGATTCTGGGAATTCCGGTCTCGCAGGTGAAATCCCCTCTGCAGGAGATTGTGAAACAGGTCGACATGGGTGACCCCGAAGAAGAGGCCCCCGTCGGATCACGATAGTGTCAAGGCTTTCGCCTGTTTCAAGATGGAAGATCTTCGGGAGGGCGAAGCTCCTGCTGAGCCGCATGGAGGATCACGCTTTCCATGGTTTGCGGCTCGGCAGGAGCCTCGCCCTCCCAGGCGATTTTCAACAAAGCGAAAGCCCTGAACTACGATCTTGAAACAGATGATTTTGAATCAGATAACAGATACTGTTACGGTTCGATCCAGCTTGATTCCCATCCGGTTGATGTGCGAACAAATTCGGCTCGCAGGTTGCCTGATTTTCTGAGCCAGAGAAGCTCCATCGATTCCACATTCAGAATGATGACAGCGAAGTTTTCCTTCCCCTCGAGCGACTCTTCTTCCGTCAGCTCTTCAGTGAGAAAGTCATCAGGCAGGTTCGTACTGGGACCGGCCGCTCTGGCACCGGGATCACGAATTCCCATGTAGTGACGGCGACCTTCGAGGGGCGTTCGTTGCCAGTGATCTTCTGCGATCTCGTCGTCATGATGAATCTCCGCACTGGCAGTCAGACTCAACTGGACATGATGAGACGGGTCATACATCAGACCGCTCACCTCGGAAGAGACTTCGATCTGTTCGACCTTCGGAGAACGAACATCGGTGTAAAAGAACAGGGAACGATCTCGGTTCTCCGCTTCCCGCAGACGCAAGATGCGTTGACGCGGTCCATCCATGGTCTGGGTCGCCAGTGAAACATGCGACCACGGATGTTCAATATGATCGGCAGCGACAGCCAGTTCTTTCCACAACCGTTCCAGAATTTCGGACAGTGATCGGGTTTCAGGATCGATCTCAAAAAAGTGATCAGACATCGTCTTGTCTTTCAACTTCAAACGGAATCGACCGCAACAGCAACGCGGCCTGGATACCGTATTCGTGTCGTCCACCCTCCAAAGCCATCAATCAAGAACCAGGTGAGCAATGGCTCAATGCTTTGTCGGCAGGTAATCCTGTGACAGCCAGCGGGCGAGCAGGTCGAGTTCTTTTTCCGAGAGTTGATCTTCAAACGCGGGCATCGCATTATTCCCCGAATCGCCAGCGTAAATCTCCTGCGGTCTGGCGATCATCTTTTTCAGCCAGGCGGTACTTCCATAGCCGGTGAGATCCGGGAACAGGTCTTCCGCCAGTGCTTCTTCAGCAAAGCCGCGAACGCCGTCGATCACCACAACAGGTCGCAGTGCATGGCAATCAACACAGGCGTCAATTGTTCCTGAGGCCAGCTCACCGGAGGTGAAGATTTCCTGACCGCGCTGTACTTGCGGGGCATCTGGAGGAAGTGCATCCGGGCGACCGGATTGCGTGTAAAGGAACTCAATCAACGCCTGCAAATCTTCGGCGTTCTCTGCTTCCAGCAAGGTCGGTCCGTTCGATTCCGACCAGTCTTTCATCGAGCCTTCCAGAATCGCCTGAGCAGCTTCGGCATGGTCTCCCTGAACCTGTTTAAGGGAGTCGAAATGCTTGTCGAACTGGGTCAGTACCGATTTCATCCAGTCACGAGACGCAAACGTGATTGTGGTTCGATGGTCGGGATCAGCCAGTTCGGGAGCGGTCGCCAGATCCTTCAAACGATCTTTCCAGCCAGCAGGCTGATGACAACTGATGCAGTAGGTCTCAAACAGTTTGGGGCCTTGTGTGAGAGGATCGTTCTTGAGCAGGTTGGCTGCTCCTTCAGGAGGAATCCCTGCAGGAGAAAGAGCCAGTTCCGTCACACGATGGGCATCAATATGAGCCGCGGCGACAGACTTGCGGAAATCATGCCCTGTCGGAGTGTCGGCAATCCAGTCGGCATGCAGAGCCATTCCGGTGAGTGTCCCGATGATCCCCACGACCACCCAGAGGAACGCAACATTGAAACGATGACCATATCGAAGTCGGGCGATCAGCGGCATCAGGACAATAATCAGGAAGAAAATCCCCGGGAGGATGACAGCTCCGAAAGATTCTCCCAGTCCGGTTTCCGCACCCGTTTTGACCACCCAGGGGAGACTGAGAAGTTTGAAGAGAAACAGGTAATACCATTCCGGTCGGGCCGCCGAATAGGCCTGAGCAGGATCGGCGGGTGCAGTCAGTTCGGCTCCTCCCCAATAGAAAGTGCAGGCCAGAATCGTGATAAGAACTGTAAGACAGGCAATGCCATCTCGCAGAAACTGATCGGGCCAGTATCGGGCATCCGGTGTTTGGGGGTTCTCGTCGGTCCGTCGCCCATGACGTCGAAAGAGTCCCAGATAAAAGAAGATTCCGATCAACAGGAAGAACGGCAGAATTCCGGCGTGAATGGCAAAAAATCGGGTGATGTTCAGGTTCCCGTATCCGGTTCCTCCCTGCACGACCTGTTGAATAGACGGGCCGACGAACGGAACAGAGCCGATAATTCCGGTCACAATTTGCGTCGCGGCATAGCCTCGCTGATCCCAGGGAAGAAGATACCCGGTGACTCCGAGTACCATCACCATCTGCATCAGAAGCAGTCCCAGCCAGAAATTCACTTCACGAGGAGCCTGATACGCCCGAAAGATGACGATCTGCATCAGATGCAGCAGCAGCAACACCATCATCGCCTGAGCGGCAAAGTGATGGACTCCACGAACCAGCCAGCCAAACGGCATTTCATTCTGAATATAAAAAACGCTTTCCCAGGCGGTCGTCGCACTCGGACTGTAGCTCATCCACAGAGTGGTTCCCGTGAGCATCAGGAGACCGAATGTGAACAGCAACACGGCTCCCCAGGAATATCGCCAGCGGGCTCCCCCCGGGATGTTGGCGTAAAGAGTCTGTTCCAGCAGGACTCGATATCCGGTGCGATCATTCAGCCAGTCGAAGAACTTGGACATCGTTTTCTGAAGCCTGTTTCACACAGATTTGAGATCGACTTTCACACTGTTGTTGTGGGAAAGAAAAGGAGGAGACTCACGCAAAGTCGCTAACCTGGATTATTCATACTTCTGGTAGGGTGCCTGCAGCAACTCCCGAAGTGGCGGTGCATTGCGCACGAAGTTTTGTCCTGATGGAAACCACACACTGTTTTTTGAGGCGGAGTTGCGGAATGCACCATTCTCCTGATTTCTTCGTGCTTCATCATGCACCCTACGAATCATCCGGGCTAAGGCGCAAAGAATTCAGAATCAATCCGTTCTTTATAATCTTCACCTGTTGGACAATATGTAAATGATACGGACACTACGAATATTGCGAATCATACGAATCAACTGTGATGAATTTCGGCGATACGCTGAACCGACAGAGTGTTGTCAGCATCTCCCCGTATCGACTCTTCTTTTCCGCGTTTTCCGTCCTTTCCGTGGTTCCTCTGAATTTTCTGACCTGATCCCTGGCTGTTCTATACGGGAATCTGTTCTTCAGTACCGGATCGGAAGTTCTGGAACCGGACCCAGATTTCGTCACCGTTCCGGATCTCCGCATCCAGCCGATCCAGATTTCGTGGAGGAGTCTGATTGAAACGTTCTCCATTCAGACTGAACGAAGCGGCATGGCAGGGGCAATACAACCGGTTCTCTGTGGATTGATACCCCACAGTGCAGCCAAGGTGAGTGCAACGGGCATTCAGACAGACGATTTGTCCCTCGTCATCCAGTCGAACCAGAACGGAACCGAGTGCGATCCCCGGGTAGGTTGTCCAGGCGTCTTTCTTCGTACCGATCACTTGCAGTATCTGTGGAGGACCACCGGGAATGAGACCGCCGGTTTTGCCGACGAAGTAACTCGTCTCCTCCGTAGGCGCCGCCGTCTTGGACCGGCGGAACAACGGAGAGAGAACGTTCCCAAAGGCAATGAACAACGGAACGGTGGCGGTAACACCGGCCACAAGCAGTGCCGCTGCTTTGACGAGAAAACTTCTTCTTGGCGGATGGTCTTCTGCAGATTTGACTTCGACAGAAGAGGCCACTTCAGGATGAGATGATTTCATGGGCGGGTTAGCTGGCAGGGGTGTCACATTCGGATTGTGATCTTCCGATTATATCAAAACACACATGACCGTTGACAATGCGACGAGGGGAAAGAAGCAAAAATCGTAACACTTTAGCGGAATGAAGTCCGTTCAAATTGCAAAGAGAAATTTTACCGCAAAGACGCGAAGGACGCCAAGAAAGAGCGAACCACGATTAGGCCGAATCTTTTGTCAGGATTCTCACTCTGATTCATTCGTGTGATTCGTTCGA
>Ga0182745_1001559_pt1 | contig 21942 bp, 11 predicted proteins | sample eDN3rd30CKraftBY_FD_128523 | JGI IMG/M metagenome (GOLD analysis project Ga0182745, IMG submission 128523) | Enriched backyard soil microbial communities from Emeryville, California, USA - eDNA 3rd pass 30_C Kraft BY (version 2) (version 2) | ecosystem: Environmental > Terrestrial > Soil >...
CCCGTTCAGCGACCACTTCCGCGGCAACAGCGGCCTGCCCACCGGCTACGTCGCCTGCGACCAGATGGTGGCCGACTACGAGAACACGGTACGCATGTTCGGGCACGACCCGATCGCCTACAACGCGGCCACCGACATCCGCGAATACACCGAGAACACCTACGCGGCCTACGCGATGCTGCGCTTCGGCCAGGACGGCGGCCGCTTCCCGTGGGACGCCAACGCCGGCGTGCGCGTGGTGCGCACCGAGACCACGGTGGACGGCTACGAGCTGATGCAGGATTCGCCGACCAACGAGGTGTCGCAGGTCAGCGTCAAGAATGCCTATACGGACGTGCTGCCGAGCTTCAACTTCCGCATGTTCCTGAGCAACAACCTGCAATGGCGCGTGGCTGCCTCGCGGGCGATGTCGCGGCCGAACTTCGACCTGCTCGACCCCTACGTCTACCTCAACGACACCTTCTTCGACTTCAACACCGGCGGGGTGTCCTATGCCAGCCGCGGCAATCCGTACCTGAAGCCGATGTACTCCAACCAGTTCGACACCTCGTTGGAGTGGTACTTCGGCCAGGGCTCGATGCTGTACGGCACCGCGTTCTACAAGAAGGTCAAGGGCTTCTATTACTACGACACGGTGGCGGCCAACTACTACGACGGCAACTACAGCGTGCCGCTGGAAGGCTCGACCACCGGCGAGACCCGCACCTGCGCCGGCCAGGAGTGCGTGCGCGAATTCCAGCTGCAGACCCGCTCCAACGGCCAGGACGGCACGATCAAGGGCCTGGAGTTGGGCTACCGGCAATTCTTCACCTTCCTGCCGGGCTGGCTGGACGGGCTGGGCTTCGAGGCCAACTACACCTACGTGGACAGCAAGGCGCCGGCGCCGGATGCGGCGGGCACGGACGGCATCGAGATCGCCTACCTGCCGCTGGAGGGGCTGTCGAAGAACAGCTACAACGTGGTGCTGATGTACGAAAAGGCCCGCGTCTCCTTCCGTGCCGCCTACAACTGGCGCGACACCTGGCTGGTCACCACGCGCCCGCCGAATGCCGGGCACGTGCCGCAGTACCACGACGCCACCGGCCAGCTGGATGCCTCGCTGCGCATCAACCTCAACAAGATCTGGTCGCTGTCGCTGGACGGCACCAACCTGCTGGACGAGGTGCGCTCGGACTACTACGGCAGCACCAGCCGCCCCAATGGCTGGTACATCAACGACCGCCGTTACGGTCTGAGCATCCGGGCGAACCTGGACCTGTAAGCGGAGGTGCGGTGATGGTGGGTGCCTGGCACTTCAACCTGGGGGGCACGCGGCGGCAAGCGGCCACGGGTGCCGGGCTCCTGCGGCGATGGCTGGCGGCGGCATGGGTGCTGCTGCCAGCCCTGGTTTCCGTGCCGGTGGCGCATGCCGGCGCGGAAATGGCCTACCGATGGCACAACGTCGCCATCGGCGGCGGCGGCTTTGTCACCGGGCTGCTGTTCCACCCCCGGCAGCCGGGCCTGCTGTATGCGCGCACCGACATCGGCGGTGCCTACCGGTGGGAACCGGCGCAGCAGCGCTGGCAGCCGCTGCTGGACTGGATGGATGCCGGCGACCAGGGCCGCTTCGGCGTGGAGAGCATTGCCGTGGACCCGGCCGATCCCGAGCGGTTGTACATGGCGGTGGGCACCTACCTGCATGCGCGCGGCAGCAACGGCGCGATCCTGCGTTCGCGGGATCGCGGGCGCAGCTTCCAGCGCACCGAGCTGCCGTTCAAGTTCGGTGGCAACGAGTTGGGCCGCGCCAACGGCGAGCGCCTGGCGGTGGATCCCAACGACGGCAGGGTGCTGCTGTTCGGCACCCGTGCCGACGGCGTGTGGCGCAGCGGCGACGGCGGCGTGACCTGGAGCGAAGTGGAGTCGTTTCCGGCCGTTGCAAAGTCGGCGACGGCGTCGAGTTGGAACGGTGCGCAGGCCATTGGTGTGGCCTTCATCAATTTCGAACCGGACAGCAAGGGCGGTGACGGTGCGTCGCGCACGGTCTATGCGGGTGTTTCGACGCAGCAGGCCGCGCTGTACCGTTCCGACGACGCCGGCGCCAGCTGGCAGGCGGTGCCCGGCCAGCCCACCGGGCTGCGCCCAAACCACATGGTCCGTGACGGCCTTGGCCGCTGGCTGCTCAGCTACGGCGACCAGCCCGGCCCCAACACGATGAATGACGGCGCGGTGTGGCGCTTCGATCCGCGCGACGGTGGCTGGACCGACATCACCCCGGTGCCGCAATCCTCCGACCTGCAGGGCGATGGCTTCGGCTGGGGCGCGGTGGCGGTGGACCCGCAGGATCCCGAACGCATCGTCGCCAGCACCTTCAACCGCTTCGCGCCGCATGACGATGTCTTCCGCAGCGTCGATGGCGGGCGCAACTGGGTGGGGCTGTCCACGCGCGCGGATTTCGACCACGGTTACGCGCCGTGGACGCAGGAGGCGCGCCCGCACTGGATCGGCGCACTGGCCATCGACCCGCACGACCCCGGCCACCTGCAGTTCGTCACCGGCTACGGCATCTGGGATACGCGCGACCTGCGCAGCTTCGACGAAGGCAAGCGCCTGACCTGGCGTTTCCCGTTGGCCGGCTTCGAGGAGACCGTTCCGCTGGCGCTGGTCAGCCCGCCGCAGGGCGCGCACCTGGTCAGTGGCCTGGGCGACATCGACGGCTTCGTGCATGACGATCTGGACACACCGCAGCAGCGGTTTGCCGGCGTGCGCTTCTCCAATACCGAAAGCCTTGCCTACGCCGGGCAGGTACCGGGATTGATGGTGCGCAGCGGTTATTTCCATGATCGGCCGCAAGGCGCGGTACGCGCGGCGTGGTCGAAGGACGGTGGTCGCAACTGGAGCGCGTTCGCCGGCGAACCGCCCGAGGGCGACGGCGCCGGGCGGCTGACGCTGGCCGCCGACGGCAAGCGCGTGATCTGGCATGTGCGCAATGGCGGCCATTGGCTGAGCGCCGACCTGGGTGGCCGCTGGCAGGCGGTGAAGGGATTGCCGAAGAGTGCGGTGGTGGAGGCGGACAAGGTGGAAGCCGGTGTGTACTACGGCTTCGATCCGGGCAGCGGCGCGTTGTATGTCAGCGGCGATGGCGGCGTGGAGTTCCGGCAGGCCGGGGCCGGCATCGGTGCGGTTGGCGATTGGTACCGCGCCGAGATCCGCCCCAACCCGTGGCGTGCCGGCGAGGCCTGGGTGGCGGCGGGCTGGCGCGGGTTGCTGCATTGGTCGCCGGGCAGGCTGCAACGCGTGCCGGGCGTGGACAACGTGTTCTCGGTCGGGCTCGGCAGGCCGGCCGCCGACGATGGCAGGCCGGTACTGTTCGTCTACGGCGACGTCGCCGGCAAGCGCGGGCTGTACCGTTCGGACGACGGTGGCCGTCGCTGGACCCGCATCGACAACGACGCCCAGCGTTTCGCCGGTGGCGTCCGCCACGTCACCGGTGATCCGCGCGTGCATGGCCGCGTGTATTTCGGCACCGAGGGGCGCGGCATCTGGTACGGAGAACCGCAATGAAGCAACGGGTATGGATGATGGCGCTGGCCCTGGCCGCCGGCACCGCGCAGGCGGTTGAGCTGCCGCGCGTGTTCGCCGACGGCATGGTGCTGCAGCGCGGGCAGCCGCTGCCGGTGTGGGGCAGGGCCGCACCGGGCGCCGAGGTGCGCATCGACTTTGCCGGCCTTCAGGCCACGACGAAGGCCGATGCGGACGGCAACTGGCACGTGCAGCTGCCGGCGCTGGAGGCCGGTGGCCCCTATTCGATGCGCATCGACGACAAGGCCGCGCCGCAACGGCTGGATGACGTCCACGTCGGTGAGGTGTGGCTGGCCTCGGGCCAGTCGAACATGGAGTGGCCGCTGGCGCAGACCGTGGATGCCGAGGCGGTGATCGCCGCGGCCAACGATCCATTGATCCGCCACTACAAGGTACCCAAGTCGTGGGCGGGCACGCCGCAATGGCAGCTGGCCGGTGGCCGGTGGACGGCGGCTTCGCCGGGTACCGCCGGCGACTTCTCGGCGGTGGCGTACCACTTCGCACGGCAATTGCGCGCGCGCACCGGCGTGGCGGTCGGCATCATCGACAGCACCTGGGGAGGCAGCCCGGTCGAGGCCTGGACCGACGCGGCCACGCAAGGGCTGGATGCGGCGGCGGTCGCCGCGCAGGCCACGGCGCTGCGCGATTCCGACGCGAAGGCACTGGCGGTGACGCGGGCCAACCTCGCGCGCTGGCCGCGGTTGCCGGCCGATGCCGATGGCTGGCAGGCGTGCGAACTGGACGAGGAGGCATGGGTCGCCATCGCCGCGCCTGGCCTGTGGGAAACCCAGGGTTGGAACGGCATGGACGGCGTGGCCTGGTACCGCGGCGGCTTCACCCTGAGCGCGGAGGAGGCGCGCAACGGCGTGACCCTGGGCGTGGGACGCATCGACGACAGCGACACCACCTGGGTCAACGGCGTGGAGGTGGGCGGCACCACGCTGCAATACGACCTGCCGCGCCGCTACGCGGTGCCGGCCGCGGCGCTGCATGCGGGGTTCAACGTCGTCGCCGTGCGGGTGGAGGATTACGGCGGCGGTGGTGGCATCCACGGGCAGGCCGGCGAATTGTTCGTGCAGCCGCACGGCGGCGCGCCGCGTCCGCTCGATGGCGCATGGACATTCCGCGTCGAAAGCGCGCAGGTCGCGCTGGTGGACGACAAGAACCAGTACCCGGCATTGCTCTACAACGCGATGATCCACCCGCTGCGGGACTACGCGCTGCGCGGGATCATCTGGTACCAGGGCGAGGCCAACGCCAACACCGTGGCACAGGCCGCCGCATATCGCCGGCAGTTTCCGGCGCTGGTCGAACAATGGCGTACGCAATGGCACGCGCCAACGCTGCCGTTCCTGTGGGTGCAGCTGGCGCCGTTTTCCTCGGGCGCCGACCGCCGCGATGCCACCGGCGTGGCGATCGAAAGCCCGTGGGCGGTCTTGCGCGAATCGCAATCGGCGGCACTGTCGCTGCCGGCCACCGCGCAGGTGGTCATCACCGACGTCGGCGAAGCGCACGACATCCACCCGCGCGACAAGCGCACAGTGGGCGAGCGCCTGGCAGTGGCCGCGCGCCATGTTGCTTACGGCGATGCCCGAGTGGCGTTCACCGGCCCGGTATTCGAGCGTGCCGAAGTCCGGGGCGATGCGCTGGTGCTGCACTTCGACCACGCCGCCGGCATGGCCGCGCGCGGCAACGGGCCCCTGCGCGGCTTCGAGGTTGCTGCCGCCGATGGCCGTTTCCAGCCGGCGCAGGCGCGCATCGCGGGCGATACCGTGGTGCTGCGCGCCACCGGCGTGCGGCAGCCCGCGGCGGCGCGCTATGGCTGGAACGACACCCCGCAGGACGCCAGCCTGGTCGGCGCCGATGGCCTGCCGGCCTCGCCGTTCCGCACTACCGAGGACACTCGATGATGCACCTTGCCCGTCGCTCCGCCCCCATGACCGGGCTGCTGGCCGCGCTGCTGGCGCTGCTGCTGGCCGCCTGCGGCGACCCACCGGCCGGCGGCCGCGATGCAGGCGCCGCCGCCCGGCCGGTTGCCGATGTGCCGATCCCGCGCATCGTCAGCGACAGCGGCCGCCATGCCCTGCTGGTGGACGGCAAGCCGTTCCTGGTCCTCGGCGCGCAGGTCAACAACTCCAGCAACTACCCGCAGGCGCTGGAGGACGTGTGGCCGGCCATCGAGGTGCTCAAGCCGAACACGGTGATGGTGCCGGTGGCCTGGGAGCAGGTCGAGGCCAGGGAGGGCGAGTTCGACTTCTCCTTCGTCGACACGTTGCTGGAGCAGGCACGTGCGAAGAAGGTGCGGCTGATCCTGCTGTGGTTCGCCACGTGGAAGAACAACGGCCCGAACTACGCGCCGGAATGGGTGAAGCTGGACAACGCGCGCTTCCCGCGGCTGCTCACCGCCGACGGGCGCACGCTCAATTCGCTGTCGCCGCACGCGCAGGCCACGCTGGAGGCCGACCGCAAGGCCTTCGTGCAGCTGATGCGCCACCTGAAGGCCAACGACCCGCAGCGCACCGTCATCATGGTGCAGCCGGAGAACGAACCGGGCACCTACGGCAGCGTGCGCGACTTCTCGCCGCTGGCGCAGAAGGATTTCGATGCGCCGGTCCCCGCGGCGCTGCTGGCCAGGCTGGGCAAACAGCCGGGCAACTGGCGGCAGGTGTTCGGCGATGATGCCGACGAATTCTTCCACGCCTGGCACATCGCCCGCTTCATCGACGAGGTTGCCGCCGCCGGCAAGGCCGAGTACCCGTTGCCGATGCTGGTCAACGCGGCATTGCGCGGGCCGTTCAACCCCGGCCAACCGGGCCAGTACGCCAGCGGCGGGCCGACCGACAACGTGCTCGACGTGTACAAGGCCGCCGCACCGCACATCGACCTGCTGGCGCCGGACATCTACATGCCCGAGTACACGCTCTACACCACGGTGCTGGAGCGCTATGCGCGCGCGGACAACCCGCTGTTCGTGGCCGAGACCGGCAACCGCGCCGAATACGCGCGCTACTTCTTCTCGGCGCTGGGGCGCCAGGCCATCGGCTGGTCGCCGTTCGGCATCGACTACTCGAAGTATTCCAACTATCCGCTTGGCGCCCGCGTGATGAACCCGGAGACGCTGGAGCCGTTCGCGCTGAACTACCGGCTGGTGGCACCGGCCGCCGAGGTGATCGCCAAGGCCAGCTTCGAAGGCAGGGTGCATGCCACCGCCGAGCAGCCCGGCCAGCCGGTGCAGACGCTGCGGATCGACGACAGGTGGAATGCCATCGTCACCTATGGCGTGCCGCAGTTCTGGTTCCAGGGCGAGCCGCCGGGAAACCCGGAGCCGGTTGGCCGCGCACTGGTGGTGCAGCTGGGGCCCGACGAATTCCTGGTCACCGGCGCGCATGCGCGGATCAACCTGGTCGCCGCCGACCCGGCTGTGGCCGACCGGCAGATCTACCACTCGGTGGACGAAGGCACCTACGTCGATGGCGAATGGAGGTTCCGCCGCCGCTGGAACGGCGACCAGACCGACTATGGCCTCAATTTCTCCAGCGCACCGCAGTTGCTGCGGGTGAAGCTGGCCACGTACTGATCCAACGCACACGGCATGGCGCCGCATGGGCGCCACAACGGAGGAAGCACCGATGAAGTTGCGGAACAAGCACGCGCCCCTGCGCATCCGATTGCCGGCGTTGGCCGTGGTCGCGGCGACGATGATGCCGCTGGCCGCCGCCGCGCAGAGCGTGGAGCGGCAGGCCGATGGCGTGGTCGTGCGCCCGGCCGACGACGGCGCGGCCGACGTGCGCGTGCAGGTGGTGAACGGGCACATCCTGCGCGTCAGCGCCGATCCCGATGGTGATTTCCAGCGCAGTACCAGCCTGATGCGGGCGCCCACCGCCGGCCCTACGCCGGCGTTCGAGGTCGCCCGGGATGCCGATGCAGTGACGCTCCAGGCCGCCGGTATTTCCGCGCGGGTGGCGCTGGCCGATGGCCGCGTCCGCTTCTTCGATGCCGCCGGCGCGCCGCTGCTGGCCGAATCCGCGCGCGGCTTCCAGCCGGAGCAGGTCGGGGGCGAGCCGATGTACGGCCTGCGCCAGCGCTTCGAACCGGTCGAGGGCGAGGGCCTGTACGGCACCGGCCTGCACCAGCAGGGCTGGATGAACCTCAAGGGCCGCGACGTCGAGCTGCTCCAGCACAACATCGACAACGCCATTCCCTATCTGATCTCCAGCCGCAACTACGGCATCCTCTGGGACAACAACTCGATCACCCGTTATGGCGATCCGAAGGGCCTGCGCCCATTGCAGGAAAGCCTGTTGGTGTACGACGCCGAAGGCCAACCGGGCGCGTTCACCGCCCGTTATTCGTTCGACGGCAAGACCCGCGTGGTGCGCCGCGAGAGCGAGATCGACTACCAGTACATCAAGGACCTGAAGGCGCTGCCTGCCGAAGGCTGGAACACCGCGCAGGGTGGCCGCACCCGGGTGACGTGGGAAGGCGCGATCGAGGCCAGGCGCGGTGGCCGCCACACCTTCTCGATGTACAACAGCGAGTACGCCAAGGTCTATGTGGACGGCGCGCTGGTGATCGACCGCTGGCGCCAGAACTGGAACCCGTGGCACCACGAGTTCGCCCTGGACCTGCAGCCGGGGGTGAAGCACCGGGTGAGGGTGGAGTGGGACGCGATCGACCCGTCCTACATCGCCCTGCTGCACCGCGACCCGCTGCCGGCGGACGAGGCGGAGGAGTTGTCGATCTGGTCCGAGGCCGGGCAGATGATCGACTACTACGTCGTCGCCGGTGCCAATGCCGATGCGCTGATCGCCGGCTACCGCGAGCTTACCGGCAAGGCGGTGCTGCTGCCGAAGTGGTCGTATGGCTTCTGGCAGAGCCGCGAGCGCTACAAGACCCAGGCCGAGCTGACCGGCGCGCTGGACGAGTACCGCCGCCGCAGGCTGCCGATCGACGCCATCGTGCTGGACTGGTCGTACTGGCCGGAGGACGCATGGGGCTCGCACGACTTCGACGCGAAGAATTTCCCCGACCCGGACGGCATGATCCGCCACGTGCACGAGCAGCACGCGCAGATCATGATCTCGGTGTGGCCGAAGTTCTACCCGACCACCGCCAACTACAAGGAGCTCGATGCGGCCGGCGCCATGTACCACCGCAACGTGGAAGTGGGTGAGCTGGACTGGATCGGCAAGGGCTACCTGAACTCGTTCTACGACCCGTATTCGCCCAAGGGCCGTGAGATCTTCTGGCGCCAGGTCGACGAGAAGCTCAACCGCCGCGGCATCGACGCCTGGTGGCTGGACGCGTCCGAACCTGACCTGCACAGCAACATCGACATCGGCGAGCGCAAGGCGCGCACCACCCCGACCGCGCTCGGTTCGTCGGTGGAATACTTCAATTCCTATCCGCTGGTGCACTCGGAAGGCGTCTATGCCGGCTCGCGGCAGGTTGACCCGGACAAACGCGTGTTCATCCTCTCGCGCGCCTGGTTCGCCGGCCAGCAGCGCGCCGGCGCGGCATTCTGGAGCGGCGACATCGTGCCGCGCTGGGACGACATGCGCGAGCAGATCGCGGGCCTGGTCAATGCCTCGATGGCCGGCGCGCCGAACGTCAGCTTCGACATCGGCGGCTTCGCCCCGGAACAGCGCTACATCGACCAGGACCCGGTGCACCTGCCGGAATGGCGCGAGCTGAGCCTGCGCTGGTTCCAGTACGGCGCCTTCGTGCCGGTGTTCCGCCTGCACGGACAGTTCCCGTACCGCGAGATCTGGGAGATCGCGCCGGAAGGCACGCCGCACTACGCCAGCTTCGTGCACTACCTGAAGCTGCGTTACGCGCTGCTGCCCTACATCTACACGCTGGCCGGCGACACGTGGCAGAAGGACGGCACCATCCTGCGTGCGCTGGCGATGGATTTCCCGGACGATGCCAAGGCGCGCGACGTCGCCGACGAATACCTGTTCGGCCCGGCCTTCCTGGTCGCGCCGGTCACCGAATTCAAGGCCACCAGCCGCGAGGTCTACCTGCCGGCGGGCAGCAGCTGGATCGACTTCCACAGCGGCGAGCGCCATGCCGGCGGCCAGGCCATCACCGCCGCCGCGCCGCTGGAGCGCAGCCCGTTGTTCGTGCGCGCCGGCGCCATCGTGCCGCGCACCGTGGTGCAGCAGTACGTGGACGAGCAGCCCGACGCGCCGGTGACGCTGGAGGTCTATACCGGTGCCGACGGCAGCTTCTCGCTGTACGAGGACGATGGCCGCAACTACGGCTACGAACGCGGCCAGTCCAGCCGCATTCCGTTGCAATGGGACGAGGCCGGCGGCGTGCTGCACATCGGTGCGCGCGAGGGCCGTTACCCGGGCATGCAGGAAGAACGCGAACTGCGGGTGCGCTGGGTCGATGGCCCGCGCGATGGCGTCGGCGAATTGGAACCGGCCGCCGACGTGGTGCTGCGCTACGACGGCAAGGCGCTGGACGTGGCGCGGCCGGCGGCGCGCTGAAGCCGGGATGGGAACCGTGGCCCAACCGCGCCCGACCACCGGCTTGCACGCCGGGCCCGCCGGGCCGGCGCAGCCCGGCCGCCGTACCTTGTTCAAGGGCGCGGCAGCGGTGCTGGCCGCCGGCAGCCTGCCGCTGGGCGGGCACCCGCGCGCGGCGGAGCCGGCCGGTCCGGCCGCCGCCGACCTGTTGTGGTACCGGCAACCGGCGCGCAGCTGGGTGGAGGCCCTGCCGCTCGGCAACGGCCGGCTCGGCGCGATGGTGTTCGGCGGCGTCGCCGACGAGCGCCTTCAACTCAACGAGGACACGCTGTATGCCGGCGGCCCGTATTCGGCGGTCAACCCGCGTGCACGCGAAAGCCTGCAACGCGTGCGCGAGCTGGTGTTCGCCGGCCACTACACCGAGGCCGAGGCGCTGGCCGATGAAACGCTGATCTCGCGCCCGGTCAAGCAGATGCCGTACCAGCCACTGGGCAACCTGTGGCTGGAATTCCATCGCCTCGAAGGCATCACCGACTATCGCCGCGAGCTGGACCTGGACGCGGCGCTGGCCCGCACCACGTTCCGTTCCGGCGCGGCGTTGCACCGGCGCGAGGTGTTCATTTCGCCGGTGGACCAATGCCTGGTGCTGCGCTGCACGGTGGAAGACGGCGAACCGATGGGCGGTTTCATCCGTACCGCCAACGAGCACGCCACCGCCACGGCCGTCACCGACGATGGCTGGCTGGTCAGCGGCCGCAACGTCGCGCGCGAGGGCGTGCCGGGGCAATTGCGCTTCGCCTTCCGCGTGCAGGTACGGCACGTCGGCGGGCAGGTACGGCTGGGCGAAGAACACATCGCCTTCGACGGCGTGCGCGAACTGGAACTGCGGCTGGCCGCGGCCACCAGCCACCGCGCCTTCGATGACGTCGGTGGCGACCCGGAGGCGATCACCCGCGACCAGCTGGCCGCCGCCGCATCGAAAAGCCATGCGCAGGTGCTGGCCGACCATCTGGCCGAGCATCGCCGCCTGTACCGGCGCATGTCCCTGCACCTGGGCCACACCGCCGCCGCCGAGCGGCCCACCGACGAGCGCATCGCCGCCTTCGCCAGCGGCGACGACCCGGCGCTGGTCGCGCTGTACCACGCCCATGCACGCTACCTGCTGGTCTGCAGCTCGCGGCCCGGCACCCAGCCGGCCAACCTGCAGGGCATCTGGAACGACCTGATGGACCCGCCGTGGGAGAGCAAGTACACGCTCAACATCAACACCCAGATGAACTATTGGCCGGCCGAGTCGGCGGCGCTGCCCGAGTGCGTGGAGCCGTTGCAGCGGATGGTCGCCGAACTGGCGCAAACCGGCGAAGGCACCGCACGCGACATGTACGGTGCCGACGGCTGGGTGGTGCACAACAACGCCGACCTGTGGCGCGTAGCCACGCCGCCCGACGGCGCGCAATGGGCGTTGTGGCCGATGGGCGGCGCATGGCTGCTGCAAGCGCTGTGGGACCGCTGGGACTACGGCCGCGACGAGGCATACCTGCGCCGGGTGTGGCCACTGTTCAAGGGCGCGGCGCTGTTCTTCGCGCAGACCCTGCAACGCGACCCGGGCAGCGGCTGCATGGTCACCGTGCCGTCGATCTCTCCGGAGAACCGGCACCCGCACGGCGCGGCGATCTGCGCCGGGCCGACGATGGACGCGCAGCTGCTGCGCGACCTGTTCGGCCAGTGCATCGAGGCCGCGCGCATCCTCGGCGTCGATGCCGATCTGGCCGCACGACTGGCGACGCTGCGCGAACGGCTGCCGCCGAACCGGATCGGCGCGGCCGGGCAACTGCAGGAGTGGCAGCAGGATTGGGACATGCAGGCGCCGGAGCTGCACCACCGGCATGTGTCGCACCTGTATGGCCTGCACCCGTCCAGCCAGATCAACCGCCGCGACACCCCGGCGTTGGCCGCCGCCGCGCGCCGCTCGCTGGAGCTGCGCGGCGACGACGCCACCGGCTGGGGCATCGCCTGGCGGCTGAACCTGTGGGCCCGCCTCGGCGACGGCGCGCGTTGCCTGCGTATCCTGCGCCTGCTGCTGGCGCCGCAGCGCAGCTACCCGAACCTGTTCGATGCACACCCGCCGTTCCAGATCGACGGCAACTTCGGCGGCGCCGCCGGCATCGTCGAAATGCTGGTGCAGAGCTGGGGCGGGGCGGTATGGCTGCTGCCGGCATTGCCGGCCGAATGGACGCACGGCCGCCTGCAAGGCGTGCGCGTGCGCAACGCAGGCGTGCTCGACCTGGAATGGAACGGCGGCCAGTTGCACGCCAGCCTGCTGGCCGAGCGCGGCGGTGCGTTCACCCTCGTCCACGGCACGCACGAACTGAAGCTTGAACTTGCCGCCGGGCAGCGCGTCGAAGCGCGGCTGCGCGATGGCCAATGGAGCATGGCATGAACCAACGACCCTCCCGCGAGCGCGTGGCATGAGCATCGTCGCCGGTATCGACGCAGGTACGCAGAGCCTGAAGGTGGTGGTGTACGACGCTGCCAATCGCCGCCTGCTGGAAAGCGCCAGCGAGCCGCTGGAACTGCGCAGCGGCGACGATGGCAGCCGCGAGCAGGAACCGGCGGCATGGGTGGCGGCGCTGGAGGCCTGCTTCGCGCGCATCGACCCGGCCCTGCGCCTGCGCGTGCGTGCGCTGGCGGTGTCCGGGCAGCAGCACGGCTTCGTCGCGCTGGATGCCGACGGCAAGGTATTGGCACCGGCCAAGCTGTGGTGCGACACCAGCACCAGCGCCGAATGCGGGCGGATCATGGATGCGGTGGGCGGTCGCGCGCGCTGCATCGAAATCGCCGGCAACCCGATCCTGGCCGGCTACACCGCCTCCAAATTGCCGTGGACGGCGGCGCATCGCCCCGAGGCCTACGCGGCGCTGGCGCAGATCCTGCTGCCGCACGACTACCTCAACTTCGTGTTGACCGGGCGCTATTACTGCGAGCATGGCGATGCCTCAGGCACCGGCTGGCTGGACGTGCGCACGCGGCAATGGTCGAAGGAACTGCTGCACGCCACCGATCCGCAGCGCGACCTGTCGGCCTGCCTGCCGCCGCTGGTCGCACCTGACGCACTGTTCGACATTGCACCGTCGGCGGCTGCACGCCTCGGCCTTCCGGCCACGGTGAAGGTCGGCGCCGGTGGTGGCGACAACATGATGGCGGCCATCGGCACCGGCTGCGTGGCACCGGGCCGGCTGGCGATGAGCCTGGGCACCTCGGGCACGCTGTTCGCCTACTCCGACACGCCGGTGATCGACCCGGACGGCGCCTGGGCCGCGTTCTGCTCGTCCTCCGGCGGCTGGCTGCCGCTGATCTGCACGATGAACTGCACCGTGGCCACCGAGGTGGTGGCGCGCATGTTCGGCTTCAGCGCACGCGAGGGCGATGCCCACATCGCCGCCACCACGCCGGGGGCCGACGGACTGGTGATGCTGCCGTTCCTCAATGGCGAGCGCACCCCCGACCTGCCGCTGGGCAAGGGCGTGCTGGCCGGGCTGGAGGCGCGGACGATGACGCCTTCGCACTTCCATCGCGCCGCGATGGAAGGGGCGACGTATGCGCTGAAATACGGCTTCGATGCTTTCGTCCGCGCCAGCATGCGCTTCGAGCGCATCGTGCTGACCGGTGGCGGCGCCAACAGCCCGGCATGGCGGCAGATGGTCGCCGACGTGTTCGGCCTGCCGGTGGAAGTGCCGGCACAGGCCGAGGGCGCGGCGCTGGGAGCGGCGTTGCAGGCGTTGTGGGCACTGCAACGCAGCGCTGGCGAAGACGTTTCGCTGGCCGAATTGGCGGCCGCCCACGCGGCTCCCGCCGAAGGTCTGGGGGCCGTGCCCGATGCCATGCGCAGCGCCGCCTACGCCACCGCCTACCAGCGCTACCTGCAACACCTGAACACCGTGATGCCGCTGTACCGCGGTTGATCCTTTCCCTGCATACGCACGACACAGGAACATGCACATGAGCACCCAGCCCTTCATCGGCGCCAGCGAATATTTCCCGGGCATCGGCCCGATCCGGTTCGAAGGCCGCGGGTCGGACAACCCGCTGGCGTTCAAGGTCTACGACGCCGACAAGGTGGTCGGCGGCAAGACCATGCGCGAACACCTGCGCTTCGCCACCTGCTACTGGCACACCTTCGGCAATGCCGGCCACGACCCGTTCGGCCCCGGCACCCGCCGCTTCCCGTGGGAGAAGGGCGAGGCGATGGCCACCGCCGAGGCCAAGGTCGATGCCGCCTTCGAGTTCTTCACCAAGCTCGGCACCCCGTACTGGTGCTTCCACGACATCGACCTGGCGCCGGACGCCGACGACATCGGCCAGTACGAGAAGAACCTCAAACACATGGTCGCGCTGGCCAAGGCGCGCCAGGACGCCACCGGCATCAAGCTGCTGTGGGGCACGGCCAACCTGTTCTCGCATCCGCGCTACATGAACGGCGCGGCGACCAACCCGGACTTCGCCGTCGTCGCCCGCGCCGCGGTGCAGGTCAAGGCGGCGCTGGAGGCCACGGTCGAGCTGGGCGGCGAGCACTACGTGTTCTGGGGCGGCCGCGAAGGCTACGCCTGTCTGCACAACACCGACATGAAGCGCGAGCTGGACAACTTCGCGCGCTTCCTCACCGCCGCGCGCGACTACGGCCGCAGCATCGGGCTGAAGGGCAACTTCCTGATCGAGCCCAAGCCGATGGAGCCGATGAAGCACCAGTACGACTTCGACAGCGCCACGGTCGCCGGCTTCCTGCGCCAGCACGGCCTGGACAAGGACTTCAAGCTCAACATCGAGGCCAACCACGCCACGCTGTCCGGCCACACCTTCGAGCACGACCTGCAGGTGGCCTCGGACCACGGCCTGCTGGGCAGCATCGACGCCAACCGCGGCAACGCGCAGAACGGCTGGGACACCGACCAGTTCCCGACCGACCTGTACGACACGGTGGGGGCGATGCTGGTGGTGCTGCGCCAGGGCGGGCTGGAGGGCGGGCTGAACTTCGACGCCAAGCCGCGGCGCGAATCCACCGACATGGAGGACCTGTTCATCGCCCACATCGGCGGCATGGACGCGTTCGCGCGCGGGCTGGAGGTGGCGCACGCGCTGCTGACCGACTCGCCGTGGGAGCAGTGGCGCGCGCAGCGCTATGCCAGCTTCGACGCCGGCGCCGGCAAGGACTTCGCCGAGGGCAGGCTGGGGCTGGCGGAGCTGGCCGGGCTGGCGGCGGGCAAGGGCGAGCCGGTGCAGCGCAGTGGCAAGCAAGAGCGCTACGAGAACCTGCTCAACCAGTACCTGTTGCGCTGAGCGCGGGCCGGACACCAACGAGAGAGGGGAAGGATCATGGTCCAGGCAACGGCAATCGCCGGCGGGCACGACAAGGAGAACACCGCGCTGATCGTGCTGATCAGCGTGGTGGCGACGATAGGCGGGTTCCTGTTCGGCTTCGACAGCGGCGTCATCAACGGCACCGTCGATGGCTTGAAGCAGGCCTTCGGTTCCACCGAGGCGCAACTGGGCTTCGAGGTGGCCTCGATGCTGCTGGGCTGCGCGGTCGGCGCGTTCTTCGCCGGGCGCCTGGCCGACCGCTGGGGGCGGCGCTCGGTGCTGATCGTCTCGGCGGTACTGTTCCTGCTGTCGGCGCTGGGCGCCGGCGCGGCGGCCAATTCACTGCTGTTCATCGCCGCGCGCGTGGTTGGCGGCTTCGCGGTGGGCGCGGCCAGCGTGATGTCGCCGGCCTACATCGCCGAGGTCGCGCCGGCGCGCTACCGCGGGCGATTGGCCACGGTGCAGCAGATCGCGATCATCTCCGGCCTGTTCGCCGCGTTCCTGAGCAACTACCTGCTGGCCAAGGCCGCGGGCACCTCGACCGAGCCGCTGTGGGCCGGCCATGCCGCGTGGCGCTGGATGTTCTGGATGCAGGCGATCCCGTCGCTGCTGTTCCTGCTGCTGTTGCTGTTCATCCCGGAAAGCCCGCGCTACCTGGTGGTCAAGCGCCGCAAGGAGCAGGCGCTGGCGGTGTTGGCGCGGCTGTTCGGTGCGGGGCAGGCGCAGGCCACGCTGGCCGAGATCGATGCCTCGCTGTCGCAGGACCACCACCGCCCGCGGTTGTCGGACCTGTTGGACAAGATCACGCGCAAGGTGCGCCCGATCGTCTGGGTCGGCATCGGTCTTGCGACCTTCCAGCAACTGGTCGGCATCAACGTGGTGTTCTACTACGGCGCGGTGCTGTGGCAGGCGGTGGGTTTCTCCGAGAGCGACGCGCTGCTGATCAACGTGCTGTCCGGCGGCCTGAGCATCGGCGCCTGCATCGTCACCGTGCTGCTGATCGACCGGATCGGCCGCAAGCCGTTGCTGTGGATCGGTTCGGCCGGCATGGCGGTGTCGTTGGCGCTGGTGGTGGCGGCCTTCGCCAGCGGTTCGCTGGTCGATGGGCATCTGCAGTTGCCCGGCCGCATGGGCACGCTGGCGCTGGTGGCGGCCAATGCCTACGTGGTGTTCTTCAACATCTCTTGGGGCCCGGTGATGTGGGTGATGCTGGGCGAGATGTTCCCCAACCAGATCCGCGGTTCGGCGCTGGCGGTGGCCGGCGCCGCGCAGTGGACGTCCAATTTCGCCATCACCGTGACTTTCCCGATGCTGCTGGCCGGCATCGGCCTGGCCGCGACCTACGGCATTTACCTGGCGGCTGCGGTGGTCTCGGTGTTCTTCGTGCTCAGGTTCGTGCGCGAGACCAAGGGCCGCTCGCTCGAACAGATGGAGGGTTGATGAAGATGAAGTTCCCGACGGGGTGCGCCGGCCTGGCCAGTGCGTTGGTACTGGCATTGCTGGTGGGATGCGACAGCGGCGAAAAGCCGGTGGAATCGCTGTCCGCATCGAAGGCCCCTTACGACGGCACGATTCACCCGGAACAGTGGCCGGCCGTGCACTGGCCGCTGGCGGCCGATCCTGCGCTGGAAAAGCGCGTCGACGACCTGCTGGCGACGATGACGCTGGAAGAAAAGGTCGGCCAGCTGATACAGGGCGATCTGGCCAGCATCACCCCGGACGACGTGCGCAGGTACCGGCTCGGCTCGATCCTGGCCGGTGGCAGTTCCGACCCGGGCGGCAAGTACAACGCCCCGGCATCGGCCTGGCTGCAGGTGGCCGACGATTTCTGGGCCGCGTCGATGGATACCTCCGGCGGCGGCAAGGCGATCCCGATCCTGTTCGGCATCGATGCCATGCACGGCCAGAGCAACGTGGTCGGCGCCACCCTGTTCCCGCACAACGTCGGCCTTGGCGCCACCGGCAACCCGGAACTGCAGCGCCGCATCGGCGCGATCACCGCCGCCGAAACCCGCGTCACCGGCATGGAATGGGCGTTCGCGCCGACCGTGGCGGTGCCGCAGGACGTGCGCTGGGGCCGCGCCTACGAAGGCTATTCGGAAGACCCGAAGGTGGTGGCCGCGTTCGCCGCGGCGATGGTCGAAGGGTTGCAAGGCAAGGCCGGTGCGCCGGACTTCCTCGACGATGCGCACGTGATGGTGTCGGTGAAGCACTTCCTCGGCGACGGCGGCACCCGTGCAGGCAAGGACCAGGGCGACACCGTGGTCGGCGAGGCCGAACTGCGCGACGTGCATGCGGCCGGCTACGTCACCACGATCGGGGCCGGCGCGCAGTCGGTGATGGCCTCGTTCAACAGCTTCCACGGCACCAGGATGCACGGCCACAAGCCGCTGCTGACCGACGTGCTGAAAGGACGCATGGACTTCGGCGGCTTCGTCGTCGGTGACTGGAACGGCCACGGTCAGATCCCCGGTTGCAGCCCCACCGACTGCCCGGCCACCTTCGATGCCGGTCTGGACATGGCGATGGCCACCGACAGCTGGAAGGGCATGTACGAATCGACCCTTGCCGCGGTCAGGTCCGGCGCGTTGCCGCTGGCGCGCGTGGACGACGCGGTGCGCCGCATCCTGCGGGTCAAATTCCGCATGGGCCTGTTCGATGCGCCGCGGCCCTCGCAGCGTGGGCTTGGGGGCAGGTTCGAGTTGCTGGGCGCGCCGGAACACCGTGCGGTGGCGCGGCAGGCGGTGCGCGAATCGCTGGTGTTGCTGAAGAACAACGGCGGCCTGCTGCCGCTGGCGCCGAAGCAGCGCGTGCTGGTGGCCGGCGACGGCGCCGACGACATCGGCAGGCAGGCCGGCGGCTGGACCCTGAACTGGCAGGGCACCGGTACCACGCGTGCCGATTTCCCCAATGCCGACACCATCTGGGAAGGCTTGCAGCGCGCGATCGGGCAGGCCGGCGGCAGCGCCGAGTTGGCCGTGGATGGCAAGTACAAGGACATGCCGGACGTGGCCGTCGTGGTGTTCGGCGAGGAGCCTTACGCCGAGTTCCAGGGCGACATCCCCAACCTGCTGTACAAGCCGGGCAATGATGCCGACCTGGAGCTGCTCAAGCGGCTGAAGGCCGATGGTATCCCGGTGGTGGCGGTGTATCTCGGTGGGCGCCCGCTGTGGCTGAACCGCGAGATCAACGCCGCCGATGCCTTCGTGGCCGCGTGGCTGCCCGGTTCGGAAGGCGCCGGCATCGCCGACGTGCTGCTGCGCAAGGCCGATGGCGGGGTCAACCACGATTTCAAGGGCAGGCTGAGCTTCTCGTGGCCGCGCACGGCGCTGGACGCGGCGGTCAACGCGCCGGGCCACGACCCGCTGTTCAAGCCCGGTTACGGCCTGGGCTATGCCGATGACGGCAACCTGGCCGCGTTGCCGGAGGAGTCGGGCGTGTCCGGCGAACAGGCCGGTACCGGGGTGTACTTCGCCAAGGGCCGCCCGGCGCTGGGGCTGGCATTGCAGCTGTCCAGCGCGTCGCAGCCGGACATGCCGGCCACCACGGTGCCGGCGGCGCTGGCCGACGGCACGCTGCGGATGACCGCGGTGGACCACAAAGTGCAGGAGGACGCGCGCCGCCTGCAATGGTCGGGGACGGCACCGGCCACGCTGGCGCTGGTCGCGGCCACGCCGCTGGACGTCACCCGCGAAAGCAACGGCGACGTGCAACTGCAACTCACCCTGCGCCGCGACAGCGCACCCACCGCGCCGTTGTGGGTGGGCGTGGGCTGCGGTGAAGGCTGCGCCGCGCGGATCGACCTGCGGCCGACGCTGGCGGCGCTGCCGGCCGGCAACTGGACGGTGGTCGGCGTGCCGTTGAAGTGCTTCGCCGGCGCCGGTGCGGACCTGTCGGGGCTGCGTCGCGTAGCTGAACTGGAGAGCGGCGCGGCGCTGGACATCTCGGTATCGCGCATCGCCCTGGGCGCGGCGGGCGAGGCCGGGGTGGACATGGACTGCGCGACGCGTTGAAGTGCGATGGCGCCGGCACGGGAGGGTGCCGGCGCTGCCAATGGTCCTGGTCCGTAACGGGCCGGTAGCGACAGGGCGCAGGACGGCGTCCCGATCGCTGCATTGCGGGGAATGACGGGATGGGATTGGGAACCTGGGATATCGCGATCGTGCTGGCCTACCTGGCCGGCATCTTCGTGCTGGCGCAGTGGGTATCGCGGGAGAAGGCCGGGCACAGCAAGGACGCCCGGGACTACTTCCTGGCCGGCAAGTCGCTGCCGTGGTGGGCCATCGGCGCCTCGCTGATCGCGGCCAACATTTCCGCCGAGCAGATCATCGGCATGTCCGGCTCGGGCTATGCGATCGGCCTGGCCATCGCCTCGTACGAGTGGATGGCGGCGGCCACCCTGCTGATCGTCGGCAAGTGGTTCCTGCCGGTGTTCCTGCGCAACGGCATCCACACCATGCCGCAGTTCCTGGAGCAGCGTTACGGCACGCGCATCCGCACGCTGATGGCGGTGTTCTGGCTGGGCCTGTACGTGTTCGTCAACGTCACCTCGATCCTGTGGCTGGGCGCGGTGGCGGTGAACCAGGTCACCGGCATGGAGCAGATGCCGGCGGTGGTGCTGATCGGCGTGTTCGCCCTGCTGTACCAGCTGTATGGCGGGCTCAAGGCGGTGGCGCTGACCGACATCGTGCAGGTCATCCTGCTGGTGCTGGGCGGCCTGCTGGTGGCCGGGCTGACCCTGCATCAGTTGGGCGATGGCGCCGGCATCGTCGCCGGCTTCAACCGGTTGTGGCAGGCGCGGCCGGAACACTTCCGGATGATCCTCGGCAACGACAGCCCGTTCTACAAGGACCTGCCGGGCCTGAGCGTGCTGCTGGGCGGGTTGTGGATCATGAACATCAGCTACTGGGGCTTCAACCAGTACATCATCCAGCGCGCGCTGGCGGCGCGCGACATCGGCGAGGCGCAGAAGGGCGTGCTGTTCGCTGCGTTCCTGAAGCTGCTGATGCCGGTGATCGTGGTGCTGCCGGGTATCGCCGCGGTGATGCTGGCGCCGGACTTGGACCGGCCCGACCAGGCCTACCCGACGATGATGCGGATGCTGCCGAGCGGCGTGCTGGGGCTGGTGTTCGCCGCGCTGGTGGCGGCGATCGTGGCCTCGCTGGCGTCCAAGATCAATTCGGTGGCGACCATCTTCACCCTGGATTTCTACGCCAAGCGCCGGCCCGACGCGGACCAGGCGCAGCTGGTGCGGGTCGGGCGCATCGCCGCCGCGTCGGCGGTGGTGCTGGGCATCCTCACTGCCAAACCGCTGCTGGGCAGCTTCGACCAGGCCTTCCAGTACATCCAGGAATACACCGGCTTCTTCACCCCCGGCATCGTGGTGATCTTCGTGCTCGGCCTGTTCTGGAAGCGTGCCAACGAGGCCGGCGCACTGGCGGCGGCGGTCGGTTCGTTCGTGCTGTCCATCGTGCTGAAGCTGGCGTGGCCGGCGCTGCCCTTCATCGATCGCGTCGGGCTGGTGTTCCTGCTGGCGCTGGCGCTGGCGGTGGGGGTGTCGCTGCTGACCCCGGCCGCGCCGCAAAAGGACGTCATCGACACCCGCGGCGTGGACTACCGCACGGGTGGGGTGTTCAACGTCGGCGCACTGGCGGTGCTGGCGATCCTGACGGCACTGTATGCGCTGTTCTGGTGAGGTGGCATGGGGCGCGGTGGGGGCGCGCTCCTATGGCCCGGCCACCCAGCCCTCGATCTCGCCAGCCTTGAACGGCCCCAGTTTCTGCTTCACCACCCGGCCCTGCGCATCGATCAGCACGCTGTAGGGCAGCAGCCCCTGCGTGTTGCCGAGCCTGACGCTGGCATCGGCCGGGCCGGGGCTGTCGATCACGATGGGGTAGTACACCGGCACGTTGCCGAGGAAGTCGAGCACCGCCTCGGGCGTGTCCAGTGCCAGCCCCACCACCTGCGGGCCGTTGTCGGCGTGTTTGGCGGCGAAGCGCGCCAGTTCCGGCATTTCCTCGACGCACGGGCCGCACCAGCTGGCCCAGACGTTGATCAGCAGCGGCTTGCCCTTGAACTGGTCGGGGAAGCGCACCGGCATGCCGTCCAGATCGGGCAGGGTGAAGGCCGGCAACGGCTCGCCGGGACGCGCCACCGGCACCGGCGGCGCCGGCCGCGGGGCGGTCGAGGGCGAGGTCATCGGCAGCGGCCCGGGCGCGGCCGGGCGGCCCAGCCAAGCGCCGGCGGCGAGCCCGGCCACCGCGGCGATTCCCGCCACCCACCACAGCCGTGCGCGCATGTCAGCGCGCCGCGCGCAGCAGCGCGTCCTCGACCACGGACTGGGTCAGCACGGTAGGCAGCACCCGCGGCGGCGCGCCGGGGCCGTAGACCACGTACAGCGGCACGCCCACCGCCTTGTGCTGCTCGAGGAAGGCGCTGATCTGCGGGTCGACGTTGGTCCAGTCGCCGCGCATGTACACCGCGTCCACCCGCTTGAGCCCGTCGCGGAAGGCGGCGCGGTCGAGCACGTTGCGTTCGTTGGCCTTGCAGGTCA
>Ga0182745_1001560_pt1 | contig 21941 bp, 25 predicted proteins | sample eDN3rd30CKraftBY_FD_128523 | JGI IMG/M metagenome (GOLD analysis project Ga0182745, IMG submission 128523) | Enriched backyard soil microbial communities from Emeryville, California, USA - eDNA 3rd pass 30_C Kraft BY (version 2) (version 2) | ecosystem: Environmental > Terrestrial > Soil >...
AATATCGCTGCAATGTGCCGGATCGGGCCGACCGATCACCCGATGCAGACGGCCAGCCTGCATCATTTCCTGTATCGCTCCTCCTATTACTGGGACGATGCTGCGGATGATGCCGGTTTCTTCGCCGCCCGAACCCAGCGGCGCACGGTGATCGGGCCTGACACCTGGCTGGGCCACGGCGTGATCGTGAAGCCTGACGTGACCATTGGCACTGGTGCGATCGTCGCATCCGGTGCGGTCGTGACCAAAGACGTCGCCCCCTATATGATCGTCGCGGGCGTTCCCGCGGTTCCGCTGCGCGCGCGATTTCAGCCGGCGGTCGCCGATCGTCTGATGGCGCTTGCATGGTGGGACTGGGACCATGCAAGCCTGCGCAGCGCGCTGGAGGATTTTCGCGCCCTTCCGGCAGAGGCGTTTCTGGAGAAATACGGCGGCTAATCCGGGTTCACGGTCAGCGTCACCCGGTCGCCCGCGAACCATGTCGTTCCGTATTCGACTGGCACACCCTCGGCATCGACATTGATCGAAACCGAGCGCAATACTGGCGCGCCCTGCGGCAGTTCCAACGCCAGAGCCATCGTCGCGGGCGCGATCTTGGCGGTCAGGCGCGTCTCGGCCCGCGTGTAATCCGCGACGCCGCAAGCGGACAGGGCCCGCGTGACCGATGTTTCGGCCTCGAGATGAGGCAGCAGATCCGGGAACCGCGCCGCATCGAAGACCGAGCGGAACACCCCGAGCGGCAGGCCATCCGCCATCGAGACGCCTTCCATGACGTGAACCTGCGCGCCCGGGGGCAGCTGCAGCGCCTCGGCCTCCTTCGCATCGGCGGCGCGGGTGTCCAGCAGCGTCAGGCGGCGCGAGGCCGTGCGGCCCGATGCCGCGACGTTCTGGTGGAACCGCACCCGCCGCCCCAGCGGATAATCGGTCGGAACCGATGTCACGAAAACCCCCGCCCCCCGCCGCGTCCGCAACGTGCCGGCTTCGACAAGTGCTGCGATGGCGTGGCGCACGGTATGGCGGTTGACGCCGAAACGGGCGGCAAGCTCGGCCTCGGTCGGCAGGCGGTCGCCGGGGCGATAGTGACCGTCCCCGATCTCGGCCGTCAGCGTATCGGCGATGGATTTCCAGATCGGCTGTCTCGTCATCGAAAATTCACAACTCTCGGCTTGAGCCACGCGCTGCGGCGCGCTATCACTTGTATAGTTGTATAGGATACTAGACAAGCTGGCAAGATGTCGAGGCACGCCATGTCACGGACGACAAACGAATACCGCAGCGGCTGGATGTCGCTGCTGGCCAAGGCCCCGCCCGCGCGGCTGGCGGCGCTGGCTCCCGATCTTCCCGCGCATCAGGTGCTGCGCGCCCCGGAGATCGGCGCGATCATGCTGGAGGGCCGCATCGGCGGCACCGGCGGGCGCTTCAACTTGGGCGAGATGACGGTGACCCGCTGCTCGGTCCGCATCGGGGAAACGGTGGGCCATGCCTGCGTGCAGGGCCGCGACAAGGACCATGCGCGCCGCGCCGCGGTGCTGGACGCGCTGATGCAGGGCGAGGCCGCCACGCGAGTCGAGGCCGACATTCTGACCCCCCTGCGCGAGGAGGCGCAGGCCCTTCGCAATGCCCGCGCCGAAAAGGCCGCCGCCACCCGGGTCGAGTTCTTTACCATGATGCGCGGAGAAGACTGATGAACCAGCTTTCCGGCGGCTTTGCCGACCTTGCCCGCGACAGCGCCCATGCCTTCCGTAGGGTGATGGAGGCGATGGCCCGCCCCGGCTCCATCGTCACCGTAAGCGGTGCGGAAGCGCCCGGCATCTCCGTTGCCGCGGCCACGGTTCTGCTGACCCTGACCGACACCACCACCCCCCTGCATCTGGCGGGGGCCTTGGATACCGAGAGCCTGCGTCACTGGATCGCTTTCCACAGCGGCGCACCCATGGTCGCGCCCGATGCTGCGGCCTTTGCGCTCGGCACCTGGGAGGATCTGCAGCCCGTCACCCGGTTCCCGATGGGCGAGCCGTCCTATCCCGACCGTTCCGCCACCCTGATCGTCGAGGTCGCGCGGCTGACCAATGACGGCCCGCGCCTGACCGGCCCCGGAATCAGGGACGAAGCGCGTCTTTCGCTGCCGGAAACGGCCGCCTTCCAGGCAAATCGGGCGCTGTTCCCGCTGGGTTTCGACACGATCCTGACCTGCGGCAACCAGCTTGCCGCTCTGCCCCGCACCACCATCGTGGAGGATGTCTGATGTATGTCGCCGTAAAGGGGGGCGAACGCGCCATCGACGCCGCACATGCCTGGCTGGCCGAGGAACGCCGCGGCGACACCTCGATCGCCGAGCTGACCGTGCCTCAGATCCGTGAACAGCTGTCGCTTGCGGTGGACCGCGTGATGGCCGAGGGCTCGCTCTATGATCCCGACCTTGCCGCGCTGGCGATCAAGCAGGCGCGGGGCGACCTGATCGAGGCCGTGTTCCTGATCCGCGCCTATCGCACGACGCTGCCGCGCTTCGGCTCGTCCCTGCCGATGGATGCGGGAGCCATGGCGGTCGACCGCCGCGTCTCGGCAACCTTCAAGGATCTGCCCGGCGGGCAGGTGCTCGGACCGACCTTCGACTATACCCATCGCCTCCTCGACTTCGCCCTTCTGGCCGAAGGGGAGGTTCCCGTCGCACCCACCGCGCCCGCGCTGGATGAAGCTGTGGGGCATGTAACCGCGCTTCTCGATCGCGACGGGCTGATCGAACCCGAGACGCCCAGCGACGCCACGCCCACCGACCTGACGCGCACGCCGCTGGAACTGCCCGCCGACCGGGCGCTGAGGCTGCAATCTCTGGCGCGCGCGGACGAGGGCTTCACCCTGTCGCTGGCCTATTCGACGCAGCGCGGATACGGCCGCACCCATGCCTTTGTCGGTGAATTGCGCATCGGCAAGGTCGCGGTCGCGGTCGAATTGCCCGAGCTGGGCTTTGCCGTCGAGATCGGCGAAGTCGAGCTGACCGAATGCGAGACGGTCAACCAGTTCAAGGGGTCAAAGACCGAACCTCCGCAATTCACCCGCGGCTATGGGCTGGTGATGGGGCAAAGCGAACGCAAGGCCATCTCGATGAGCCTGGTCGACCGTGCCCTGCGCTGGGAGGAACTGGGCGAGGATTTCGTCGGCGCTCCGGCGCAGGATCAGGAATTCGTCCTGTCCCATTGTGACAACGTGCAGGCCACCGGGTTCCTCGAACATATCAAGCTGCCTCATTACGTCGATTTTCAGGCCGAACTGGAACTGGTGCGCCGGTTGCGGGCCGAGGCCATGGCCGCAAACCCCATGCAGGAGGCCGCGGAATGAACCTCATCGCCGGCAAGGCCGCCGTGACCGAAAGGGAACTGCCATGAGCGATTACAACTTCGCCTATCTGGACGAACAGACCAAGCGGATGATCCGCCGCGCGCTTTTGAAGGCGCTGGCGGTCCCCGGATATCAGGTTCCCTTCGCCAGCCGGGAAATGCCGATGCCCTATGGCTGGGGCACCGGCGGTGTGCAGGTGACGGCCGCCTGCCTGACCCCGGATGACCGGCTGAAGGTCATCGACCAGGGCGCGGATGACACCACCAATGCCGTGTCGATCCGCCGCTTCTTCCAGCGCACGGCCGGAATCGAAGTGACCGAACGCACGGCCGAGGCGACCGTCATCCAGACCCGCCACCGCATTCCCGAACACCCGCTGACCGAGGGGCAGATCCTCGTCTATCAGGTTCCGATCCCCGAACCCCTGCGCTTCCTCGAACCGCGCGAGACGGAAACCCGCAAGATGCACGAGCTTGAGGAATACGGCCTCATGCATGTCAAGCTTTACGAAGACATTGCCCGGCATGGCGAGATCGCGACCAGCTACGCCTATCCGGTGAAGGTCGAGGGGCGCTATGTCATGGACCCCTCGCCGATCCCGAAATTCGACAACCCGAAGCTGGCGGGCAACCCCGCGATCCAGCTGTTCGGCGCTGGCCGCGAAAGCCGCATCTATGCGCTGCCGCCCTATTCCGACGTGGTCAGCCTCGATTTCGAGGACCACCCCTTCACCGCTTCGAAGGCCGATCACCACTGCGACCTCTGCGGCGCGGCCGAGAGCTATCTGGACGAGGTCATCACCGATGACCACGGCAGCCGCATGTTCGTCTGCTCGGATACGGATTTCTGCAATGGACGGCAGGCCGAGGGGCATCGCGGCCGGCTGGCCCCCGCGAAGGAGGTGGCGTGATGGACGGCGCGAACATGGCATTGCCGCTGTTGCAGGTGCAGGGCCTGACCAAGCGATACGGTCCCCGGATCGGCTGCGAGGAGGTCGGCTTCGATCTGTGGCCGGGCGAGGTGCTGGGCATCGTCGGCGAAAGCGGCTCGGGCAAGTCGACGCTGCTGTCCTGCCTTGCCGGAATGCAGGCACCCGACGAGGGCGCGATTCTCTGGGACGGCCGCAACGTCCTTGATTTCTCCGAGGCCGAGCGTCGCCGCCTGCTGCGCGGCGATTGGGCCTATGTCCACCAGCACCCGCGCGACGGGCTGCGCATGGGCGTCAGCGCGGGCGGCAATGTGGGCGAACGGCTGATGGCCGTGGGGGCGCGCAATTACAGCGCGATCCGCGGGGCCGCGATCGACTGGCTTGGCCGGGTCGAGATCGGGCCGGACCGGATCGACGACCGCCCCTCGGCCTTTTCGGGCGGGATGCAGCAACGCCTGCAGATCGCGCGCAATCTGGTCACGGGCCCTCGGCTCGTCTTCATGGACGAGCCGACCGGCGGTCTGGATGTCAGCGTGCAGGCGCGGCTGCTGGATCTGCTGCGCGGCCTCGTGCGGGATCTCGGGCTGTCGGTGGTGATCGTCACCCACGACCTCGCCGTGGTCCGGCTGCTGGCGGATCGCCTGATGGTGATGAAGGGCGGGCGCGTGGTCGAGACCGGCCTGACCGATCAGGTTCTGGACGATCCGCAGCATGCCTATACGCAGCTTCTCGTCTCCTCTGTCCTGCAGGTGTAAGCCATGATCCATATCGAAAACCTGTCGAAAACCTTCACCCTGCACAATCAGGGCGGCACGGTATTGCAGGTCATGGCCGGGGCGACCCTGCATGTCGCGGCCGGGGAATGCGTGGGACTGACCGGACGCTCTGGCTCGGGTAAATCCACGCTGATGCGGATGATCCACGGCAACTACCTTGCCGCCTCCGGGTCGCTTGTCGTGGCGGGGCTGGACATCGTGACCGCGCAGCCGCGCCAGATCGTCGCGCTGCGCCGCGATACGCTGGGCTATGTCAGCCAGTTCCTGCGCGTCGTTCCCCGCGTGCCGACCATCGAGGTCGTGGCCGAACCCCTGCTGCGACTTGGCACGCCCGTCCCCGAGGCGCGCGAGCGCGCGGCCAGCCTTCTCGACCGGCTGAACATTCCCGAACGCCTCTGGGGCCTATCGCCCACGACCTTCTCGGGCGGAGAGCAGCAGCGCGTGAACATCGCCCGCGGCTTTGCCCATGCCTTCCCCGTGATGCTGCTGGACGAGCCGACGGCCAGCCTCGACGCCACCAACCGCGAGGTGGTGCTGACGCTGATCCAGGAGGCCAAGGCCCGTGGCGCTGCGATTCTGGGCATCTTCCACGACGAGGCGGCGCGCGACCGGCTCTGCGACCGGTTGGTCGACGTGACGCAATTCACCCCGGGACAGGCCGCATGACGCGGCTTGTCGCAGTCGTCGGGCCCTCGGGCGCGGGCAAGGACACGCTGATGGCGATGGCTGGCCGCGCCTGCCCCGACATCCGAACCGCCCGCCGCGTCATCACCCGTCCCACCGAAGCGGGCGGCGAGGATTTCGATGGCGTGACCGAGGCCGAGTTCGCGCGCCGCCTCGATCAGGGTGATTTCGCGCTGCATTGGCGCGCGCATGGCTTGGGCTACGGCATCCCGTCCGACCAGCTTTCCGGGTCGGGCACGGTCCTGCTCAACCTCTCCCGCGCGGTGCTGGCGCAGGCGATGGCGCGCTATCCGTCGCTTGTCGTGGTGCTGGTGACCGCCCCCGCCCCGATCCTTGCCGCGCGGCTTGCGGCGCGGGGGCGCGAGGATGCGAGGGACCAGGCCTCGCGCCTTGAGCGGGCGAGCTTCGGCCTGCCCGCCGCCCTTCCCTTCCGCGAGGTCGTCAATGACGGCACCGCCGAGGAGGGGCTGGCGCGCTTCCTGCAGGCGCTTCAACCGGTCGGGGTCTAGGCGATGCGGCAACCGGAACAAGTCACCCTCATCGACGGCAAGGCGCGCGCGAGGGATGGCGAATGCCTCGACCCGCCGCTGTCACACCGGTGTGACACGCGGATGGCAATGGGCCCGGTCACGGACCGGACAGCAAGACAGGACTGACAGATGACCGAGACCACCCTTTCCAACGCCATGCTGGTCCTGCCCGACCGGGTCATGCGCGGCCAGATCCACCTTGCCGACGGTCGCATCGCCGAGCTGGTCGAGGGCACGGCCGTTCCCCCCGGCGCCATCGATTGCGGCGGCGATCTGGTTCTGCCGGGACTTGTCGAGTTGCACACCGACAATCTCGAGCGCCACCTTCAGCCCCGCCCGAAGGTGGAATGGCCCCATCAGGCCGCCATCGTCGCCCATGACGCCGAGCTTGCCTCGACGGGCATCACCACGGTTTTCGATGCCTTGCGGGTCGGTTCGGTCTTTACCAACACGAATGCGGGTTATGGCGAATACGCGCGGGCGCTGGCGTCCGAGATCCTCGACCTGCGGGGGCGGGGGGCGCTGCGGATCAGCCATTTCCTGCATCTGCGCGCCGAGATCTGCTCCGAAACGCTGGTCGAGGAGATGGCCAAGTTCGGTCCCGACGACCGCATCGGCATCGTGAGCCTGATGGATCACACGCCGGGCCAGCGGCAATTCCGCGACATCGACAAGCTTCGCGACTATGTCATGGGCAAACGCGGGCTGTCGGATGCCGAATTCGACGCCCATGTCGAAAGCCAGCAGGCCCTGAGCGAGCGGCTTGGCAGCCTGCACGAGACGACCGCCGTGGCCGAGGCGCGGCGCTATGGCGCGGTTCTGGCCAGCCATGACGACACGACCGCGGATCAGGTGGCCGTATCGGGCCTGCATGGCGTCCGCCTTGCCGAATTCCCGACCACCGCAGAGGCCGCGCAGGCCTGCCGCGACCGGGGGATAGCCGTGATGATGGGCGGGCCGAACCTGATCCGCGGCGGATCGCATTCGGGCAATGTCGCGGCGCATGAGCTGGCCGAAGCCGGTCTGCTCGATATCCTGTCCTCCGACTATGTGCCCTCGTCGCTGCTGACGGCGGGGCTGATGCTGGGGGATCTGTGGGATGACTTGCCGCGCGGAATAGCCACCGTCACCTCGGCCCCGGCACGGGCTGCGGGGCTGACGGATCGTGGTCAGCTCGCCCTGGGCGCGCGGGCCGATGTCATCCGCGTGGCGCGCTCGGGAAAGGCGAATATCCTGCGCGGCGTCTGGGTGCAGGGCGCGCGCGTCGCCTGAGAGGGGCGCCGGATTCCGGGGCGCCTTGGCGAAAGACGGCCCCGCATTCCTTCGGATGCGGGACCGGATGCCGTGTCAGAATGAGAAATCCATCTGACCCGTATTCGCCTTGGTCCCGATCGCCGCTTGCTCATGTGCCAGCAGCCAGCGTTTACGCTCGATCCCGCCGCCATAGCCCGTCAATGCGCCGCTTTTGCCGATCACGCGATGACAGGGCACGAAAAGGTTGATCGGGTTCAGGCCATTGGCAAGACCGACCGCCCGCGCCGCCGTCGGTTGCCCGAGCATGGTGGCAAGCTCTCCATAGCTCCGGGTCTCGCCCGGCGGGATGCTGCGCAAGGCAGTCCAGACCTGTTTCTGAAACGGAGTTCCGCCGCCATCCACAGCAATGGCGTCGAGGGCAGCAAGATCACCGGCAAGATAGGCCTCAAGGGCTATGCGGACCGGATGCCCCGCCGCGGCGCGCGTAAAGCCGAACCCATCCCCGAAGCGCCGCTTCAGCAGGCGGGACAGGCGGGCCTCGACAGGTCCGAAATCAAGGGCGACAAGCATCCCGTCGCGCGTGACTAAATGGAGCGGGTCGAGCGGCGTGCCAGTCTCGAAGTGATGCAGGACGAATTGCTGTGTCATGGTGAGGCCCGTTCAGAAACTGCCCGAAGGTCAGGAGATGCGGATCTCCACCCCCTGACGGCGCTGCGTCTTCGCTTCTGGCAACACGAGGAGATGGGCGCAATCCCCTGTCTGCTGCGGGGCTTCACCCCTCTGGGTAAAGCAGGGTGAAGGCCGCGCGCACTCCCCAGCCGTCTGCTCCGCCCTCGGGCGCATCGGCCCAATAGCGCGCCCCGATCTGGAAGCTGACGGGCTGCTTGCCAAGTTTCGTCACCTTCGAGACGAAGATATTGATCGGCACGCTCCACTCCTCGGCCTTCCAGTCATAGCTGCTTTCGGTATTCAGCCCGAAAGTCCATGCCGTCGGCGAGGTATAGGTCAGGAATGGTTGCAGGAAGGTCGAGCTGATATCGGAGCGATCATCCTCGCCCGCGACCGACCAGATGTGGTTCGCCATCGCGCCATAGGTCCAGCCCTCGCTTTGCTTCAGCACGACCGCCGTAGGGCCAAGGCCCCATTTCTCGCTGCCCAGCAATTCGTCGGTGGCGGTCGGAAGCAGAAAGATCGGCCCGACGCCCCAGATAATGCCACTCGGCCCCGGCGTTTTCGGCGAGAAGAAGAAGCTGGCCTCGATATCGCCCAGACCCGATTGGCTGCCTGATTCGCCCGCGACATCCTTCTGCCAGACCAGCGGCACGATCGTGCGCGATATGACCTCCCAGTTGCTGTTGAGCGAAATCGGAATGACGGGTTGAATGTTCAACACCGTCTTTTCGCCATCATTGGGCCCGAAACCGCTGTCATGGTTCAGCTGCAATGGCACGCTGATCAGAGAGGCGACAGGGTTTGACAGTTGTTTGGCCAGGTCGGCATCCGCCGCCCATGCCGGATTGCCAGCGACAAGGAATGCCGTGGCGGAAAGGCAAGTTATTCTGCTGATCATCCGGTTCCTCGTCGTCGCATCTGAATCTCCGCCTTCAGGCGGTGCAACTTACGATCCGAATTGTTTCACAGTGATCCCGCTGTTCCAAAATGAAATCGGACGGTCCTCTGAACATGATTGGCCGACCCTTGCTTTTCTGAAACAGCCAGGCGCGTGTCCTGATTTCGGGCCGAGAGGCATTGGCAAGGAATTGCTTTGCCCTCCGCTTTGCAGGGGCCGGATCTGACCTAACCCTGTGGCTTTGGGATCGCGCCGCCACCCAGTCTGCCCGACATGTGGAAGACGTCGACGGGGCAGGCGTCGATGCAATTCCCGCAATTCTGGCAATCGCCGGACAGGATCAGGGGGCTGCCCTTGCCCTTCAGCGCCGGGACGATGACATGCGGCTCGGGGCAGATGTTGAAGCAGGCCCCGCAATCGGTGCAGGCGTCGCGCCCTGCGGCCGAGACGCGCAGGACCGAAGCCCGCCCGATCACGCCATAGAACGCCCCGACCGGGCAAAGATGGCTGCACCACGCCCGACGGGACACGAAAAGGTCGAGGAGGAACACCGCGAGGATGATCGCCCAGCCCAGCCCGATCCCGGTGATGAAGGCGCGCTGAAGCAGGCTGACGGGGTTCACGAACTCCCACGCGACCGTCCCCGTCACCGCCGAGGCCAGCAGCGTTCCCCCGAGGATCGCCAGCCGCGTGCGGCGGTCCAGCTTGCGGTCGCGGGTCAGGCCGGTCTTTTCGCGCAGCCAGAAGGCGGTGTCGGTCACGACATTGACCGGGCAGACCCAGCCGCAATAGGCCCGGCCTCCGACCAGCAGATAGCCAAGCGCGACGATGATCGCCCCCGTCACCACCGGCAGGGCCGGAGAGGTGCCCCCGAAGATGCCCTGCAGCAGGATATAGGGATCGGCCAGCGTCACCACGCCCGCGATCCGGCTGGCGCCGAAATTCCCGCGCGCGATCCAGATCCCCGCCAGCGGGCCCAGCATGAACAGCCCCAGCACCGAGATCTGGCAGAGCCGCCGCAGCAGCCACCATTTATGCGACCTGAGCAGGCCGCGCGCCGCGACGCTTTGCCGGCGGTTATCCGAGATCAGCCGCCCGATCATGTCTCGCGCCCCGCCCGGTTGCGGCCGTCGCCGCCAAGACCCAGATCGCGCGGCAGCACCCGAATCGAGGCATGTCCGGTCACGCAATGCTTCTCGCAGGTGCCGCAGCCGGTGCAATGGCTGGAATGGACGGTCGGGACCATGATGCGCCGCCCGTTGAACTCGCCCGGCTCAAGCGAGATTGCGTCGCCCCGGATCGGACAGACGCGGACGCAGATGCTGCAATTCATGCCCTTGTAGTTCAGGCAGTCCTCATGCCCGACCAGAACGGCGACGCCCATATCCGCATCCCGGATCGAGGGGATCTCGCGGTCCAGCGCCCCGGTCGGGCAGGCCCGCGCGCAGGGCACGTCGCGGCACATATAGCAAGGCGTCTCGCGCGGGGTGAAAAAGGGCGTGCCGACCGGGGCCTCCTCGCCCCATTCCGCCAGCGACAGGGTGTGATAGGGGCAGGCCTCGACGCAGAGCCCGCAGCGCACGCAGGCGGCAAGGAAGTCATCCTCGGGCAGCGCGCCGGGCGGGCGGATGGCGCGGGCATCGGCGCGGTCGGTGGATTCGATCAGCGCGACAAGGGAAAACCCGCCCAGACAGACCGCGCCGGTGCCCCGCGCGATCTCGGTCATGGCAGTGCGGCGGTTCATCTTGCGCTTGCTGGATGCCATCCCCTTCCCCCTTCGCGTTGCGGTTCGTTCACTTCCCTTCCGCGGCAGCGGCCGCGCGTTTCTGTTCGGCCAGAAGCGGTTCATAGCGGCGGTCGGTCAGCGTCTCGAGAAAGGCGACCAGCGCATCGACCCGCGCATCGTTCAGCGCCAGCCCCGATTTCAACTCGGGCAGGGAGAGGTTCTCCTCGACCTCGGGCGCGCCCCAGTCCTCGCCGGTTTCGGGGTTGATCTGCGCTTCGGGCAGGCGGCTGGTATATTTGTTGTAGAATACCACGGCCGTCCGCAGGTCGGAAAACGCGCCGTTATGCATATAGGGGCCGGTCACGGCCACGTTGCGCAGCGTCGGAACCTTCATGCGCCCGTCCTGCGCCGGATCCTCGATCCCCGGCCGGTCCCGCAGGCCAAGGTCGCGATGCCCCTGCCCCAACCCGTTCGCCTGACGCGCCGCGGCGTTGACCGGAATGCCGATATTGTGGAACTCGAAGCTGGAGAAGGTCTCGCGCTCGACAATGCCCTGTTTTTGCAACTGGTGGCACAAGCGGCAGTTCCAGGTGATGAAGACGGTATGGCCGAACTCCTCCTGCGCGGTCAGCTTCACCTCGCCGCGCAGATAGCGGTCATATTTGGAATCGAAGGGCAGGAAATCCGGGCCGCGCTGATAGGCGGCAAGGGCCTCGGCCGCATGGTCAAAGGCGGCGTCCACATCATCGAGCGCGCCCGGCCCGAAGAGCGCGGCGAAACCTTCGACATAGCCTTTGTCGGCGCGCAGGCGCTCGACGACGGCGATCTTGTCGGGCATCCCCATTTCGGCCGGGTTCAGCATCGGCTGGCCCGCCTGATCGGCAAGATCGTCGGCGCGCCCGTCCCAGAACTGGCCGCCCTTGTATCGGCCCTTGTCGTCCAGATGGAAGTTCGGACTCAGCGCAGCATAGCTGAGCGTGGGCGTATTGCGGTCGCCATAGGACTGCCCGTCATCGCCCAGCGAGACAGCGCGCCCCGCCGCGCCCTCACGCGGGTCGGTAAAGGCATGGTCGGGGTCGTGGCAGGTCGCGCAGGACTGCGTGCCCTCGCGCGAAAGCCCGGTGTCATGGAACAGCCTTTGCCCAAGCGCGGCCAGCCCGGCCGGTTCGGACAGCGGCTCCTGCCGGCCGGCGGCAGCACCGACGACGACCGCGCCGGTCAGCGGGATTGCGAAAAACAGCAGCGGAAGCAGGCGGAGGCGCGGCATGACTCAGGCCCCGGCGGCGCCCTGGGGCGCGCGGGCTTCCACGCGCCGGGCGCGAAGCTCGGCGAGGATCAGGCGATGCGCGGCCAGATCGGCAAGATTCGCCAGCAGCGCCAGCCGTCTTTGCCCAGCAAGATCGTCCAGCATCGGGGCCAGCACCCCGCCCGGCCCGACCAGCCGGTCGTGATGCGGGCGCAGATGGGCGAGGAGCGCGCCAAGATCCATGCCCTCCAGTGCCTCGGGACCGGCAAGGGCGCCGGAATGGATCAGCATATCCTGCGTCACCCGGAAGCCCGCCGCATCGGCGCGCGCGAGCGCAGGATGACTGGCGGCGAGATGCAGGACCGCAAAGGCGGCCAGCAGGCGGCTTGCGGCATCGGGCGCATTGCGCGCGCGCTGGAAAAGTTCGACCACCGGGGCAAGATCGGCCGGAACCGGCGCCAGCGGGATATGATCCGCCCGCATGGCGCTGGGGCGAAAGGGCGTGCAGCGCCAGCGCGCACCATGCGCAGGATCGGCGATGCGCCAGCCAGCAATCGCCATGCCGCGCCCGATCTCGGCCAGCCAGCGCAGCAACCGGCGCTGGACATCGCCATGCGCCCGCGCCAGCGCCTCTTCATGGGACGCGGCCTCCAGCCGATAGATGACCTCGGCCAGCTTGCCCGCCTCGTTGCCGTGAAAGCTGACACGGGCGCCCGGCAGGTCCGGCCCGGCCGAAAGCTCGGTCGGGGCGCCGTCGACGGAAATATCCGCCTCCCAGATCTGGGTGACGGGATTTCTCAGGAAGAAGCCGACCAGAAACTCGCGCCCGGCCGCATCGGCAAGCGACTGCCTGACCGTCTCGGGCGGGCTTTCCGCCTTGAGCGAGGCGCGGATGTCATAGGGGATCCACATGGCCGGCTCCTGCCTTTGCTGGGTTACTCGACGATCACCTTGCCGCGCATGAAGGGATGGGGCGTGCAGGTATAGTCGTAGGTTCCAGCCTCATCGAACGTGATCGCGAAGGCCTCGCCCTTTTTCAGCATCGCGCCCTTGAAGGCGTCCTCGCCCACCACGCCCTTCTTGAAGGCGACGTTATGGGGCATGGCTTCCTGGTTCACCCAGACGACGGTATCGCCGGCCTTCACCGTGACCTCGGGCGTGTCGTATTTCATCTTGTTGATATGGACGACCACGACAGCCTCGGGGGCGTCGGCCTCGGCCACCGGCTTTTCGTTCGGCACCGAAATCTTGTCGGCGGCAAAGGCACCGGTCGCGGTCAGCGCGCTCAACATGAGGGCGGCAAGAAGGGACCGGGGTTTCATGGGGACGTTCATCGAATGCTCCTGTCGGGGGGTGGACCCGGACGCGGGATTGGCCGCGCCCGGTCCGGTGTCAGCTGGCTTTGCCGACGATGGGAGAAATGGTGCAGTGATAGGTCATGGCGTCATCCTCGGCCCCGAAGCACCAGATGATGTCATTGGCAAATTCGGGGCGATAGACCGGCAGTTCGCCCTCGGTATTGAGGCAGGCGCAGCGCCCCGAGACGTTCTGGCCGCAGCAATCGCGATAGGCGATCAGATAGCTTTGCCCGTCGGTCGGGTTGTAGCAGCTTGCCACCCACGAGGCCGAGGCCAGCTTGGTGCCCGGCGGGCAGTTGGTCAGCGAGCCGCCCGAGCAGTCGCAGATATTGCCGTCGATCGAGCAGTGCCGCCAATAGTCGCAGGCCTGCACGTCATTGTCCTGCGGCACGAATTTCGCCCGCGGATCGGCGCCCTCGGGCGCGCCCGCCGCATTGGCGCGGCTGACGCGGCCGCGCCGGTCCACCGGCAGCAGCGGCACGATCGCCGCCCCCATCAGGACCGTGCCGAGCCTGCCGATGGCGCCCCGGCGGCTGGTGCGTCCCGCCACGCGGCGCGACATCTTCTCGACCATGTTGTCGAAACTGAAATTCCCCAGCATCGTTTATCCTCCCTCTGCTTGGGGTTGAGGCCGGACGGCCGGGTCAGGCCGCGTTCTTCTTGCGGCTGGTCATGAACTGCTGAAGCGAGGCGAAGCCGGTCTTGTCGGCCTCCAGCAGGCTTTCCAGATGTTCGCGGGTGTTGGTCAGGCCCTTGGCGCGGATCACGCCCTCGCTGTCCAGAAGCACGCCATAGGGGATCTTCCCGACCTGGAAGGCCATGCCGATCTCGGCCGAGACGACATAGCGGATCTGGCCAAGGTCATGGGTTTCGAGGAAGCGGGCATGTTCCTCGGGCGCGCCGTCGCTGATCATCACGACGCCGATCTTCTCGGCCCGCGCGATCGACTTGATGATCGGGAACAGCTTGTCGCAGACCGGACAGGTTGGCGCGGTGAACATCAGCAGCGTCGGGCGTCCATCGGCCGAGCCACCGCCGATCCGCGCGCTGCGTCCGAAATAGTCCGGCAGCTCGAATTCCGGGGCCTTGTCGCCGATATCGGGGCCATGATCGGTGATCATCGCCCCCATGGGCGAGGAGCGCTCATGCAGCAGGCCCACCTGCCGCATCAGGCCGAGCATCACCAGGACAAGGCCGAGGACAGCGACCCAGAGCAGGATGTTCGAAGCAATAAGGAAAGTCATGTCAGCGGCCTTTCATCGAGAGAGCCCGGTTGTTCATGGCGACAAGGCCGCCAAGCATTTCTGCGCCAAGGTAAAGCAGGGTCAGGGACAGCCCGGCGACCAGTCCCAGGGCGACCTCGCCCGGACCCGCCGCCCGCCCCGTCGCGAGCAGTGCGCCCGCGCCAAGAGCCAGCGCGGTCAGGACCACGTTGCGCCCCACGGTCGCCCAGCTGATGCGCTGCTTCATCCCGTTGCGAAAGCAGCCGCAATCAATCTGGCTGCGGCCGCGCAGCACGTTGATGGCAATGGCCAGTCCGAAAACTGCCAGCAGCCCCGCCGCGACCAGCGCCGCCGGACGGGCCAGCGGGCCGATCATCAGGCTGGCCGCGACGGCAAGCTCGACCACCGGCAGAACCATCGCGACGGGACGGGCCAGCGCATCGGGCAGCAGACGAAAGTTGCGGACGACGCCGTGAAACTCGTCAATGGCTGTCAGCTTCGAGAGGGCGGCGCTGGCGAACAGCACCGCAAGGAAGCTGCGCAGCGTCCATGCCACCACGGGTTCCTGCACGATCTCCAGCATGTCAGGACCCCATGTCATGGGTGGTCAGGATCTGCGGGCCACGGCCCAGATGCGTCACGTTGCGCAGCTCCTTGCCCGAGGCGGCGTCAAGGATATGCAGGGTCTGCGTGCCGGCCGAGAGGGCGTAGAGCAGCGGCTCGGCATCCTGGCTCACGTTGATCGAGTCGATCTCGTGGCCCAGTTCGAACTTGCTGATCCGCTCGCCCGTGGCGGCGTTCAGCACGATCACGAAGCGGCTTGCCGTCTTGTGGCGCCATTGGTCGCGCTGGTCGACCAGCAGGAAGATGCGGTCCGAGGCGCGGTGATAGGCCGTCTGCTGCCAGCCGCCCGGACGCCAGTTATCGGCGCGCTCCGCCTCGGTCAGGGCCTCGATCGGCTCGCGGAAGCTCGCCTTTTCGCCGGTCAGATCGACCTGGAAGATCTTGCCGGTATAGGTCGGCCAGACCAGCCGGCCCGCCCGCATCGAATAGGCGGGGTGGTTGATCAGCAGCTCATCCTCGCCGTGGAAGACCTCGGTATTCGTGATCTTGGGTTCCGCGCCCGAGATGTCCACGCGCGCCAGGCTGCCATCGCGGCAGTTCATGTAGAAGACGTCCGGAGTGGCCGGGAAGATGTGATAGCAGTCGGGCACATCGACCATGCGGTCGAACTTCTTCCCCTCCAGATCGACGATGCCGACCGCCGGCGCGGGCGAGAACTGATAGAAGAGCAGCTTCTTCTTGTCCGGCGTCAGCGCGTTCATCCACTGATAGGTGCCGACCAGAAAACGCGCGTCCTGCGGCAGCTCAATATCCGCGGTAGGCTCAAAGGTTTCGGGGTCGAAGACCTCGACGTAATCGGTCCGGGTGCCGCGCGCGATGCGTGAAAAGACCGTGCTGGCCTGGGCGATGAAGGATCCGTCCTCGGCCGCCAGAGGCTGGGGTAGGAAGCCGCCATCCGTCATGCCAACGACCCGGCCGGTCTCCCCGTCAATGGCGAATTGCTGGGTGATCGCGGCGAAATGCGCAGGATCCTGGACATAGACGCGGCGGTCGTCCGGCTTTGGCGCGTTCAGCACGATGGGCTCGTCCGCCTCGCCGGCGGCAAGCTGGCGCGCGGCCTCGGCGGCGTCGCGCTGGCCCTGGGTCTGGGCCGCCGCATCTTGTGCCGCGGCCGCGCCGATCGCCATGGCCGAAGCCATCGCGCAGGCGCCGGCAAGGGTCAGGTATCTGGGAATGGGTCTGCTGCTGGAAACCATGGTATCCTCCCTGTGATGGCTCCCGGGCCCCGGCGACGGATCGCGGGCCGAGTGTGAAGATTTCGGTAGGGGTCGGGGTCCGTCAGGCCAGCGCGAGTACCGCGAAGGCTGCACCAAGCGCCGTCAGGATCGCCCCGTCGAGGATCGCCGCGCGTTCCTGATTGCGGCCGAGCCATGCCTGGATCTGGTAATCCGTGACCGGGAACAGGTTCACCGCGACCGGCAGATAGCGGCCGAGGTTGAAGACGGCGATGATCGCGATGGCGGCGGCAAGATTGCCGGTCAGGATCGCGGCGGCGGTCATCATGTAAAGCAGCGGCGTCTGCACATAGGTCAGGTAATCCAGCCCCAGCGACAACCCGTAAAGGCCGCCGACCACCCATTTCGGGAAACGCTGGCGCGCGTCATGGGGCACCTGCGCCCGGCGCTGCGGATAGGGAACGCGCAGGAAGTCCAGCTGATGTGCGCCGTAGACCAGCCCGATCAGCGCGAGAACCGCCAGCCCGAAGCCGGTCGAGAAGCCGTGGAACCCCGCCAGCGCCCCGATTGCGCCCAGAAGCGTCCCGAGGATCAGCGCGCCCGCGGCATAGCCCAGCCCGTGCATGGCGAATGTCGGGAGCCAGTCCCGAACCGCGCGCATCCCCCGCCCCGTCGGTCGCAAAAGCGAGATCGACGAATAGCCGCAGGGCGACCAGGTCGAGAGCAAGCCGCCCGCGAAGGCGGCACCCAGAACGACGCTCCACAGCATGGCCCCGTCCGGCTGGGTCTTCAGAGCAATCCCGCCCAATCCGCCGGCGATCAGGCTGCCGCCCAAACAGGCAACTCGCCCTATGCGCGAAAAACTGGCCGGAAAGACGGTGCAATCCTGCACGCCGACAGTCTCACCTTGAGAAACTGAAGTCACCTCACGCCTCCTCTCGTTCGGTAGCTTCGAGAAATCACCCCTGCGATATGCCCTCGTTAACCCCATAAAAACGGCAATTTCTCATTCAGACGAAACCTGCTCCCGGTTGCAGCGGGGTGGAACCCGGAATTTCGGCAGGAGGGGCTGCAAAAATGCAGGAGAGCGATTTCGGGTGTTGGAGTGCCAAGCAATCGCTGGGGATTTTGTCGGGGGCCTGAAGGAAATACCTGCCCTGAAAATAGTCAGGAAAAGTCGTTCTTTGGTGGTAGAGGTGCTGATTCTTCCCGCATCGCGAACAGGGTCGGCAGCCAGGCGGACAGCTCGCGGGCCGCCGGATCGTCGCGCAGATAGGGTTGCGACAGCAGCCAGATATCGCGCGTGCCCGTGATCGGCGTGACCGACAGATCGGGCCGCGCCGCAAGCGTGCTCGCCATCATCTCGGGCAAGACGCCAATGGCGCGGCCGCTGGTCAGGATCGCGCGGATCAGGTTCAGGTCCGAGGTCTCGACCCTCGGGTTCCGGTTGCCGACCGTGTCCAACATCTCGGCCATCTCGGGCATGTCGATCAGCGACTCGGGATAGGCGACCAGCAGCGGCTCGTCCGGCGCAGCCGCGGCGGGCCCTACCAGCACGAAATTGATCTGCCCGATCCGCCGCATCAGGAACGAACCCTGCTTGGGGCGCCCCAGCCGCAGGGCGAAATCCGCCTCCCAGCGCGACATGTCGACATTCTGGTCCGAGGTGTCGATGGTCAGGGACAGCTCGGGCAGCGCGGCAAGAAGCTGCGGCAATTGCGGGGCCAGCCAATGCTCGGCGATGGCGGCGATGGTGGCCAGGCGAAAGCGGCGCTGCATGTGATCGTGGCCGCGCAGGGTGTGCCGGATCTCGTCCGCAGATGCCTCCATCTCGCGCAGGTTGCGCATGATCGCGGCACAGGCCTGGGTCGGACGGCGCATCCCGTCCACCGCATCGAAGAGGGTCAGCCCCATCTCGGTTTCCAGCCGGCTGACGCGCCGGCCGACGGTGGTTTCGTTGATCTGCAGGATGCGACCGGCGCGCGTGAACGAGCCGGTCTTGCAGACGGCGGAAACGATCCTGAAATCATCCCAGTTCATTCGCGCTGCCTCTTCTTGCCTCCGGCTGCGGGCCACAAGGGCGGTCCGGTGAAAGCAGCGCCGTGGATAGACCAGCGGGAGGGGCCGGGCAAGCCGATCTCACGGGTGACGGCGCCGAACTGCCGGGGGGAATCGCGGGCCTTGCCCGGGCGTCCCCCCGAAGCGCCCGCCTGCTCATGCGCGGCGCTCCTCCTCGACATGGATTGATGCGGGACTCGATCCGTTTCGGGCTTTGCTATCAGGTCACTCTTGCCAATTGTCACGATTTCCGTGATCGTAATATCATGTCAATCTGGCGCCCCAACCCCGCATTCCTGCAACGCCCGGCCTATATGTCGCTGGCGGACCAATTCGCGCGCGCCATTGGCGAGGGCGTGCTGCCCGCCGGCACGCGGCTTGCCCCCCAGCGCAAGCTCGCCGATGAGCTGGGACTGTCCGTCCAGACCGTCTCGCGCGCCTATGAGGAGCTGATCCGTCGCGGCCTTGTCCTGGGCGAGGTCGGGCGCGGCTCGTTCGTGCTGCCTGCCGGGGCCGAGAACGCGCCGCCCTATCTTTCCGAGCGACCGGGCGAGCTGATCGACCTCTCGATCCTGAAGCCCGTCACCGAGCGTATGCATGTCGACCGCTTCCGCGAGGGGTTGCACTGGGTCGCGGATAACCTGACCGCCGCCGCCGCGCTGTCCTTCCGGCCGAATTCGGTTCTTCCCCGGCACCGGCAGGTCGCCGTCGATTGGCTGCGGCGCGGCGGCATTGATACTGCGCCCGAGAATGTCACCATTACCGACGGCGCGACCTCGGCCATCACCTCGGCGGTGATGAGCGCGGTGCCCCCCGGAGGCACGCTTGCCGCCGCCGCGCTGACCCATCATCTGCTGATGCCGCTGTGCAAATATCTGGGCCTGCATCTCGAGGCGCTGCCCATCGACGATGATGGCATTATCCCTGCCGCGCTGGACGCAATGGCGCGAAAAGGCAGCCTCCGCGCGGTCTATATGCAGCCTGCGGCGATCAATCCGATGGCCATTATGACAAGCGCCGAACGCAGGCGCGAACTGGCCGAGATTGCCCGGCGCCACGACATCCTGATCATCGAGAACGACATGCTGAACACGATGATCGTCGATCGTCCACCGCCCATGGCCGTCCTCGCGCCCGAGCGGACGCTGCATATCAACGGCTTTACCAAGACCACCCTGCCCGGCCTGCGGATTGCATGGCTGGTGTCGCCGGGGCGGATGGCCGCCGGGACTGCCAACCGCCACCTCGTGACCAACTGGATGGCGACGCCCGCCATGGTCGAGTTGCTGAGCCACTGGGTCACCGACGGCACGGTCGAGGCGCTGATCGGCTGGCAGCGCGATGCCCTGAGCGTCCGCCACCGCATCGCGCGCGAGGTGCTGGGCGGAGCCGCCTTTCGCGCACATCCCCAAGGGTTGCATCTGTGGCTGGAACTTCCTGCGGGCCGGGACGAGGAGGAGTTCGTCGCACAGGCGCGCCAGCGCGGCGTCGCAATCGCCTCGGGCCGCGCCTTCCGCCTGGGCGAGCGCGATCGGCGCGACGCGGTGCGCATCGCCCTTGGATCGACCGGGACCGAGGAGCTGCGCCGGGGCCTGACTCTGGTTGCCGAAACCTTGGGAAGCGCGTCCGAGCCGCTGCTGCCGCTGGTTTGATAGGCATCATTTGACATTAAATTGTTATGATATTATTTTATGATTGACCTGATTTGATGTGATTGCCAAGTTCGCCCCATGCCGCAAGGGGAACCGCGCTTGGAACAGCCGATCATCCGCATCGAGAACCTGCAGAAGTCCTTCGGGAAGCTCACCGTCATCGACGGGCTGAACTTCGAGGTGAGGAAGGGCGAAAAGCTGGCGTTGATCGGACCGTCCGGCTCGGGCAAGACGACGATCCTGAGGATCCTGATGACGCTCGAAGATCTCTCGGACGGACGGATCGAGGTCTGCGGCGAGCCGCTTTATCATATGTCGAAGAACGGCGCCGAAGTGCCGGCGGACGAGGCGCATCTGCACAAGATGCGCCGCCATATCGGCATGGTCTTTCAGCACTTCAACCTGTTTCCGCACAAGTCGGTGCTGCAGAACATCACGCTTGCCCCGATACTGACCAAGGGCGAGGCGCGGGCCGTTGCCGAAAAGCGCGCCCGCGAGCTGCTGGAGATGGTCGGCCTGTCGGACAAGGCCGATTGCATGCCCGCGCAACTCTCGGGCGGGCAGAAGCAACGCGTCGCCATCGCCCGCGCGCTGGCCTTGCAGCCGCAGATCATGCTCTTCGACGAAGTGACCTCGGCGCTCGACCCAGAACTGGTCGAGGAGGTGCTGGAGGTGATGAAGCGCCTCGCCGCCGAGACCGACATGACCATGCTGCTCGTCACGCATGAGATGGGCTTTGCCCATGACTTCGCCGACCGCGTCCTGTTCTTTGACCGGGGCCGGATCGTCGAGCAGGGCCCGCCCGCACAGATCTTCACCGCGCCGCAAGAGGACCGCACGAAGTCCTTCCTGCGCAAGATCATCGCCGCCGGACAGCGCGTGTGATGCCACCCCGACAGGAGAGAATGATGAAGAAATGCCTGATTGCCGCGCTGCTTCTGACAGTGCCCCTGCCCGCCTTGGCCGAAAAGCTGGACGACCTGAAGGAGCAGGGCTTCGTCCGCATCGCCATCGGCAACGAGCCGCCCTATACCGCCGTCGCCTCGGACGGCAAGGTTTCGGGCGCAGCGCCCGATGTGGCGCGCGCGGTCTTCGAAAAGCTCGGGATCAAGGATCTGGAGGCCTCGATCGCCGAATATGGCGCCATGATCCCCAGCCTTCAGGCCGGGCGCGTCGACGCGATCACCGCCGGGCTTTTCATGAAGCCCGAGCGTTGCCAGGCCGTCGCCTATTCCGAGCCGATCCTGTGCGATGCTGAGGCGCTGCTGGTTCCCAAGGGCAACCCCAAGGGCTTCAAATCCTATGCCGACATTGCGAATGACACGGCCGCCAAGCTTGGCGCGCCGGGCGGCGGAACCGAGGAGAAGCTGGCGCTGGACGCGGGCGTACCGCGCGACCGGCTGATCGTGGTCCCCGACCCGCAATCGGGGCTGAAGATGGTTCAGGACGGCCGCATCGACGCCTATTCGCTGCCCGTTCTGTCGCTGAACGACTTGCTGGCGAAATCCGCCGACGCCAATCTGGAAGTCTTCGCCCCGGTCGAGGGCGCGCCGGTCTATTGCGACGGCGCGGCCTTCAACAAGAAGGACACCGCGCTACGCGACGCCTTCGATGTCGAGCTGGCGAAGATGAAGGAATCCGGCGAATTCGCCAAGATCATCGAGCCCTACGGTTTCTCGGCGGACGCGGCGAAATCCACGACGCGGGCGGCGCTCTGCGGCGAATGAACCCGGGCGGCGGGGCCTGACCCCGCCCCTTTCCAATCAGGACGGAAGGCAGGCATCAGTGCATGGGCGACTGG
>Ga0182745_1001562_pt1 | contig 21906 bp, 17 predicted proteins | sample eDN3rd30CKraftBY_FD_128523 | JGI IMG/M metagenome (GOLD analysis project Ga0182745, IMG submission 128523) | Enriched backyard soil microbial communities from Emeryville, California, USA - eDNA 3rd pass 30_C Kraft BY (version 2) (version 2) | ecosystem: Environmental > Terrestrial > Soil >...
AGCATCGCGATCACGATCACCAGAGTGACGGGCCGATAATCGAGAGAACCGGACAGCCTGCGCGAATACCAGTTCTCAAGGCGCGTGAAATTCCGATCGACGAAGGCGGCAAATCTGCCTCCGCCACCCTCATCGTGGGACTTCAGCAGTTTGGAGGACATCATCGGCGACAATGTCACCGCGACAATGCCGGAAATGATGACGGCTCCGGCAAGCGTGAACGCAAACTCGCGAAACAGCGTACCTGTCAGCCCCTGCGTGAAGCCGATCGGTGCATAGACCGCTGCGAGCGTGATGGTCATCGCAACGATAGGTCCGAAAATCTCCTTCATGCCGACAACGGCGGCATCGGTTGGACTTAATCCTTCCTCGATATGTCGATGAATGTTTTCAACCACCACGATAGCGTCGTCGACGACAAGGCCGATGGCCAGAACCATCGCCAGAAGAGTCAGCAGATTGATGGAATAGCCCAGGGCGAACAGCACGAGGCAGACGCCGATCAACGACAGCGGAATCGTGACGATCGGGATCAACACCGAGCGGAAGGAGCCGAGGAACAGCAGGATCACGAGGACGACAATGAGCGCCGCTTCGCCGATGGTCTTGAACACTTCCTCGATGGAGGCCGAAATGAAGCTCGATGCGTCATAGACGATCGTGACCGACATGCCCTTGGGGAGCGTCGGCGCGATTTCCTTGATCGCTTTGTTGACCTCTTCGGCGACAGTCAGCGGATTTGCAGCCGGCGTCGGCGTGATGCCGATGAAGGTTCCCTCGCGTCCATTGAAGCTGACGACCACGTCGGTGCTTTTCGGGCCGAGCTCGACGCGCGCGACATCGCGCAGCCGGACGACCTGATCCCCCTTGGTGAAAACGGGAAGCGCACCGAAGGATTCCGGTGTCTGTAGGGTCGTCTGCATCTGGAGCGAATAGGCGACCAGCTCGTTCTGCGTCTTTCCGGGAGCGGAGAGGAAGTTGCTGGAGCGTATCGCCCCGACCACATCCGACGCTGTGATGTTATGGGCCGCCAGCAGGAACGGATCCAGCCAGACCCGCATCGAAAAATCACGGCCACCGAGAATCTCGGCATTCCCCACGCCATCCAGCGTGGCGAAGCGCGGCTGCACGACACGGGTGAGAAATTCGGAAACCTGCTCCGACGTCATCTCCGTGCTGGCGAAGGTCAGATACATCAGGGCGAAGCTCTGGCCCGTACCTTTGACGATGACCGGATCTTCCGCATCGGTCGGCAACTGGGCGCGGACCTGCTGAACCTTGGCCGTCACCTCGGTCATTGCCGCGTTCGGGTCCGTGTTGAGCCGCATGCGGACCGCAACGGTGCTGACGCCGAGCCGGCTTTTGGACGTGACATAGTCGACGCCCTCCGCGCTGGAGACCGCCTTGGCGATCGGGCTGCTGATGAAGCCCTGCATGAGATCCGCGCTGGCGCCGGGATAGGTCGTCGTGATCGTCACGGTCGTTTCCTCGACCTTCGGATACTGACGCACCTGCAAGCTCATCAGACCCTGCGCGCCAAGCAGCAGGATCATCAGGCTGACCACCATCGACAGAACAGGCCGCCGGATGAAGAGTTCGGTGAAACCCATGTGGGGGGCCTCGTTATCGACGATTGAGATTGGTGACGTCGATACTGCGATCGATATTCACCACAGCGCCGGGCTGAACCTTGTTCTGGCCGGACGCCACGACGGTCTGGCCAGGCTCGACCCCGGACAGGATTTCGGAGAACGCACCTTCGCGGCGACCGACCTTCACAAAGACCTGCCGGACGATCTCCCGGGCGTTGCCATCCTTCTCATCCTTGTCGACGAGATAGACATAATCACCATACAGCGAGGTTATCACCGCGGTTTGCGGGACCGTGACAATGGCCGGCTCCTCCGGCAACTCGACCCTTACGAACAGAAACTGTCCGGGCGTGATTCCGTCATCAGGGTTATCCGTGATGAGCGCCTGAACCAGCACCAGTCGGGTCTGGGGGTCGATACGTGGATCGATGCCGGAAATCTTGCCCTCAAAGCGCAGTTCGGTCTCGGAGACGCCGAACCGGACCACCTGCCCGATCGACATCTTGCTGAGAAACTGCTCCGGCACGCTGAAATCCACCTTCATCGTGCGCATGTCCTGGAAGGTGGCGACGACGGTGCCGGCGGTCACGAATTGGCCGACGTCGATTCTGGCGATGCCGGCGACACCGGCGAACGGCGCTTTCAGCGCCTTCTGCTGGATAACCGCCTCAAGACGCGCCATCCGCGACCGTGCTGTCGCAAGCTGGGCAACGGTCTGTTCGTAGGAGGCTTCGGTCGCGAAGCCCTTGGCCCGCAGCGCCTCCGACCGCTCCAGCGCCGCCTGGTTCAGTTGCAGGCTGGACTTGGCATCGGCGAGATCCGCCCGCTCGACGGCGTCGTCCAGTTGCACCAGCACCTCGCCGCGAGCAAAACGCTTATTGGGCTGGAGATGGATTTCCTTGACGACGCCGGCGGTTTCGACCGCAAGCTGCACACCGTTGCCGGCTCGCGCGGTTCCGATAGCGGGAATCCCCGGCTTCCAGACGCGGGATTCAACGGTGGCAGCGGCCACCGTCTGTGCCGGCTGCTGCATCTTCGCGAAGAAGTCCGCGATCATCCGATCCCGGAAGAAATTGAACCAGATCAGCCCCCCGCACAGCGCAATGGCCAGGACAAAGACGATGCTGACGAAAATCCGTCGTTTCATATGGCATATCCACTAGCGCGGGAATTCGACGGAGGAACCAGAAAGGCATCCGCTGCGCCGGGTTTGACCGCTTCAGGCGCGGCCACTATATACCGTCCAGACGGTACAGTGACAAGGGTGTTTCGGGCGATGAGCGATCGCAAGCACGTAAAAACATCGCGACAGCGCATCCTCGATGCGGCGGACGAACTCGTCCGGGAGACGGGCGCGGGACGCCTGACCCTCGAAGCGGTGGCCGAGCGCGCAGGGCTGAGCAAAGGCGGCCTGCTTTACAACTTTCCCAACAAGGATGCGTTGTTACAAGGCATGATCGCCCGCATGATGGAAGAGTATTTTACCGTCAAGGCTTCGCTCCGCCCAAGCTACGCCGACCGGCGCAATATCGAAGTCCGGCTGTCCGTGGCCACCTCTCTCAAAACGCGAACCAACAGCCAGGAGCAGCTCGCCTGCGGCATCCTGGCCGCCTCATCGGAAAATCCCACCCTGCTCGAACCGGTCCGTGAAGCCATAGCTCGCGAGTGGCGAAAGGTGAAGGAGACCGCTGAAGATCCTGACGCCGCCATCCTGGCCTGGCTTGCCATCGAAGGGCTGACCAATCTCGAAATGCACCGCTTGAGTCCGTTCGACGAGAACGACCGGTCCCGGCTTCTGGCCGCGATCGACCGCCTGCTCGATCATGGCGTGGCGTCCGTCACGGACTCCGCCGCGCCGTCCACGGCGCCCTCCCGCGCCGCGCCGCGCGACGCATAATATTCCCGCTTGGCTTGCAGCATCCGCAGATCCGCGCGCCGGACGACAGCCTCAAGCCGCTCGCCGGGCGCGCTCGTTGCCGCTCCCATTGAAACGGCAAGAGGCACGCCGGTGTAAAACTGGTTGTTCAATTCCACCAGTTTCTGGATATCGTCCATCATCTGCTCGCCGCCCTGGGCGTCCGTCGCGGGCAGCACGATCGCGAATTCATCGCCCCCGATGCGGGCGGCGCATGCGGGCTTCTCCACCAGCTTGTTGATCACCTCTCCCGCCCGGCGCAATAGCGCATCTCCCGCGGCGTGGCCCCACTGGTCATTGGCCTGCTTGAGCCCGTTCAGGTCCACCATCACGATCGTGACCGGCAACGGCCCCCTTCGCTCCAGTCTGTTCAGTTCCTCGACATAGAAAGAACGATTGTTGAGCTTCGTCAGCGCATCATGACGGCCAAGAAATTCCAGATAAGCTTCGGCCTTCTTTCTCGCGGTGATGTCGGTGAGCGCCACCTGCACCAGCGACCAGTCCTTCTCATGCCCCGGCAGCACCGAAAACTGCATATGGAGATGCAACATCTCGCCGTCCAGCGAATAGTTGATCACCTCACGCTGCTGAAACAGCTTTCCGTCCCACAGATCGACGAGTTGCTCCCGGAAATTCTGAAGCATATCGTCCCGGAACACTTCGGACAGACGGTACAGCAGCGTCGGCTTGTCGGGTGCCGCGAACATCTCAAGCGTATGCTGATTGACGTCCAGAACCCGTATTTCACTCGTGCATCGGCTGACGAATTCAGGATGGACATCGGTGAAAACCCGAAAATCCTGAATGCCCTGCTCCCGCGCTTCATCGAGCAGCGCCTTCACGCCGCTGAAATCCTCAACCCATAAGGAAACCGGCGAGTGCTCGAACAATCCGCGGGCATATTCCTCGCTCGCACCGAGCCGGCGGCGGGCCGTTTCCCGGTCGGTCACATCTTCGATCGAGATCAGGACGCGCTCCCAGCCGCTCTCATAGCCGGGAAGAATGCTGCCGTTCAACTGAATGTCGAGCCGGCGGCCGGACAGCGTGTAGTTGACGGTGTGACTGCTGAAATGCAGGCAGCCGTCCCAGAGCTGACTCAGTTCCTCGATATGGCTTTTGAGCATATCGTCACGGAAGACGGAGCCGAGGCTGGCCATCAGATGCCCCGTGTCCTCCGCCTCGAAGAGCGTGAGAGTCCTGCGATTTACCTTGATCAGCCTGATACAGGCCGAGCATTCGCTGACGGCTTCAGGATTCTCGCGCAGATGGCTGCGCAACGACGTGATGCCGGCGGCCCGCCATTTCTCGAACAGGGACTTCAGGCCGCTATAGTCTTCGAGCCAGAGCGAGACCGGCGCGAGATCGAACATTTGCGCATCGTCGCTTCGGCACCCGGATTGGCTCTCTCTTTCAACGTTCATCTGCTGGTTCATACATCGCTGGCCCGGGAACTTCTTCCCTTCGATTCAGGAAGCTATACAGCAGGAGCTTGAGAACCTCTAACGATCACGCTGTCCGCGCCGGACGGTTAACATTCAGTAAACATCGCGTCGATATCGGCCCGTGGTTCGCAAATACTCCAGTTGATCGGGGCCGAGAATATCATCCAGTGCGGCATCCACGCCGGCCGCCATGCCCTGGAGGCTGCCGCAGACATAGATTGCGGCGCCCCGTGCGACCCACTCCCGAAGTTCCGCCGCCTCGCTGCGAAGCACATCCTGAACATAGATGCGCACCGCCTGATCCCGCGAAAACGCCGTGCTGATCCGCAGATGGCCGTGCGCGGCCTGCCTCTCCAGTTCGGCGCGGAAATGAAAGTCATGCGCTTGCGTCCGCTCGCCGAAGATCAGCCAGTTGGCCGCCCGGCCGGCGAGAATCCTTTCCCTGAGATGGCTTCGAAGACCCGCGATGCCGGTGCCGTTTCCGATGAGGATCATCGGGCAATCGTCGGCCGGACCGTGGAAGGACCGGTTGGCGCGAACCCGCAAGGCAACCGTCGCGCCGACCGGCGCATGGGCCGTGAGCCATCCGGAACCATGGCCGAGGCGGCCGTCCGGATGCGCCATCTGCCTCACCACCAGTTCGACATCTCCGTCCGCTGGCACCGAGGCAATGGAATATTCACGATGCGGCAAAGGCTTCAGCCCGACCGCGAGATCGTCAGCGGTCAATCCCTGCACCGCAGCCGGATCGCCGCCACACGGCAGAACCGAACTGGCGAGAACATCGCGCAGAGGCTGTCGCGTGCCGTCCGCCAGCGTGACCTCCCGGTCATCCAGCCCGAGCGCCGAGAAATATGCCGTGACGTCTTCGTCGCTGTTGCGTGGACTGATCTCGGCAATGTCGCCGGCCTGCCACGTCGCGCCGGCGTCCGGCGGCGTCAGGACGATATGGTAGGCCGGATCGCCGGGACTTCCGGCATTGAGGCGCTGTCTGGCCTTCAGTGTCCAGTTCTCATACCGGGGCGACACCCAGTCCGGCATGTCGTCATTGCCGGACAGCACCCCGATGTGATGCTGCCATCGGCGCAGCGCATCGCCGTCGCCATTGTCGACCTCGATCATGTCGAACAGCGGCTGCGCGCCGGCGCTTCGCAACCAGCCCTCCATCCGATGACCGAAGGCGCAGAATCCGTCGTAGGATCTGTCGCCAAGGGCAAGCATCCCGTAGCCGAGATGTCCAAGCGACTGCGGAGCGCCCATCATCGCCCGGGCAAAGCCGATCGCGTTGTCGGGCGCATCGCCCTCCCCCGTGGTGCTCACGACGAGAAGGGCGCGCGACGCCGCTGCGAGTTGCGCTTCATCGACCTCATCGAGCGGCAGGATGCGCACTCCCGAACCCGCTTCCTTCACCGCCTGCGCCGTCTGCCAGGCCAGTTGTTCGGCAAGCCCTGTCTGGCTCGCGAAGGCGACGAGAAGCACCTCGCCGTCACCGGAAGCCATTGCAGCGGCTGCCGCCGAGGCGCGAAGGCGCCGCCGCCGATGCACAAGGATGATCGCGCCGCAGAATGCCGCATAAAGACCAGCCACCGCAGAGGCGGCGCCAAGCCGCGCTGCCGGCAGCGCGATCTCCATCGCTTGCGCGACGGAAGGCGCCAGCACGACCCCCAGCGTTGCCATCGCGGCCAGCAGAACCCGCCCGAACCTCACCCATGCAGCCGGCATCATTGCGCCATCAATTCGAAAACCGGCGAGCCGATCTCGCGTATTCCGGACGCCGTCTTCACCCGGAACAGCGCAGCAACGTCATTGCGAACCGCATATTCCAGCCCGGCCATGGACCCCAGGACCATGAGCGCCGTCGCCAGGGCGTCCGCCATCATGCAGCTCTCATGGATCACCACGACCGACGATATGTCGTTCTGGACGGGGCAGCCGGTCCGGGGATCGAGCGTATGGCAGTGCGCCCGTCCGTCAGCGACGAAATTCCGTTCGTCCCCGGACGTGGCGACAGACAGCCCGTGAAGCGCGAGCACGGTTTCAGCCGCCGCCGGTGCGCGCGATACAGCGCCGCCCGCCTGCGGCTGACGGGCGGTATCCAGCCGCACCCACCATGGCGTGCCATCCGCCTTGTGGCCGCTTCCGCGCAACTCTCCGCCGATCTCCACCAGATGATGGAACAGGCCGAGCCGGGCAAGAAGCCGCGAGAGCTGATCGACGGCAAAGCCCTTCGCAACGGAGGAAAAATCCAGATGCAGCCCGCCCGGCTGGCGAATGCTTCCGTCGAAAGATCGCTGCTCCAGTCGCGTCCATCCAGCCCTGCCGCTGCGGCGTTCGATCTCCGCCCTGGCCGGCTCCTGTCGGTGCCGGCCGGATGGACCGAACCCCCACAGATCGACCAGATCGCCATATGTCGGGTCATAGGCGCCGCCAGTCTGGCGCGACAGGTCCAGCGCACACGTCAGCACAGTCCTGAACTCGCGCGGAATCCCATGCCAGCTTCCGGCCGGCGCATGGTTGAACCTGCTGATATCCGATTCAGGTTCCCACTGGCTCATCTGCCGGATGACGACAGCCAGCTCGCGCTCCAGCTCCTGCCGGAGCGTATCGTCCCATCTCGCCCGATCGGCTTGCGCGGGAGCAACGACCCGGACCGACCATGTGGTGCCCATGGTCTCGCCGCCCAGCGCCACCACCGCGCTATCTGCGGGACATGGCGCAGCGGGCGTGAGGGCTAGCGGAACGAGGACGCGCCGGGACGGAATGGCATCAGACACGGCGCGTCCATATCGCAATCAGGGAGCCATCACTTCGAGCGTGGCCGTGTAGCTGGCGCGGCGCTGAGCGTCCTTGTAGCTCGCCTTGTCGTCACGGACGCCGGCGTTGATCCAGTACATGCCGGGCTCGGGCCAGGTGAAGGAGAACATGCCATCGTCCGAGGTCTTGACCTTCACATCGTTGAGCTTGTCGCGATAGCGGATGCCGCCGGGGATGATATCCACTTCGACACCCTTCGCCGGCTGGCCATCGAGCAGCAGCCGGAACTCGGCCTTCTCGCCGGCAACCAGATTGTTGGGATGGGTGATCGCGGTCAGTTCGAGGCCGCGGCCGGTCGGCTTCAGCACGGTGTCGCTCGGCTTGCCCTGGGTCACGAAGATTTCCATCCGGCTCTGGACTTCCTGAACGCGAACGTCCGTTGCGTTCTTCGGAATTTCCTTTTCGATCTTCTCCGGCGTCGCGCCGCGCATGCGCTTGACCTGTCCATCGACGCGATAGCTGGCGAACAGGGAATCGTTGACGATGGCCATCTTGTAGGTGCCGGATTCGCTCAGCTTCACGTCGAAGGTCGAGCGGTAACGGCCGGTCGCAATATTCTCCGCCTTGATTTGCTTACCGTCGGGAGAAAACACGGCGAGATTGTCGAGGCGCATCGGATGATGCTCGAAATAGAACAGGTCGTTCGACGACGCGGCATCGACCGTGACCCACACATCATCTCCGGACAGCACCGTGGCCGAAGGCAGCATCCATGCCCGATGGGCGACGGCCGGCGCGGATACCGCAACCACGGCGGCGATGGCGGCGGCGGCCACCACGGGACGGGACTTAAAAACGCGCAGAATGGTCATTTCAGTTCTCCTGGCTCACAGGCTTGATCTCGATTTGTCTCAGGGCTTCAGCGCAACGGAAACAGCGCCCAACTCATGCTCGCCCTTGACCTTGCCCTCGGCGCCGGGCTTGGGCGGCCATTGCACGGGAATCCGCAGCAGCTCACGGCCGCCGACTTCACGCGCAGCTTCGATCACGAACTGGTACTCTCCCGGCGCAAGACCGGCCAGCTTCGCATCGTCGAACGTCACCTCGTGGGTTCCGGGAGCCCGCGTGGGACTGCTCAACCCGTCAACCGGCATCTCCAGTTCGCGGCCCGTCTTGCGCCACCACTGACGCATGTCCTTCAGCCACTTGGCGCCCTCGTTCTGCTTCAGCTTGATGTCGTACCAGACCGCAAGGTTGACGACCTTGGGGTCGCCGGCCTTCTCAAGCCACATCGCGACATAGGGCCGATGATACTCGGCGACCGTCATGCGCGGAATTTCCACGCTCACTTTCATTTCAGCCGCCGAGGCGGGCACCACGATCACGGCGCTCAATGCCGCGGAAAACATCGGACGCATGTAGGCTCCATCAGTGAATCAGGAGGATGATCAGCAGCAGCGGAATGACGACGCCAAGCCCGACCATGGGCCATGTCGCCGGCCGTTTCGCCGCATGGAATTGCAGCAGCACGAACCCCGTGAGGCAGAACACGACGCAGGCCACCGCAAAGATGTCGATGAACAGGCTCCATGCCAGACCGGCGTGCCGGCCCTTGTGAAGATCGTTCAGCCACGCAATCCATCCCCGGTCGGTCAGTTCGTAGATGATGGCGCCGTCCCCCCGGTCCACCGTGAGCCAGGCATCGCCGCCCGGCCGCGGCAGCGCCACATAGACCTCGTCCGACGACCATTCCGCCGCCTGCTCGCCGATACGGACGGACATGCGGTCCAAAATCCAGGCGCGGATCGCGGCCGGCAGCGGACCGGACGCCGTTCCTTCCGGCTGGACCAGGCTTGTCAGATCCGCCGGCAGTGTTTCGTTCAGCGTCGTGACCCTGGGGCTCGCCTCGATCTGGCCGGCGTGATTGAGCGTGATGCCGGTCGCTGCAAACAGCAGCATGCCGACCAGACACAGGGCGGAACTGACCCAGTGCCACTGGTGAAGCTGCTTCAGCCAGAACGACCGACGATTGGCATCCCGATTTGCTGTCATACGCTGCCGATATCCGCGCCAGCCTCGACTTGCGCGAAAGCACTGGCACCGTCGATCTCCATGACTTGATTTTCAAGGCGCCACCTCGGCTCCATCGCCACGGCCAGACCCCCGCGACCTTTTAGCCGAGCAAAAATTATCCCGCCATATCAATGTTTTAGGAAGGTTCTAATCTATTGGGCGCCAATACCGGCACGATCGGGACAAGCCGGCCGCCGAAACCGCGGGACCAGCTTCAAATCCTGATGTTACCGCGCGACGGTGCTCAGACCGGATTCGCCGCCAGAAAATTCCGGACCGCGTTCACGAACGCGTCAGCATTTTCCCACTGCGGCCAATGCTTGGCGTCCGGGATCACGACCAGCCGGCCGTTGGGAAAGGTTTCCGCCGCTGCCCGGGCGAGATCGACGTCATGGCCAGGATTCTGCTCCGTCCAGACCACCAGCACGGGAATTCCGATCGCCTTCAGAACCTCGGGACCGAACCATGGCGGCCGGTTCGCCGAAGTCAGCATGTCCTCGTAGTTCTGAAAATGCAGGGCCTTGATGACGTCGGCGCGCCCCGGCTGGGCATAGATGCGCATGCGGCATTCCACCAGTTCATCGGGAATGTTGCGGTCGTCTCCGATCACCCCGCGCAGCCGGGCCAGCATGTTCTCCTGCGTCAGGGCTTCCGTGACCTTCAGGGAGCGCTGCTGGGCCGCGCGCATTTCCGCCGCCGAAGCCTCGTCCGCCGGCGCGAGCGGCAAGCCTGTATTGGCGATGACCGTCATCACCCGTTCGGGATGGACGAGCGCGGTCCACAGCGCGACACGCGCCCCCAGCGACACGCCGGCGATATGCGCACGGGTGATATCCATCGCGTCGAGGAAGCCGCGGACGTGATCGACATAGGTTTGCGGGCCCACCCGGCCGGATGGCGCATCCGTATAGCCATGGGCGACCATGTCGATGGCATAGACGGTGAACTCGCTCATGAGCTGCGCCATGGCGCGCATATTCGCTTCCAGATGCCCGCCATTGCCGTGCAGCATCAGCAGCGCGGGCCCCTTGCCGGCCCGGACATAGCGCGTGCGCAGGCCATCGGCCTGGACATAGCCCTGTTGCAGTTCACGCCCCTGAAACAGATTCCACAGACTGGGATCGCTCATGTCATTCGTCTTTCGCGCAAAGCGGGCATCATCGGCTCCTTCCCTATCCTCGAACAGCGCGGGAAGCCATCGGCCGCGAGGCCGACAATCCGACCCCGCGGCTCATCGCCACTATTCGCCGGACACTCCCTCTCCGAGGCTGGCGCTCTCCGCCAATCCAAGCAATAATTTCCCCATAACAGCCGACATACTGGGAGGGAAAAGCAATGATAGGCTCGTTCGCGGCGGCAATCGCCGCCATCATCGCGTTTGCGGCAGGCAACACACCGGCTGCTGCGCAGGATTATCCAAGCAAGGCCATCCGCGTCATCGTGCCGGTGCCGCCGGGTTCGCTCACGGATGTCATCTCGCGGCGGATCGCGGCGGATGCCTCGGCCATCATGGGCCAGACCTGGATCATGGAGAACCGGCCGGGCGCCAATTTCATGCCGGCGGCGGAAGCCTGCCGCCATGCGCGGCCGGATGGCTATACGCTCTGCATCTTCACCACCTCGACGCTGACGTTCAATCCGCATCTCATCGAGAATATCCCGTATAACGTCGAAAAGGATTTCGCGCCCATCATCAACCTCGGCATGCTCACCGGCGGGCTCGTGGCGTCTCCAAAGCTTCCGATCAAGACCATTGACGATCTGCGCGACTATGCCCGCGCCAATTCCGGTAAACTCAACTTCGGCACTTATGGGCCGGCCAGCAGCGCCAACGTCTTCCGCCATTACCTCAACGAACGCTGGGGCACGAACATCACCGAGGTCGCCTACAAGGGTGCGAACGAACTCGTCGCGGCGCTGGTGAACAACGAAATCCAGATGACATGGACGGCGCTTGGCAACTGGGCGGACAACCCCAACGACAGCAAGGGCAAGATCATGACGCTCGATGCGTCGAAGCGCTCGCCGCTGATCGGCAATGTTCCGACCTATCAGGAGGCCGGGCTCGGCAATTATCCGATCCAGACCTGGATGGGGCTGTTCGCGCCGGGCGGAACGCCACAGCCGATCATCGACAACATCAACTCGGCCCTCGCCAAGGCCCTGGAGGGGCCGAAGCTGCAAGAGTTCCTTGCCAGCCAGTTGATCGAAACGCGCATCACCAATGCAAAGACTTTTGCGGCCACCGTCGCGGTGGAGCGCAAGGAGACGGGTGAAATCCTGAATAAATTCAACATCCCAAAAATCAACTGACAAATTAAGTGGCTTGGGCAGGGCCTGCCTTGAGGCCGGCCCGAGCCGTATATCCAGACCGGGGCCGTCCGCCCAATGGACGGCCCCGCCGCGTTTGAAGCGGCTGCTGCGACGGGCCCGCGCACGAACTTTTCACCGGAACCGATCCCGTGAATCGATTCTGAAATTTGCCGCGCCTTCCTTAGAATTGATCTTGACTCGAAGTGCGTTCGGTCCGAATAATAGTTGCTAAAGACAACGATCTTCGAACCACCAAGGAGCGCGACATGGCGGGCGCCGACAGGCCATCGGAGGGCTTTCACCGGCTGCCGTCGTTCCGGCTGGAGTTGCTGGCGCGGCTGGCGGAGCGGCATGCCGACGCGGATTTCCGCCGCGCGTTCGGCCTCGGCATTCTGCAATGCCGTCTCGTCGGGCTGGTCGGGTCCCAGGGCGACACCCGCTTCGGCGAGATCTGCCGCCAGACCGGGATCGAGAAAAGCCACGCCAGCCGCATCGTTTCCAGTCTGATCGATCTCGGCCTGTTCGAGAAATACAGCGACCCCAGCGACCAGCGCTCCACCATCGTACGCACCACGCCGGCGGGCAAGGCCCTCCATGCGCGTATGCTCAGCGCCGCCGTGGCGCGCAACCGGGACTGGCTTCAGGTGCTGACGCCCGAACAGCGGGACACATTCCTGGCCTGCGTCGACATTCTCACCGCGCAGGCCCAGCACCTCGCCCAAGGCTCCACGCGGCCGGCGGCCGCATCCTCCGACATCACCGAAACCGAGCCAGCCGGCGCGCCGGCCTGACTTGACGCGACCTCCAACCAACAGAAACGGAAACCGATCATGACTTCATATTCAGACAGCGAACTGCTGACCCGCGTCGGCCCCGGAACGCCCCTCGGCAACATGATGCGCGAATACTGGGTGCCGGCAATCATGTCCCGCGAACTCACCGCGGACGGAGACCCGACGCGGCTGATGCTGCTCGGCGAGAAGCTGCTCGCCTTCCGCGACACCAACGGCCGCGTCGGCATCATCGACCATGCCTGTCCGCATCGCTGCGCTTCACTGTTCTATGGCCGCAACGAGGAATCCGGCATCCGCTGCACCTATCACGGCTGGAAATTCGACGTCGACGGCAACTGCATCGACATGCCGAACGTCCCGCCGCATCAGGCTTTCCCGCAGAAAGTGAAGGTCAAGGCTTATCCGACCGTCGAGCGCAACGGGCTGGTCTGGACCTATATGGGCAGCCGCGAGGAGCCGCCGGCGCTGCCGCTGTTCGAGCCGGTGCTGCTGCCCGAGGAAGACCGGATGCTGTTCTGCGCCCAGCGCGAGTGCAACTGGCTTCAGGCGCTGGAAGGCGACATCGACACCTCCCATTTCGGCTTCCTGCATATCGGCGGCGTGACGCCCGAGGAGGTCGACCAGACCAGCATGGGCCGCCTCGCGCTCATCAACAAAACCCCTGAATACCATGTGGCCGATACCGACTGGGGCACGATGTATGCCGCGCACCGGCCGGCGGACGAGAACTCCACCTACTGGCGCTTCGCGCACTTCCTGTTCCCGTTCTGGACGATGCCGCCGGACGGCTTCTTCAAGGACCACATCATCGCCCGCGCCTGGGTGCCGATGGACGACACCCACACCATGTTCTTCCATGTATCCTGGAAGAAGAACACGCCGGGCCTGCGCAAGATGAAGGACGGCACGCTCATTCCCGGCGCGGAAATGGGCATGAACTATCTGCCGAACGATACGAGCTGGTTCGGCCGCTGGCGCCTCGCGGCCAATGCGAGCAACGACTACCTGATCGACCGCGACGCCCAGCGCAGCGGCAAGAACTATTCCGGCATCACCGGCATCCATCTCCAGGATCAGGCGCTGACGGAGAGCATGGGCGGCATCGTCGATCACTCCAAGGAGCATCTTGCGATCAGCGACCTCATGATCGGCCGCACGCGGCGTCGCATCATCCAGGCCGCCCGGGCCGCAGAAGCCGGCATCACCCCTCCCGGCGTCGACAATCCCGAGACATATCTCGGCGCCCGCAGTGGCGACTTCGTCGGCCCCAAGACGGTGGGCTGGCTGGAATCCTACGCCAACGAGGTTCGGGGCTCCGACAATCCCACCGGCGCGCTGCGGCTCGCAGCCGAATAACGCCGGCCCTGGCCGGCACGACTTTCGGGCGCGCTATCCTCACCGGTAGCGCGCCCTCTCATTTTTCAGGCGTCGCGCTGCTGGGCCCGCCAGAGGGCAGCATAAGCTCCATGCGCCGCCAGCAGCGTGGGGTGGTCGCCGGTCGCGACGATACGGCCATCCTGAAGAAGCACGATCCGGTCCGCGCCGGTCACGTTGCTCAGGCGATGTGTGACGTTGATGACGGTCCGGCTTCGCGCAACGCGTTCCAGCGTGATGTTGATGGCGGCTTCGGCGACGGCATCGAGAGCGCTGGTCGCCTCATCGAGAATGAGGATCTCCGGATCGCGCACCAGGGCGCGCGCGATGGCGATCCGCTGGCGCTGCCCGCCGGAGAGGCGTCCCCCGCGCTCCCCGACGATGGTTTCAAGACCCGCCGGCAGCGCCTGCACCGCTTCCCAGATTTCGGCGGATTGCAGCGCCGCCCTCACCTCATCCGGCGTCGCGTCGGCCTTGCCGACTCGGACATTGTCGATGATCGACGCATTGAAGAGAAAGCTGTCCTGAAACACGATGCCGATCTGGCTGCGCAGGGAGTCCTGGGTGATCTCCCGCAGATCGACGCCGTCCAGCGTCAGCCGGCCTGCGGTCGGATCATAGAAACGCAGCAGCAGGCTGAGCAGCGTGCTCTTGCCGGACCCCGACCGGCCGACCAGCGCGACATAGCTGTTCTTCCCGACTGCGAAACTGACATCCTGCAACGCCTGCCGGCCGTCCGGATAAGCAAAACTGACATTCTCGACCCGCAGGGATGACTCCATGCGCGGCGCGACCCGCGCGCCGGGCGCATCGGAAATGCTCCGGGGTTCATCGAATACTTCTTCCAGGTGCTGCACGGAGCCGGCCGCCTGAGCCAGCGTCGGGATAAACTGGGAGACATCGGTGAGCGCATATCCCATCGAGATGAACATCGCCTCGAAAGCCACCAGCGTCCCGATCGAGATCACATCGCTATAAGCCCAATAGGCCCCCAGCCCGACGATGACGACATGGATCACATACACGCCCATATAGGCGGAGCTTTCCGCCAGACCGGCGAAGAAATTCATCCGGAAGGCATACCGGACCCATTCGAGATTGCGGTGCCGGTAGCGGGAGATCGCCTGAGCCTGAAGGCCGAAAGCCTGAACGACGGGCTGCGCTGTGACATTCTCATGCGCCGCCGACAGAAGGTCCGCCTCGCGGCTGCGCTTCTCATAGGACAGTCCAAAAGCGCGGCCTGAAAAGAGCCGCGGGCCGAGCAGGATCATCGGAAAGACCGACAGCCCGATCAGGCCGAGCCAGACGTTGAAATAGAACATCAGAGCCGTCGCATAGATCACCTCCAGCAGCGGCATCATCAGGCCGGTCACCAGATGCACCAGCAGCGTCTCCGTGGCGACGATATCCCCGGAGAATCTCGATAGCAGTTGCCCCGAGGCCGTGCGCTGGAAATACGGCATCGGCAGGCGCTGGATATGTTCGAACAGCGCGCCGCGCAGATCTTTCACGACATTCGCTGCAAGGCGCGCAAAGAGATAATCGTTGAGGATGGCGACCAGCGAAACGGCGAGCGCCGCGAAGCCCAGGAAGATCAATACGGTGACCAGCGCATCCCAGTTCCGCTCGACGAGTCCGTCGTCGATCAGATAGCGAGTGGCGATGGGGAATGATGCGTTGAGGATGGTCTGGAGCAGCAGCAGCCCGCCGACGGCCCAGAGCGTCCTGGCATAAGGTTTGAAATACGGGCGAAGGAATCGCACCATGCGGCCGAGCTGGCCCGGCTGCAATTCCTCGTCTTCATCTTCGTCGCCGATATACTGAGCCAGATCTTCGTCCGGCTCAGTTCCTGTCTCCTGACCGCTCACGATGCTCGCCTCCAGCCGAGGCAGCTACCGCAGCCCGATCAGCTCTCCGCTGTCGGCTCCGCTGCGGACAGGCGCCGCACGCACCTCGATCCCCGCAGCCTGCAACGCCGCCGTGGCTTGCGGCTTGGTATAAAAGCAGGAGCGCATCGTGCGCATGTCCGGATACCAGGGGAAGTCCCCTTCGTTGGACTCGCACTCGATCTTCCATGCCTTCTTCAGGGTCTTCGGGTTCACGATCGCCATGCGGAAGCCGTTCTTGGTGAAGCGTTCGGCCCATTCCCACGCGGTCATCAGGCTCTGAACGCCGCGGAACAGCTCATGCCGTTCGATCACCTCCCGCGTCATGTCCGACGTGATGCCGCCGAAGAACACACCGGTTTTCGCAACCCGGAACAGCTCGGAAATCGCCGTATCGAGATCTTCCTCGGGCAGATAGCAGAGGCAGGTATCATACACGAAATCGAACGAATTATCCTCGAACGGCAGCGCGCGGACATCGCCGAGAAAGTTGCGATGCTTCCACTTTTCAAGCGTCCGCGCATGGATATGGGCGGAATTCTCCACGCCCCAGGCCTCGACGCCGAGCTTGTCGAACAGCTCGATGGTGATGCCGGTGGCGCTGCCGACATCGAGCAGCTTGTAGGGCGGCTTGCGGCCCCAGATCGTCTTGATGAGGTCGGTCGTATAATACTCGCAGAAATACTCTGCGAATGAATCCTCGTAAGTCATGTCGCCGGCATAGGCGTCGTGATAATCGGCGCCGAGCGCCCCGTCATTCGCCTCCGACGGCACGAGATCGTCTTCGGCCAGCATATAATGCGCACGACGAACCTCGGTCATGATGATACCGGCGCCGAACTCAGCGGAATCATGCACCGCGTTCACGGTGGAGTCGAACAGATAGTCGCCGATCGCGATCAGGCCGGGATGATCTTTCGGCTCCGGCTGATGACGCTTTTGCAGTTCATGCACCGGATGCCCGCCCGGAATGGCGTTCACCGCGCCCATCCAGCGCTGAACGCGCGATTCCAGCACCTCGTCTCGGCCATGGGCGAGTTGCGGCGGCAACTGATCGAGCGCCCGGGCGACGATCTCCTCGTCGCTGAGATTGGCCATCGCCATGGCGTCGTTGCCGGAGATCAGCCAGCCGAGCGAACCATGAGTCTGGTCGGGATAGCGAACGCCTTCGTCATAAAGGCAGACGCCGCCGAAGGCGTCCTGCATGAAGAACGCGCCCTTGACGCGCTGGCGCCAGAACGGGGTCTTGAACAGCACGTTCACTCGCAGGTAATGGGCGGGACGATCATAATGCGCGAGATGGGCTTCCATGGCCTTGCGCAGACGCCGGCCGACGAAATCGATGCCCTGGAGCCAGATGTTCGGCAGCGCGAGCAGAACGAAATCGAAATCCTCCTCCGTGGTCGCGCCGTTCGCCTGGATCGTCAGCCGATAGGATTCGTCCGCCTTGGCCACGCGCAGAACCCGGCTGTTCAGGCGCACGCGAGCCGTATTGGTTTCCACCAGGTGCTCGATGAGCCGTTCGTTGCCGCCCTCGATGCCGTAAAGGCGCATATAGGCGTCATTGTCCATCAGGACGTTCTTCACGCCGTTCAGCGCGTTGGTCAGATGCGGCGGCGCGGCAACGTCGGAATGCACTGCGGTCGCAACATAGCGCCGGGCCAGTTCGTTCGGAATTTCGTTCAGGAGATCCGAGAACCGCCGGTCCGCGAGCGGGTGTTCGTTGTCGTCCCGCCAATAGGTCTCGTAATAATCTTCGGAGGCATAAAGCTCCTCGCAGCGGTCATGAAAAGCATCGATCGCGATTGCCGCGGCCTCGCCCAGCTTCGTCCGGATGTCGCGATCGGTCTTGAGGATCTTGTCGCCGAGGATGACGGTCGGTCCCGCCATATCGACCGTTTTCAGGCCCAGCTTGCCGATCAGTTCCCGGATCGGATCCACGCCGAAGCGGGAATAGTCATAGAATTCGGCAAGGCCGGCCTCGTATCGAACCGGCGCCGTCGAAAACGTGCGGGTGACGATCTTGCCGCCGAGGCGTCCCTGCGCCTCGATGATGGTGACATCGCACAGCTCGCCGCATGTTTCGGACAACATGCGCGCAGCGAACAGCCCGCCGGGACCTCCGCCGACCACCGCGACCTTTTTCATGGATATCCTCAGAAAACTGAATCGATGCGACGCTCGTCGCCGGAAAGCCGGGACAGGCCGCGTACGCAAGAAATTCAGATGGCGCACTCCTGCACCACGTCGCTTCTCGCTCTGCCTCGCCCAGCCGACGTGGGTTGGAACACTTCTTGTCTGAACGGCGGGTGAACAAAATGTCGCACTATTCCCGCGCCTGCCCTGCGGACCGGGAGAGGCGCCATCGCGCGGGACCGGCCGGAAAACAGCGGATCGCCTGCGGCCGGATCGACGGCCCGCCCGTCCGGCCGGAGAATCCCGTGGCCGGTTTGTCTTGCCGCGGATTTGCACCTATCAGAAGCCGAGTTGCGCCATCCGTCGCACCCCAGGGAGGAAACATGGCCCCGCAGCCCCGCAATCCGGATCCCACCAGCCCGGCGGGTTCGCAGGCGCTCAAACGATTCAAGGTCGTCGATCTCACCCGCGTGCGGGCGGGGCCGACCTGCGTGCGGCAGTTCGCAGATTGGGGCGCGGACGTCATCAAGGTGGAAATGCCGGGCGACGACAATGATTTCTCCGGACGCCATGATCCCGACTTCCAGAACCTGCACCGCAACAAGCGCAGCATCACGCTGAACCTGAAGACGCCCGAGGGAATCGCGATCCTCAAGAAGCTGGTCGAAACCGCCGACGTGCTGGTGGAGAACTACCGGCCGGACGTGAAGAGCCGGCTGGGGATCGACTACGAGACCCTGCGGACCATCAATCCGCGTCTGGTCTATGTCAGCATTTCCGGCTTCGGCGAAGATGGTCCCTATCGGGACCGGCCCGGCGTCGATCAGATCGCCCAGGGTGTCGGCGGCCTCATGAGCATCACCGGAGAGCCGGGACGCGGCCCGATGCGCGTCGGCATCCCCATCGCCGATCTCAGCTCGGGGCTGTTCGCCGCCATCGGCGCATTGACCGCCCTGTTGGAACGGGAGGTTTCCGGCGAGGGACAGTGGGTTAAGACCAACCTGCTCGAAGCCCAAATCTTCATGCTGGATTTTCAGGGCGCGCGCTGGACCATGAACGGCGACGTGCCCGGACAGGTCGGCAACGACCATCCTTCCGGCGTGCCGACCGGCTGCTACCGCACCCGCGACGGCCATATCAATATCGCCCCGCCGCCCTTCCTGTGGCCGCGCTTCTGCGCCGCCATGGAGTTGGAACACCTCCGGGACGACCCGGACTTCGCGACCCCCAAGGCGCGCCGGACCAACCGCGATAGGCTCAACGCCATCATCGAGGAACTGACGACGAAGGAAGATTCGGCGGCGCTGATCGAACGGCTGAACAAGCATGGCGTGCCCGCCGGCCCCATCAACAGCATCGACCAGACCTTCGCCGATCCGCAAGTGGCCCATTCCGGCATCGTGCAGAATGTCCCCTCGAAGGCGCTGGGAACGCTCTCGATCGTCGGCCAGCCGGTTCATCTGTCGCGGACGGATTCGCAACTGGTCGCCGCCGCACCCGAGGCCGGCGAGCATTCCGACGAAATCCTTGCCGGGCTCGGCTACAGCGCGGCCGAGATCGCCGCCCTGCGCGGACAAGGCGTCATCTGATCCGGAGATCGCTCACATGACCGACAGAATGCTGGCCGAGGTCGCCGACGGAATCGGCTGGCTGACGTTCAACCACCCGGAACGCCGCAACGCCATCTCCCTCGAAATGGCCCAGGCCGGCGCGGACATCATCGACCGCTTCGAGGCCGATCCGGACGTGCGCGTGATCGTGCTGAAAGGCAACGGCAAGGCATGGGTCTCCGGAGCGGACATCGGCGAGCAGGAAAAGCCGCCGGAGAACACGGACCCCCGCCAGCGGCCGGGGCTGGCGTTCTATGAAGGGGTGCGCGCCTGCCGGAAGCCCGTGGTTGCCATGATCCATGGCTATTGCATGGGCGGCGGCGTGGCTCTGGCCTGCGCCTGCGACCTGCGGATCGTGGCAGACGACGCCGTTTTCGCCATTCCCGCCGGCCGGCTCGGCATCGCCTATCGGCCGCAGTTCGTGGAATGGGTGGTGGAGACCGTCGGGGTGCCAGCGACGAAGGAAATTCTTTTCACCGCGCGGCGCTACAACGCCGCCGAAGCGTTGCGGATCGGCCTTGCCAACCGGCTTGTCGCTGCGGCCGAACTCGAAGCCTTCACGCGGGATTATGCCGGCGGCATCGCCGGAAACGCGCCGCTCTCGGTTCATGCGAACAAGGGCATCATCTCCGAAATCGCCAAGGGCCCCGCCGCCCGCGACCTCGCACGCTGCGAGGAACTGGCGGCCGTCTGCGCCCGCAGCGAGGATCTCGCGGAAGGCCGCCGCGCCTTTCTGGAGAAACGCCAGCCCGTGTTCCGGGGCCGGTGATTCCACCGCGCCCAGCCGGCGTTTTCGGGCTCGTCGGCCGGCCGGTTGTTTGCTATGCTATGCTACGATTTTCGCGGGAGGCCTGTCCGGCGCGCTACAACCGGCGCTGGTGCTTGTCCGAAAGTCATGACAAAATGGAACATTGAACTCTTAACGGATCAGACGATGGGACGAGGCAAGAATTTCGATCGAGGCAGCCGCCGGTATGATGTCGAGGATGACGATCGGGGCATGCCGATGCCTTCGTTCAGGCGGCCGAGCGGACCGCCCCGGGCTGCCGCCGAGGCCCCGTCCGGTCCGGAGCAGACCGCCACTGTGAAGTGGTTCAACGGCGAGAAGGGCTTCGGCTTCGTGGCGCTGAGCGACGGCTCCGGCGACGTGTTTCTTCATGTGCGGGTTCTCGAAGCCGCCGGCGTCTCCACCCTCGATCCGGGCACCACGCTGACCGTCCAGGTCGGCCCCGGCCAGAAGGGCCAGCAGGTCACCCGCGTGATCGATGTCGACACCAGCACGGCAACGCCCGAGCAGCCGCGCTCCTTCGCCCGCAACAACGACTCCCGCGGCGATTTCCGCAACGACAATGTCACGGTCGAAGCGGTGCGCCAGGTCGGCCGGGTGAAGTGGTTCGACATGGTGAAGGGCTTCGGCTTCATCGCCCCCGAGGATGGCAGCAAGGACGTCTTCGTCCATATCTCCGCGGTCGAGCGCGCCGGCCTGAACGGCCTCAGCGAAGGCCAACTGCTGGAGTTCGACGTCACCGTCAGCCGCGGCAAATCCTCCGCGAGCAACCTCAAGGTCCAGCAATTTTGAGATGAGCCGGATCGATTGAACGGAACGGGCCCTTCGGGGCCCGTTTTCGTTCGTGGCAGCTTCAACCGGCGCTGCGGCTTGCAGGCGCAATGATGCGGCCGGCCCGCCGGACCAGCGAGCAGGCTCCGACGCCGTCGCCTTCGGAGACGGACGGCGTGACGGTTCCCGCAATCTTCAGCGCCGGCGCATCTCCGCTGCATCCTCGATTTCGTAAATCCCGCGCCCGACAGCGGCGGCGATGACAGCCGACCGACCCGGCCGCCTGCCGTGGCATACGCGGAGCCCGGCCGGCGTGGCTCATCGCGACGAAGCGGCAAAGGTTTGACGGCCGCCGGTGGCGCCGCCGTCCGCTGCGTTCCGCTGCTGGTGATGCGTCGCCAGCACCTTGCATAGCCGACTGGCGGCTGCGTTTACCGCACCGCGCTTTCTTGCTATCTC
>Ga0182745_1001568_pt1 | contig 21809 bp, 21 predicted proteins | sample eDN3rd30CKraftBY_FD_128523 | JGI IMG/M metagenome (GOLD analysis project Ga0182745, IMG submission 128523) | Enriched backyard soil microbial communities from Emeryville, California, USA - eDNA 3rd pass 30_C Kraft BY (version 2) (version 2) | ecosystem: Environmental > Terrestrial > Soil >...
GAGCTTTTGACTGAATCAGCAAGCCAATCCAACAAGCTTATGAAAGAAGCAAGTATGATTTTGGATAAATTATCCTCTTCTAAAGAATTTAGTACACGCTTAATGGACTTTGCACAACAATCGAATACCGAAGAAGTAAAACGATTAATTCAATCAGTTGGCATCACATCCGATGTATCTATAAATTACAATCCAGACGGCTTAGAATTAGAGTTTAAATCAAAAGTGCAAAATATAGATTGTTGCAAGTTATCTATTTCATTACGTTGGCGATAAGAAATCCAACTCTAGCACATGATTGACAGTTACTTTTTGTTTGTAGGCTAATGATAGTTGGTTGGGAGAAGTCAATCCTTATATGATAAGGTTGGTACATCATTAATAGAGGAGTAAAACAAAGCATTTTAAATTGGAAATGCTTTGTTTTTATTTTTTAATGAAGCCTAACCCATTCTTAAATAGATTAATTTAAAAAGTCCGAGTTGTTTTTTAAGAAGTTTTGCCAAGCATTCTTTATTCCTTGTTCTAGTTGTTCTTTCGGAGCAGTAAGTCGCTCTTCTGTTCCCCCATAACCAATTTCAATTTTATTATTTTTTAATCCGTTAAAAATAGACGCAATAAAATCATTTAATGGCGCACCAAAAGTATGAAGACCTGCTCCACCTAAATCTGTGTTGACAGCTGGCGGTAATACTTCAATTACCTCTACACCGGTGTTTTCAAGTTGCTGACGCAAAGTAATTGTAAAAGAGTGCATAGCCGCTTTTGTTGCACTGTAGATAGGTACCCAAACCCCGGGTTGTATAGCCAGACCTGAGGTGATATTAATCACGGTAGCCTCTTTTTGTTTTAAAAAATGTGGTATTAAAAGCATCGTTAAATGAATAGGCCCCTCTACATTGATTGCTAGCTCGTTCTGATAATACTTCCAGTCATTGCTTGCATTTAATAAATTTACTCTTTGCTGAATACCCGCATTATTCACTAATACGTTTATCTGCGGAAACTCCTTCGTTACCCATTCAGACAGTTCAATACGCTCTTCCTCTATCGATACATCACAAACTCTTGTATGGAGGGTTGGAAATCTCTTTTTTGCTTCTGCTAATTTTTCTTCCCGACGGCCTACAACAATTACTTCATTTCCTTCTTTCAGAAATTGTTCTGCAAATGCCAAACCAATACCTGAAGCTCCACCTGTAATCAATATCGTGTTTCCTGATAATTTCATCATCACCACTCCAATAAATTGTATTATCATTATTAATTTAAAATAACTACATAAAATAACCTGCAATTATCTAACAAAATTTATTACTTTAAGCTAAAGATTTCAACAATTGTGAACTACTAATACTTAAAATTTGAGTATGCATCTCAAAAATACTTTTTCCATCGGTTTATAACTTTAATCTTTCTTTCTATAGTTTAAGGTTTTCTATTGCTTTTGTTGGCCATACTAAATGTATATGCTTTTTTTATGAGGTGGAAGAACATGGCACATATAGGTCAAACCACAATAGAACTTATTGTTGGCTTTATAGCATTATTAGTCGCTACCAAAATTTTAGGAAAAACTCAAATTTCACAACTGACACCCTTTGATTTTATTTCAGCCATGGTTCTTGGTGAACTAGTCGGAAACAGCGTTTATGACGAACACGTTAAAATATGGTCGATACTATATGCTTTAATTTTATGGACAATTTTAATCTATTCAGTAGAAAAATTAACTCAAAAATACAGAGGGTTAAGAAGGACTTTTGAAGGCAACCCATCGATTATCATACGAGAAGGAAAAATTGATCGACAGCAATTAACTCAAAATCATTTAGATATAGACCAATTACAGCAAATGCTTAGGCAGCAAAAAGATATATTCTCTATTCGAGAAGTCGAGTATATGATTTTAGAGCCTAATGGACAAATCAGTGTTATGAAAAAGCCAAAATATGATTCTCCTACTATTGAGGACTTGAGCTTAAAGCAAAAGCCGGCTTATTTACCCTTTACTTTAATAAGTGATGGAAAAGTTGTTTTGGATAATTTAAGAGAGTCTGGACATGATGAAGAATGGCTTTTAAAACAGCTGAAAAATAGGGATATTACAAGAGTTGAAGACGCCTTATATGCGGAATGGGTTGAAGATGAGGGGTTTTTCTGTTTAAAAATGAATGGACAATAAAATTCACTCAAAATTGGTAGCAAAAAAAGTCGGTTTTTAAACTAACCGACTTTTTATTTTTTGTTTTTAATTGCTTCATCGATAATTAATAATAACACCTAATTATTTATGAGTTTACTTGGTGGAATCGAATTTTAAATCCACCGTTCCTTTGATCATTTCGACAATAAATACAAACAATGGAATACCGATTACTAAGCCCCAAGCACCGAATATGAGTTCACCAACCATTAATACCATAAAAGTAAAGAAGATTGGTAATTTCATTGTAATAGAATATAGTTTTGGATTTAAGATATAGGATTCAATTGCATGGATAATCATAATTATTATAACGATATAAACAACGTAGATAAATCCACCGATTTGAAAAGCAATAATCGTTAATGGTATTAGCGAGATGACTACCCCAATTACCGGCATTAAACCGAAGCAGAAAATCATAATTGCCAACCCTAAAATATTAGGAAATCCAAGGATTAGTAAACCAATAACTGTTAAAGCAGTATTGATTGTTGAAATCATAATTTGAACTTTAATAGCTAACCCAAAAGTGTTTAAAAAACTACTTCCAAAAAGGACAATCTGATTATAGACTTTTTCAGTTTGAATTGTCTTAAAAGATTTGCAAAAGATTTTGATTTTATCAATTTCTAAAATAAAGAAAAAGCTTAATAAAAGTGCCATAAACGATTCCAATAAAAATGTACTAATATCCCCTATTTTAGCTAGAATAGTGCCACCAATATCTTCTAAGATTCCTTCCATATCAAGATTGAGGATAAACCCATAAATTCTTTCAGGAATCATATCTCGATAAAGCTCGATATTAAAAGAGGAACTTTGAACAATAATAGCAGAAAGTTGGTGTATTGCTGATGGAAGATATTGATAACCGGCAGTCCCCACGATAATAATAATGAGGCTATACATCAAGATTAATAAGAGCCTTGGACGTTTTAAAGGCTGAGGCAAGATATGTAGTACCTTTACAAATACTGTATAGGCCAAATATGTGATAATAAATGTTAATAATAAAAAGTTTAATGCATTTGCAAGAAAGAATAGGAGACCGATAATGAAAAACATAATAATCCATTTTAAATTTACTCTATCTCTTAACCAACTCATTTTCTATCTCCTTTATTTCACAAATAACTCCTTAAAAATCTCTTTCAATAAACTATTGTGTAACAGTTATTCTCAAGAGATAGTTAGTAATTCCCCTACTATTTATAGTGATTTTTTTTAGCGTAGCATGAAAAGACTACTATAAACAATAGTATACCCCTTGTTTTCGACAATAGCTGCAATGTTTCACAAAATAGACATGATTCCAGTATAGTATTAAGTTATATTATCTTTCTCCAAACAAAAAATAGGCTTTAACTGATTTATTCGCCCAGAAAAAAGTCTTTATATAATACTTTTACCTTTAGGCATTTTTGCATTCATCAATACGTTAATAGCATATGGAAAGGAGTATGAATACGTGATTCATACTCCTTTTACGTTAATTATATCCATTGTCTTTTTCCAATTGCGCAATTACTGAACGTACATGCTCTTCTGATAAATTGTGTTTTACAATATATCGGTTACGTGGGTGTTTTGTACACTCAAGCGAACAACCTCCGAGATGCTTTGCCTCATTCTCTTCCGAAGCAAGAATGTGCTTATTGCACTCAGGATTTGCACACTTTACATAGCGCTCACAAGGTGTGCCATCGTAATGATCTTTCCCTACTACCACATGCTCCACTTGATTAATCGGAACTGTTATACGTTCATCAAATACATACATTTGCCCGTCCCACAGTTGACCTTTTGTCACTTCATCTTTTCCGTAGGTTGCAATTCCACCATGTAATTGACCTACATCTTCTCCAATTCCTTCAGCTTTTAACCAACCTGAGAACTTTTCACAGCGAATTCCACCAGTACAGTATGTAAGTACACGTTTTCCTTCAAATAACTCTTTGTTTGCACGCACCCATGCCGGTGTATCTCGGAATGTTTCTACCTCTGGACGAATGGCCCCACGGAAATGTCCAACATCATATTCATATGTGTTACGTACATCTAACACAACTGTGTCTTCACGTTGCATTTCTTCCATGAACTCAGCAGGAGATAAATAACGCCCTGTAACTTCATGCGGATTAACATCATCTTCCAAACTTAAATTTACAAGTTCTGGACGCGGACGTACACGCATTTTTTTGAAGGCATGTCCTTCTGCCTCATCAATTTTGAAAACAATTCCTTCAAATAATGGATGACTTTTCATCATTTCCATATAAGCATTTGTTTCTTCGATTGTACCTGAAACCGTTCCGTTAATTCCTTCATTAGCGACGATGATACGACCCTTTAAGTTTAAATCCTGACAAGCTTGCAAATGTTCCGCCGCAAAGCTAGTAGGATCTTCAATCGTTGTATAATGGTAATACAATAAAACTCGATAATTCATACTAATAATTCCACCTATCATTCATATTTGCAGGATACCCTGATAGCAAGAAAAGCGTAAGCGGCTTGGTAGCCCCGACAAGCGCTGGAGATTCTGACAAGGAGGCGTTTTTTGCCTCCGTCGGAAGAATCGAAGCGTCTCGAGGGGCTAGCCGCTGAAGCTAGACAAAGAAAAGCGGAGAACGCCCGTTAGCTCCGACCACAACTGGAGGAAGACTTAAGAGGACGCTTTTTGTCCTCTTAAAAGGCTTCCGAAGTTGTCGAGGAGCTGGCGTTCGCAGCTAGACAATCCGAAAAGCGTAAGCGCCCGGGTTAGCCCCGACAAGCGCTGGAGGCACCTGACGAGTGTGCTTGCACACGCGGGAAGGTACCGAAGCGACCTCGAGGGGCTGGGCGCTGAAGCTAGACAACCAAAAGCGTAAGCGGCTTGGTAGCCCCGACAAGCGCTGGAGATTCTGACAAGGAGGCGTTTTTTGCCTCCGTCGGAAGAATCGAAGCGTCTCGAGGGGCTAGCCGCTGAAGCTAGAAAAAGAAAAGCGGAGAACGCCCGTTAGCTCCGACCACAACTGGAGGAAGGCTCAAGAGGACGCTTTTTGTCCTCTTGAAGACTTTCGAAGTTGTCGAGGAGCTGGCGTTCGCAGCTAGACAATCCGAAAAGCGTAAGCGCCCGGGTTAGCCCCGACAAGCGCTGGAGGCACCTGACAAGTGTGCTTGCACACGCAGGAAGGTACCGAAGCGACCTCTAGGGGCTAGCCGCTCTAATCGCGGCCAAAAGATATATTTAAATAATATATGAAATAACGGCATTTCTCTACCGAAAAATAACTTATGTGATAGCTACTACCTAGCCTACACTTGCTTTGTTCTCATAAAAGCTCCAACCAAAAGTAAAATAAGTCCAATTAAAAATATAATTGGAAACATTATCATCATTAAGCCAATACCTGCAAAGCCATCTCCGACAATAATAGCAAACCAAATACTAATTAACCAAGTAAAGAAAGGAGCTATGGCAATCATTGTTGTTAAACCCCAAATCACATATTTCCTCTTCTTCGACTTACCTAACGTAAAATGGAATGCTAACGAAACAGCTATGACTAAAATAATAATCGCTACCGCAAATGCCATCTCATTCATCTCCTTTTCATTAAGTCACAAGCTTAATAAATATGAATTCTCTTTCATCAGCATCGTAAAAATCGGATCAAACCAAATAATTTATTTTTAGTAAATCTAAATGACTTTCTTATTATATGATTTAGTTACTATTAAATTTCTAACTGCCGTTCTACTCTACTTTATAAACTTATACATTACTATAAAAGCCAGAAACACAATGCAAATTATACATTGGATTCTGGCTTTTCATTAAACAATATATTAGTACCATCTTCACATAATTGAAATTAGATGTTACGAGTTTACACTCTCAGCTTGCACAGCCTGTCTTGCGTGTATTTTTTTCATTGCAAATCTTGCAATTGGTTGAGCAATAATTAACTCAATCCAAAAAGCTACACCGAAATTTCTAGGCCAAATGTGGATGAAGTTTTTAAATGGGGCAAGGCTTATTTGTTTCATTCCCACCCAAGTACCGATAATAGTAAGAAGAAGAGATAAGACCGTTACATTCAAGAAGGTATCCAATAACACTCTGGCATTAAATCCGTCCGATTGACCGACGAATTTTGGCATCACTTTACCTACTACCGGTCCTGCAACTAATCTTACTAACAATACAACGATTACCCACATAATTGGCATGATTTTTAACGTTTCAATATAATTTTCTTTACTGAACCCAAGTTCCAATCCCATAATAATTGGAGCAATCGTGTTTACTGAAATAATGGAAATAATTAATAAAAATAATATGCCCTCTTTTGCGTTTTGAGGTAGTCTATCTTCCTTATACATACTTTCCCTCCGAAATTAATAATTTCAGATGGTAGACGTATCTCGCGACATATATTTTTGGCAAATTTTCTATTACCAATATCTCTACTCACCGATTTAATAATTATAACAAGAATTTCAGTAATTGTGTATAGCCTCTAGAAGAATTTATCAATTCAATCTAATGCCATTTCTACAAAAACGCAAAATATCTCCTTCAACTTTGCGAAAGTCTACACTTCCATTATTTGTTATTCTCTTTACTATAAGATATAAATTGGCGTTATAGTACCTCTAACCTTCCGTTTTGGTAAGAGGACTGAGGCTTATATGTGCCTTTCGGAAAAATAAATGTCCAAGGCATACTCACTTCAGACGGGATCGTTAGTATCGGTAGATTGAACACATTATCTGCAACAACGTCACCTTGAACCCGATAAAGTAATTTAGTATTCATAAACATATACGGTTCATCAGTAAAGTTATGAATTAAGACCGTTACGAGTAGTGATTCTTGATGGTTGATTGCTTCCTTTATCGGTGAGAATGATAAACTAGCTTGCTTTAAATGTTTGGTTTCATTGAAAATGTTTTCTATATTTTGTCTGTCTTGATTTGCCAAAGCTTTGTCCCAAGACGCTTCAAATTGAAGTTGCTGCATACTAAAATCACCTCTTGTTGGATAAGTGTATCATATGTTTGCATATGGAGTTGAGAAACAGAAAATATGCTAAATATTAATGTTGATTCAATCTATTTGGATTTCTGATAGATGAGGCTATCAGAATACGAGACTCTTATGCTTCATATTCTATTAGTAGTAATGAGAGTAATGAGAGGAACTGATTACCTGTTGACATTCGTAGAAAATGTAAAGGATTTGACCTTTTTACTAATTCTTGTTTCTTGCTGCATCTATCGTCGACAACTAAAGCTAACAAAATGGAAAAGAAAACTATCGATAGGTGAGTTAACAATGTATATCATTACCTCCATTGCCATTCCACTATATGCAATAACTTATTTCATTCTTTTATTGGAGCTCAATTGAAGTGTTTTTCCTTAGAATATCACTATTTTTACAGTAATTCCCGCATTTTAAATCCTTTTATGCTTTCATAATTAATAAATACAAAAACATCACCCCTACATATAGTAGAGGTGATATTTTCAATTATGCTGTAAAGTTGCCGTCATAGCTTAACATAATCGCTGATTTGATACCTTCAATGTTAGAAATATTGTTAATAAAACTCATATCATTTTCTTTCACACGGATTTCATAAGTAATTTCATAATCATTTCCTGGCATTACTGATTTTGATTTAACCGAGTGCTTCTTAACATGTTCTGAAATAACATGTTCCATTGATTTTTCAAGAGATAACTCATTATAACGAACAACTAAAAGATATGGATTTTCTACTTTAATACGGTTTCCAAAAAGAACTAAAACAAGACCAATCAAGATTGAACCAATTACCGCTAATATGATGAATTCTGCTCCACATAAAATCCCTGTAACAATTGCCCAGAATATATAAACGATATCCATTGGGTCTTTAATTGGCGTTCGGAAACGTACAATCGATAATGCACCAACCATCCCTAATGACAACAGAACATTGGACGAAATACCAATAATGACTAAGGCAGTAGCCATCGACATCACAATTAACGAGATATTAAACGTATGTGAGTAGATGACACCCGTAAACGTTTTCTTATATACATAGTAAATAAATAATCCTATTAAAAACGCTGAAACTAATCCTATTAGTGAATCAGTTACCGAAAAGCTACTTGTCTTTTCTAAAATACTAGATTTAAATACATCATTAAAATTTAAAGACTCCATTCTATTTTCCTCCATTTATCTTACTCTATTATCCAAACATTCTGCTGACTTGATATTTTGAGTACGTACCTTTTTTTCTATTACCGAGCTGTAATAAACACTTAATGACATCCGGTAGAAATTCATCATATTTTACTTCCAGTATGACAACATCTGGATTCGTTTCGACCATAGCTAAACCAGGATTTAACAAATCATTATTGCGAAAGCTTGTTTTAATATGACCATCAAAAGTTACACGGACATTTCCTTGATCATATATAAATACTTCCCTCTCGTAGTCGACAACCGTTACTGGCTTTATTTGAAAAAGATTCATTTGCACATATAAATCTTGTATGAGGGTTCTTGGATCATTCTCCATCCATGGAATATCTCCTAATCTAATTTTTTCGTATTCCTCTGCTGTGATTGCACATTTCTGTTTATATGTAAGATTATTTCTCTTACTTTTTTTCTCTAAGTTAAGAAAATCCATATTGTAATCATAGAGTCTTACACGAAACTTATCCCGGTTATAAAATCCCTCTTTCTTTTCCGTCAGTACTTTGTTGTCAAAGTTATCGAAATACACACTACGAATGAGGTACTTACCATCCCTTTTGGCATTGGGATCCAACTTCATGATGTGTTTTAATTTATTTCTTAATAGATAACAGTCCATTTTGGTTATCTCATGCTTAAGTTCTGTTCTACCCATTACACCATTTAAGCGTCTGCCTTCCATATATTAACCACCTTTGTTTGTATCTTATAATCACATTATTAAGGACTAACCTTAAACAAACCTTAAAAGAAAATCAGAATAAAAAAATTAATTTGTAATTTATTACTTTAATGGATTCAGAATAGGTTAAATGCGTTTTGAACCTTAATTAGCCTCAGGATGTGTCTAATTCGTCTAATTGCTTAAGTTCACCTCGAATTTTTCCAATAAAAAAGAGATTGCGGCTCTGCAATCCCTACTTTGGTAACTTAATAATAAAAGTCGTCCCTTTATTCTGGTTTTTCGTTACTTTAATGGTGCCTCTATGCTTTTCGACTATCCATTTCGCAATGGATAAGCCTAACCCAACTCCACCAGTTTCTCTTGATCTTGCTTTGTCTTCACGATAAAAACGGTCAAAGATAAATGGCATGTTTTCGTCTTTGATCCCAATTCCCGTATCACTTACTTCTATTACAACTCGCTGGTCTTCTTCATATGTTTTAACACCAATGTTATCATTTTCTCCAGTGTATTTTAACGCGTTATCGAGCAGAATAACGAGTAGTTGATGTAAACGTGTTTCGTCACCATGAATTGTTTTTGGACATTCTAAATTTAACCAAAAATATCTATCTTGAGATTCAGCAATTTCCTGAAAAGGTGCACACACATCCCGAATTAATGCATCCACTTCAATAGCTTGTATCGTAAGTTCTGTTTCTGCAGAATCTGCTCGTGCTAAAGTCAATAAATCTGATGTTAGTTTTGATAATCGACGGGTCTCAGAAAGACTCAAGGCAATGTTCTCAAACTTATCAGCAATTCTTTCTTGTGGCGATCTAAGTAATAACTCTAATTTATTTTGGATTATTGTTAGTGGTGTTCTCAATTCATGTGAAGCATTTTCAACAAACTCTGCTTGTTTATTCCAAGACCGAATAATTGGCTTCATCATCTTCTTAGATAATAAGTAACTTGCTGATATTGAGAGTATGATGAAGATTACGGAACAAATCGTTACTAATTTTACAAAATTAGAAATGATTATTTGTTCTGCATCCACATTGATCAGAAGCTGTGTATATGCAACATTATCTTGAGTATTAGTATCTTCAAAAAGGAGATAACGGAAATAATACAGATCATCAATGGATGTCATCGTAATTTCATTCATCCTTGTTTTATCCAACTGATAATCCTTCAAATAATTCTCATAAAACAAAGACCCTATTTCCCCTGCATTTAAAATATTGCCTTTTGCGTCCCAATGAATAACAACAATCCTAGGGTTCAGATTCACTCTTTTCTTATCAATTGGAGGAAAATCTTGATTCTTTTCTGGAAGCTCTGGAAGCTGCATGAATTCCGCGCCTGCATCGACGCTGTCAGTTAGCCTCTCTTTAAATAATAGAAGCTCCTCATCTGCCTGGGAGTATAAAGTTCTTTGAACCTGGCCAAAAATTATAAAGCTAAAAATTGTGAAGATAATCGTAAAAGCAAGTAAGTTAAGGAACATAAACTTTAATTGTTCCTTCCTGAAAATGGTTTTACTAAACATTTTCTTCACCATTGTCAGTAAGCATATAGCCTAACCCTCGGAAAGTTTTGATGAAATGGTCATAACCATATTTTTTTAGATTTTTTCGCAAGTTGCTTGCGTATACCTCTACAACGGTCGTCGAAGTATCTGATTCAAATCCCCAAATACGATCAAAAATCTGTTCCTTTGTTAAAATTGCATTTTTGTTATTAATAAAATACTCTAACAAATCAAATTGCTTCCCATTAAGTTTAAGAATTTCACCATTAATCTCCGCGGTTTTATTTTTAATATTTAATTTGAGATCTTTAAAGGTAATCACATTCTCCTTTAATGATCCCCCCGACCTTCTGACTATCGCCTCAAGTCGAAGCAACAGCTCTTCTCTATGGAACGGCTTGACGAGATAATCATCTGCCCCTACCTTAAATCCTTGTATTTTATCATCAATACCATCCTTGGCAGTTAGCATAATGACAGGCGTCAGTACATTTTTCCCTCTTAAATTTTTCAATACTTCATATCCGTTCATAGAGGGTAACATGATATCTAAAATAATAACGTCAAAGATATTCTGTTCTGCTAGATACAACCCTTCTTCTCCATCAAAGGCTTGCTCAGTCTGAAACATCTCTTTAACCGTTTCACATATAGAATCGGAGAGATATTTGTCATCTTCTATAATTAATAGTTTCATATACCCACTCCCTTTTTTCTATTAATTTTCTACGTTTGATTATATGTCCAATTTCGTGGAATGCAAAATTTTTCTTTTTTTAAGGTTGATTTAAGGTTGATTTATAATAATAGTTTCATACCAACCGAGCATTAAAATGTGAAATGAAAGGAAGTTGATTTTTATGAAACAGAATTCGAAACTCATAAAAGTCGCAACACCTCTTGTGATGTGTAGTGCCTTATTATTTGCTTGTAGTGATGATACTGAAAAATCCAAATCTACAAGTGACCCGGCACTAGCTGAAGCAGAGAGCTTAAGTACCATTGGTAATCAAGATATACTTAGTGTAATAAATGACAAAGTCTCTTATTCCGATGAAGATTTTTATACGAAATGGAAAAATGCAACTTCTATTAAATTAGATGGAAATACTGCAAGTTACGACGGAGACGGTGGAGTTGTTATCGATGATAGTACGATTACAATTCGAACTTCAGGCGTTTATGAAATTAGCGGAAAGTTAAATGATGGACAAATCATTGTAGATGCAGAGGATGAAGAATCAGTACGACTTATCCTAAATGGAGTGGAAATTAATTCATCGACTAGTGCACCTATTTTTGTAAAAAATGCAGGTAAAACAATTGTGTCACTAGAAAAAGGCACAGAAAACATTTTGAACGATGACGAAAACTATGTATATGCAAAATCAGAGGATGATGAGCCCAATGCTGCCCTTTTCAGTAAAGACGATCTCACAATTAATGGTGAAGGAACTTTAGTAGTAAACGGCAATTATAATAATGGGATTGCATCTAAGGACGATTTGAGAATTACAGGTGGAACAATACAAATTGATGCAGTTGATGATGGTTTAATGGGACGAGACCTCGTTGCTATAAAAGATGGAGAAATTTCAATTACAGTTGGTGGGGACGGGATCAAATCAACAAATGACAAGGATGACGCTAAAGCACTGATTGCGATTGAAGGCGGAACGTTTGATATTACTTCTGCTAATGACGGCATTCAAGCTGAAACTTCCCTATTAATTGCTGATGGTGATTTCACTATTACTGCAGGGGGTGGTAGTCCGGAAACAATTGAAACAAGAGAAGAAATGATGCCCGGGGGTATGCCTGGTGGAATGAATCGAACTATGCCAAGTTCAGATTCAAATGACAACAGTGCTCCTTCTGGTTCTCCCGGTGATATGAAGACTACACCTCCAACCACAGGCACTGATAAAAATAGCAATAGTAACCAACCTGTTACAAAAGGTAATATGAATGCAACACCTCCAAGTTCAGGCGCTGATACAAATCACAGTACTACGCCTGATACACAAGTTGATATGAATACTACAGCATCAAGTTCAGATTCAGAAACAGAATCTGAAAGTACGAAAGGATTAAAAGCAGCTGTTGAAATAGCAATTGGTGGAGGAACCTTCACAATTGATTCTTTAGATGATGCTGTTCATAGTAATAACTCCATTACAATCACTGGAGGAGATTTGAACGTATCAACTGGCGATGATGGAGTTCATGCAGATACAGCGATTTTAACTAAAGGCGGTACCATCAATGTTACAAAAAGTTATGAAGGTGTAGAAAGTAAAAGAATTACAATTGCTGACGGAGAAATCCATGTGAATACTGTTGATGACGGCATTAACGTTGGTGGTGGTAATGATTCTTCTGGCCGTGACTTTGCTACAACAGAAAACACGGAAGATAATCTGCTTTCTATTCACGGTGGATATATTTATGTGAATGCAGCAGGAGATGGATTAGATTCAAATGGTTCCATCACGATGACAGGTGGGACAGTCATCGTTAATGGTCCAACAGAAAATATGAACGGTGCTCTAGATTACGATGAAAGCTTTAAAATGAATGGCGGATTACTTATCGCTGCTGGAAGCTCAGGCATGGCTATGGCTACTTCTGACGAATCCTCTCAAGGCACTATTTTGATGACTTATCCTGAAACACAAGAAGCAGGAACGGTACTTCAACTTGAAGATAGTAAAGGAAATGCAATTGTAACATTTGCTCCAGAAAAGGATTATCAAACTGTTGTAATTAGCTCTCCTCAACTAGAGAAAGATGGAACTTATACACTTTCTACAGGTGGAACTGCAACAGGTACCGAAACTGATGGATTATTTACTGATAATATCTATAAAAATGGAAAGCTAGAAGTTGAATTTACGCTTTCTGATACCGTAACTTGGCTAAATGAGTCAGGTGTCACAGAGGCCACTGCCAATGAATTTGGTGGAATGGGTGGTCCTGGTGGTGTAGGAGGCAATTCAGGTGACATGTTCTCTGATTTAGATGACGAAACACGTGAAAAAGTCCAAGGCATCATGGAACAACAACGTACCGGTACAATTACACAAGAAGAGGCTCAAGCACAACTAGCTGAACTCGGTGTAGAACTTCCAACAGGCGGACAAATGCAACAACCTACTCAACCAAAATAGAATGAGGCAAACAATGAAGCAAATACTCTTTCTCCCCTATTAAATTTTGAAACTAGCCCAAGTTACATTCTAAGTAACTTGGGTTTCTTTTTTGGTTTTCCCTATCACCCAAATATAGTACATTCATTTTTCTTCACCTTAAAAAAATAAAATTGGTCTTATGAATCTTATTTTATTGTTCATACTAACCCATAGATTATTTATGAAACAGGAGCGACAATATGCCACGTAAGCCTACCCAACCTAACGACCAATTAGAAAATGAAAAACAAGATGAAACACCCACAAATTTACAATTTGAAATTGATAATCTATCACGGATGTTAGCAGCCGTATTGGATTATTTGTCAGATGAAGAAAATGAAGAAATCGATATTGAATACCTTTTTGATAAGACTGAAGGATTGCGAGAATGGAGAAAGCAATATCAAGAGAAAAATAGAAAGCTGATTGAGGAAGAGATTAAAGAGTCCTTAGGGGAATTGTCCTTTGAAGAACTTCAGAAGATTCGTGAACAGATAAAAGAAAAGCCTTGAGTGAATGGTTTTGTTCAACTCAGAGCTTGGTAATTTTTCTAGATAAAATTAAGGTTAAAGAGAACTCAATGAAACACCTTTTCCACCTATTGTTTTTAAAGTACTGATTCTTTCCATTCCTGTTATGATGGGTTTGGCACGCTGAATCAGTTTTTTTGTTGCATCTAAAGTAAGGGATGCTTGATGGGCTTCTTCATGACTCCACACTTCATAGACATAAACTGTATTGGGTTTGTCCTCAGCAACGCTTACGAGATAGATTTCACATTCCTGTAAATCCTTCATTGATTCTGCAGCTTCTAGTAAAATCTCTACCATAGTGTCACGTTGTCCTTCTTGTACGGTGAACTTTCCAAACAAACTGAATTTGCTCATTCGTTTCCTCCCTGTTTTCGTCTTCTGTCTAATTCTTTCTACATTGTAGCTCAATTAACCTGTGTTTAAAAATTACTTTGATTAATTAAATACGGGCATTAGCTATCATTACTAATGCCCGGTACATATCCTATTCAAATTGTTTTATCTAGTATTGCGATATATTAACATCAATGAGAATAAGATTAATAATATAAACCCGATAAAGGATAGGATATCTGCCAACATCATGACAAACTGTTCAAGAGTATTTGCTCCTCCCCCACTAAATACGCCCATTAAAGCGGGTTGGAGTAAAGAACTATTTAATAGTGCCAGTACAAAACTCCCCAGCAAGCAGTAGAGTAATTTCGCATTTTTAGTCAATGTGAGAACACCTCCTTCTCCTATCTTATGATAGAAAAGGATACTGGGTTACTTTCACTTAGCCCCTCAAATATAACTAGAACTTAAAATATTTTTATACTCTTAATTCTTCTTTCATTTTTTTAGAGATTAAATGAGGTACTACAACTGTAGCACCTCTTCATACATTTAATTATTTACAACCAATTTGATTTTATTATTATCAACTACGCATAAATGAGGACCAAACTTCGTTCTCACTATAAAGCCTGTGTTCCCAAATTTCAAATAATCACTTAGTAAAAATGCTCCAATGCTCGGAACTTCTACTTGGACATCAATCCGTTGTTCTAGACTATCTAAAAATTTGCCTACTGTTACAAGTAGTTCTTCCTCAATCTGCTCTACATAGATACAAATATCAATGTCACTATTTGGTGTTGTTACATGAATTGATGTTGCCATCTCAAATCCGACACTCCCAGTCGGTCCCCATAATAGATTATGCTTTTCGAGTTCATTCTTCATCTTGTATAAAGCTGAATAATAGATTCGATCATTGAACAGCCCAATACTTTCCACTAATGACGTCGGAGGGATAACTTTTATGAGATTCTTTTCTTGAATGAATGCACCATGTCGCTTCTCTCTTGAATCTCCTCTTAATCCTATTGGAAGCAACTTGTTCATGATTGGCATTCTTCTGACTACGCCATAATTTTTAGATGCCGGAGCCGTATTTACCCAGTCTGGTAGGCTTAATGGATTTTCTAGTTGTTGAATCGTTTCAAATTGAACAATGTCATGTACTTTTATGTCCATTGTAAATCAATCATTTCACGAACTTGAATTGATGCTTTTCTACCAGAAGATTGAGCAATATCAGATTTTAATCTGCATGATAAATCTCTGTCAGTACTATTTTTAATATCGTTATATGCATCAAGAATGGCATGTACCAAAACATTTTTATCTTCGGAATTAGGCTCTTTTGCATTTACCCCGTCAAGCAATCGATAAAGGGCACCTAACTTATTGAATGATTGAATATCATAAGCCATAGAAGGTACTTCTTTTGCTGCTTCATCAAGCTCTTCAATTGTTCGTTGTGTAATAATTGCAGCTGATTTTTTAGACATTACATGAACATTCACACCATCATCATTCAATGCAATTAGACGATTCGCTTGCATTCCATGAGATAAGAAAGCTCCAGATATAGCATTTCCTACTAGTGCAGCAACAATTGGATGTCCCGATAATCTCGCTGTTGCATAAGCATCTACAGCAGCTGAACAAGCTAAATAAATCCCAAATAATTCTTCATGATAACCAAACGCCTGACTAGGAACATCCACAATCGGAATAATTAATCGTTTTTCTGTTTTATTGCTATCTTCTTCAATTGCTTGACGTACATATTTTGCAATTGCCCATCCTTCTAATAAACCAATTTCACCTTTACGGGCACGATAGTATTTATTCTCTGGATTCGGTACCACTGCTATTACTCGAGCATTTACTCCAGAAATTGTTGTATCTGCAACTAATACAGATGGAATCTCGCTGAGAGAAGGTTGATTATCCGTTAACAAATCAAACCACTTTCGACCTGTACTGTTGACAATTTCATTTGGTACTTGCAGCTCTTCATTTCGATTCGCTGTCTCTGTCGTTAAATACTCAATTGCTTGGTTTGGCGTAAGTTTATCGCTTAAATCTAAAGACTTATATAATGTTAAGAAATGGTCGACTTGTTTAGTACGATGACGTAACTCAACCTCGCCACTCCATATATTTTGGATAGCATTTTTAAAATTGGGAATATCATCCTCAACTAAAATATCAGCTAGTGAGGCTTCATTACGAATCGAGCCACCAATCATTTGCCAGATCAATTGTTTATTCTTTGAATCAAGCTCCCGTATGCCTGCTTCCTGTTCAACAACTTCGGGACCATTCATTCCTAAACGTCCTTCGCGTGTCATGATTAGCGCACTACATAATCCAGCAGTTAAGGACATTCCACCAAATGAGCCAACTTTACCTGGAATAATTCCAATAACAGGTACATATTCTCTTAACGCTACAATCGCTGCACTAATTTCTGCAATTGACAATAAGCCATAATTCGCTTCCTGAAGACGTACTCCGCCTGTATCATAAATAATGATGGGATAGATTTTATTGCCTTTTTCACATTCCTTAATTACCTTTTCTAGTGTACCAGCTAGTTTGGCACCTGAAACTTCTCCGATACCACCACCTTGAAAGCTACCTTCAATTGAGATAATGACTGTCTTTTGTCCATTTAAGGTCCCTTTTACAATAATCATGCCATCATCAAATTGTGGCACAATGTTTTGAGCTACTAAATGTGGAGACTCCAAGCCATCAAATGGCCCGAGAAGTTCATATGCACTTTCCTTATCTAATAATTGAAATGCCCGTTCACGTGCTAAGCTCTCTACTAAACTTTCAGTTATGATTTGAGCCATTTGTAGTCACCTCCACTGCTTGTGCTAATCGAATAGATACAACACCTGGTGTTGCTCCAAAATCATTAATTCGTATAAATGCAGAAATATCGTTTTGACTAACAAAGCGTTCGATTACTTTTTTCCAAGTATCTTCAAATCCTGTAATCCCTGTACGTATTTCAAAAACTGTTTTCTTTTCATCTGATGGCTCAACTAAAATCTCTAAATCTCCAGAACCCACAACACCAACATGCGCTCGATGATCGATTGATTTTGATGCTGGAAATGAATATACTAATTTTTCCACACTACTTCTCCCCTTTATTAATGAATTGTCGCAAGCTCTCTTTGAATTGGTAGATTCATTTGACAAATTTTAAATAAATAAATTGTTGCAGCTAATAAATCAGCACTTCCTCCAGGAGATAAGCGTCTCTTTTTAAATTCTTCATTCATCTTCTGAAGCTCATTAAAATTGCCACTTTCTAAAACTTTCCCTGCATATTGCTTCACGTATTTCAAACCTTCTAAGCCACCTCGATGTAGTACACATGTGTCATCTAAATTTGCCATTAATGCCAGAAATGAATAAAACTTCGCCATGACATAATTAAACTGATTATGTGAAGACTTGAAAATCGGTAGACTAATTTGGCGAATATGTGGAAATGCCATTTGCGCTTCAACTTTGGCACCATTTACACCATATTTGTTCACCACTTTAATCCCATTTGTTATTTGAGGAGGGATATTCCGATCTTCAAATCTTGCAATCTCTCCTGCAGTGAAGCACATTGCTAGTTCATCAGATTGTCCTTTATGAATCGCTGCAGCAGCTGTTAATAATCCAAGTGACCAAATCGCTCCTTTATGTGTATTTACTCCATTCGTCACTTGGAACATTGTGTTTTCCCCTTTACGTCCAATCTCACCGATTTTTTCTCGTAAAATTTGGGATGGCCTTTGTCCAAAGCTGACCATTGCCATTTCATAGAAGGTCTCATGAAGGCTTCTAGCTGAATTCACCATCATTGTATAGGTCAAATCATCATGTGAACCTTGGTCTTTCTTATCAACTAGGCCAGGCTTTGGAGTCAGCGATACTTCTTCAATTAGTGAGGCTACTGCTAAATGTGCTAAAGTAGACGCTAAAGTATGTGCATCTTGCAATGTCCTCTCCTCCTTTGAATTACCAACTACGGAATTTTGCAGGCGGGTTATATAATCCACCTGACCATTGGACAAGTTCATCTATATTTTTTGCAGCTAATAAAGAACGTTTTGCATCTGAACGACGTATACCTAAATCTTCTGGTAAAGCAATGAACCCTTTTTCACGTAGGCGTTCTGTAGATTTCGGATTATGCTCCATGCCAATTGGTGTAATACCTGCAATGGAAGCAATCATATCCCTTCTTTCGGAAATACTATCTGATTTATATAAATAAGCGATACCCTCTTCAGTTACAATGTGGGTTACATCTTCTCCATAAATCATTACCGGAGCAACAGCCAAATTAGCTTGGTCTTTTACACTAATCGCATCTAGTGATTCTACAAACACTGGTTTATTAGCTTCTTGGAATGTTTCAGCAACTTGTACGACTAATTTTTTACCACGAGCTAATGGGTCGTCAGAAGTTTTTAGGTTAAACCAAGCATCTGTTGAGTGTCTACGTCCACCTGGATTATGGCCCATATTTGGTGCTCCACCATACCCTGCAACACGTCCTCTCGTAACGGTAGAAGAGTTTCCTAATGCATCCATTTGCAAAGTGGAACCGATGAATAAATCAACTGCATACTGCCCAGCTAACTGGGCTAAAGTACGGTTTGAACGAAGACTGCCATCCTTCCCTGTGAAGAAAATATCCCTTCTTGCTTCTACATATTTTTCCATGCCAAGCTCTCCACCAAAGCAATAAACGCTTTCTACCCATCCTGATTCAATTGCAGGTATTAATGTAGGGTGTGGATTTAGAACCCAGTTTGTGCAGATTTTTCCTTTAAGTCCTAATGATTCAGCGTAAGTAGGCAGTAATAGTTCAACAGCTGCGGTATTAAACCCAATTCCATGATTTAATGATTTCACACCGTGCTTTTCATATATCCCTCGAATAATCATCATTGCTTGTAAAATTTGTATATCTGTAATGTGTCGTGGATCTCTAGTAAACAAAGGTTCGAGCTCATATGGTTTATCCGCAACTACAATAAAATCTACCCATGAACTAGGAATATCTACTCGAGGTAATTCATCCACAATTTCATTTACCTGAGCTATGACAATACCATCACGGAAAGCAGCAGCTTCTACTAAAGTGGGTGTTTCTTCTGTGTTTGGGCCAGTATATAGATTCCCGTTGCTATCTGCTTTATCTGCTGCGACTAATGCCACATTAGGGATTAAATCAATAAATAATCTTCCATAGAGCTCAATATACGTATGTAAGTCACCAAGTTCTATTTTTCCATCTTCAATCATCTGGGCGATACGAAGACTTTGTGGACCCGCATAAGAAAAGTCTATCTTTCTCGCAATACCATATTCAAAAACATCTAAATGTTCCGGTCTTGAAATACTAGACATAATCATATGCAAATCATGAACCTTTTTAGGATCAATCTGTACCAGTGATTGTGATAAGAAAGAAGCTTGCTTTTGGTTATTCCCTTCTAATACCACTCGATCTCCCGTTTGAATTAATAACTCTAATGCTTCTACAATACGATTGGTCGGAATAATGACTCCATCAACCAAGTTTTTTACCTTTTCTACTCTTTCTCTTTTCGCCTCAACTCTAGTTGTCCACGATTTAGTAGCTTCCCCCACATTTTTCAAAACCATTTTATACACCCCTATTAATCAATTTTTCATTACATACATACAATCTTCGATACTATTTTTAGATATAGACATCGTTCTAACCTCTGAGAAGGCATGTTGTGCTAACTTTGTTAACACTTCACCCGGTGGCATTTCAACAAACAATCTAGTTCCTGTTTCAAATAGCAAATTAACAGCATCATGCCAACGAACTGGGTGACAGATACTTTTTGCTAAATCCTCCTTTACCGCGTCAGCCTGCATTAACAACCTAGAAGTACTGTTGCTAGAGATAGGGATTTTGGGTCTTCTTAGTTCAAGTTTATCTAACTCTTTTAATAATTCTTCGCTCACACTGTTGAATAATGGACAGTGTGAAGGAGTTGATACATTTAAAAAATGAGCTGCCGTAGCACCATGAGTCTTCACATAATCCAATACCTTCTGTAAACCTATGAGAGAACCCGATAACGTAACTTGTGTAGGAGCATTCCGATTTGAAACATATACTGGCTCACTTTCAAGGAATAGCTTGTTCACAATTTCAGTAATTTGATATTCGTCTAACCCTAATACAACTGCCATCCCATAACCTTCATCGCAGGTATTTTCCATCAGTTCACCACGTAAAGTAACTAATTTAAGAGCCTCCTCAAATGTAATGACACCAGATGCTGTTGCAGCACCAAATGCGCCAACAGAATGTCCCGCAACATAACTAGGGTAAAGCCCCTCTTTTTCAAATAATTTATAGGTGCTAACAGATGAGATTAATAAACATTGTTGAACTGCTTTCGTTGTCGAAAGCGCTTTCTTACTATGTAGAAGCTCAAGCCGTGTATTTAAAATTTCACAGCTAGCTTCTAGAATTTCTTTAACGACTGGATCATCAGGTAAATCATTTAACATTCCTTCATATTGAGAACCCTGACCTGGAAAGAGAAATGCGCTTTTCAATATATCATCCGCCCCTCTCTAAAATAGTGTTTTACTTACATTGAAAATTACGTTTTCTGTATGATTACGCAACAATTCAACAAATTCATCCATTTTGTTTAGTTTTAAATATTCATAGATCTTACGATGTTCTTCTTTTGATTTATCAATTGTTTCACTTTGTGAAAAGTGAATACCTTGAATTCTTAATAAGGGAAAACTTATTTTGCTATAAACCCCTTCTAAGACAGTACTTTCGCTAAACCTAATAATGGTATAGTGAAAAGCATAGTTCAATTGCACGTATTCAAATTGATCTGAACATTTATCCATTGCTTTTAACAAACTTTTCAATTCATCTAGTAGCGTTTTCTTCTTATGAGGTTCATGAATTCTGTTCGCTGATAGTAGTTCAATATTATTTCGGATATCAAGTAAATCTTGAATTTCTGATAAGGTATAGCCTTTTACAAAGGC
>Ga0182745_1001569_pt1 | contig 21806 bp, 16 predicted proteins | sample eDN3rd30CKraftBY_FD_128523 | JGI IMG/M metagenome (GOLD analysis project Ga0182745, IMG submission 128523) | Enriched backyard soil microbial communities from Emeryville, California, USA - eDNA 3rd pass 30_C Kraft BY (version 2) (version 2) | ecosystem: Environmental > Terrestrial > Soil >...
CAAGGCCGTGACGGCGCCGGTGTCGCTCATCATCTCCGCGTTCGCGCCCGTGCGGGACGTGCGCAAGTCGCTCACGCCGCAGCTGGTGGACGTGGCGGAGGACACGCGGCTGCTGTTCATCGACCTGGCGCGCGGGAAGCAGCGGCTGGGCGGCTCCGTGGTGGCGCACGTCCACGGTCAGGTCGGGCCAGAGAGCCCGGACGTGGAGGACCCGGCGCTGCTGCGCGGCTTCTTCGCGGCGGTGCAGGCGCTCAATGAGGCGGGCGCGCTGCTGGCGTACCACGACCGCTCCGACGGCGGCCTCTGGGCCACGTTGTGCGAGATGGCCTTCGCGGGCCGTTGCGGCCTCGACGTGGACGTGTCCGCCCTGGGGGGCGACGCGGCGGCGGCCCTCTTCAACGAGGAGCTGGGCGCGGTGGTGCAGGTGCGCGCGGCGGACGTGGCGCGCGTGCGCGAGGTCCTGGGGCAGCAGGGGCTGGGGGCGTACGTCCACGAACTGGGCCACCCCCAGGCGGCGCTGGAGGTCCGCGTGCGGAGCGGTGGAGACGTGCTGCTGGCGGAGGACACGCTGGCGCTGCGCCGCACCTGGTCCCGCGTCAGCCATGAGATGCAGAAGCTGCGGGACAACCCCGCCTGCGCCGACCAGGAGTCCGCGGCGCGGTGCGACCCGGCGGACCCGGGCCTGTCACCGAAGCTGACGTTCGACCCGGCCCAGGACGTGGCCGCGCCCTACATCGCGAAGGGGGCCCGGCCCCGCGTCGCGGTGCTGCGCGAGCAGGGCGTGAACAGCCAGCAGGAGATGGCCGCGGCCTTCACGCGCGCGGGCTTCGCCGCCGTGGATGTCCACATGAGCGACATCCTGAGCGGCCGCGTGTCGCTCGCGGACTTCAAGGGCGTGCTCGCGTGTGGCGGCTTCTCGTACGGAGACGTCCTGGGGGCGGGCGGTGGATGGGCGAAGTCCATCCTCTTCAACCCGCGCGCGCGGGACGCCTTCGCGGCCTTCTTCGCGCGGCCGGACAGCTTCGGCCTGGGCGTGTGCAACGGCTGTCAGATGATGTCCCAGCTCAAGGACATCATCCCCGGCGCGGAGCACTTCCCCCGCTTCGTGCGCAACGCCTCCGAGCAGTTCGAGGCGCGCCTGTCGCTGGTCGAGGTGGCGAAGACGCCCTCCCTCTTCTACCAGGGCATGGAGGGCAGCCGGATGCTCATCGTCACCTCGCACGGCGAGGGCCGGGCGGAGTTCTCCAGCGCCGAGGACGCCGCGCGCGTCAATGGACTGGGGCTGGTGACGACGCGCTGGGTGGACAACCATGGCCGGGTGACGGAGGCGTATCCCGCCAACCCGAATGGCTCGCCGCACGGCATCGCCGGCCTGACGACGCGGGACGGGCGCTTCACCATCACCATGCCGCACCCGGAGCGCGTACACCGCTCGGTGCAGCACTCCTGGCGGCCTCGCGAGTGGGGGGACGACGGCCCCTGGATGCGCATGTTCCGCAACGCCCGCGCCTGGCTGGGCTGAGCCGGGCGCGGTGTGGCGCCCCCGCGGAGAGGCGGGCCGGTGGGGTGTGCCGGCCCGCGCACCCGGGCGGGGCTACGCCTTCACCAGCTCCAGCGGCTGTCCCTCGGGGACGTGCTTCATCGACACCGAGTTCATGCAGTAGCGCAGGCCGGTGGGCGGCGGGCCATCGGGGAAGACGTGGCCCAGGTGCCCGTCACAGCGCGCGCAGCGGACCTCGGTGCGAACCATCCCATATGAAATGTCCTGGAGCTCCGTCACCGCGTCGGACGCCACCGGCTGGGTGAAGGACGGCCACCCGGTGCCGGACTCGAACTTCGTGCCCGACTTGAAGAGCGGATTGCCGCAGCCCGCGCAGACGTAGGTGCCGGGCGTCTTCGTGCCCAGGAAGCAACCGGAGCCGGGGCGCTCGGTGCCGTGTCTGCGGAGGATGTCGTACTCCTGGGGGCTCAGGCGCTTGCGCCACTCGTCGTCGCTGAGGATGAGCTTGTCGACCATGCCTTCGTGCTCCTTGTCCGGGCCCGGACCGGGGCCCACGCGCACATCAGATGCACATCCTGCCCCAGGGTCGCGCCCGGTGTGCAGCCGGAGGATGGGGGATTGCCTGTTCCCCCGCATCCCGGCCGGGCGGGGGGCGGGAGGCTGCGGCGCAGCGCCACGGTTTCCATGGGAGTGGGGAGGGACGTCACGCAGTCACGCAGAGGAAGGAGAGCGTCATGCGGGTTGGCGAGCTGATGACCAAGAACCTGGAGACCATCGAAGCGCGTGAGCCCATCCGGGCCGCGGCCCTGAGGATGCGGACGTGCAACATCGGCGCATTGCCCGTGCTCGAAGGAGGGAAGCTGGTGGGCATGCTGACCGACCGGGACATCGCGGTGCGGTCCGCCGCCCTGGGACAGGACCCGAACACCACGCCTGTCCGCGAGGTGATGACGACCACGGTCATCACCTGCGAGGCGGACGCGAAGCTGGAGAGCGCGGAACAGATGATGGAAGAGAAGATGGTGCGCCGCCTCGTGGTGGTGGATGCCGACCGGCGCCCGGTGGGCCTGCTGAGCCTGGATGACCTGGCCACGGTGCCCGAGGAGGTCCTGCACGCCGGTGTGGTGCTGGAGCGGCTCCAGCAGGCCTGACGTCACGGGGCGCGAGCGGCGGGAGCCCGCCCCTCGCGCCCCGTTGTTTCTCATGCGTCCGGGGCGGGGCGGCACGCGGCGGCGAGCTCCGCCACGGCCACACCCCACGGCAGCTCGCGCTGGGCGCCGTCGCGTAGCCGGAGCCGGACATGGCCCCCGGCCATCTCCCGAGCGCCCGCGACCACCATCCACGGAACGCCGGACGCGTGGGCGTCCAGCACCTTGCGTGACAGCGACTCTCTCCGGTCGTCCACGCGGGCGCGGCAGCCCGCCTCCCGCAGCTGCGCGGCGAAGCGCTCGGCGTAGTCGTGGGCGGCTTCACCCACGGCGGCCACCACCACCTGCTCGGGGGCGAGCCAGGGGGGAAGCGCGCCGCCGTGGTGCTCCAGCAGCACGCCGATGAAGCGCTCCAGGCTGCCGAGCAACGCGCGGTGAAGCATCACCGGGCGGACGCGGGCTCCCGAGGCCTCCACGTAGTGGAGGTCGAAGCGTTCGGGCAGCACGAGGTCCAACTGGAGGGTTCCGCACTGCCACGCCCGCCCGAGCCTGTCCTCGAGCACGAACTCCAGCTTGGGCCCGTAGAAGGCGCCCTCGCCCGGCTGCATGTGGCAGTCGAGCCCCGCCTCCCTCGCGGCGAGCAGGAGCCACGACTCGGCCTTGTCCCACACCTCGTCGCGGCCCGCGCGGGCGGGCGGCCGGCCGGAGAAGGCGACCCGGACGGCGTCGAAGCCGAAGCCCGCGTAGAAGGCCCTCAGCGAGCGCGCGAAGCGGACCACCTCCGGCACCACCTGCGCCTCGGCACAGAAGATGTGGCCGTCATCCTGGGTGAACTGGCGCAGGCGGAACAGCCCATGGAGCGCGCCTCCAGGCTCGGCGCGATGCACCAGCCCGAACTCACCCAGCCGCAGCGGCAGGTCGCGGTAGCTGGGGGCCATGCGCCGCACCAGCTCGATGTGGCCAGGGCAGCTCACCGGCTTCACGCCCAGGTGCCGCGCGCCGTCCTCCACGAGGAACATGTTCTCCCGGAAGTTGTCCCAGTGGCCGCTGCGCTCCCACAGGGGCTGCGCGTAGATTTGAGGGGTCCGGACTTCCTGGTAGCCCTCGCGCCGCATGCGCTGGCGGACGTGCTCCTCCAGCAGGCGGTGCAGCAGCAGCCCACGGGGGTGCCAGAACACCATGCCGGGGGCCTCTTCCTGAAGATGGAAGAGGTCCAGGCGCTGGCCCAGCGCGCGGTGGTCGTGTTCATCGAGCATTGCTTCGTCTCCGAATCGGAAGGGTGAGGCGCCATCCGGACGGAGCGCTGAGCGAGCGCACGGTTGCCCCGGCCGGAGACGGCGGGGCAGGGAACCGTGCGTTCGTCAGCTCACCACGTGACGCGCACCGCTCCACGCCCGCCGAAGCGAGTCGTGGTGCCGGTGGTCGTGGTGGTGTTGACGAAGCTCACGGACTGCAAGATGCGAGCGGCACCGAGGATTGTCAACCCGGCCCCCGGGGCCGCGCCTGCTCCGCCTCCGGGGGCCCTGCCGTGGGCGCTGCTACGCCAGCAGGGACGCGAGGCCGATGAGGCCGGCGATGAGGAAGAAGAGCGACTCGCCGGCGATGAGGCCGCCACCCATGAGGGACATGGTGCTCATGTCCTCCGGAATGGCTTCGCCTGCACCCGGGCCGCCACTGGCGGACGGCTGTCCGCGCTTCGTCAGCGTGTTCCAGAGGGACGTGACGATGCCGCCCGCGCCGAACCACAGCGATACGGGAAACGCGACGAAGCCGCCGAAGGACGCGGCGTAGGGGCTGGGGAGCAGGATGGCGTCCACCGTCCAGCCCAGCGCGAAGCCCGCGCGGGAGCTCTTCACGTAGCGCTGGTAGCTCGCGTTGCCGCGCACCACCTTGCGCAGGACCTCGAAGACGAAGCCGATGGCCAGGCCGACGAGCAGCGCGTTCACCGTGGCTTCAGACAGCGAGCCCAGGTCGCGAATCGCGCCCACGAGCTTGTAGGTCATCGCGGAGCCCCACTGGCCCACCTCCGCGTCCGGGTTGTCGAGCTGGTTGATGGTGAGCGCCGGATAGGCCGTCATGAACACGCGCGCCAGTCCCACGCACAGCAGCGCGCCCATCGTCACGCCCAGCACCTGGTAGCGGAACTGGGTGACGCGGTTGGTGCCCAGGCGCCAGCCCGTGGAGCGGTCCTGCTGCATGTCGCAGCCCACCGAGGTGGAGATGAGCAGGATGGTGGCCGCCATCAGACCTACGAGCGGAATCCTCAGGCCCAGCATGGACATCATCAGCACGGAGATGACGAACGCGCTGGAGATGGGGTTCTGGTCGGTGATGCCGTACGAGATGCCGTTGATGAGCACGAAGAGCAGCGACAGCAGCATCCCGAAGAGGAGCCAGCCCAGGGGCTGACCCAGGATTTGCGTGCCCACGAACAGCGTCGCCGCGCCCCAGACGCCGACCCAGGCCACCAGCCGGGGCATGTTGACCTGCTTCCAGGACGCCTCCTCCGCGTCATCCTTCACCGCGGCCCGGTCGCGGATGCGCTTGAAGGCCTGGACCGCCAGCAGCGACAGGTCCACCACGGCCGCGCCGCAGATCATCGCGAGGCCGATGACGAAGCCAATCTTGCGGAACGGGTCTTGCGGCCCCAGCCAGCCGATGCTTCGCAGGAACGGCAACATGAGCACGCCGATGACGGCCATGACGATGGCCGGCACGGTGATGCGGCTGCCGACAATCATGCCCGCGCCCAGCGTCGCCGCGCTGGTGCCGATGGAGGCGACGACGGCCACCTTCTCCGTCATCCATGCCGCCAGGGCGCCCAGCAGCGTGCCGCCGCCCAGCTTGGAGATGGACGTCTTGAGCAGGCGCTTGTCCGTGAGGGCTCGCAGGATGTTGGCCACCGCCAGCCCGGACGGGTAGTCGAGCTGGAGCCGGTCCACCAGCAGGGGCGTGTAGAGCATGCCCACGCCCACCGCGAACATGCCCACGCAGCCGACGAAGAGCATCAGCTGCCAGGCCGGGGGCATCTCCATGCCCAGCCACACCATGGACTGGATGAGCACGGACATGGCGCACAGCGAGGCCACCGAGGCGGCCATCGTCTGCATGTAGTTGGCGCCGTGCTTGCCCTCCGCGCCGTAGCCGTAGGTGACGGCGCTGCCGAGGATGCCGGCCAGCACCTGCCCGCCCACGAAGAAGCCCACGCTGAAGTTCATGTACGAGGCGGCGATGCCGCCCAGGGGGCCCAGGACGAGCAGCGCGACCGCGCTCAGCAGCAGGTGGTACTTCCACGTCCCCACGGGGGGGAGCCAGCGGAAGCGGGTTTCGGTGGATTCGGAGGAGGGGCCACCCGAGGACGGGAGCGGTGACTCCGGGGGGAGCGAGGGGGCAGACAGTGACATGCGGAGGCGAAGGGTATCGGCCTTCGGCGCCCCTGTCACAACCTGGGCCGTCGGGGCCGGGGCCCGGGGTGTCTGCTCGCCCGCCTTCAGGAGTCGCGCCGCCGCGCCGCGCCGCGTGGCAACATCTGCTGACATGCGATTCACCCTGCACCGGGGCGTCAGCCTGGCCGTGCTCGCCTCGGCCCGGACGGAGTCCAACCACCACGAGGACCTGGGTTGCAGCATCCAGGGCCCCACTGCACGCCCCGTGCGTCGGGCCTTCCTCCCGCTGAAGCGGCATGTCGCGAAGCTGGGCCGCGAGGGCGCGCTGCGCGAGGCGGAGGCGCTGGTGCGCTGGCTGGAGGACACCCCGCGCTACGCCGCGCTGTGCATGGGCAGGACGCGCCGGATGGGGCGGCGGGTGCTGCGGCCCGACGTGTTGTTCCCGGAGGCCACGCGGCACCGGCCTCGCGTGCTGCACCTGCGCCAGGACGCCCTGGGGCTCGATGTCCCGGTGCGCGCGGCGGAGTGGCCGGCCGTGGCGGACTTCTTCGCGGCGCTTGCCCGGGGCGCCACGCGCGCGGAGCTGCGGGCCTTCTCGGCGCTGCCCGTGCTGGCGGAGCTGGTGGCGGACCTCGGTCAGGCCGGCTGGCTCGTGCGGCATGAGGCCCCCGTGGAGGTCTCCGCGCCGGGGGCGCTCTTCGTGGGCCACAACACGGTGCTGGTCTCCGGGCGCCAGGGGCGCGTGCTGGTGGACCCGTACTTCCGGCCCGCGGGCGCGGTGGACGCGCCGGGCTATTCGCCGATGCAGCCCCGCGACGTGGGCCGCGTGGACGCGGTGCTCATCACCCACTCCCATGGCGACCACTTCCATCTGGGCTCGCTGCTGCCGCTGCCGCGTGACACGCGCATCTTCGTGCCGGCCGTCACCCGCGAGAGCCTCTTCTCCACGGACTGCGCGCTGCGGCTGGCGCAGCTCGGCTTCACGCGCGTGGAGCCGCTGCGCTGGGGCGAGTCCCGGCAGGTGGGGGACGTCACCGTGCGGGCGCTGCCATTCCACGGCGAGCAGCCCACGGCTGGGGAAGGCCCGTACCCGGACCTCTTCAACGAGGGCAATACGTGGCTGGTGCGGGCACCCGGCTTCTCCGCGGCCTTCTTCGCGGACGCGGGGCACGACGTGCGTGGCGACATGGCGACGGTGTGCCAGTGCGTGCGCCGCGAGGCCCCCGTGGACGTGCTCTTCTGTGGCGTCCGCGGCTTCCGGCTGGCGCCCATCTTCTTCGGCTTCACGACGCTGGAGGCGTTCCTCGTCAACGTCCCCCGCGCGGCGTTGACGGCGCCGCAGCGGCTCATGGCCGGGCCGGAGGAGGCGTTGGGCTACGGCGCGCTGCTCGGCGCGCGCTGCGTGGTGCCCTGCGCGGACGGTGGGGCGCCCTGGTACTGGCGCGAGGGCATGGGGCCCCGGTACGCGGGTTACCCGGGCGAGCCGGTGAGCGGCGCGAGCCACCTGGACGAGAACCCGGACGCGGACCCCTACCCGGAGCGGCTCGTCGAGGTCCGGCGCGCGATGAAGGATGGGCCACGGCCCCTGGTGCTGCGCCCAGGCGAGTCGCTGCGCTGGCGAGGCGCGCGCACCCCCGAGGTGATGCGCCATCCCGGCTTCGAGTGGCCCTTCGGGCAGGTGGCGTGAGGCGCGCCGCGCCGGACGGGGTGGACTTGACGTCTCCGCCCGGCTCGCCCATGAGCGCGGCATGCCGTCACTGGACACGAAGACGCGTGGGCGGACCTCGCGTGGCCGCTTGCGCGCGCTGGATGCGTACCTGTGCCGCTTCGAGCGCCCGCTGCTCGAACGCCGTGACGGCCCCTGGGTCCACGCGGTCTTCGTCGACGTGGGCTTTGGCGAACACCCGTGGACGACCCTGGAGAGCGCCGAGGCCTTCCGCGCGCTCAACCCCGAGCTGGGCGTGGTGGGCGTGGAGCTGGACGCGGAGCGCGCGGCCGGCGCCCAGGCGGAGGCCGACGCGCGGACGCACTTCCGGCAGGGCGGCTTCGCGCTGCCGCTGCGCGCCGACGAGCCCGCCCGGCTGGTGCGGGCCATGAACCTGCTCCGCCAGGGCGCGCCCGAGCGCGTCCCCGAGGTCCACCGCACCCTGGGCAGCTACCTGCTGCCGTCCGGCCTGCTGGTGGAGGGCAGCGCGGACGCGGAGGGCGCGGTGCTCTGCGCGCACCTGCTGCGGCGCGGCGCCGGAGACCCGGACGCCATGCCCTTCCGGGAGGGGCTGCTGTTCCACACCGACTTTCGTCACGGCTTCGCGCCGGTGCTGTTCCGTGACTGGCTCCCCCGAGACTTGCGCCGCCGGGTGCGCCCGGGTGAGCCCATCCACGACTTCTTCGCGGCGTGGAGCGGCGCGTGGCGGCAGGCCCGCACGTCGGGCCATTCCCACCCACCCGAGGCCTTTCGCGAGGCCGCCCTGGGACTGGCCACGCGCGTGGAGGGCGTGGCGACGGACCCGTGGCTCCTCGCCCATGGGTACGTTGTTTGGAGGCCCAAGGAGGGGGTCTGTCCCTGACTCAGAGAAGAAGGGAGCGCAGGGGAGGGAAGCCAAGCGGGGGGGCGTGCGAGTATTCTGGTCTGGGAAATCCCGAGGCCCTCGCCATCCGCGCACACACGCGCGGAAGCGCGGCTCACCTACGACATGAAACGGCACATCTTTTCCCTCCTCACCGCGGCGCTGGCCGCGAGCTCGTCGGGCGTCGGCATGCCTGCCCAGGCCGCTGGCGCCGTGCGGCCGGTGCCGCAGCGCTCGCGCCGCGAGGGCATGGGGCATGTGCCAGGAACGCAGCAGGAGAACGAGACCGCCATGTTGGAGCAGGCACCCCGGGTTCGCGTGGAGGGCCGGCCCTCCGTGCTGCTCTTCTCCGCGGGCTTCTACGGCACGCTCGCGGCCGCCCGTTGCTACGGGCGCAACGGCATCGACGTCACGGTGGCGGACCCCGGCAAGCTGGGGCCGGCGAGCTGGTCGCGCTTCGTGGGCCGCCGCGTCCAGTGCCCGCCGGAGTCCCAGGCCGAGGCGTTCATCGAGTGGTTGCTGGCGCTCGGCCGGCGCGAGCCGCTCCAGCACGTGCTCTACCCGACGAGCGATGAGCTGGCGTGGCTGGTGGCGCTGCACCGCGAGGCGCTGTCGGAGTACTTCCACCTGTACGACCCGGGCGTCGACGCCGTCTACGGCCTGCTCAACAAGCGCAAGCTCTTCGAGGCGGGCCAGGCCGTGGGCTTGAGGCTGCCGCGCACGTGGTTCCCGGAGTCCGAGGCGGACCTGGACGCGGTGTCACGCGAGGCGCGCTTCCCCGTCCTCATCAAGCCCACCACGCAGATTCTCTACTCCACCCACCGCAAGGGGCAGCCGGTGCAGGCGCCCGCGGAGCTGGCGGAGGAGTACCGCGCCTTCTCCCGGGACGGGTACGCGCCCATGCTGGTGCGCTTCGACCCCGCGGTGTCCCGCCCCATGGTGCAGGAGTTCCACCCGGAGGCGGCGGAGGGCATCTACAGCCTCTCCGGCTTCGTGGACGAGACGGGCGAGCTGTTCGAGGTGCGCGGCGCCATGAAGGTGCTCCAGCGCCCCCGGCGGCTGGGCGTGGGCGTGTGCTTCGAGTCCGCCCCGGTGCGCGAGGAGCTGGCCGCGGGGCTCCAGCGGCTGTGCAGGCGCCTGGGCTACCACGGCGTCTTCGAGGTGGAGTTCATCCAGACGCAGGACGACTTCCTCCTCATCGACTTCAACCCCCGCTACTACGGACAGATGGGCTTCGACATCGCCCGGGGCCTGCCGCTGCCGCTCCTGGCGTACCACGCCGCGCTGGGGGACGGGGACGCGCTGCGGCGCGAGCTCCAGGCCGCGCGCGACTGGCGCGGCGGGGGCGAGGTGTTCTGCAACCGCATCGCGCTGGAGATGCTGCTCAACCTCCAGCGCCTGTCGGGGGCGCTGCCCGTGGAGGAGGCGCGCCAGTGGCGGCGCTGGCTGGAGGACAACCGGGCGCTGGCGGTGGACCCGCTCATCGACGCGGATGACCTGATGCCCACCGCGGTGGAGGTGGCGCAGATTCTCTACGGCTCCGCGCGCCACCCCCGGGCCTTCGTCCGGATGATGGTGCTCAACCGGTGAGCGCCTCGCGGCCGGCGGGCGCGTCGAGCGCCACCAGGTCGTCGAAGGTCTCCGCGCGCCGCAGCGGCCGCTCCTGTCCCTCTTCCAGCGCGATGATGGCCGGCTGGGGATAGGAGAAGGACGTGGCGAAGGGCACGAAGTACGCGCCCGCGTCCATGATGGCCAGCGTGTCACCCACGCGCAGGTCCGGCAGCCGCTTGGCGTGGTACAGCGTGTCGCCCGGCGTGCAGATGGGGCCCACCACCGTGTAGACCTTGTCCGCGGGCGCGTCCGGCCGGTTCACGTGGAAGAGCTGGTGGTACTCGTTACGCACGCACTCGGCGTGGTTGATGCCGGCGTCCAGCACCGCCCACGTCCGGTCCTCGCCCGCCTTGAGCGCGTGCACGCGGCCCAGCAGGAGCTGCGTGTCGCCCGTCATGGCGCGGCCCGGCTCCAGGAAGATGCGGGGCCGCTGACGGCCGCGGCGCGCGTAGTGCGACTCCACCATCTCCACCGCCAGCGCCACGTACCGTTCGATGGACAGCGACGCCGCCGGGTCGGGCGCGGGCACGTCCCGGAAGAAGGTGAGGTTGAGGCGCCAGTCGCGCTCGGCGATGTGCTCGACGGTGGGCGTGCCGAGGCTGCCGCCCAGGTCGAGCACCTCCAGGTCCAGGCCCAGCTCCAGGTGGAGCGTGTCCGTGAAGTCGAGCACCGCCTCCACGAAGGCCGTGAGGTCGCCCTCGGTGCGAATCGTCTCCCCGCGGTGCGCGTGCAGGCCCACCACGTCCAGGTGACGCGAGGCGCGCGCCTGCTGGTAGGCCCGCAGCGCGGCCCCGCCGGCGATGGGCGTGCCGAACTGCGCGGACCAGCCGCTGTTCGTGCTCACCCGCACCGCGACGCGCGGGCGGCGGTCCAGCTCGGCGGCGAGCCGCGCGAAGACGGCGATCTCCTCCGCGTGGTTGGCGGCGAGCAGCTGGATGCCCCGGGTGATGGCCTCGCGTATCGAGGCCTCGGACTTCACCGGGCCGTTGTAGACGATGCGCTCCGGCGGCACGCCCAGCTTCAGCGCCAGCCACAGCTCATAGGCGGAGATGACCTCCGCGCCCACGCCCAGGCCGTGCAGGAAGGTCAGCACGCCCGGCACCGGGTTCGTCTTGTACGAGTAATAGACCTCGCAGCCGCCCGCGCGCCCTGGCGGCACCGCGAGGAAGCGCTCCGCGTTGCGGCGCAGCGCGGCCATGTGGACCACGTGCAGCGGCGAGCCCCAGCGCTCCACGAGGCCCGCGAGCGGCACGCCCTCCAGGGCCAGCCCCTGGCCGGGCAGCTCCCGCAGGACCCAGTGCGAGGCGGGGATGGCGGTGCGCGCGGGTGTCATGGCCCGCTGGAGCACCGGGCGCAGCGTCTGCTTCACCTGGCGCCTGGCCGCGCCCAGGAGCCTCCGCTGGAGGCTCATGACACGCGGCCCTGGTTCGGCAGGCGCAGGGGCAGGCGGCGGGCGAGCTCGAAAGGCAGCACCCGCATGGCGGCCTGCATGATGCGGTACTCCAGCATGCCGTTCGTCTTGCGGTACTTGCCGTGAATCATCTCGTTGGACTGCACCACCAGCGTGCCGTCCTTACCCAGGTTGTGCATCAGCGACGGGCGGCCGGTGCGGTAGTGGAGGATGGGGCGGTTGACGTAGACGTGGCCGTAGGCGCGGATGCCGCGCAGGTAGAAGTCCACGTCCTCGTAGACGGGGATGTTGGCGTCGAAGCCGCCCAGCGGCGCGAAGTGCTCGCGGCGCACCATGCACGCGGAGTTCACGTACAGCGTGCCGCGGAAGAGGATGTGGGCCACCGTCCACGCGCTGTTGGGCGTGCTGGCGCCCACCAGGGCGGCCCGCTCGAAGTACTCGCTCTTGTCCTTGAGCCAGTCCGCGTCGTCGCCGAAGGGCACCACCCAGCCCACCGCCACGCCCGCGTCCGGCCGCGCGTCCAGCGCGCTCACCATGGCGTGCAGCGCGCCCTCGGCGAGCAGGTCGTCGTCGTCCAGGAAGTGCAGGTAGCGTCCGCGCGCCAGCGTGGCCCCGTGGTTGCGCACCGCGGCCGGGCGGCCCTTGGAGGGCGGGTCGTTCACCAGGTAGCGGACGCGCGCGTCCTCCAGGCCCTCCACGGCCTCGCGCGCCGTGCCCTCGGGGGTATCGTCCAGGACAAGGACCTCGACGCTCACCCCTTCCTGGCGGAGGACCGAGCGGATGGCCTCCACCACTTCCTTCTCCCGCTTGTGGGTGGGCATCACCACCGAGACGTCGATGACGGACATAGCGGACTTATACGTGTTGACGGCCACGGCTGAGAAGCCGACGAGCCCGGCGCCACCGCGTCACATCAGTAGCTGGCGAAGTGGAGGTCGAAATCACCTCCAAAGAGGTCATCCGGGTCTGTTTCGACCTGCGCCGCGGCGGTTGCAAGTAGGACAGGGATGTCTGGAGTTGGCCGATTCACCGTGACGCGAGCGCCTGACGCCACCCCGCCACCCACCCAATCCAGGCTTCCCGTCGCCGCGCGGATCCGCCGCTCCGCTCGACCGAAATCCCAGTGCGCGAGCCGGTTCTGCGAGGTCTGCGTGGTGTGGCGGGCCATGTTCATCCTCCTGCCTCGCACCGGCGAGGCTGGCCGTTGGTTGTGCAGACGTCATGCCAGCCCACCGGACGTGCGGCTCCGCGTGGGGAAAACGACGTGTGTCACTCGGGCGTGACGTGTGGCCGCCCGGAAGCGAGGGCGCCGGGGTGCTGGGTCAGACTTGACGCCGGCCCCTGCTCGCGCCAGGAAAGGGGCATCCATGGCGTTCCTCCTGGCCCACGAAGTCGAGCCGCCTCGGCCCTGCAGCTACCTGCCCGAGCGGCAGGCGTCGCTCGAGAACCTCGTGCTGGAGGACGTCACCCCCGAGGAATACGAGCACCTGCTGGTGCGGGGCTGGCGGCGCTTCGGGCTGGTGTACTTCCGGCCGGCCTGCGCCGCGTGCAATGCCTGCGTGTCGCTGCGCATCCCCGTGGAGGGCTTCCAGCCGAACCGCAGCCAGCGGCGGGCGCGCGCCGCGTGCGCGCACCTGCGCGTGGAGGTGGGCACGCCCCGGGTGGACGAGGCGCGGCTCGCCCTGTACCGCCAGTGGCACGCGGAGCGCGAGGTGGTGCGCGAGTGGGCGCCTTCTCCCATCACCGAGCGCGAGTACTCGCTCCAGTTCTCCTATCCCCACCCCTCGGCGCGTGAGGTGGCCTGGTACGACGACGGCGCGGAGGGCGGGCCCCGGCTGGTGGGCGTGGGCATCAGCGACGAGACGCCGCGCGCCTGGAGCGCGGTGTACTTCTTCTACGACCCGGCCTACGCGCGCCTGTCGCTGGGGACGGCCAACGTGCTGCACCAGGTGGAGCTGGCGAGGGCCCGGGGGATTCCGCACGTCTACCTGGGCTACCGCGTCCAGGCCTGCGCGTCACTGCGCTACAAGGACGCCTTCCGTCCCCACGAGCTGCTGGAGGAGCGGCCCGCGCTGGACGAGGCGCCTCACTGGTCCGCCGCCCCCGACGACTCCTGAGCCTGTGCGCCGAGCGCCGGCCCGAAGTGCTGGAGCAGCCTGCGCGCGTACTCGCCGGGCGCCACGCGGGCGTACTCGCCATGGCCCGCGCCCTGGACGACCCAGAGCGACCTGGGCTCGCAGGCGGCGCGAAAGAGGCTGGCCTGGAGCTTCGCGGGCGCGTCCGGGTCCACGTCGCCATTGACGAGCAGCAGCGGCCGGCCACGCAGCCGGCACATGCCGTCGATGGGGCGCACCGCGTCCACCGCCACGCCCGCGCGCCGCAGCGTCCACAGCACCGGCTCCGCGCTCAGCGCGCCCCAGCGGCCATAGCCCGAGTAGATGTCCGCTTCGAGCGCCGGGTACGCGCCCGCGGCGGCCACCGCCTTCACGCGCGCATCCTCGCTGGCCACCAGCAGGGACGTGGTGCCGCCCATGGAGAACCCGAACAGCCCCAGCCGCTCCGGGTCCACGTCCGGCCGGCGTGAGACGAAGTCCAGCGCGGCCGTCACGTCGCGCCGCTCCCGGTCCCCCCACGTCACGGTGTCGCCGCCGCTCTCGCCATGCGCGCGCAGGTCGAACAGCAGCACCCCGTAGCCCGCGGCCGCGAGCGTGCGCGCCTCGAACAGGAGCTGCGCGCGGTTGTTCGCGAAGCCGTGCACCAGCACCACCGCGGCCCGGTTGCGCGACGGCAGATACCAGCCCCGGAGCGTCACGCCGTCCGCGCTGGTGAAGGACACGTCCTCCAGCGCCGCGAACACCGGCTCCGCGTCCGGGCGCTGCACGGGAAGGAGGCGCGGATGCAGCAGTCCCTGGCCGATGCGATGGCCGTTCACCACCAGGTGCCCCGCCGTGGCCAGCAGCAAGCCGAGGGGCGCCAGCACCGCGAGCCGGCGGAGTTGAGTACGTGTTTTCACGGATTGTTGGGAATGACTTGGATTAAACCGAACCCTAGCCGAGCCGGGGAGTGGCGCGGTGACCGCAAGTTGATTAGACCGCAGGTGGGTCAGATTGGAGCCGGGGGGTGTCCTGGTGCGCCAATGGGACTGGTCCACGGCGCTTGAGAGTGCGGGTAATGCTCGTAACGACACAGGGGGAGCCGGCTCCGGCACCAGCCAGGAAGCGGGTGTTGTTCACGCTGGTGTTCCTGGGCTCGGGCGGTATCGAACGGTCGGTGTGCAACGTGCTGGCGGGGCTGGACCCGGGCCGGTTCGACACGAAGATGTTCTTCCACCACCGTCCGCACCCCAAGAGCCAGAGCGACCGGATTCCGCAGCGGACCGAGGTCGTGTGGGGCACGGACGCCTTCGAGTACCGGCGAGACATGCTGCCGCGCTTCTTCTGGCGGCTGGTGCGCGAGGCGCGTGACGTGGACGTCATCGTCGCGGGGCAGGAGGGGCGGGCGGCGCTGCTCGCGTGCCTCGCGGGGCGGCTGCTCGGCAAGCCCGTGGTGGGGATGATCCACTTCGACTGGGGCGCGTTCCACCTCGAGCAGCCCCGGCGGCAGCTGTGGGGCCTGCGGTGGCTCTACCCGCGGATGAGCCGCATCGTGGCGTGCGGCCACGACTCCGCGAAGGCCTTCCAGGCCCTGGTGCCGGTGCGGCCGGACCAGCTCCACGTCATCCCCAACTTCGTGGATGGCGACAAGGTGCGCGCCGCCGGTGAGCAGCCGCTGCCGGCGTGGGCGGAGCCGCTCTTCCGCAAGCCCGTGGTCATCGCGGTGGGCCGCCTGGAGCACCAGAAGGCCTTCGACGTGCTCATCCGCGGCCACGCGCTGATGCGGCAGGCCGGCGTGGACCACCACCTGCTCATCCTGGGGGAGGGCTCGCTGGAGGGCGAGCTGAAGGCCCTGGTGTCCTCGCTGGGCGTGGACGACTCCGTCTTCATGCCGGGCTTCGCGCCCAACCCGCATGCGCTGATGCGGAGGGCGGCGGCCTTCGTCCTCTCCTCGCGCTTCGAGGGCCTGCCCATGGTGCTGCTGGAGGCGCTCGCCCTGGGCTGCCCCGTCGTCAGCACCGACTGCCCCTCCGGCCCCGCGGAGGTGCTGGAGCACGGCAAGCACGGCGTGCTGGTGCCCATGGAGCAGCCTCAAGCGCTGGCGGAGGCCCTGGGCCGCGTCGTCCAGGACGAGGTGCACCGCGGCGACCTGTCCAACCGGGCCCGGCGCCGCGCCGAGGAGCTGTCCGCGGCGCGCGCCCTGGGGGCCTGGGAGGCCCTGCTCTCATCGCTCTGATGGAGGGCGGGGGGACCGGCTCTCCGCCCCCTGGCCGTCGGAATGAAAGGTGCCCCCTCCCGGGGTTCTCCTCCAGGCCCCTGGCGAGGCGGGCGCCCATGGTGGCGCCAGACTTCGTCGAAGAGGCCCCGCGGGGCGGCACATGAGGTAGGAATACCTTGCCGGCCCCCGGCTGCTTCACGAGGATTCACCCCCATCATGACGACGACGAACGAAACGCAGGGCCTGAACTTCCTCCAGGAGATCATCGAGGAAGACCGGCGGACGGGGAAGCACGCGGGCCGCGTGCACACCCGCTTCCCGCCCGAGCCCAACGGCTACCTCCACATCGGCCACGCCAAGTCCATCTGCCTGAACTTCGGGCTGGCGCAGCAGTACGGGGGGCAGTGCAACCTGCGCTTCGACGACACCAACCCCGTCACGGAGGACGCCGACTACGTCGAGTCCATCCAGCGCGACGTGAAGTGGCTGGGCTTCGACTGGGCGGACCGGAAGTTCTTCGCGTCCGACTACTTCCCCAAGCTCTACGACTTCGCCGTGCAGCTCATCAAGCAGGGCAAGGCGTACGTGTGCAGCCTGTCCCCGGAGGAGATTCGCGAGTACCGCGGCGACTTCACCACGCCGGGGCGCAACAGCCCGTACCGCGAGCGCTCCGTGGAGGAGAACCTGGACCTCTTCCACCGCATGCGCGCGGGCGAGTTCTCCGACGGCCAGCACACGCTGCGGGCGAAGATCGACATGGCGTCGCCCAACCCCGTGCTGCGCGACCCGCCCATCTACCGCATCCGCCACGCCCACCACCACCGCACGGGCGATGCGTGGCCCATCTACCCGCTCTACGACTTCGCGCACTGCCTGTCTGACGCCATCGAGGGCATCACCCACTCCATCTGCACGCTGGAGTTCGAGAACCGGCGCGTGCTGTACGACTGGATTGTCGGCAACCTCATCAGCGGGGACCGGCCCTACCAGTACGAGTTCAACCGGCTGAACCTCAACTACACGGTGATGAGCAAGCGCAAGCTGCTCAAGCTGGTGAACGAGGGCTTCGTGTCGGGCTGGGACGACCCGCGGATGATGACCCTCTCCGGCCTGCGCCGCCGGGGCTTCACGCCGGCGTCCATCCGGGACTTCGCCTCGCGCGTGGGCGTGGGCAAGGCGCAGCAGCTCATCGACATGGGCCTGCTGGAGCTGTGCATCCGGGAGGACCTCAACGAGACGGCCCCGCGCGCCATGGCGGTGATGCGCCCGCTGAAGGTGGTGCTGGAGAACTACCCGGAGGGCCAGACGGAGCTGCTGGAGGTGCAGAACCACCCGCAGAAGCCGGAGATGGGGACGCGGCAGGTGCCCTTCATGCGCGAGCTGTACATCGAGGCGGACGACTTCATGGAGGACCCGCCGAAGGGGTTCTTCCGGTTGGCGCCCGGCAAGGAGGTGCGGCTGCGCTCGGCGTACTTCATCAAGTGCGAGCAGGTCATCAAGGACGCCGCGGGCAACGTGGTGGAGCTGCGCTGCTCGTACGACCCGGCCACGCGCGGCGGCAACGCGCCGGACGGCCGCAAGGTGAAGGGCACGCTGCACTGGGTGCCGGGCAACGCGCCCATCGCGGAGGTCCGCCTCTATGACCGGCTCTTCTCCGTGGAGGCGCCGGACGCGGACGACTCCAAGGACTTCACCACGTTCCTCAACCCGCTCGGCCTCCAGACGCTGCGCGACGCCCGCGTCGAGCCGATGCTGGCGGATGCCGCCGTCGAGTCGCGCTACCAGTTCGAGCGCACCGGCTACTTCTACGTCGACCCGAAGGACTCGAAGCCGGGCAAGCCCGTCTTCAATCGCACGGTGACGCTGAAGGACTCGTGGACGAAGGAGCAGGCCAAGGGGAAGTAGCCCTGGCGTGTCTTCCGGGTGCCGCGCAGACAGGCGGCACCCGTCGCGGTGGTGGCCTCGGCGTCTCGCGGCCTACTGTCTGGCGGTGGGCTGCTCCAGCTCCTGGAGCATCTTCACCGCGTTCTCGTTCTCGGGGTCCAGCTCCAGGGACTTGCGGTAGTGGGCGACGGCCTGCTCCTTGTCACCGTGCTCCGCGTACGCCTCTCCGAGGCTGTCGTAGCAGTTGGCCCCGGCGGGGAACGCCTCCACGTTGAGCTTGAAGATTTCAATGGCATCCGCCGTGCGGTTGGACCGCAGGAGGTGGTAGCCCACCGAGTTCAGCTGCGATTCTCTGAAGTCGTACTGGGCTTCCTTCGTCTTCTTCAGCGTGCGGTAGGTGGCGATGGCGTCGGCGACGGAGCCCTTGTCGAGCGCCTGCATCACGACGTCGCCGATGGGCATCCGGGGCTGACGGGGCGTGATGCCGCGGAGGATGCTCAGCACGCCGCCCGCGATTTCCTGCAGCCCGCCGTGGCTCATGTTGTCGAGCAGGATGACGGTCTCCTTGCGCTCGGGCACGCGGACCAGGAGCGAGGAGAAGCCGTTGATACCACCGCTGTGGAAGACGCCCGGAACCAGCGCCTTGTCGTCATGGAGCTTCATCGGGGCAATGACCCAGCCGAAGCCGTAGTTCTGGAGGCCCGGCGTGAGCATCTTCTGCTTGAGCTCCGCGGGCATCAGCGTGTCGCCGTAGAAGGCCCGGTCCCACCGGTAGAGGTCCTCCACCGTGGAGTACAGCGAGCCCGCGGCGTAGGGGAGGGCCATGTCGAGGTAGGCCGCGTTGACGGAGCCGCCCGGCGTGCTGGCGTAGCCACTGGCGCGCTTGGGAAGGACGGTGGCGCTCACGTCGTAGCCGGTGTCCTTCATCCCCAGCGGGCCAAGGACTCGCGCCTGCACGGCCTCCGCGTACGTCTGCCCCGTGAGCTGCTCGATGATGGCGCCGAGCAGGTAGTAACCCGAGTTGTTGTACGCGTACCGGGTGCCCGGCTCGAACTCCAGGTCGTCGCTGCACGCCTTCTTCACGAACGCCGCGACGCCATCGAAGCCGCCGGTGTCCTTCATGATGGCGGGCTTCGACGTGAAGCTGGGGATGCCGGAGGTGTGGTTCAGCAGGTGGGTGATGGTGACGCGCGCTCCCGTGTCCTTCCGGTAGTCGGGCAGGTGCTTGCTGATGGGGTCGTCCAGCTGGAGCTTCCCCTCCGCGGCCAACTGCATGATGACCGTCGCGGTGAAGGACTTGGTGATGGAGCCGATGCGGAACTTCGTGTCCGGCGTGTTGGGCACCTTCCATTCGAGGTTCGCGGCGCCGTAGCCCTTCTTGAGGAGGATGCCCTTCTCGTTCGCCACCAGCACCGTTCCGTTGAACAGGCCCAGCTGGTGGAACCGCCCGATGTACCGGTCCAGCTCCTGCGTCTTGGTCTTGGAGGCGGCCTCCGTCAGGGGGGCCGCCAGGACCAGCGCCATGACGGCGCCCACGACACTCAGGTTCAACCCACGCATTCGACGTCTCCCTCTCCGTACGGGGCTCCTACGCAGCGCGTGGCGGCTGATTGCCAGAGCGTTCGCTCCGGTGGGGGGCCTCCCACGAGCGCCGCGGCCCGTCAGGGGGATTCGTCGCTGGGGGGCGCCTCGCGAGTCATCTCCACCATGGTGGGGCGCCAGCCCAGCCTCGCGAACAGGCGCTGCGCGTGGGCGTTCTTCGCCGCGGTGTGCAGGACGACGCGCGGCGCGCCCAGGGCCGTCAGCCGCTCCATCATCGCCTCGGCGAGCAGCGCGCCCACGCCCGCGCCGCGGGCCTTCTCGTCCACCCAGAGGTCGTGGAGGGCGCCGCTGCGGTCCAGCAGGGCGTTCCAGTCCACGCCTTCCACCCGGCCGTAGGCGTAGCCCACCACCTCGCCATCCAGCTCCGCGACCAGGACGACCGCGTCCGTCTTCTTCGCCTCGCGGCCCAGCCACCAGCGGTAGCCCGACTCCACGTCCTCCGGGAGCATGAAGCGCTCGCTGTCGAACGCGTGGTGCTGCCGGGCGAGCGCGGCGCCCATGCGTCCCAGGGCGGGCTCGTCCGTAGGCTTGGCGGGGCGAAGGGTGACAGGCATGGCAACTCCGGGGCAGTGGACGGACAGGCGCCTTCTATATCGGCGTTCCTCGCCAGGCGGTGCCCTCGTCGGAACGGGCGGCTTGGCGGCATGGCTACGAGACAACACTGTTGAAGGGGAGGGCGTCCAGGAGTCGTTGGTGGATGGTTGCCTCCTTGCGCTCGATGCGGGCCTCTCCATGGACCACCTGGAAGACAGCACCTGGTTGTCGGCACCGCTTTCCCGGGATGGCGCCTCGCGGACGGATGGGCGCTCGGAGCACGACGACGCGGGCGGCATGCCACCTGGAATCCTGGAGGCCGTCTTCCTCGACATGGGCGAGGGCGTGTCCGTGGTGGACCGCCACGGCCGCTTCATCCTGCTCAACCCTTCGGCCCAGCAGATTTTCGGAGCCCTGCCTCCGCCGGGGATGTCCGTGTCCCGCTGGCCGAGCTACTTCGGCCTCTATCTCCCCGACGCCGTGACGCCGTATCCCGCCGAGCAACTGCCGCTCAGCCGCGCGCTCGTCGGCGGTGAGGCCGTGGACCAGGCGGAGGTCTACGTCCGCAACCCGCGCCACCCGGCCGGGCTCTGGTTGCTGGTCGGCGCGCGCCAGCTCCTGGACACCTCGGGCGAGCCCGCGGGCGCGGTGTCCGTCTTCCGGGACATCACCGCCATCAAGCGGGCGGAGGCGGCGCTGCGCGAGGGAGAAGCGCGGTACCGGCACCTCTACCAGAACACGCCCGCGATGATGCACTCCATCGACAGTGAGGGGCGGCTGGTCAACGTCAGCGAGTTCTGGCTCAGCACCCTGGGCTACGCGCGCGAGGAGGTCCTGGGGCGCCGCTCCGTGGAGTTCTTCACCCCGGCGTCCCGCGCGTTCGCGCGCGAGCACGTCCTCCCGGCCTTCTTCAAGACGGGCGTCTGCAAGGACGTGCCGTATCAGATGGTGAAGAAGAACGGCGAGGTGGTCGACGTCCTCCTCTCCGCCATCTCCGAGCGGGACGCATCGGGGAGGGTCATCCGCTCGCTCGCGGTGCTGACCGACGTGACGGAGCGCAAGCGGGCGGAGGAGGCGCTCATGGAGAGCGAGAAGCGGATGCGCGCCATCCTCGACAACGCCAACGCCATCTTCTTCATCGTCGACCGACAGGAGCGCTACATCTTCGTGAACCGCGAGTGGGAGCGGCTCTTCCACCGTTCGCTCGAGGAGGTCGCCGGGAAGCTCACCTTCGAGGTCCTCCCCCGGGAGCTGGCGGAGCGCTTCCATCGCACGACCCAGGACGTGTTCATCACGGGAGAGGCCCTCCAGACAGAGCAGCGCCTCCCCCTGGCGGACGGCGTCCACACCCACGTCACCCAGAAGTTCCCGCTCGTCGACTCGTCGGGAACCATCTACGCGCTGTGCGGCATCTCCACCGACATCACGGAGCTCAAGCAGATGGAGCTGGGGCAGCGCTTCCTCGCCGAGGCGAGCCAGGCGCTGGTGACGTCGCTCGACGCGGAGACCCCTCTTCAGCGCGTCGCGGAGCTCTCGGTGCCGACGCTGGGCGAGCTGTGCGTCGTGTCCGTGCTCGACAAGGAGACGCTCCTGCGCCCCATGGCCGTGGCCGCGTGCGCACCGGGGGGAGACCGCCTCGTGCGCGGGTTCCTGGAGGTCCATCCGCCCAGGCCGGGCATGCGCGGTGGGCCCCATGCCGTGCTGGCGACGGGGCGCTCCGAGGCGTCCATGGACACGTCGGGCCTGCTGGACCCGGGAGGGCTCGAGGAGGAGCGGTGGAGCGCCGTGCGCAGGCTGGGCGGGCGGGCCCTGCTGAACGTCCCGCTGCGTGCGCGCGGGCCCGTGCTGGGC
>Ga0182745_1001570_pt1 | contig 21806 bp, 11 predicted proteins | sample eDN3rd30CKraftBY_FD_128523 | JGI IMG/M metagenome (GOLD analysis project Ga0182745, IMG submission 128523) | Enriched backyard soil microbial communities from Emeryville, California, USA - eDNA 3rd pass 30_C Kraft BY (version 2) (version 2) | ecosystem: Environmental > Terrestrial > Soil >...
CCCTGGAACTTGCTCGGCAGGAATCCGGCGGACCACTGCCGGGCGGAGACCGGTTGCTGCCCGGTTTTCCCGGCCGAGGTCAACACGATGAACCCGGGCAGATCCTCCGCCTCCGAGCCCAAGCCATACAGAAGCCACGAGCCCATGCTCGGCCGACCCTTGATGATCGAACCACTGTTCATAAAAGCATGCGCGGGATCATGGTTGATTTGCTCGGTCTGCATGGACCGAATAATGCAAATCTCGTCGGCCACGCTTGCGATCTCGGGGAAGAGGTCGGAGACTTCCTGCCCGGATTTGCCGTGCTTGTGGAACTCGACGAAGGGCCCTCTGACCTTCAAGCTGGCGTTTTGAAGTTGGGCGAGTTGTTGCCCCTTGGTAAACGACTCGGGGAAGTCCTGACCGTCGAGTCGCTTGAGTTCCGGCTTGAAGTCAAACGACTCGAACTGCGAAGGCCCGCCCGCCATGCAAAGATGAATCACCCGCTTGGCTTTCACGGGACGATGGGTGGGGCGGACCACCCCTTGCCAGCGCTCGGGACTGGCAGCCAGCCCCTGCATCGAGGGGCCGAGCAGACTGGCCAGGGCCAAGCCCCCGAGCCCATACGCCGAGTCTTTGAGGAACGTTCTGCGCGTCAGGTTGCGCTGATGGGCGGCATGGTCGATTTTCATGGGAATCAGTACCGCGTAATGGTTTCGTTGAGGTTCAGAACCACGCGGCAAACACTGGTCCATGCCGCGATTTCCGACGCGTCGAAGGGGCTGTGGGGGGCGGGCGCCAGCCCCACTTTCAGGAATTTTTTGGCGTCTTCCGGCTTTTCTCGATAAAGCGCGCGCTGAGTCTCGAGGAAGGCCAGAAGCGAGGCGGACTCTTTTTCGCGGGCCGGACGAGCCAGCACCTTTTGATAAAGGTGATTGAGTCGTTCTCGATCCGTGTCCGCCTTCGTCGCGAGAACCGAGTCCGCCAGGCATCGAGCCGCTTCGACGAACGTTGGGTCGTTCAAAAGCGTCAACGCTTGTTGAGGTGTATTGGCCACCGTTCGAGTGGCGGTACATTCCTCGCGTGACGGGGCGTCGAAATTGGCGAGCATCGGGTGCATGAAGGTCCGTTGCCAGTGCGAGTAAACACCTCGACGGTACTGGCGCTGATCTTCACTCGCTCGGTAAAAGCGGTCGGGGAACTGGATATTGGCGTAATAGCCGTCGGGTTGGTAGGGGAAGGCGCTTGGGCCTCCGACTTCGGGATTCAAAAGGCCGGAGACCGCCAGGGCATTATCGCGTACGAACTCCGCTTCGAGACGGCGGGGCGAGTTCCAGGCGAGCCACCGGTTTTCAGGGTCGCGTTCCAGAACTTCGGGGCGGATCCGCGAATCCTGCCGGTAGGTGGCCGACATGACCATCAACTTGACCAGGTGTTTGACGTTCCAACCACTCTGGCGGAACTCGACCGCGAGCCAGTCGAGCAGCTCGGGATGAACGGGGGGCTCCCCCTGAGCTCCCACGTCTTCCATCACCGCGCTGATGCCGATACCGAAGAACTGCTTCCAGAGCCGGTTGACGAAGACCCGAGGCGTGAGCGGATTCTCGGGGGCCACGATCCAACGGGCCAGGTCGAGCCGGTCCAATCGTCCCTTTCCAGACGAAGACGGCTGAGACAAGAAGGCAGGAACGGCGGGCGCGACAATCTCACCGGTCTCATCGAGCCAGTTCCCTCGGTTCAGCACGCGCGTTGGACGAGGCTCCCAGGCCTGGGTAATCATGCTGAACGCCTTACCGTCGCGGCATGCCTCGACCTCCAACCTCAACGCGTTTACCTTGGCGAGGGCCGCCTGATCCCACCCGGTTGAGAGCAGGTACGCGGTCTCCACCCGCGTCTCCCGACCGGCCGAGCCCGCGCTCCCCTTGGCCCTGTCCTTGAGGGCGGCGTGAAGCGTCTCGACCCCTTGTTGGTCCCGGGGATCGTCGAGGCCGAACCGCGAAGTGGAGAGTCGGAGACATCCCAGGTTCGCTCCGGCCACTTCCACTTCCAGAACCTCTCCGGGCGCGAGCCGAACGGGCTGTTCGAATCGCCAGTCGGCCGTTTGCGGCTGCTTTCGATCCTCGGCCGAGGTCTTCCAGGCGCCATGGACGCCCAGGATCGCGGCTCCGCTGGAATACCGTTCCTCTTTTCGGTCCGCCTCGGCGTAAACGATCACCAAGGGGGTACGCGTGTTTTTCTCGCGTGAGTTGACCCAGGCCTTGAGCTGAACCTGACTCGACTCAGCTTCCCCTTGCAGAATCGAGCCGCCATGCCGAGCGTGCGGCAAGAGCTCGAGCCGGACCGAGGCGACCCAGCCGGGCTCGGGTTTCAACACGAACAGATAACCACTCTGGGGCGCGGCCTTCGCCTTGGCGGTTGCTTTCGTTTTGGCTTTGGCTTTGGCCTTCGACCGCGCCTTGGCTTTGGTTTTGGCCTTGGTATCATCGGCCCCCTGAGCGGGGCCGGTGATCAGAAAGCTTCCATCGGCCTGGAGGACGGGCTTGCTCTGATCGTCGGTGGACGTCGACGGCACGATCCAGCCGGTCGGCGCGGCGTCGAGAAACGCGAGACTCTCCCGGCACCAGCTCTCGAACTCCTCGACCGCCTTGGTGGACTGCCGAGTCTCGGCGCTCCGCGCAACGACTTGAGCGATTTCGCCACGGAGCCGTTCGGCTCTGCGCACCAGGTAAGGGCTCTCTATCTCGACCTCGGGAGGGAAGGGGTAGTCGTTGTTCCACCCCTTCAAATCCGGGTTCGGACTATACTTGTAGTCGGAATAGACGCCCCACTGCTTGACGTCGGCGAAGAAAGCCGCGAGGCTATAAAAATCCTTGGCGGTGAAGGGATCAAACTTATGATCATGGCATTCGGCGCACCCCATGGTTGAGCCGAGCCAGGTGATCGCGACCGTGCGCACCCGGTCGGCCGCGTACTTGGCGAGGTACTCGCCCGGCTGCGCTCCTCCTTCTCGCGTCATCATGTTCAGGCGGTTGAACCCGGTCGCCACGAGCTGCTCCTTGGTCGGGTTCGGGAGCAAGTCGCCGGCAAGCTGCTCGACCGTGAATTGGTCGAACGGCATATTGCGGTTGAAGGCATTGATGACATAGTCGCGGTAAGGAAAGATTCGCTGGTTCTGGTCACCGTGGTAACCGACCGTGTCGCTAAATCGGACAAGGTCGAGCCAGGGGACCGCCATCCGCTCGCCGTAGTGCGGCGACTCGAGCAGTCGATCGACCTGCCGTTCGTAGGCTTTCGGATCCTGGTCGTTGACAAACGCCTCCACCTCTTCCGGCGTGGGGGGCAACCCGATCAGGTCCAGGCTCAGCCGCCGCAGCAACGCCCGCCGATCCGCCTTGGGCGAGACGTTGATTCCCTTCGCTTCAAGGTTCGAGAGGATGAAAGCGTCGATTGGCCCCTGGAGCCAGTCGCGATGCTGAACGGCGGGGACTTCGGGACGGGTTGGATTCACATAGGCCCAGTGCGGCTGATATTCCGCCCCCGACTCAATCCAACGCTTCAAGATGTCTTTCTGAGCCGCCGTGAGGATCTTATGCGCATCAGGGGGAGGCATGATCTCTTCAGGATCATCGCTCAAGACCCGGTAGAGGAGCTCACTCTCGTCGGGCTGGCCTGGCACGAAGGCTTCCTTCTTGAGGGCCTCTTCGCGCAGGTCGAGTCGAAGATCGGCCTTGCGATGGCTCTTGTCGGGCCCGTGGCAGGCGAAGCAATTCTCCGAGAGGATCGGGCGAACATCGCGGTTGAACTCGACCTTACGAGGGAAGGTGGGCCTGGCCTTTGATTCAGGAGCCGCCCCGATTCCGAAGGCAAGTGCCCATCCCACCCAAACGAGCGCGATGACTCGCACGCGCGGCATCGGCCTCATCGTCGCCGGTTGGCCTCGCCCGACTCGTTCCAGCACCTCGACCTTGTTTCGACCGCTCATGTGCGCCTCTCGAATGAACGCTCGGCAACCAGCTTGCTCTCGATCAAAAAGTTTTGATTCCAAGCAGAATACGCGGCCCCTCAATCATCTCAAAGACGCAAGGCGAGGCCAGGGAAAAGGCTGGGGAGGACTGAATTAGGAGGGACGAAAACCAATTCGACCACGCGGGAAAGCCCCGCGCGGTGATCCAGGAACACCTCGAAAAAGAAGGGGTAGGGCCTGATAAATAAGCCGTCGGACCGTTCCCCGTTCCTCTTCTTTTTCAATGTCTCTGATTGAGATGTCGGGTCGATCGTAACCCGAGGCGGGCGATGAACAAGTCAAGCCTACCCTCCCTGACGACACAACCCAACCTTTTCCACTCTATCATCTTACTGCGAACGGCGTAGCGTTCAACACTATTGTGCAGAATTTTCCTAAAATTCTATAGAATCTGCTTTAAAGAACCGAGTGTGTTGCGCCGAGTCCTGCCGTTCGCACATCGACACTCTGAACGATCGCCAAGCAAAGTGGTTCTGCAAACCATCAATGCAATTCAAATAATAAATATTTTTTAAAGACATAACATATCAATGTCTTTGCGACGAATCAAATGTGATCCAGCCACTTGGACGCTTCAGGCCTGATCCCTTGGCATTCCGAATGAGGCGAGTACAATGAATTGAAATGAGGCGAGTACAATGAATTGAAAGGCATCAGCCTACCGCCCCAATCACGGCAAAAATGCATGGATGAACCGAAATTTAGCTGATAACACGCAATGGACGGGAAGGCGCCAGGATGACGGGACCACGCGATGCACCCCTTCTCCATCCGATCTGTAGTCTCCTCCTTTTTCTTGCGACCTCCACCGAGGAAGCGGCTCTAAAGCAAGCTGCTGAGGAACGGGGAATCGTATTCAACAAAGCACCAGTCCTCGTAAAACACCTTCGGACACTCGGTTTTGGAGATCAGATTTGGTCCTTGGGCCAGATTGGCGGTGAAACCGTTGTGGCGATTGGTGCCTCTCGGGATCGAGGCCACGTTGTGATGGGAGCCCATGGCCGATTAGGCTCCGCGGCCAAAGCGGTTCGCTACCTCGCCGCGACCGGAGCGCAAGGCATACTCCAAATCGGAACAGCGTTCGGGATCGACCGAACGACCCAAAAAATTGGAGATGTCCTGGTATCGGCATTGCTATTGCCCTACGACAATCGAGATGTAAAGCCTGGCACGGTCCCGCCCGGATACATTAATGATTATTCTTCCATGCTGTCCGAGGAGCCTCGAGCAAGCCTGCTGGAAAGATGTCGCCGAGAGAAAAATCGGAACCTATCCCCTTTCGAAATCCATATCGGCGCAATCTTGTCCGGATCGGCTCGTATCCATTGTGCGGCTTACCGTGACGAGTTATTCCGCACGGTACCACACCAGAATCAAAGAATTGTCGGCGGCGAGATGGAGGGTGTCGGCCTTCTGGCGGCATCCCTGAAGCGCAACGATCCAGCGTGGTGCGTTGTCAAGGGAATCAGCGACTTCGCTGATGAGTTCCGTGATAACGATATTCAGGAAGGTCGACAAATCGCTGCTCGCAATGCAGCAAGCTTCGTGCTCTCAAGTCTGATCCACGACGCCGAACTTCTGAGCGAGGATGTCCCAGATGAGCACACTTGACGACTTACTCCAAACAGATAATGCCATTCCTCTCGACCCCGTTGTGCGATGGTTGAAGAATTGCTTGGCCGCGGGTGATGTGATCAGCCTCGAACTTCAAACGGATAACTCCTTTCCGGGCCCTACCGTGACCGGATTGGTCGTTTGCTGGTGGAAGCAAGGTGAAGAGCAGCCGCCTCATGTTTACGACTGGGACGACGAGCTAAACAACTCCATGATTGACCTGGGCATCAGGGCCGTCAATCTCGAACAGGAGGGAAGGCGATTTGGAATGGGCCTGCGGTTCGCTCTTCGTAAGGTTGAGCGAAGGTATGGTGATGGCTACTTAAACACAGTTCTACTTGCGTTTATTGACGATAGCGATTTCGGCAAAGCTGGTAGAATTGGCGAAATCCGGCGCCAAATTCATGCCACTCTCCCGGATCCAAACGGTCGATCCTATAACGATTGCCGAGACGCAATCGCCAGCGCAGTCGGGGGGATGATCAAGTCTCTGCGAGAGAAACTCGACTACCGCTCAGATGAGATCAGAACCGTCATGGATATCGCAATCGCCCAATACCTCGACGAACGGTTCTCGATCACTCAACTGCGTACGCTCGGCTGGATCGACGAGAAAGGACACACGACGAGATAAAGGACTGCCAAAAACAATCACACGCTTGTTTTCTGGCTTCGCTCAATCTTGCTGAACCTCACCCGTCGATCCGGTATTGGAAACGGCAGACCTCTGCAAGCGTAGCCCGATTCAGCCGCGTTCGACCGCTCACCATGGGACACCCCTACCTCTTCCGAAACATCGGGTCGTTGGGGTCTCCGCGCGAGAGGAGGAATGCCAGGAGGTCGAGCACTTCGTTGGGGTTGAGCGAATCCATAAGGCGATCGGGCATGATCGAGGTGGGTGACGGTTTTTGATCCTCGATCTCCCCCTTGGCTACCTCGACGACCTTGGTGGAATCCTCGGGGTCGAGCAGCAAGGTAAGGGATTTGTCCGACTCGGCGATGATCCGGCCCGTATGAACCTGGCCTTCCTTGGTGGCGACCACGCTGGCTCGATACTGGTCGGAGACCTGCTTGCTCGGCTCCAGGATGGCCTCGGCCAGATCCTTCAGCCCAAACCGGCCCGCCGTTTGGGTGAGGTCGGGCCCCGTCGCCCCCCCTTCTCCACCGAAGCGGTGGCAAATCACGCAGCGAGCCGCCGAGAACATCTTCTGCCCCTGGGCGAAGTTGCGTCCCTTGAGCTGGTTCGAGCCCAGGGCGACGAGTTCCTGAAGCTCCCAAGGACGGCCTGGCCCTTTCGGTTTGGGTAGCTCCTTCAGGACGAACGGCTTCCGAGCCCCCGAGGTTTCGATCGCGAGGCGTTCGGCTTCGCTCGCGTTTTCAAACGCATCTTTATCGATATTATTAATAAACCCTTGATAGCTCGACCCGCCACTCCAACGCCTCGCGGAGTCGAGCCACTGGAAATAGAACTTGCGTTCTTCGGGAGTCCAGCCTTCCTTCATGTTCCGGAGCACGAACGCATAGTGAATCTTCTGGGCGTCGGGCCGGTTCGCCTGCATCCGGGCGATCGTGCCGCCGTAACCAGGGTTACGCGATAAGAGCTCAGCGGATTCCGAGCTTTCCGCCCCTCTTGGCTGCTTCATGAGCGCGACCACCTTGGCGATGATGGTGGGCGACTTCAAGTAGACCAGCACATTCGCCAACTCCCGGTTAAGGCGGTCGGAGCGCGAGGGGAAGAGAGAATCGAGTTGACTCGCCAGGCGAGTCCGGACCGCGTCGCTCGGCTCGCCCAGGCGCGCGAACAGGATTGACCAGGTGCGCAGAAGGTCGATTTGCCGGGGTTCGTCCAGCTTGCGGAGATCGAGTTGTTCAAGGGCCCGGGTGATCGACGCCTGGTCGGACTTCTCTCCGCGACGCGTCAGGGCAACGAGTCCGTTGAGCAAGGCCTGGGGTTCGCTGCTCGCGAGGACCTGGGCGCGCCACAAGGCTGGGTCCTGGTGTTCGAGGGCCACGCGCGCGGCGAATCGAATGAATCGGTCGGGGTGTCCGAGGTTCGGCAAGATGAACGCGACCGCCTCGGCGGGAACGTCGACGTTCTCTTGCAACGCTTCGAGCTTTCGCCGCAAGCCACGGAGGTCGGCGTGGCGAGGGTCGCCGAGTTCAACGGGTTCCACCGATTCGGTCCCGTTGTACGTGACCCGAAACAGCTCTGAGTGGGTGCCTCGGCCGCCGATGGCGAAGTAGAGTGCGCCTCCGGGGCCGATCACCGCGTCGGTGAGTGGAAGAGGCGTTCTCGACAGGAACTCTTCCGAAGTCGCTTGATACGTGGAACCGTCCGGCTCGAGGTGCAACGCGCGGATCGTGCCGAACGTCCAGTCGAGGATATACAGGGCCTTCTGATAACGTCCGGGGAACCTGGCACCATGGCCGAAGGTCACGCCGACCGGCGAGCCCGGCCCGATGTTGAGCATGGGGGGGAGGCTATCGAGATAGTCGGTGGGCCATTTGCCGGTCCCACTGCGCCAGCCGAACTCGCTCCCTCGGGTCGCATGGACGACGCGCGTGGGTCGATACCAGGGCATCCCAATATCCCATTCCATGTCCGAGTCGTAAGCGAAGAGCTCTCCTTCCGCGTCCACGGCGAAGTCGTACACGTTGCGATAGCTCGCGCTCACGATCTCGAACCGCTTTCCATCGGGGTCGGTGCGGGCGATATACCCTCCAGGGGCGAGAATCCCTCGAGCGTGCCCATTCGCATCCCACTGCCTGGGAAGTAACAGGTCCTCGGCCCAATGGTGTGGGACTCCCCCCTCGACCAAGGAAGCGGGGAGTTTGGTGTGGTTCCCACAGACGATCAAGATCGACTTGCCGTCGGGCGAGAGCCGCAAGGCGTGCGGCCCATGTTCGCCGGCCCCTTGCAGGGAAGCGAGCTTCACCACCTCATCGAACTGGTCGTCCCCATTGGTGTCGCGAGCCCGGTAGAGACCGCTCCCCTCGGGACCGCCGTTGACGGAGAGATAGAGGCTATCGAACGCGTAAAGGAGTCCATGCGCTCCTGAGATCTTCACGTCAAGATGTTCCACGCGTGTCGGCTGATCGCCGCCAGGCGCGGGGGGAGTGATCCGGCAGAGTCCTCGGTCTCCCTGGTCGCTGGCGATCAACCTCCCTTTCGGGTCGACGGCCAGCGAGACCCATGAGCCCAACGTCTCGCGCGGGACGGTATAGAGCCGTTCCACCTGAAAGCCAGGCAAGACCTCGAACACGTCGCGAGTCGCCGCCACCAAACCGGATGACCGAGAGAAGACATCCTTCCAGGGAGCAACTCCCAACGTTCCCAGGGTCCGAGGCGCCTCTCCCGACCGGGCGTTCCGGCGGTCGGAGACGGTCCAGGATTGGTCCGAGACCACGTAACGGACCGATCCATCCGGCATCGTCAAGGCGAGCTTCAGGAGGAAACCGGCCGTCCCCCCTTGGTTTTCCACCTGGGCGACGATCTCGTTCGCCCCGGTCCGGAGTTGATCGGTCACGTCGAGTTCAACGGGGGTTTGCCACTGGTTACTGAGCGCGAGCCGTCTCCCGTTGAGAAAGAGGGTCATGCTGTTATCGCAGGTGGCCTTGAGCCAGGCCGAGCGAGCTCCCCCCGGAAACTCGGTGCGCAAGAAATAGTTCGTGTTGAACTTCGGGCCCCAAATCCAGGTCGGCCGAGGCCCTTGCTCCAGCGCTTGCCTGTCGGGACTGGGCCGAGCCGGGGTGGGGACCGATCCTTTGGCCTCTTGATCGCGGACCTGGGACGGTGCGACTTCGGGACGTTGCGTGAAGACGCGCTCTGAATCCTCGGCGGCTTCGAGTCCGCGCGCATCTCCCGCGCTCAGAACGATCACAAATCCGAAGGTCAATAAACGTAACAAACAAGCTGATCGCCGAGACGTTGAAGACACTCTCATGCTCCGATGATTGACCATAACGAATTCGATCGTCTCACGAAGGAAGGTCCAGCGAGGCCCATTCCCCTGGGCATGGGCACCATCTCAACTCGTTACATGCAAGGCGCGGCGGCGTTCGGTTCGACGAGACAACCCACCGCGCGCCACCGACCCCTTTTCGTTCAGGCCAGCAGTTCCTTGACCACATGCCCATGGACGTCGGTCAGGCGATAGTCTCGGCCCTGGAATCGATAGGTCAGGCGCTCATGGTCGAAGCCAAGCTGGTGAAGAATCGTGGCCTGGAGGTCGTGGATATGCACTTTGTCGCGGGCCACGCTGAATCCCAGGTCGTCCGACTCTCCGTGGGTAAAGCCCCCTTTCACGCCGCCGCCGGCCATCATCATGGTGAAGCAGTCGGGATAATGGTCGCGGCCCAACAGGTTACCGGTGGCCGTTCGTCCCTCGCGGAACGGCGTGCGGCCAAACTCGCCTCCCCAGATCACCAGGGTCTCATCCAAAAGCCCGCGCGACTTCAGGTCGTTGAGCAGCGCGGCGACGGGGCGATCCATGCTCGCACACTTACGCGTCAAACCGTCCTCAATATCCGAATCCGCGCTCGTCCCATGGAAATCCCATCCCCAATCGAACAACTGAACATGCCTTACACCTTGCTCGATCAACCGCCGGGCCAGGAGACAGTTATTCGCGAAGCTCGAGGCGCCCGGCTGTGCGCCATAGGCGTCGAGCAACCACTGAGGCTCGCGTTTGATGTCCATGACCTCGGGGACGGCGGTCTGCATGCGGAAGGCGAGCTCGTACTGAGCGATCCGGGTCAAGGTCTCGGGATGTCCCAACTCTCTGGCCTGGATCTCGTTCAGGTCGCGCAGGGCGTCCAGGCTCTCCCGTCGCATCGAGCGGTCCATGCCCGAGGGGTCCGACGCGTAAAGGACTGGATCGCCTTTCGAGCGGCACTGCACGCCCTGGAACACCGAAGGGAGGAACCCGCTCCCAAACGAGCTGTTCCCGCCATTCGGCTGAACTCCACTGGAGATCAGAACCACGTAACCGGGGAGGTTCGCGTTCTCGGTCCCGAGCCCGTACGTAACCCATGCGCCGAGGGATGGACGCCCCGAGCGAGGCGACCCCGTGTAAATGAGCAGCTCCGCCGGCGCATGGTTGAACTGGTCGGTATTCATCGATTTGATCACGCAGAGGTCGTCCGCCACACCATGGAGGTGTGGGATGGCGTCCGACATCCACATCCCCGACTCACCGTGCTGCGCGAACTTCCGCCGCGTGCCCAGTAACTTGGGCGTCCCCGAGGTGAACGCGAAGGTTTTCCCTTTCAAGAACGCGTCGGGGCAATCCTGCCCGTCGTGCTTGACCAGGTCGGGCTTGTAGTCGAACAGGTCGAGGTGCGGGGGGGAGCCGGTCAGGTGGAGGTAAATGACCTGCTTCGCCCGAGGCGCGAAGTGAGGGGCCTTGGGCGCGAGAGGATCGGCGACATTCGCCTCAATGCTCCCGCCCGATGTCTCACCGGCCAACAGGGTCGAGAGCGCGATCGCCCCCAAACCCACCTGACTCTCCTTCAGAAAATGCCGGCGGGTGAGATGCTGAAGCCGCTCGAGCCGAGGATCCATGTGACTTGCCCTCCCAGGGGTCCGGAACAGAGACAGACCGGCGGGTTGCGTGTTCGGTCGAAAGCACTGACGCCAACAGCGCTGTACTTCATAGCAAAAAGGTCCAGAGCCCGACCCGAAAGGGGCACGCTCCTCGTCATCGTTTCATCAGGGCTTCATCCAGATTCAAGAGTACGTTCCCGACGACGGTCCAGGCGGCGAGGTTCGCCATGTCGGACTCCTTCGGAGCGGCCCCTAGTGGTTGAGTCGCCATCTCGAGTGCCCGCTTTGGGTCTTTCTCGAAGGGGACCCGGGTGAACTCGAACAGGCGAACGAGACGCTCGACCTCCGCTTCGCTCGGTGAGCGGGAGAGGCAGGTTCGGAACGCGAACTGAACCTTATCGGTCAGGGTTCCGGGGCTCGCCTCGACCCGGCGCGCCAGGGCCTGAGCCGCCTCGACGAAAACCGGGTCGTTCAAGGTCACCAGCGCCTGGAGCGGCGTGTTGGTGCGCATCCGCCGGACGATGCAGACTTCTCGGTTGGGTGCATCGAAGGTGGCCATTGAGGGGTAAGGATTCGAGCGTCTCCAGGTGGTGTAAAGCCCTCGCCGGTATTTGTCGTCACCGGGGCTGGTGGTCCAGTCGATCCCACCGCCAAAGGCCGCGTTCAGACCCATCGAAGGCTGGGGGGGCTTGACCGGGGGACCGTACATCTTAGAGCTGAGCAGACCACTGACGGCCAGGGCCTGGTCACGAATCATCTCGGCCGAGAGTCGGAATCGCGGTCCACGCGCGAGGAGTTGGTTGTCGGGATCGCGTTCGATCAACTCGGGTTCAACTCTCGAATCTTGCCGATAGGTAGCGGAGGTCACCAGTCGCTTAAGAAACCCCTTGGTATCCCACCCACTTTGAATGAGCTCCACGGCCAGCCAGTCGAGCAGCTCGGGGTGAGTGGGAGGTTCGCCTTGCGAGCCGAACTCTTCGCTGGTCGGCACAAGGCCTCCGCCGAAGATTTGCTCCCAGTAGCGGTTAGCGATCACCCGGCTGGTGAGCGGGTTGTCCTGATCGACCAGCCAGCGGGCGAGGTCCAGCCGATTGAGCGATCCTTGCTTCGCGATCGCCGGGAAGGTAGCGGGCACCCCTTCCGTGACCTCCTGTCCCAGGGAAAGCCAGTTCCCTCGAAGCTGAATGTGGGTCGTTCGCCGCTCCTTGGCGGGAAGCTCGCGCTGAATGGGAACGGTGGTCTCGGGCTTCATGGCCTCAAGCTGCTTTTCGACCTTGGCCAGCTCGGCACGGGTCGAGGCGAGCGCGGGAGCCACGGCGGATCGATAGTATCCGGCGAGCTCGGTGCGCTGAGCTTCGGTCCGATTGGCATCGGGTGTCCGCAAGATCGCGAGGATGGAGGAAGGCGTCCGCGCGACCTCGGCGGCCCTCGGATCGCTCGAAATCGAGATCCGGAACCGGCCCAGCGTTTCCTTATGGATCCGAGACGCCTGTTCGATCGTCACTTCTAAGGTCGAGCCCTCCTCGACCGCGACGGGTGAGCTGGTCAGGAGGGTCAGGCTCACGGGCTCGCCCGCCTTGCCTCCTTGACTCCAACCACGAAGGGCCGGCTGCTTGTTATCGAGCACTTCCGAGGCCTGGGCGGCCGTGTCGGGATCACCGGTTGAAGCCGTGACGAACGGGACCGGCCGCGTCCGACTCACGGCGAGCTCCGCGTTCATGCGCGGAGCCTTCGCCACGGTTTCGGTCCAGACCGGCGTCCGGTTCTCATCCAGGAGAATGATCCGACACCCATCGAGCCGGGTGTGGAGCGCACCATCGGTCCGGTTCCAGATCGCGACCCGATCTACTGGCCGGGTCGATTTGAGGTCCACCTCCCACCAGGGGTCGTCCGAGGTGGCGGTGTGCGTGGTCGACTTGGCCTTCTCATAATTGCCGTCGGTCTGGCCGTCGATCGCTCGCGCGGGGGGACCATCGAACGCCGTACTGCTCTGGGTGGCAGTTCCCGTCCGAGCAATATTCTCCGCTCCCTGAAACACCTGCACTTCCGCGAGTGAGAGGATCTTCTGCTTGCCGGGCAGCTCCACCCGCAAGTACCGCCCGGTCGGGCTTTTCTCTCCCTTGGGAGTGAGCGTCGCCTGAATCCGAGCGACCTTGAAGTGCCCTCCCGGCGCATGTCCCGGCCCCTGGTCAGGAAGGGATTCATGCGGCAGGGCCTCGATGCGCAAGGCCGTGAGGCTCTTCTCTACAGGCAGGGCCTTGAAACGGTAGGTGTCTCGGCTCGATCCCACGGTCTCCACCAGGATCGACTGGTCTTCCAGCTTGTGGAATTTGGCCGCGCTCACCGCCTTGAGTTCCGAAGGGTCCAGCGTCGACCAGCGCAGGTCAACCGGAAACGCGGCCTCCCATTCACGCTGGGCCACGGCCAGCTCGGGACTCGAGGTCTGAAGCAAGACCTTCAACTTCGCCACGTTCCCTTCGAGCTCGGCCTTCCGGCGCTTCTGTTCGTCCGAGAAAGCCGAGATCAACGGGCTCTCATCCTTGCGATCGCGATCCTGAGTATTATTAAAGAAGGCAAAAATCTTAAAATATTCTTCCTGGGTAATCGGATCATACTTGTGATCGTGGCACTGGGCACAAGCAATGGTCGTTCCCATCCAGACGGCCAGGGTGGTGTTGACCCGATCCACGATCGCGACGTTCCGAAACTCCTCGTCGTTGGTCCCCCCTTCGTTGTTCGTGAGCGTGTTACGGTGGAACGCGGTCGCGATCAACTGCTCATCCGAGGGGTTCGGCAAGAGGTCGCCGGCAATCTGCTCGACCGTGAAACGATCGAAGGGTTTATTCGCGTTGATCGACCGAATCACGTAGTCTCGGAATCCCCAGATGGTCCGGGCCGGGTCGTCGGCGTAGCCCGCCGAGTCGGCGTAGCGTGCCAGGTCGAGCCACATCCGAGCCCAGTGCTCTCCAAACGTCTGCTTGTCCAGCAGCCGATCCACAAGCCGCTCATACGCGTCGGGGCGCGTGTCGTTGACAAAGGTATCGACCTCCGCGACCGTTGGTGGAAGCCCGGTCAGGTCGAGACTGAGGCGACGGACCAGGGTAGGCCGGTCCGCCTCCTGGGTTGGGCGAAGCTTTTCGCGTTCGAGCCGGGCGAGCACGAAGTGGTCGATTGGGTTTCGGGGCCAATCACTCTGATTGACCGGAGGCAACGTGGGTTGAACCGGCTTCACATAAGACCAGTGCAGCGCATACGGGGCCCCTTGTTTCACCCACTCGGTCAGAAGCGCGATTTCCTTGGGAGTGAGTGACTTCCCAACGGACTTGGGGGGCATGATCTCGGTGGGGTCGTCCGAGATGATTCGCTGTATCACCTCGCTCTCGTCAGGATTCCCACGCACGATGGCGCTGTAGCCTCCAAGGTCGGCGAAGGCTCCCGCCTCATTGTCGAGTCGAAGCGGCTTCGTAACCCCTTTTCGCTTCGCGGCATCAGGCCCATGGCATGTAAAGCACGCATTGGAGAGAATCGGCCGGATCTCCCGGTTGAAATCGATGGGCCGGTTCGTGGGCACGTCTTCCGCGGGAGGCGCGGCGTGGATCTCCCCTACTAGCGCGAGTGAGAGTGAGAGCCAGGCCCAGAGGAGCCCCCTCAAGGGGGGCTTGACGCCAATCCAGATCGACCGACGCGTGTTCCGAGTTGAGGGTACGCAAGGATCGTGCATGGTAGGCGACCGTTCTGCGTGAACACTACGGGTGGGAAGGACGACTCACGCGGGCATGGCGGCTTCGGCCAAGAGGGAGCTCTCGAGAATTTCAGATTATATCGGATTAGACTCTCAACTCGCGAGAGTCAACACCTCTCCGGAAATCTCGCGGTTTCCTCAAGGCAAATCGGAAAATCCCTTGGACAAGTTCCGACATGCCTGGGCTCTCCGCGAAATCCGACGCCTTACCCCTTACCGTTCGTTCTTTCGGCTTTCTTCCGTCAGGCACAACCGGATCCAATCCAATTTAAGACGAACCCATGGAACGAGTCGGTGTCAAACGGTCAGAATCATCAACCAAGCTAAGGAATCCACGGTCGATCGAAAATCAAGGCTTCCCAGCGCGAAGAGAAGAGGATAAGAGATCGTCATGCCAAGCATTCAGACACGATTGGAGCTCCCAGACGACCAGCCGGGGATTCGCAAGGTCCATTGCGCGGCGTTTCCTGGAGAGGGGGAGGCGAACCTGGTGGATTTGCTCCGCGCGGCGGGGCATCTACCGATCTCGCTGGTGGCCCTGATCAGTGGAGAGGTCGTTGGGCATGCCGGCTTCAGCCCGGTGAGCACGAGCACGGCCACTCCCACCACCAGCGGCGGGCTCGGCGCGGGCCTGGCTCCCCTGGGAGTCCTCCCCTCGTTTCAACGCCAAGGGGTGGGAGCGGCCCTCGTTGAGGCGGGCCTTGCCGCGTGTCGAACCTCCGGTTTCGGTTGGGTGGTTGTCCTGGGCGACCCCGCCTACTACGTTCGATTCGGATTTCAGCCCGCCCCTGATTTTGGGCTCTCGGACGAATACGGCGGAGGCGTGGCTTTTCAAGTTCTGGAACTCGAACCCGGAGCCTTGCCAAGGGGGGCAGGCTTGGTACGCTACGCACCCGAATTTGCCTCGCTGGCCGAGTAGCTTTTATAAAAATGATCGTGTTTGCAATTCATTTTTCTTGATTCGAGGCGAGCCGAGAGCCAGCGTTAGCGCTGTTCTCCAGACATCTCACTTCACGATCAGGACGCCATTCATGACCATCCAGTGTCCTGGGAAGGTGCAGACGTAGGGATAACTCCCTGGCTGATCCGGCGCCTTGAAAAAGATGGTGAACTGGTCGCCCGGGGGAACCATGTCGGTGTGGGCCAGCACGGCCTTGTGCTTGGGGATGTAGTGACGGGCGACCGCGTCGGGCTCGGCGATGATCTTGTTGATCAGGTCGCCAACCTCGGGCAAAGTCCCAGGACGGATCAAGGCCCAATTATGGGGGACCACGTCGGGGTTCTTAAAGTTCAGTTGAATCGTTTCTCCTGGGTGTGCTTCAAAGGAAGCTGGAGCGAAGGTCAGGTTTTTGCCCGCTTCGAATTCGACAACACGAGCGTTGGGCAATCGCCTGCGCCAGGGGTTGGCCCTCGCGATCGAGGCCGTGGCAAGGTCGGTCAGGATTGGGTGGGCCGCGATCACCTTCTCTTCGGGACGATAGCCAGGGAACCCGGTGAAGGGGGCCGCGAGCTTGTGGACGGTGGCGAAAAGATCCAAGGGACGTTCCGCGCCAACGCGTAGCCGAAGATGAAGCTGATTGACCGGCTGAAGGTCGGGCAGTTCGAGGAAGACCGATTTTCCATCATCCAGGACCGAGGCCGAACGAATGGTCAAGGGGTCGTGGCCGGGCATCCCGGGGTGGTGCGGGGAAAACTCTTGCGACCCATAACCCGGCCCGTATCGGTAGTTCCAGACCTGGGCAAACTGGTTGCGCACGGTCTCGGCCTCGGCCCTGTCGATCGGCGCGGCGAAGGTCACGCAAACACCATTTTCATGAGCGTGGAAGGCGGTGGGAACCTGGACGGGATCGCCGGTGTATCGCACGCGTTGGAAGGATCCGTCACCCGGAGTGTAAGTTCCCCATCCGGTCATCCCCGAGAGGTAAAGTTGGCCATCGTTGGGGTTGAACCGAGCGCGATGGATGCCGGAGTCGAAGTCGCCGGGGAGCGGAACCACCGCCCCTTGGGGCTGTCCGTCCACCTGTTCACGGAGGAGCAGAAAGTAGGTGCCCGCCCCGTGCGAGAGGTGAAGCATCTGGCCTTTCAGGGGGCCCCAGCGATCGTCGGGGACCGTCACCTGCCCACCACTTGAGTTATCGAGGCCGCGTGGAAGATAGACCAAGGGGAGATCGGGGGGCTGGTTCTCCTTCGGCCCGCCATAGCCGTAATAACCGCCGGGCCGAACCTCACAAATCATCGAGGCCGGGGTCCAGTCCCCTTCCGAGCACGGAACCGTCAAGACTCCATCAGGAGAAAGACCAAGACCGTCGGGGTTGCGAAACCCGGTCGCCAGCACTTCGACATCCTTGCCATGCGGATCGACCCTGAGCACCCCTTGGTTGCCCGATGCGGTGTAGAAGCGTCCCTCCTCGTCTCGTTCGAGCCCCGTGATGAAGTCGTGCCCGGCCGGAGAGGTCGTGTAGGCCGAGCTCACGCATTCATGGAAGTCGAACTCTCCATCGGCGTTCAGGTCATGGAGACGCGTGATCTGGTCGCGGCCCAGGACATAAAGTTGGTCGTCCGCGACCACCAGCCCGAGGGCCTGATGGAGCCCAGCCGCGACACGTCGCCATTGAACTTTGCCCGCGCCCGCTCGGTCGCCAATTCCTTCCACGCGCCAGACGTCGCCGGTCATGCTACATAGGAAGGCGGTGCCATCTGAACGAAAGTCGTGCCCGCCCAGAAACATCAAGGCGTTCCACGGATTCTTCAGCGGAAGCTCGATGGTGTCGATCGCGTAGGGCCGTCCCGTACCGAGCGTCAGGTTGGTTTCAAGGGTCTGAGGCCACTGGGCAGCCCCTCCCTTGATCAGGCTGGCGAGTGGGTGGGTTGAAGCGGGCCCAACCACTCTCGAGAACTTCCCATCTTCAACCCAGGGGCTATCCAGGATCTCCTCGTCACCCACGCGATAGGAAAAAATTACCCGTTTTCCATGTCGATAAAAGCCGTGGTAGACCCAGGGGAGGACTTGGTCCGGATCTTTCGGTCGATCGACCACGGTTCCATCCATCAGGAGACCATCGAGCAGGCCGTGCCGCTTGGAGGTGACCTTGACGAACCCACCCGTCCAGACCACTTCATATTTGAGAGTCTGAGGGTTGAAGCAAGCCGACATCTGCCCGTTCTCTCCCAGGCGAACGCAGACCCCTTTCGCGACAGTCGCGCCTGCCCCTCGGAACACACCGCAGAGCAAGTTACCCAGGTCGGTCTGGTTCCAGCGGTCGTCGGTCCAGGTAACGTCGCTCTGGTTTCCCCAATGCCCCTCGCGCCCGCCATCCAGTCCAGGAAAAGGGGGAAGCAACGGGGGCAGCTCGTTGAGCTTGCCGAAGTGGTCGGCCTCCTTGGCGTAGAAGTCGTAGATCCGCTCCCGATTCACGGGGTGGCTCCGGTTCGGCCAGAGCGCGGGCTCGATCGGGTCGCGGACATAAGGAAAGTCCGCGGGGACATGCACGACTTTCAAGTGATTGGAGACGTCGGGATCGCCTGCCCGCCCCAGCCCGATCAGGAATCGGACCAGGTCGGCACGCTGGCGGGGGGTCATCGATTCGACCAACCCTTCGGGCATCAGGGTCCCCTGCTCCTGGATCTCCTCAACCTCATCGCGCGGAATCGCAAGCGACTTACCCGTGGCCGCCACTTTCAAGCCGAGCTCGCGAGGGGTCTGATAATGCACATATCCTTGAATCACGTCCCCCGCGCGCGTGGCGACCAGGCGTGCCTGGTATCCTTCCTTCACCCGGCGCTTGGGCCAGAGGACCGACTCGACGATTTGCTCGGGAGTGAGACAGACCCCTGCCTTGGTAAGCTCAGGACCCAGCTCTCCCCCCTCATTCCCAACCTTATGGCAGGTCAAACAGCCGAACTGGGCCGCGGCGAAGACCTGGGCACCTCGGCGTGGGTCCCCTTCGGCCCTGGCGGTCGCAAGCAGACGTTCCACCTGGCGGGTCTCGTCCGGAGTCAACGTCGTCTCCGCGGGTTGAGGAGCAGGAGGAACCGGCGTTCTCGGCGTCGGTCGAGGCCCAGGAGGTTTCCCTTCAAGCTGAGGAACCAACCAATCCAGACCGTCGAGGTTATCCTTGAGCCGTTCCTCGGCGTCATCCATCGTGTGCCCGAGAATGCCGATCGGCCCGTCGTAGCCACTCTCGACGATCGTTCGAAGCAGGTCGAGGTCGAACTTCCCTTGGCCCAGCGGCAGGATTTTCCGTCCCCCCGCCTCCCCTTCCGGACCCATCCCATTGAGGTTGAGTGCGAGCAGGTGCGGCTTGATCGACTTCAACAGTTCCGCAAAGCGGCCGACATGAGCATGCCCGTGGTGCAAGTTATAGACGATACCGACATTGGAAACCCCGTGCCCCTTCAAGCGCTCGATGATCGCAAGCTGGTTCTCCGGCTCGCCGAACCAGCCACCGTGGTTGTAGAGAGCCAGCTTGCACTCGATCTTCGCGGCGGCCTCGGCCAGCGGGCGTAGTTTGGAAGCGGCCTCGGTGACGCGCCGAGCTTGCTCGGCTCCGACCACCTTGTCATCTCCCAGACCAAGGAGCACCCAGAGCTCGGTCTTGATCCCGTGACGCTTCAAGACATCCAGAATAAGTTGGGACTGCTCGTTCAACTCGCCAGGGGCAACCCAGAACCCTTGAAGCGCGACTCCGTGTCGCTTGAGCGCAATCATCTCCTCGTCGAACGTGGGAACATGCTCGGCGCGCCAGTCGTAAGTGAACCGTTTGAATCCGAGCCGTTCCAGCATCGCGGCCCGCTCCTCGGGGCCTCGCTTCTTCGAGTCGAACGGGACGATGCACCAGGCAACCAGGTTCTCCCGGGCAAAAAGCCTGGGAATCCGGCCCTTGGCCTCCTCCTGGCCTTCAGCCGCGTCCTCGCGTGAACGGGCCTCCTGGGTTACTTCCTCCGACTGAGACTGTGCCCAGGTGAGTTGGCCGCCCAGGACGACCAGAAGCAAGACCCCGCATACCACCCGCCCGACGACCCGACCTACCAGGCGAAGGCTCGAAAACGCCGGGCCCTGGCCCGGATGGAGAACCCCCAAATCAACCGTGGATATTTCCATCATGATAGACCCTGGCGTTTCCAATCCTTAACACTTGAGCACATGGCAGGTCGGGCGGAATGAGAAAGGTTAGGCCCTGGCAATTTGCTTCTGAACCACCTGCATCGTGCTCGCCTGGCGCTGATGGACGAAATCCATGGCCTTCTTGACCTTGGCGAGCGCACCTGGGTAGTCGGCGTCGATCGTGAAGAGGGTTTCGGTCATCTTCTCCAGAGGGGTGGAGTCGAACTCGAGGAGCCACTCGCCCAGGCCGATGTCCTCAAACATCCAGCACTTCGGGCTGTGAAACTCTGAGAAGGTGTGAATGATCGGCGTACCATTCGCCAGGGCGATGATCAGAGAATGCGGCTCGTGGCAGACGGCGGTGTGCGCCCGGGCGAAGACCGAGGCGGCCTCGTCGGCGTTCCAGAATTCCTCGCGGTTGACCACGTGGCCTTGGATGTCCGAGGGGAGCGGGTCGAAGAGGAGCCGCTTGTTGTGCTCCATCTCCTTGTGTACCTCGGGAGCGATCAAGACCTTGTGCCCGGTCTTCTTCACCCAGGCGGTGATCAGCTCGCGATACTTCGCGGCCCTGCGCTCATCGTCCGCGATCTGCCGCGGAGTCGGATGCAAGGGGTTCAACTTGACCGGGCGCTTGTCGTCGACTCCTTTGACCGTTGGCGTGTGCGTCCGGAGTTGAATGGTGAGAAACTTCCGCTCTTCCAGGCCGGCCCGCTTCAAAAACGCCAGCCCCTTGGCATCGTCCCGCACGTCGATCCCAAAGCATCCGTCCGGCCCGAACTCGAGCACGGGCGACTTGACTCCCGCGTTCTTCAGCGTGGCCAGGGTCCGGCTATCGCGGCAATAGATGAACGCCGCCTTGTTCAGCAGTTCAATATGCCGCTTCCCCTGCTTTCCCTCGACGAACGCGGGGAAATACGACTGGCCGTACAGCCCGAACGGCTTCCCAACTTTCAGGCAATACTCCATGTAGGATGTATCCTGCCCCATGCCCGAGTTGCGAATGTAGAGGTCGGCTCGCTCGATCGCGCCGCGTAATTTCCGCCCCGCCGCATCCTCTTTTTGCAAACTCCCCCGCACGATCTCCACCTTCGGGAATCGCTTGCGAAGCATCGCCTCGACCGGTTCGTCGAGCTTCATGGCCCAGAGGATCACATGAGTGTTGGGTAGATGCTGCTCAATGATCCGCAAGGTTCCGGGCGTATGCCCGATATCTCCAATATTCAATGTGGCCCAGGCGGATTGAAGCAGGATAGTCCCTCCTTCTTGCACAGCGCCTTTCAGCATGGAAGGGGTCAACACCGGGGCTGTCGCGAGGAGAGCGCCCGCCTGCCGTAGAAAGGTACGTCGGATCATCGAATCGCCTCGGTTGAAGGGGCAAAAAGGGAAGATAAACAATGGGTCAAGACGCACTTGTATCGTGTAGATCAGTCCATTTAGTGATTCGATCACACATCGCACATTGACTGAATTTCACTTCCAGAAGATTGAAGTGTTTATTTCAGCGGTTGGATTCGCAAACAAGCACCTAGATCGCACGGCTCGTTCTGATGTTGGACCAGCCCAGGGCCTCAGAGAAGCAAAGAGATTCACTCGCTTGCGCTTCGGGCTTGTAGAAGAAATAGGCTCCCCTCCCTGACAAGCCCGAAGCGCAAGCGAGTGAATCTCTTCGATTCTCTCACAAGTAGAGTCGAGGTGTGGCGCAGTGGCGAAGGCTCGGCATAGTCTGTTTCCCAGCTCTTTCGATAGGCTGGTGCCTCAATATCCGGCCATGCTCTGGTTCCACACCCCGCTCATCGAA
>Ga0182745_1001574_pt1 | contig 21785 bp, 18 predicted proteins | sample eDN3rd30CKraftBY_FD_128523 | JGI IMG/M metagenome (GOLD analysis project Ga0182745, IMG submission 128523) | Enriched backyard soil microbial communities from Emeryville, California, USA - eDNA 3rd pass 30_C Kraft BY (version 2) (version 2) | ecosystem: Environmental > Terrestrial > Soil >...
AGTCGGGCGCATAGGCGATGCCGCGGTCGCGCAGCATGTCGCCGACTTCGGGCGCGGCGAGCTGGTTGTTCGCCGCGCCGCAGACGAGCTTCGCCTTCATCGCGCGGACGCTGTCGCGATTGAGTATGCCGCCGAGCGCGCAGGGCGCGAAGATTTCGGCCTGCACCGACGCGATCGCATCGACGTCGACGACCTTGGCACCGAGGATCGCGGCGAGCCGGTCGCGGCGCGCCGGGTTCGGATCGGCGATCACCAGCCGCGCCCCGGCATCGGACAGGCGGCGGCAGAGGTCCGCGCCGACATTCCCCGTTCCCTGCACCGCGACCGTCAGCCCGGCGAGGTCGGTGTCGAGCGCGAAGCGCGCCGCGGCGCGCATCGATTCGAAGACTCCGCGCGCGGTCCACGGCGACGGGTCGCCCCCGGCGCGGCCGGCGGCGGGCGGAAGCCCCGCGACGTGGCGCGTCGTGCCGGCGACCTCCTGCATATCGGCGACCGACGTCCCGACATCCTCGGCGGTCACGTAAAGGCCGCCGAGCTGCTCGACCGCGCGGCCGAAAGCGCGGAACAGCTTGGCGCGGTCGAAATCGCCCGCGGGTTTGCGCAGCACCGCCTTGGCGCCGCCCAGCGGCAGGCCGGCGAGCGCATTCTTGTAGCTCATGCCCTCGGCGAGCCGCAGCGCGTCGGCGAGCGCTTCGTCGATACCGGCATAGGTCCAGAAGCGGCAGCCGCCGGCGCCGGGGCCGAGCGTCGTCGAATGGATCGCGATCACGCCGTCGAGCCCGCTTTCGGCATCGTGCAGGCGGACGCATTCGACCGGCGGGGTCAGGCGGGCGGGGCGGGCAACCATGAATCTCTCCTTTGATGAGGCGCCGAAGATGGCATGGGTGCTGCGGGTAATCTCGGTCGCTTTTCGGGGCGGATCGGCAAAATATGGGATGTTTATTCCCAAATATTTGTCATATGGGAAATGAATGACCGATCTTGATCCGTTCGAGATAAAAATCCTCCGCGAGATGCAGCGCGACGCGAGCCAGACGACCGCCGAGATCGCCGAGCGCGTCGGCCTGTCGGTGTCGCCGTGCTGGCGCCGCATCGACCGGCTCGAGCGCGAGGGGTTCATCCGCAAGCGCGTCGCGCTGATCGACCGGCGGCGCGTCGGGCTCAACGCGCATGTCTTCGCGCAGGTGAAGCTCAACGCCCACGGCCGCGCCAATCTCGACGAATTCAGCGCGGCGATCCGCGGCTTTCCCGAAGTGCTCGACGCTTATGTGCTGATGGGCACGACCGATTTCATGCTGCGCATCGTTGCGAAGGACATCGACGCCTATGAGCGTTTCTTCTTCGACCAGCTCAGCAAATTACCGGGCATTCAGGAGATCAACTCGACCGTCGCGCTGTCCGAGATCAAGGCGACGACCGAATTGCCGCTGTAGGGGCTAGCCCGCCCGCGCGAACCAGATGACGTGCCGGGCCCCCTTGCCGCTCGCGCGGGCGCGGACGCCGACCTCCTCGATCCGAAAGCCCGCCGCCGCGAGGCGCTTCGTGAAGCGTGCGTCGGGGGCGGCCGACCAGATCGCCAACAGCCCGCCGGACCGCAGCGCCGCCTTTGCCTTCGCCAGACCGGCGGGCGAATAGAGGCGGTCGTTCGCGGGGTGGGTCAGCCCGTCGGGGCCATTGTCGACATCGAGCAGGATCGCGTCGTAGCGGTCGGACGCCGCCGCGATCACAGCGCCGACATCCTCGATAACCAGTTCGACGCGCGGATCGTCGAGGCAGCCCGCCGCCAGCTCCGCCATCGGCCCGCGCGCCCAATCGATAATCGCGGGCACCAGTTCGGCAACGGTGACTTTTGCTTTCGGCCCCAATGCCGCCAGCGCCGCGCGCAGCGTGAACCCCATGCCATAACCGCCGATCAGCAGATGCGCGGCGTCGGGGTCGTGCAGCCGCTCGCAGCTCATCACCGCGAGCGCTTCCTCCGAACCGCTCATCCGGCTGTTCATCAGCTCGTTGCCGCCGATCGCGATGATATGATCCTCGCCGCGCCGGAACAGGCGCAGCGTTTCGCCACCCGGGATCGCGGCGGTATCGATCAGCTCGCGGATTTTCACTCGGCGGTCAGTTCAATTCGCCAAGGCCGAGCGCGTCGAGCAGCGCCGCGCGCGCCTGCCGCACTTCGGCCACGAGCGCCGCCGACGCGAGGTCGCCGGGGGCGATCGCCTCGGGCCAATGCTTCGCCACCACCTCGGCGATGCGATCGAGCTTGGCCGCGTCGGCGAGGAAGCGCGGATCGACGCGCGCCGGATCGGCGACGACGCGCAAGCGGAGGCAGGCGGGGCCGCCGCCGTTCGCCATCGACTGGCGAACGTCGACGGGAAGCAGGCGGCGGATCGGCCCGTTGCCCGCGACATGCGCTTCCAGCCAGCCCCAGACCGATTTCGTCTCGCGTGCCTCGGTCGGCAGCACCAGCCCCATGCCGCCATCTTCGGGCAGGCTGACGAGCTGGGCGTTGAACAAATAGGATTTGATCGCCTCGGGCAGGCTGACCGCGCTCGCGGGCACCTCGACGATCTCGACCTCGGGAAAGGCGGCGCGGATTTGCGCGTGCGCGCCTTCGCGGTCTTCGAACGCGGTCTCGTGCGTGAACAGCACCCGCTCGTTCGCCACCGCGACGACATCGTTGTGGAACGCGCCGCCCTGGATCGCGATATCCGACTGGCGGATGAAGAGCGTGCGGTCGGGGTCGAGCCGATGCTTGCGCGCGATCGCCTTCGACGCGTCGAGATGCTGGCGCGCCGGGAAGCGGCCGCCGCCGATGCCGTAGACGAAAATCTCGACCCCCGGCGACCCGTGCCCGGCGCAGAGCCGCATATGGTTCGCCGCGCCCTCGTCGCCGAACGGCGCCGGAACCGGGCCGTGGACCGCGAAGGCCGGATCGGCGAAGGCGAGGCGGAGCTGCGCGAGCGTCCCCGGCCATTCGTGGCTGCGATGCGGCATGGTGACGAGGTTGGCGACGGTCAGATGGCATTTGCCGTCGGCGCTGTCGGGGGCGGGGGAGACGGTCGCGGCGTTCGCCGCCCACATCGACGAGGCCGACCATGCCTGCGCGCGCAAATGCGCTTCCGCTCTGTCCAGCGTCGTGCCGAGGGTTTCGAGCCACGGCGCGTCGGGACGGTCCAGCGGCATGAAGAAGCCCTGCGGCAGGCCGAGCGCGATATTGTGGCGCATCTTCTCGATGCCCTGCAGCGCCGCGGCGCGCGGCTGCGACACGTCGCCGGCGTTGCTCGCCGAGGCGATATTGCCCCGGCTGAGGCCGGCATAATTGTGGGTCGGGCCGATGATCCCGTCGAAATTGATTTCGGTGAGCATGTCAGCGCCCGATCCAGCTTATCGCGTCACCGACCCCGACACCCAATATCCGCGCCGCCTCGGCGTCGATCGTGTCGTCAGCGCCCATGCGCCCGAAACAGCAGCGGAAATCGGCGAGCTGGCCGGTGGCGATCAGCGCGTCCGCGACGCCCCCGTCTCCACCATCGCCGATCGCCGTCACCTCGACATGCTTCGCGTCGCGGATGCTCGCGACCTGATCGGTGCGCGCGGTCATCGTCGGGCCGCCGTCGAAGATGTCGATATAATTTTCGAAGGCGAAGCCCTCATTCTCCAGCATCCGCATTGCGGCGCGGCCCGTCGGATGCGGCACGCCGATTACTGCGCGCGCGGTTTCGGGCAGCATCGCGATATAGACGGGGTGCTTGGGCATCAGGTCGGCGATGAACTGGTTGCCGTGGACCGCGTTGAACTGGTCGGCTTCCTGGAAATTCATCCCGAAGAATTTACCCGCGACCCCGTCCCAGAAGGGCGAGCCGCCCGCTTCGTCGATCACGCCGCGCAGCTCGGCGAGGATGCGGTCGGCGAAGCGCGCGCGGTGGCGCGCGATGAACAGATAGCGCGAGCGCGCGAGCAGCAGCCCGAGCCCGCCGGCGCGCGCCGCGGGGTGAAGGAACAGCCCGCCGACCTCGCTCGCGCCGTTAAGATCGTTGCTGAGCATCAGCACCTGCGCGTGGAAGGTGCGGTCGAGCTGCTCGCTATGCTTGCTGTCGGTGCCGATGCGATAGGAGTAGAAGGGCCAGCGCTGGCCGACCTGCCCGAAGATCTGGCAGGTGCCGCGCACTTCGCCGCTGTCCATGTCCTCGAGCACCATCAGATAGAGGTCGTCGCCCGGCTGATCCTTGTCCGATGCGAAACCGGCCTCGGCGCGCTCGAGCTTGGCGCGCAGCGCCTGCCGGTCGGGGGGCAGGTTGGTGAAGCCGCCGCCGGTCAGCTTCGCCATTTCGTAGATGCTCTGGAGATCGCCCGGTTTGGCCGCCCGGATCACATAGGTCACACAGTCCCCCGTTCCGCTATTTTCAACAAGGTGAGCGCCGACAGCCGTGCCCGTTCGGCGAGGCTGTCGACGATCAGAAATTCGTCCGACGAATGGATGGCGCCACCGCGCGGACCCATGGTGTCGACGACGGGCACCCCGCACGCCGCGATATTATTGCCGTCGCAGACACCGCCGGTGGCGTTCCAGCCGATCGTCAGGCCGAGGGTCGCGCCGCAGTCGCGCACCAGTTCGAACAGGCGCGTCGCGGCGGGATCGAGCGGCTTGGGCGGACGATTGAAATTGCCGTGGAGGTGGCAATGCACATCATGGTCGCGCGATACGGCGGCGATCGCATCGCGCAGCGCCGCTTCGGCGGCAGCCATGGCATCGGGCGTCATCGGGCGCATGTTGACGCGGAGGATCGCCTGGTCGGGAACGACATTGTTCGGCCCGCCACCGTCGATCTTGGCCGGATTGACCTTGAGGTCCGCCGATTTCAGTGCGTTCAGCCGCAGCGCGAGGTCCGCCGCGGCGACGAGGGCGTTGCGCCCCTCCTCGGGATTGCGCCCGGCGTGCGCCGAACGGCCGTGGATCAGCACCGAAAAATTGCCGCTTCCTGGACGCGCACCCGCGAGCGTGCCGTCGGGAAGCGCGGGTTCGTATGTCAGTGCGGCGGTCTTGCCTCTTGCCAGCTCGGCGATCAGTGCCGCCGAGGCGTGGCTGCCGGTCTCCTCGTCGCTGTTGATCATCACGTCATAGCCGACGCGCGCCGCGAGCGGCGAGGCCTCGAGCGCGCTCAGCGCCGCGAGGATCACCGCGATACCGCCCTTCATGTCGGCGGTGCCGGGACCGTTCAGCACGCCATCTTCCAGCCATTGCAGCGACTGGAAGGGATGGTCGGCGGCGAACACCGTGTCCATATGGCCGGTCAGCAGCAGTTGCACCGGCGCCTCGGGCCGGACGCGCAAATGGAGATGGTCGCCGCGCTGCGTCGTCCGGACGTTGCCGGCGGCATCGACGCTTTCGACCGGATCGGGCGCGACGAGCCGCACCGCGCCGGGCAAGCCCGCGAAGGCGTCGGCGAGCAGGCCGGCTACGGTTTTCAGCCCCGCCAGATTGCCGGTGCCGCTATTCACCGCCGCCCATTGCTCGACCTGCGTCAGCATCGGGGCATCGGCGGCGCGTTCGAGGGTCGCGCTTTCGCTTGCGGTGAGGGTGGTCATGGCGTGGCTATAGCGAGCGGCGAGGGGCTTTTGCACCCCCGGCCCGGCATTTTGTTGCCGCGATACCGTAAGTCACTAATGCCGGCCGCCCGCACGCCTATGCACCCCATGCGAATCCTCGCCCGATTGACGCTGTTAACCAAAATTTCGTGGCCGTTCCGCTACCCGCCTCGGAGCAATGATGAGTGGATCGATGACTGCTGCCTTCGTGCTTGGCATCAATATGGCCGTTGCGGGCATCTTTGCCGTGGCCTTCGCGGTGGTCGCGGCAACGAACCGGAGCGCGCGCGGCGCGCGGTGGCTGGCGCTCGGCTGCGGCATGGGAATCGTCAATGCCGGGCTGGAATTTCTGCTCCGGCAACAGGCCGATCCGGTGCCGGTCAGCATCGGCATCTTCCTCGTCTTCCTGTCGGCGCTCAGCTTCGCGCTGATCGGGGTCGCGCGCCACTATCACGTTCGCCCGCCATGGACCGCGATGACGGCGATCTGGATCGTCACGATCCTGCTGGTGCCGGTGATCTTCAGCATGACCTATGGCTCGCTGTTGCGGCTGGCGCTCTATCAGCTTCCCTATTTCGCCATGCAGGCGCTGTTCGGCATCATGATCTGGCGCTCGGGTCGCCGGCAGCCGCTCGACCTGCTGCTCGTTGCGCTACAGGCGGTCGCGGCGGCGATTTATCTGCTCAAGCCGCTGTTCGCCATGATGGTCGGCACGGCGCGAACGCCGCAGGACTATATGGAAACGACCTATGCCGCGATCTCGCAAAGCGGCAGCGTGGTGGTGCTGATCGCGACCGGACTCGTCATGCTGCTGGTGACCATGCGCGACACGACGGCCGAGATGATCGCCCGCTCCGAAACCGATCCGCTGTCGGGCGTCTTCAACCGCCGCGGTTTTGAGCGTCATGCAGAAGCGGCGCTCGCGCGCGCAGGCGATGACGGGGACAAGGCGGTGCTGATTGCCGCCGATCTCGATCATTTCAAGCGGATCAACGACAGTTTCGGCCATGCCGCGGGCGATGGCGTGATCGCGCATTTCGCCGCGATGTTGGCCGAGACCGCGCCGTCCGGCGCGATCGTCGGCCGCGTCGGGGGCGAGGAGTTCGTCGTCCTCCTGCCCGGCGCGCTATTGTCCGACGGACGGCTCTATGCCGAGGCAGTGCGCGCGGCCTTCGCCGCGGCGAAATTGCCGGTGCTCGGCGTCGATCGACGGTTCAGCGCCTCCTTCGGCGTCGCGCAATGGATGCCGCCGGAGGCTTTGCCCGACCTGATGCATCGCGCCGACACCGCACTCTACCGCGCGAAGACGGGCGGACGAAACCGCGTCCGCGTCGCGCTCGGCGATCTGCCCCCGACGCCGGTGCGCGGCGCCGCCTGACCCGAAACTTTTTAAGTTCCCGTCGTTCCCGCGAAAGCGGGAACCCGGCTTTCTGCTCTCTTACTTCTTCGCGCCTTTGCGCCTTTGCGTGAGTCTTTTGAAAATCTCACGCAAAGGCGCAAAGGCGCGAAGAAGGAAAAGCTGGATTCCCGCTTTCGCGGGAATGACGAGGGAAGGAGGGCTGATAGGTCCCGATCCGGACTCATCCGATTGCCGCGAGCATGATCTCCAGCATCGGGCGCATTCGCCGGATTTCGTCGCGATGTGCCGCCGACAGTGCCGCCAGCGCGTCGCGCGCCTTGGCGGTCAGCCGCAGCCGTGCGCGGCGCCGGTCGTCGGTCGCGGCAATCCGCTCGATCCAGCCCTGATCGGCGAGACGGTTGATGAGTCCCGTCGCGCTGTGCGGCTTGAGCATCAGCCGCCGCGCCACGTCGCCGATCGTCGGCAGGTCCGGCCCGGCGCCGCGAATCGCGAGCAGTGCCTGATGTTGCTGCGGGGTGAGTCCCTGCTCGATCGCGCGCGCCTCGCTGAAGGCATGGAATTGCCGCAGCGCATGGCGGAAATCGGCGAGCGCAGCGTAATCGGCGTCGGTGAGGGCGGTCTCGCGCGGCATGGAGGACGGCATAGGGGGCGGCACGAAAGGAGGAAAGCTCCATTGAATTATATCGTATTGCGATATAATGGCGCGGGCCGCCCATTCAATCCTGCTGGAAATCCCATGTCCGTTCCTCCCGCCGCCTATAAACTCGCGGATCACAGCGCCGACCGGCGGATGCTGTTGCTCGCCGGGCTGGCGCTCGCGATCGGGGCGGGTGCTGCGGGCGGTGCCTGGGTGCTGCTGAAATCGATCGCGCTCGCAACGAACCTCTTCTGGTTCGGCCGCTTCTCCTTCGCCGCAACCGCGATCACCGACGCGTCGGTCGGCCTGTTCGTCGTCGTCATTCCGGTGATCGGCGCGCTGATGATCGGGGTGATGGCGCGGTTCGGCTCGGACAAGATCCGCGGTCACGGCATTCCCGAAGCGATCGAGGCGATCCTCTATGGCCAGAGCCGCCTGTCGCCGAAGGTCGCGGTGCTGAAGCCGATTTCGGCGGCGATCTCGATCGGCAGCGGCGGGCCGTTCGGCGCCGAGGGGCCGATCATCATGACCGGCGGCGCGATCGGCTCGCTGTTCGCGCAGCGCTTCCGCCTCAGCGCCGCCGAGCGCAAGACGCTGCTGGTCGCGGGCGCCGGGGCGGGGATGACCGCGATCTTCGGCACCCCGCTTGCGGCGATCCTGCTGGCGCTGGAGGTGCTGCTGTTCGAGTGGAAGCCGCGCAGCTTCGTCCCCGTCGTCGTCGCGGTGCTCGTCGCGATGGGCGTTCGCCCGCTGCTGATCGGCAGCGAGCCGATGTTCCCGCTGGCCGCATCGCTGCCGCCCGCCGGGTCGGCGCTGCCGATCGCCGGGGTGCTCGGCGTCGTCGTCGGGCTGGAGGCGGCGCTGCTGTCGGCGCTGCTTTACCGGATCGAGGACGGATTTCACCGCCTGCCGGTCCACTGGATGTGGTGGCCCGCGATCGGCGCGGTGGTGGTCGGGCTCGGCGGCCTGATCGACGCGCATGTCCTCGGCGCCGGCTATGGCAGCATCCAGGCGCTGCTCGACGGAACGCTCGCGATGCGCGTCGTGGTCGCGCTGCTGGTGGTCAAGGCGGTGGTGTGGCTCTTTGCGCTGGGGTCGGGGACGTCGGGCGGCATATTAGCGCCTTTGCTGATCCTCGGCGGTGCGGCGGGGGCGCTCGCGGGGCATCTGTGGCTCGGCAATCCGGGCGTCTGGGCACTCGTCGGCATGGCCGGGATTTTGAGCGGCGCGATGCGCGCGCCGCTGACCGGCGCGCTGTTCGCGGTCGAGGTGACGGGGCTGTACGGCGCGCTGCCGCTGACCATCGCGGCCGCGTGCGGTGCCTATGCGGTCAGCGTGCTCCTCATGCAGCGCTCGATCCTCACCGAAAAGATCGCGCGGCGCGGGCGGCATATCCGGCAGGAATATGTCGTCGACCCGATGGACCTGGTGCAGGCGCGCGACCTGATGACGCCGCAGCCCGCGACGCTGCCCGGAACGATGGCGGCGGGCGATGTCCTCGATTTCTTCGCCGAAAGCGCCGAGCATCGCAGCTATCCGGTGGTCGATGCCGAGGGCCGGCTGCTCGGCCTAGTGTCGCGCAGCGACGTGCTCGAATGGCGCGTCGCCGACATGCCGGCTGACCGCACCCTCGCCGATCTCGTCTCCGACGCCGCGCAGCCGGTCGCCCACGCCGACGCGCCGATCGGGCAGATTGCCGACATGATCGTCGAAACCGGGGTCGGGCGCATTCCGATCGTCGATCCGGCGACGCGCAAGGTGCTGGGGATCCTGTCGCGCCACGATCTGCTCAAGGCGCGCCGCGACCATCGGAGGGCGGAGACGGCGCGGTCGCGGTAGGATGGCCCGTCATTGCGAGGAGCGCAGCGACGAAGCAACCTCCAGCCCGCGTTGATTCAGGACGGTAACTGGAGATTGCTTCGCTCCGCTCGCAATGACGAGCGGGGTCAATCCACCGCCCCATTGCCAAGCCCCGTCATTCGCGCCATAGGGCGGCGGCCCTTTCCTCCCCGGGTCCACTGGCGCGTCCGCGCCGACCAAAGGGTGCTTGCATGACTGATTTCCTCGATCGCCACGGCCTTTCCGTCGATTCGCGTCTGGTCCATTTCCTCGAAACCCGGGCGCTGCCGGAAACGGGGCTCGATGCGACGCGCTTCTGGGCCGATTTCGCCGCGCTGCTCGGCAAATTCGCGCCCGAGAATGCCGCCTTGCTGGCGAAGCGCGAGGATTTGCAGGCCAAGATCGACGCCTGGCATCAGGCCCGCGAAGGGCAGGCGCACGACGCGCAAGCCTATCAGGCCTATCTGCGCGAGATCGGCTATCTCGTCCCGGAGCCCGCGCCGTTCGCGGTCGGCACCGCGAATGTCGATCCCGAAATCGCGACGATGGCGGGGCCGCAACTCGTCGTTCCCGCACTCAACGCGCGCTTCGCCCTGAACGCCGCCAATGCGCGCTGGGGCAGCCTCTACGACGCCTTCTACGGTACCGACGCGCTCGACGCGCCGCCTGCGAAGCCCGGCGGCTATGACGCCGAGCGCGGCGCGGCGGTGATCGCGCGCGCGAAGACTTTCCTCGACGAAGCGGTGCCGCTCGCGAATGGCAAATGGGCCGACTGGCAGGGCGGGGACCTGGCGCTCGCCGACCCGGCACAGCTTGCCGGCACGCGCGACGGCGGCATCCTCCTCAAACACAACGGCCTGCACATCGAACTGGTGATCGATCCCGCGAGCGCGATCGGCCGGACTGACCCCGCGGGTATCGCGGACGTGATCGTCGAAGCCGCGCTGACGACGATCATCGATCTCGAGGACAGCGTCGCAGCGGTCGACGGCGAGGACAAGGTGCTCGGCTACGGCAACTGGCTCGGCCTGATGCGCGGCGATCTGGTCGAGAGTTTCGACAAGGGCGGCAAGACGATGACGCGCCGCATGGCGGCCGACCGCGACTGGACCGCGCCCGACGGCACGGCCTTCGCGCTGCACGGCCGTAGCGTGCTGTTCGTGCGCAACGTCGGCCATTTGATGACGACGCCGATGATCCGGCTTCCCGATGGCAGCGAAGCGCCCGAGGGATTGTGCGATGCGGTGATCACCAGCCTGTGTGCGGTCCATGACCTCAAGGGGCTCGGCAGCCTCCGCAACAGCCGCGCGGGCAGCGTCTATATCGTCAAGCCCAAGCAGCATGGGCCGGAGGAATGCGGCTTCACGAACCGACTGTTCGACGCCGTCGAGGACATGCTCGGCCTCGCGCGTCACACGGTCAAGGTCGGGGTGATGGACGAGGAGCGCCGCACCAGCGCCAACCTCGCCGCCTGCATCGCGGCGGTGAAGGATCGCATCGTCTTCATCAACACCGGCTTCCTCGACCGCACCGGCGACGAGATCCACACCTCGATGCGCGCCGGGCCGATGATCCCGAAGGGCGAGATGAAGGCATCGGACTGGATCGCGTCCTACGAGGATCGCAACGTCCGCATCGGCCTCGCCTGCGGCCTCAGCGGCAAGGCGCAGATCGGCAAGGGCATGTGGGCGATGCCCGACCTGATGAAGGCAATGCTCGAAGCCAAGATCGGCCATCCGAAATCGGGCGCGAACACCGCCTGGGTGCCGTCGCCGACCGCCGCGACCTTGCACGCGCTGCATTATCATGCGGTCGATGTGTTCGCCCGCCAGCGCGAGATCGCGGGCGAGGCGGTGCCTGCGCTCGACCGGCTGCTGAACATTCCCGTAGCGACCGGCCGCAACTGGAGTGAAGCCCAGGTCACGCGCGAGCTCGACAATAATTGCCAGGGCATCCTCGGCTATGTCGTGCGCTGGATCGATCAGGGCGTCGGCTGCTCGAAGGTGCCCGACATCGACGACGTCGGCCTGATGGAGGATCGCGCCACCCTGCGCATCTCGTCGCAGGCGCTGGCGAACTGGCTGCTCCACGGCGTCTGCACGGAGGCGCAGGTCGACGCGGCGCTGGCGCGCATGGCAGCGAAGGTCGACGCGCAGAATGCGGGCGATCCGCTCTATGAAAGGCTGACGCCCGACGGGATTGCGTATCAGGCGGCGCGGGCGCTGATCTTCGAGGGGGTGACCCAGCCGTCGGGCTATACCGAACCGCTGCTGCACAAGTTCCGGCAGGCGAAGAAAGCGGCGTAAGGGACGGCCGAACCAAGATCGTCGCCCCCGCGAAGGCGGGGGCCGCTATCGGCGCAGCACAAACTTGCTAGCGAACCCCGCCTTCGCGGGGGCGACGGTTGAGAAATACCCCCAAACTGCCGCTTCGATACAATACGCCTTGCCTTCGCGCCGTATAAGCCGGCATCTGAACACAGGGCAGGCAGGGGGCATGGCGATGGCGGCACCGTTCAATTTCGGGCAGCTCAAATTCCTGAAGGCGCTGACCGAGGCGCTGTTTCACGGCGCCGAGATGAAGATCACGCCCGATCAGGTCGTCGCCAACGTCAGCGACCTGTTCGCCAAGGTCGGCGGGACGAAGCTCGACGAGATCCGCCTGTCGCTGACCGCGACCGAAATCGTGCTGGGCCCGCTGTTCGCGCTCGCCGATGTCGGGGAGCGCGCGCGGCGAATCCGGAACCGGCTCCAGAATAGCCAGATCGACCTGTTCCAGGACATGGCGCGGCTGCGCGGTATCATCTACGGCTGCTATTACGGCCATTGGATACCGGGCGATCAGGACGCCAACGCCGCGAATCCGGTGCACAGGCAGATCGGTTTCACCCTGCCGAAGCATCGCCATCGCGGTTCCGGCGAAATCGAGATCGCGCGCGTCGAGGGGCGCGAAATCGACCCCGCGCATATCCTCGACGCTTCGACGCTCGCGGACGAATATGACGTGATCGTCATCGGATCGGGCGCGGGCGGCGCGGTCGCGGCGCATGGGGTCGCGGCGCAGGGCTACAAGGTGCTGATCGTCGAGGCCGGGCCCTTCTATCCCTCGCCGCGGATTACCCATCACGAGCTCGACATGGTCGCGAACCTGTTCAAGCATGGCGCGCTGCAAACCTCGACGAATCGCGATTTCGTGGTGTTCCAGGGGCGCTGCGTTGGCGGGTCTTCGACGATCAACAACGGTATCTGCCTGCGCGTAAACGAGGCCGGGCGGACGCACCCCGACGCGGTCGACGTGTTCGCCAGATGGGCGAGCGTCGGCGCGCCGATCGACGCCGATGCCTTTCACAAAAGCTATGACGCGATCCGCGATCGTCTCGGCATCGCGCCGATCGAGCCGCGCAGCGGGCGGCACAACGGGCCGCATTTGCTGAACGGCTGGCGCGCCTATGCCGCGACCTCGACAGATCCCAAGGACCAGCGCGCGGTTGCCGACTGGTTCGCGAAGAATTTCGGGCCGCCGCACACGCCGACCGCCTGCGCCTATTGCGGCTATTGCAACACGGGCTGCGCCTATGGGCGGCGGCTGGGGATGGCGCAGACCTATCTGCCCGACGCCTGCCGCGACCATGGCGCGCGCATCCTGCCCGGCACCAAGGCCGACCGCATCATCTGGCAGACCGCGATCGACGGCCGGCGCGAGGCCGAGGCGGTGAAGCTGATCCTGCCCGACGGGTCGCAGGCGCTCGTCCGCGCCCGCGTCGGGGTGATCGTCGCGGGCGGCGCGATCGCTTCGTCAAAGCTGCTCAGCCGCAGCGACATCGACGGCACCGGCCGGCAGGTGTCGCTCAACATCGCCTCGCCGGTCGTCGCGCTGATGCCGCCCGGCACCGGCGGCGATGCGTGGGACGAGGATCAGATGGCGACCTATGTCGACTGCGGCGATTTCCTGCTCGAAAGCCATTTCCAGCCGCCGATGGCGATGGCGTCGCTGATGCCCGGCTGGTTCGCCGACCATGCGGCGCGGATGCAGAATTTCGGCCGCGTCCATTCGGCGGGCATCCTGTTTCCCGCCGACCGGCGCGGACGGGTGAAGGACGGCAAGCTCAAGTTCCAGCTCGACAAGGCCGAGGATATTCCGCTGCTCCGCCGCGCGATGGCGACGCTGACCAAGGTGCACTTCGCGGCGGGCGCGCTCGAATGCTATCCGGCGCTCACCAAGGGGCAGGTGGTGACGCCCGGCATGGACGTCGATGCCTTTTTCGAGGCCGCGATCGAGGAGGCCGACGACGTCACCCTGTCGAGCAGCCATCCGCACGGCGGCAACGCGATCAACGAAGACCCGCGCCACGGTGTCGTCGACCCCGAATGCCGCGTCCACGGCACGACCAACGTGCTGGTGACCGACGCCAGCGTCTTCCCCACCTGCATTCGCGTCAACGCGCAATGGACGACGATGGCGATGGCGCATTACGCGACCGCGCGGGGCGATCCGTTCCGGTAACAGCTGCGTCATTGCGAGCGGAGCGAAGCAATCCAGAGCGGTTTACGCAGGCTCTGGATTGCCGCGTCCCCCGGATCAGGTCCGGGGTCCTCGCAATGACGACGGCTTTTGTTTATGGGCGCCGCCATGACCTTCACCGTCGCCGCCCTCTATCGTTTCGCCGGTTTCGACGATCCCGCCGCCTTGCGCCAGCCCTTGCTCGACCTCTGCGCCGCGCATGGGGTCAAGGGCACGCTGCTCCTCGCCCGCGAGGGGATCAACGGCACGATCGCGGGCAGCGCGGATGGGGTCGCGGCGGTGATTGCGCATATCCGCGCGCTCCCGGGCTGCGCCGAACTCGACGTCAAATATTCGGCCGCCGCGGCGATGCCGTTCCGACGGCTCAAGGTGCGGCTCAAAAAGGAAATCGTGACGATGAAGGTGCCGGGGCTCGACCCGGCGCGCGGCGCGGCACCTTATGTCGATCCTGCCGACTGGAATGCGCTGGTCGACGATCCGGACACGGTGCTGATCGACACGCGCAACGGTTTCGAGGTCGGTTACGGCAGCTTTGCCGGTGCGATCGATCCGCAGACCAAGAGCTTCGGCGACTTTCCCGGCTGGTGGCGCGATCATGCCGCGGCGTTCGCGGGCAAGCGGATCGCGATGTTCTGCACCGGCGGCATCCGCTGCGAGAAGTCGACGGCTTTTCTGAGGAGCGAGGGCGTCGAGGATGTCGTGCATCTGAAAGGCGGCATCCTGGCCTATCTGGAGCAGGTGCCTGCCGAGGAAAGCCGCTGGCACGGTAGCTGCTTTGTCTTCGACGAGCGGGTGAGCGTGGAGCATGGGTTGGTCGAGGTGGGGGAGAAGGAATAGGGTGCCGAATGGGAGGGCCGCTCTGGAGGTAGCTTTGAATCGTCGCCCCCGCGAAGGCGGGGGCCGCCGGAGATTTATGCAGCGCTGAAGAGTAAGGCCGATAGCGGCCCCCGCCTTCGCGGGGGCAACGATCATGGCCGGTGACTGACCGCCGTCACCCCACCGTCAGCGTATAGGTCACCCGATAGTCACTGGCGTCCCCGGTCAGCGTCTTGGTGAACGTCCCCGGCTCGCTGCCGAGGTCGACGGTGCCGATATGGTCGCTGCCGCCGATATCGTCGAATTCGCGGAGCTGGAAGCTCACCGGCTGGTCGAAAGAGAAGGCCTTGTCGACGACCCAGCTTTCGCCTTTCTTGATCGAGAAAATCTCGCTCTTGCCCTCGGGGAAACGCTCGCCGGTGTTGAAGCGCAGGAAAAGCTGGTCGGGCAGACCGAGCCCCAGCCGCCCGGTCAGCTTGACGCAATCGACGCGGATGTTCGAGAGGATATATTGGGGGCCGGCCGGCCGGACCGCCGCGGCGATCGCTGCCAGCCGCGGTGCTTTGGGGTCTCTGGTCAGCCGTGCGACGCCGTCGCTCGCCTGCGCCGCATATTTGCCCGCCGGAAATTCGGCGAGATAGGATTTGAAGGCGCCGATGCTGCCCTCGGCGACCGCGCCCTTCCACATCAATTCCTCCATCGCCGCGCGGTTGGCGGCGCCGGGGCGCGGGACGAGATAGACCGGTGTGCCGGTGATGCTGGCGCTGACGAAGGGGCGCTGGAGGCCGCCGGTCGCCGCGAGCACATCGTCGCGGATCGCGCCGCCGAGAAGCTGCACCGGCAGGTCGGGTTGCGGCAGGCGCTTCGCGAGCGAGGTCGCGAAGGGCGAATTGGCGCCGCTGCCGTCGGCGGCGGTCTGTCCCGGCGCGGCGGCGAAGATGACGAGCACGTCGTCGGCTTCGACCCCCGCGAGCCCGGTCTGCACCGCGCGCGTCCCCGACCGCCAGCTGCGGCCGAAGGGATTGTTGCGGCACGAATCGAGGATCACCATGCGAATCTGCGCGCCCGAGACCGACTCCATCAGCCGGTCGAGGTTGATCGCTTCATAGGGCAGGTCGAGGTCCGATTTGAGCTGCGCGTCGGTCGGGATCAGCCAGTTCTTGCCCTGCGCCTCGATCCCGTGCCCCGCATAATAGACCATCGCGACCTCGGCACCCTCGGCCTTGGCGCGGAAATCGCGCATCGCCTTCTGGAACTCGTTGACTGCAAGGTCGGGCGCGACGGTGACGTCGTCGAACCCCGCGCTCCGCGCCGACGCCGCGACCAGCTTGATGTCGTTCGCCGGGTTCACGAGGTGGCTGGTGTTCGCATAGTCGCTGTTGCCGATGATCAGCGCGACCTTGCGTGCCTCGGCACCCGTCGGGGCGAGCAGGAAGATCGTGGTGAAGAGGACAAGCCAGAATCGCGTCATTGCGCTGTCCTTTCGTCAGGCCGTGATGCGCGCCGCGCCATATTCGACCCAGCCGAAGGGGCGGGGCGTCTTGGGCATATAGGCCGCGCCCTGCCGCTCGACCGCGAAGCCCGCCTGTTCATAGGCGTCGCCGATCGGACGGGTCAGGTGGCAGTTGCCGCCGATGCGCTTCCATAGGGGCTCGATCCGCCGCTGCCATCGGGCGACCCTTGCGTCGGGCGCGCCGCCATGTTCGAGGAAGAGCGCGGTACCGCCGGGTTTCAGCACGCGGCGGATTTCGGCGAGCACCGCGGCCTGATCGGCGACCGAGCAGAGGGTGAAGGTGGTGACGACGGTGTTGAAGCGCCCGCTCTCGAACGGCATCGCCTCGCCGACCCCACCCTGGATGTCGGCGTCGATCCCGCGCGCCGCCGCCGCGGCGCGGCTCATCGCCAGCAGTTCGGGCGAGGGGTCGAGCCCGGTGAAGCTGTCGATCCGCATCGGATCGTAAAATTCCATATTGATGCCGCCGCCGCAGCCGAGTTCCAGCACGTCGCCCGCCGCGTGCGGCACGACGCGGCTGCGCGCCTTCATGATCTGCCCCTGCGAACAGGCGCATTTGATCAGCCGCGGCACCCCATGACGTTCCCACCAACTCGCCATCGTCCCGTCTCCCCTTGGCGGCGAAGGTGAGCCTTGCTAGCGCGGTTGGCAACACCCATCTGTGCGGTCCCGCACAGGATCAGAAAGACCGTCATGCCCGCCACCCACCATACCAAGATGCTCATCCTCGGCTCCGGTCCCGCCGGCCTGTCGGCCGCCATCTACGCGGCGCGCGCGGGAATGCAGCCGATCGTCGTGCAGGGGCTCCAGCCGGGCGGGCAGCTCACCATCACCACCGACGTCGAAAATTATCCCGGTTTTGCCGAGGTGATCCAGGGCCCTTGGCTGATGGAACAGATGACCGCGCAGGCGACGCATGTCGGCACCAGCATGATCTGGGACACGATCGTCGACGTCGACCTGTCGCAGCGTCCGTTCAAGCTGACCGGCGATGGCGGCGACGTCTATCTCGCCGAAACGCTGGTGATCGCGACCGGCGCGCAGGCGAAGTGGCTCGGCGTTCCGGGCGAGCAGGAGCTCGGCGGCAAGGGCGTCTCCGCCTGCGCGACCTGCGACGGATTCTTCTATCGCGGCAAGAAGGTGGTGGTGATCGGTGGCGGCAACACCGCGGTCGAGGAAGCGCTCTATCTCACCAACCACAGCGACGACGTGACCTTGATCCACCGCCGCGATCACCTGCGCGCCGAAAAGATATTGCAGGACCGGCTGCACGCGAATCCGAAGATCAAGGTGCTCTGGAACAAGCGCGTCGACCGCTTCGTCGGCGGCGAAGGCACGGCGGGCCTGATCGGGGTCGACCTGATCGACACGGTCACGGGCGAGACGAGCCACGAGCCGACCGATGGCGGCTTCGTCGCGATCGGCCACAGCCCCTCCACCGAGCTGTTCAAGGGCAAGCTGCCGCTCGACGACGACGGCTATCTGCAGGTGACGCCGGGCACGTCGCTGACGGCGATCCCCGGCGTGTTCGCGGCGGGCGACGTGACCGACAAAGTGTATCGCCAGGCGGTGACGGCGGCGGGCATGGGCTGCATGGCCGCGCTCGACGCCGAGCGGTTTCTGGCCGAGGCCGAGTATAAGGCGTTGGTGGAGGCGTAGACGGGTCGGAAGGGCCGTTAGCGGCCCATAGACGAGTTCGATAACACAACTTCGTCATTCCCGCGAAAGCGGGAACCCAGAGTGGAGTCAGCCGACGCATGCTCTGGGTTCCCGCTTTCGCGGGAATGACGAAGATGGGGTCTCATCCCGACACCGTCAGTCCAGTCTTTCCAATATCCGTTCGGCCAGCCAATCTGCGTCCGCACCGGCAAAGCTGTGCGACCCGCTGCCCAAGCGTTCGACCTTTATGTCGCCCGGCCGGCAATTTTCCACGAACGCCTGCGCGGTGCGGTCGCCGGTCGCGAGAAGGATCGTCGCAGGGCAAGGCAGTGCCGCCATCGCTTGGTCGAGCCGCGCGGGCAGGCTGTCCGGCGCGGCGGGCGGCTTCGCTTTGCCGAGCGCCGACAGGCCGCGCAACAATTTGCGTACATCGACCTCGCCCTTGAGCAAGCGGAGCAGGCTTCTCGGGTCTTTCAGCCGCGAAAGATAGCGCGCGCGGATCGCCGCGGCGGGGGGCAGGGCAGGTTCGTTCGCTTCCGCCTCGCTCTCCTCATAGGTCCACGGATTGGCGAGGATCAGCCCGCCCAGCGACAGCGGCTGATACAGCAGCAGCGCGCTCGCCGCGTCGCAATTGCCGAAGGCGATGATGCGCTTAACATGCGGCGCGGCCTCCCGGAAAGCGGCGATGGCGGCGACGATGTCGGGACCGCTGCTCGTATAGCTGCCGTTCGCGCCTTCGCTGTCGCCGATCCCGCGGCGGTCGAAGCGGAAGACCGGATGCCCCGCGGCGGCGATGCGCCGCGCGAGCGCCGCCATGCCGCGATGCGCGCCGCTGCGGACCTCGTTGCCGCCCGAGACGATCAGCAGCCCTGTCGCGTCCGGCGCCTCGTCGAGGCTCGCGGCGAGCGTATCGCCCTCGCAGGTGAAGGTCAGATGATGCCGCATGTCCGGCTCCATGCGATGATGTCGGCGGCGATCGCGGCCGCCAGGACGGCATCCTCGCCGGGCTCGGCGCGCAGCCAGAGCGGGGTGCCGGCGATGCCGTCCGCGCCAAGGCCGATGCTGCGCAGCGGCTCGACCGGCTGCGCCTCGGCGGCGCCGATCTGCGCGACCATCGCGGACGACAGCGCATTGCCGGCGAGCAACAGCGGTGCGGTCTTGGCCGCTTCTTGCAGGCTGTCCAGCGACGACAGGATGCCCGCCTCGCGATCGGCGGCGACGCGCGCGCGCATCATCGTGCGGAGCAGCGACGCGCCGCCCACGGGCGCGAGGCGCCACCAGGCGGCCGCCTGGACGCGATGATCGATCAGCGCGCCGCCGCGGATCGAGGCGGTGATGACGGGGCCGGCGATGCCCGCGGCGACATCAGCGAGCGCATCCTGCCAGCGCTCGAGGTCGACGTCTTCGAGCGCGACGAGGCTTTCATTCTGCCCGGGCAGGTCGGGCAGGACCGCCGCGAAACCCGCCGCCGCCAGCGCGCGCATCGCGAGCACCAGCGTGCGGCGCAGCCGGTTCGCTTCGTCGAACAGCGGCGGGACGAGCAGGACGGTGGCGTGCGGGGCGCCCGCAGGGGAGAGGCGCAGATGGTGTTCGGTGGCATCCGCCGCCATGACAAGCAGCCCTCTCTTCTATCGTCATCCTGGCGAAGGCCGGGATCTCGCCGTGGCGTTTCCAGCTACGGCGAGATCCCGGCCTTCGCCGGGATGACGGGATGGAAGGGAAGCGTTTGCCGTCAACCGGCCACCTTGCGCTGTGAAAAAGCCAGCAGATGCCCATAGGTTTCGAAAATCTCGCCATCGATCTCGTCGTCGTCGATGGTGATGCCGAGGCGGTCTTCCATCTCGGTGAGGACGGTCGCGACCGCCATCGAATCGAATTCGGGCAGTTCGCCGAACAGGCCGCTGTCATCGGTCAGCGCGGCGGCGCGTTCCTCGCCGAGGCCGAGCACGTCGGCGAGCAGGGCGCGGAGGGTGGCGTCGACGGTATCGGTCATGTGTCTTTCCTGATCAGCGAACGCGCAAAGGCTTTGCACGCCGGTCCCCATGCCGCGATGCGCGCCGGATTGAAAGCCTCGATGCGCCACAGCGGGTCGTGCCGGTTCATCCAGTCGCGCTTATAGGCGTCGTTGCCGGTGCCGAAATCGACCCGCGCCACGCCGTCGACCTCGATCGCATGGCGAAACAGCGCCGCCGACAGCAGGGTGCCGGGCGACGCCTTCAGACTGTCCTCGACATGCGCGAGCTTGTGGATGAAGGCGGTGCCGTCCTCGACGGTCCAGAACTGCGCCGCGACGGGCCGCCCCTCGATGCGGGCGAGCCCCATGCGCAAGGTGCCGCGCGCCGATTCGGCCTCGGCAAAGGCGCGGAGTAGCGCGGGGTCGCCTTCCTCGGGCTTCCAGCTCGCGGCGTAAATGGCTTCATAGGCGGCCCAGGCATCGGCGTCGAAGCGGGTGAAAAGCGCGATGTCGACGACGCCCTTTTTCGCCTTGCGCTTGACGGTGCTGCGGAGCGCGCCGGGGCGGCTGTCCCACCATTCGGCGTGACCCATTCCGGCAAGGTCGAGCCAGTGGCGGTCGCCCGCCGGCACCGCCCTGACCCACCAGCCGGCGCTGCGAAGCGCAATGGCGAGGTCGCCGGGCAGGTCGTCCACCTCGGGCACCGGATAGAGAGTCAGGCGCGCGGCGCGGCGCTTAAGCCGCGCGAACAGGTCGCGGAGCGCCCCGCCGCGTTCGCCGGGATGCGCCGGGCCGTCGTAGAGTGGCCGGATACCGAAGCTGTACCAGCAGGTCAGCCCCGAAAAATGGTCCGGCTTTTCAAGACGCAGCGGCAGCCACGCGGTCACGGCCCCGCAGTCGCCGCGCGCGTCGTGGCGGCCTTGGCCCGCGAAGCCATGCGCCGCGAGCAGGTCGAACCACTCGGCGCGATCGAAGGGCGAGGCAAAGCCCGCCGCGCGCGCTGTGGCGGGCAACCCGTCATCATTAGCGTGATCTTCACCGTTCCCTTGCATGACCCAGCGCTCTATCACCTAGCTCCTAACAGCCGATGACCATGATACAAAATCCGCCGTCGCGTCCGATCGACCATCTCGTCCGTTTTGGCGCCGCCGATGCGCCTGCGCTGCTGACCGGCGAGCGGGTGACGAGCTATGCCGATCTCGATGCCGGGGTCGGACGGCTCGCGGCGTGGCTGCTCGATCAGGCGGGCGGTCCCGGCGAGCGTGTCGCGAGCTGGGGCGCAAAGGGCCGCGCGACGTGCTTGATGCCGCTCGCCGCGGCGCGCGCGGGGCTGATCCATGTTCCGGTTAATCCGCTGCTGAAAGGACCGCAGGTCGCGCACATCCTTGCCGACAGCGGCGCGGCGCTGCTCGTGACCAACGGTTCGCGCGCCGACATGCTCGGCGCCGGCCGGCCCGATGCTTGCGCGGCGCGCGATCTGAAGGTCGCCGAAGAGGTGATCGATTCGGGCGGCGACGGCCTGCCGCTTTCGATCGCCGAGTCCGACGACCTCGCCGCCATCCTTTATACTAGCGGCTCGACCGGGCGGCCCAAGGGGGTGATGCTCAGCCACGCGAACCTCTGGCTCGGCGCCGAAAGCGTCGCTTCCTATCTGAAGCTTTCGCCGCGCGACCGCGTGCTCGGGGTGCTGCCGCTCAGCTTCGACTATGGGCAGAACCAGCTTCTTTCGACGTGGCACGCGGGCGCTGCGGTCGCGCCGCTCGACTATCTGACCGCGCGCGACGTGGTGAAGGCGGTCGCGCGCCACCGCATCACGACGCTCGCGGGGGTGCCGCCCCTCTGGGTGCAACTGGTCGAAAGCGACTGGCCGACCGAGACGGCGGCGCTGCTCGAACGGCTG
>Ga0182745_1001575_pt1 | contig 21785 bp, 22 predicted proteins | sample eDN3rd30CKraftBY_FD_128523 | JGI IMG/M metagenome (GOLD analysis project Ga0182745, IMG submission 128523) | Enriched backyard soil microbial communities from Emeryville, California, USA - eDNA 3rd pass 30_C Kraft BY (version 2) (version 2) | ecosystem: Environmental > Terrestrial > Soil >...
CATGTCTGGCGGATCGGTCCCGGCGCCCATGCCGCGATCGTCAGCGTCGCCGGCACCGTGGACCGCGAGACCATCCGCGAACGGCTCGTGCCGGTGCACGAACTCGCGCATGTGACGATCGAGACGCGATGAGTCATGGTCGGGTCCGAGACGCTGAAACAGATCGAGGGCCTGGCGATGGAAAATGACAGCGAGACCGCCGCCATCCAGGGCGTGGCCTACATGGACGGACGCTGGATGAAGCTGTCGGAGGCGGCGGTCCCGATTCTCGATCGCGGCTTCGTCCGCTCGGATGCGACCTACGATGTGGCGCATGTCTGGAAGGGCCGCTTCTTCCGCCTCATGGACCATGTCGAACGCTTCCAGGCATCGATGGCCGGCCTCCGCATGTCGCTGCCGCTGACGGGACAGGAAATCGCGGACATCATGATCGAGTGCGCCAGCCGCTCGGGCCTGCGCGATGCCTACGTTCAGGTGACCTGTACCCGTGGGTTGCCGCCGGTGGGCACGCGCGACCCGCGCCTGTGCCGCAACCGCCTCTATGCCTTCGCGCAGCCCTTCGTCTGGATCGCCGACGAGACCCAGCGGCGCGAGGGCCTGCGCATGATCCTGTCGCATACCCAGCGCATCCCGCCGGAATCACTCGATCAGCGGATCAAGAATTTCCACTGGCTCGACCTCACGATGGGAATCTTCGAGGCCTATGACCGCGATGCGACCATCGCGCTGCTGCCGGCCGCCGACGGCACGGTGACGGAGGGGCCGGGCTTCAATGTCTTCGTCGTCCGCGACGGCGCCCTCGCCACGCCGGCGCGCGGCATGTTCGAGGGGATCACGCGCCGCACCGTGATGGAGATCGCCGAGGCCCTCCAGATGCGCGTCGAGGTGCGGCCCGTAGAAGCGCGCGAGGTGGCCGAGGCGGACGAAATCTTCATCAGCAGCACGGCCGGCGGCATCATGCCGGTCGTGAACTACGAGGGCCGTCCCGTCGGTGACGGCCGGCCCGGCACGCTGACGTGCCGCATGGAGGAACTCTATTGGGCGCGACACGAGGAGCCGGCGCTGTCCACCCCTGTGTCTTACGTCGACTGACGATCAGTTCCGGCGGCTGGGCGGCGTGTCGGATGCGTCGCCGAAGGCGTTCATCTCGAGGAAGGCGATCAGCAGCTTGGCGCGCGCCGTGCTGTCGGCCGCCTCCAGCAGTGCCTGCTTCTCGGCCGGGCCGAACGGCAGCACCATCGACAACGAGGTGACGAGGTTGGCGTCGGCCGCCTTGTTCACGGCGTCCCAGTCGGTCGAGAGCTGGCGCCCGCGGAAGAAGGCAGCCAGCGCCGCCATCAGCCGGTCGCGGTCGAGTTCGACGATGTCTTCCGCGTGGTCGAGGTCGGCGCGATAGGGCGAGAAGACCGAGGAGACGCGGCGGTAGCCGCCCTGGGCGAGGTCGAGTTCGCGCACGATGTCGAAGCGGCAGATGCCGCTCAGCACGAGCATCAGCCGTCCGTCCTCGGTCTCGTTGAAGTTGGTGATGCGCCCGGCGCAGCCGACCCGGTGCACCTTGGGCGGGCCGTCTTCGGTCGGCATTCCGTCGCCGGCAAAGCCGCCGGGCTGAACCGGCTGCACCATGCCGATCATGCGCGAACCGGCCAGTGCGTCCGAAATCATGGCGAGGTAGCGCGGCTCGAAGATGTTGAGCGGCAGCTTGCCGCCGGGCAGCAGCAGGACGCCCGACAGCGGAAAGATCGGCAGCGTCTCGGGCAGCTGCTCGAAGCTCGGCTCGAACGGATTGCGCGCCGGCCTTTGCGAGGAGCGCTCTTCGTCGCTCATGAAGGGCCGCTCATGAGAACAGGATGGTCGACAGCCGCTTGCGGCCGTCGACGGAAATGGGATCGCTGAAGCCCAGCGCCTCGAAGAACTTCAGGAGCTGCTGGCGCGCGGCGGCCTCGTTCCAGTTGCGGTCGGCCTTGATCATGGCGAGCAGCTCGTCGACGGCTTCCTGCTTCTGGTTGCCGGCCCAATAGGCCATGGCGAGGTCGAGGCGGGTCTGGAAGTCCTTCGGATCGGCCTCCGCCCTGGCCTTGAGGTCGCCGATCGGGCCGGCGTCCTTGGCCTTCTCGGCGAGATCGATGGCGGCCTGGGCCGCCACGACGTCGGTGCCGGTGCGCTCCTTGGCCGGAATCTGCTCGAGCAGCTCCTTGGCCTGCTCGACGTCGCCGAGGGAGACCTGGTAGCGCGCGAGGCCGGCCAGGGCCGCGACGTTGGTGGGCTCGAGGCCGAGAATCTCGCTGTAGATCTGCGCGGCGGTATCCATGTCGTTCTGCGCGACCGCGGCCTTGGCCTGTTCGAGCAGTTCGGCCAGCTCCGCGGCCGCCGGATCGCCGGTGGCGCCGCCGGAAGCCTGGATGAGGCGGGCGACGAATTCCTTCAGCTGGCTTTCGGGGACCGCACCCATGAAACCGTCGACCGGACGGCCGCCGAAGAAGGCATAGACGGCCGGAATCGACTGGATGCGCAGCTGCTGAGCCAGCATCTGGTTCTTGTCGATGTCGATCTTGACCAGCTTGACCGCGCCCTTGGCCTCCTTGACGACCTTTTCGATCATCGGCTGGAGCGTCTTGCACGGCCCGCACCACGGCGCCCAGAAATCGACGATGACCGGAACGGTCCGAGAGGCTTCGAGCACGTCCTTGGCGAACTTCGTCTGGTCGCTGTCCTTGATCAGGTCGGCGGGGGCAGCCTGCGGCGCGGCGCCCTGCAGCATCGTTTCCATGAGTCCTCGAGCGGAATTGGGAGGGTGGCCTGCAATGTGGCGTCGGCCCCCCCGGGAAGCAAGGGGCGAGGGCGCCTCTGATTCGGGCCCGTTCTAAGGGCTGCGAACCTGGTGTTTCATCAACTCGTCACCCAGCCGGCCGGTGAGGAACAGGCCGCACATCCGATAATCGCTGATCAGCGACCAGAAGGGTGCCTCGAAGGTGGCGGGCCTGTTCTTCTCGATGAAGAAATGACCGAACCAGGCTGGTCCGTAGCCGAACACGGGGACACCCAGCAGCCACCACCAGTTCTGCGACGCGATCGCCCAGACGAGGAGCGCGGCGGAGGCGATGGTGCCGACATAGTGGACGGCGCGCGTGGACGGTTTCGCGTGCTCGCGCAGATAGAACGGCCAGAACTCGGCATAGGTCCGGAAGCGGGAGGCCATCCGGAGACCCTACCCCAAAGCGCCGGACTTTTTCAGGGCATCGATCTCGGCCTCGCTGAAGCCGGTCTCGCGCAGCACCTCATCATTGTGCTGGCCGACCTCGGGGGGCGGGCCGGCAGGGCGCGGCGTGGCGAAGCCCAGCCGGATCGGCGTGTTCACCGTACGCGGGATCTCGGGGTTGGTCGTGTCGGCGAAGATGCCGGCATGTTCGGCCTGCTCGTCGTCGATCACGTCGGACAGGCGTCCGATGACCCCGAACGGGATGCCGGTGCCCGACAGGCGCTTCTCCCAGTCCTCATAGGTGCGCGCGGCGAAGACCGGCGCCAGCAGGTCGTGCAGTTCCTGGGCATGGGCGCGCCGTTCCGGCCGACCGGTGAAGCGCGGATCCGCGATCAGGTCGGGTCGCTCGATGATGTCGCAGAAGGTGGCCCACAGCCGGTCGTCGCGCACCATTAGGAGCTGCAGCCAGCGATCGTCCTGCGTGCGGTAGAGGTTGGTCAGCGCATTGCGGGGCTTGTCGGGTGGCGGGCGCACCGGCAGCTGCGCGCCGATCAGCGCGCCGGCGGCGGTGGTGCCGTTGGCCCAGACGCCGTTGGCATAGAGCGAGGTGCCGACCCAGCCGCCCTTGCCGGTCTGGTCGCGCCGCCGCAGGCCCATCAGGATTGCCGCCACCAGGGTCATGGCGGTGGCGCGGTCGCCCTGCGCCGGCAGCGAGACGCCCGGCGGTCCGCCGTCGTAACGCGCCGCATCGAGGATGCCGGAGCGGCCGAAATAGGCGGTGATGTCGAAGCCCGGCCGGTCGCGGTCGGGTCCGGTCTCGCCGTAGCCGGTGAGCGAGCAGTAGACGAGGCGCGGGTTGATCGGCTCGATGTCCTCCCAGCGAAGCCGCAGCCGTTCGCGGGCCGGCGGCGGGAAGTTCACGATCATCACGTCGGCCCGCTTCAGCAGCCGTTCGAGGATGGTGCGGGCGCCGTCGGTCTTGAGATCGAGCGCCAGCGAGCGCTTGTGGCGGCCGTCGAGCTGCCACGGGAAGTTCCGGTCGCTCTGCGGGTAGCTGGCGTTGCGGAAGCTGTTGCGGTGCGGGTCGCCGTCGACCGGTGGTTCGATCTTGATGACGTCGGCGCCGAAATCGCCAAGCGCGGCGGCGGCCGCCGGCGCGGCGATGAACGAGCTGATGTCGAGGACGGTGAGGCCGGCCAGCGGCAGCGGTTCATCCGGCGTCATCGAAGCGCACCGCTCGCCTTGAGCGCCTCGACTTCCTGGGCACTCATGCCGGCCTCGCGCAGCACCTGCTCGCTGTGCTCGCCGAGGTCCGGTGCGGGATGCGCGATGCGTTGGCTGGCGAAGCTGAGGCGGATCGGATCGGCCAGGGTGCGCGGCATGTCGGGAATCGCCGTCTCGACCACGGCGCCGCAGGCCACGGCCTGTGCATCGTCCGGAACATCCTGCGGGCGGCTGATCACGCCGAAGGTGACGCTGTGCGTGGCCAGCGCGTCGCGCCAATGCTCATAGGGCTGCGTGGCGAAGGTGTCGCTGAGGATGCCGGCCAGTTCGCCGGCGCGGGCGCGACGCTCGGGCTCGGTGGCGAAGCGCGGATCGTCGATCAACGACTCCAGTCCCATCGCGCGGCAGAGCGGTGCCCAGAGCTTGTCTGTCCGTACGATGGTGAGTTGCAGCCAGCGATCGTCGGCCGTGCGGTAGATGTTGCCCAGCGCCGACCGGGGCCGGTCGGGCGGCGGCCGGTGCGGCAGGAAAGCGCCGACGAGGGCTGCTTGCGCGATCACGCCGCATGACCACAGGCCGTTGCCGAGCAGCGAGGTGCCGACCCACGAGCCTTCGCCCGTCTTCATGCGATGCATGAGCGCCATCAGGATGGACGAGACCAGCGCCATCGCCGTGGCGCGATCGCCTTGCGCGGGGCCGGGCACGCCCGGCGGCCCGCCTTCGTAGCGCTGGGCATCGAGCAGGCCCGAACGGGCGAAGTAGGCGGTCGCGTCGAAGCCGGGCCGGTCGCGATCGGGGCCGCTTTCGCCATAGCCGGTGAGGGAGGCATAGATCAGCTTCGGATTGACCTGCTTCACGTCGTCGTAGGCGAGCTTCAGCTTGTCGCGCACCGGCGGCGGGAAGTTGCAGATCAGGATGTCGGAGATCGCGATCAGCCGGTCGAGCGCCGCGCGGGCATCCTCCTGCTTGAGATCGAGCACGATGGAGCGCTTGTTCCGCGAATCCATCTGCCAGGGGTAATTGACCTCGCTTTTCGGATAGTTCGCCGAATCCTGCATGATCCGGCGGTTGGGATCGCCGTCCGGTCCTTCGACCTTGATCACGTCGGCGCCCCAGTCGCCCAGCACGACGGCAGCGGCCGGTGCGGCGATGAATGAGCTGATGTCCAGTACGCGCAATCCCGCCAGCGGCAGGGCAGTCTCGGTCATGGATTCTCCCTTTCGCGGCCGATATGGGCGCGACGCTCTGGCCGCCGTCAACACCGCTCGTTAGCTTGATTTCGGCACGCGGTGTGCTTGCCGGAATTTGAGAACGAGGAACCCGATAGTGGCAAAGAAGCGCAAACCGAATTTTCTGATCGTGCTGATCGACGACCTCCGGTTCGACGAGCTGGGGATCTGCGGCCATCCTTACATGAAGACGCCGCATATCGATCGAATCGGACATGAAGGCGCGATGTTCACCTCGGCGTTCCACACGACGCCGCTCTGCTCGCCCAACCGCGCCTCGATCCTGACCGGCCAGTATGCCAGCCGCCATGGCATCATCGACAACGTGGCGCGCGACGCCCACAGCCATCGCCTGCCGAACTACCACGTCATCCTGCAGCGCCTGGGCTACGAGACCGCCCATATCGGCAAGTGGCACATGGGCAATTCCGGCGGTCCGCGGCCGGGCTACGACAAGTGGGTGAGCTTCCCGGGCCATGGCTCGATCATCGATCCCGTGCTGAACATCGACGGCAAGGAGAAGAAATACGAAGGCTACATCACCGACCTGTTGAACGGGCACGCTGTCGACTTCCTGAAGAAGAAGCGCGACAAGCCCTTCGCGCTGTTCTTCGCGCACAAGGCGGTGCATCCCGACGCCTTCCAGGCGGCCGACGGCACGATCGACTTCACGAATGGCGGCTACCGTCCGGCGCCGCGCCATGCCGACCTCTACAAGGGCGAACACTTTCCGCGCCGGCCCAATGCGCTTCCGGCGGCCGATGTCGTGAAAGACAAGCCGGCGTGGACCGAAGCCCATGCGCTGAGGGTCAACGAAGCCTCGCGCAAGGTGCTGGACGGAATTCTTGCCGGCACGGACGAGGAAATCCGCCTGCGCGCCGCCATGATGGCCTCGGTCGACGAGGGCATGGGCGATATCTTCAAGGTGCTGGAGGAGCAGGGCGAACTCGACAACACCTTCATCCTGTTCTTCGGCGACAACGGCTACTTCTTCGGTGAGCACGGACTCGGGCCCGAGCGGCGCTTCGCCTACGAAGAAGGCATCAAGTCTCCATTCCTCATCCGCTACCCCGCCTGGTTCAAGCCGGGCACGATGAACGACGAGCTGGTGCTGGCGCTCGACATCGCGCCGACGCTCGTCGATCTGGCGGGCGGGAAAGCGGCGGACTTCAAGACAATGCAGGGCCAATCGCTGAAGCCGCTGGCAAAGGGGGCCAAACCCAAGGGTTGGCGGACCTCGTTCATGTGCGAGTACTTCAGCGAGAACGCCATGCCGTGGCTCGTGGGCATGAGCTACAAGGCGATCCGGACCAAGCGTCACAAGTACATCCACTGGACGCAGAAATCGCTCGACGGCGTCGCGTGCGACGAACTCTACGACCTGAAGAGCGATCCCTACGAAATGAAAAACCTGATCGGCAAGCGATCGGAGAAGGGGCTGATTGCGCGCCTGCGCAAGCAGCTCGCGTCCCTGGTCGCGAAGTCCGTCGGCCTCTAGGAGACTGATAGCCATGGTCCTGACGAAGAGAAGCCTGCTGGCGGCCGGATTGGCCGTCGTCTCGACGAGGAGCATGGCGCAGGCCTGGCCTTCCAAGCCGATCCGCATGATCGTGCCGCTGGCGCCCGGCGCCACGGCCGACATCATCGCCCGCCTCTATGCCGACGAACTCGGCAAGGCGCTCGGCCAGACCGTCGTGGTCGACAACAAGACCGGCGCAGGCGGCACGATCGCCTCCGCCGAAGCGGCGCGCGCAGCCCCCGACGGCTACACGATGCTGCTGATCTCCCAGGGCACCATGGTGTTCAACATGGGGCTCTACCCGAAGCCCGGCTACGATCCGGTGAAGAACTTCGATCCGGTGGCGGTCGCGGGCTCGGTTTCCAACGTGCTGATCGTGCATCCCGACAATCCAGCGAAGACGGTGGCCGACCTGATCGCCCAGGCCAAGGCGAAGCCGGGCGAGCTGACCTATTCTTCGGGCGGGACGGGGACGAGCCATCACCTGTCGGCCGTCCTGTTCGAGCGCGATGCCGGCGTGAAGCTGCAGCACGTTCCGTATCGGACGACGCCGGCCGGAATCATGGGCGTCGCCAATGGCGAGGTGACGATGGCCTTCTACAACACGCCGACCGTGGTCGGTCAGATCAAGGGCGGAAAGCTGAAGGCCCTCGCGGTCACGAGCGCGCAGCGCTCCGAGCTGCTGCCAGACGTGCCGACGATGGTCGAGCAGGGCATGAAGGATTACGTGTTCAGCACGTGGATGGGGTTCGCCATGCCGAAGGGCACGCCGGCACCGGTCATCGAGAAGCTGAATGGTGAGATCATCCGCATCGCCAACATGCCGGCCGTGCGCGAGAAGACGAAGGGGCAGGGTATCGACATGATGCCGCCCCAGCCGCCCGCGGCCGTCGACAAGCTCATCCGCGACGAGCTGGCGCTCTGGCTGCCCATCATCAAGGCCTCGGGAGCGACGGCCGAATAGCGGGCCGCGCCGGCCCTATCCTTGCCAAAGCGGGGCCGTGCGCGTATCTCCCCCTGTCCTTCAATCAGGGGTGCGCGCACATCGGGCGCATATAGTCATGGGCTACAGAGTCGCCGTCGTCGGCGCGACCGGAAACGTCGGTCGCGAAATGTTGCAGATCCTGGCCGAGAGGAACTTCCCGGCCGATGACGTGGTCGCGCTGGCCTCGGCCCGCTCGGTCGGCCTGCAGGCCTCGTTCGGCGACAAATCCGTGCTCAAGGTCCAGGACCTCGCCAAGTTCGACTTCAAGGGCATCGACATCGTGCTCAGCTCGCCCGGCGCCAAGGTGTCGGCCGAACACAGCCCGCGCGCCGCCAGGGCCGGCGCGGTCGTGATCGACAACACTTCCTACTGGCGCATGGATCCGGACGTGCCGCTGGTCGTCCCCGAGGTCAATCCGCAGGCGATCGCCGGCTACAAGGGCCGCGGCATCATCGCCAATCCCAACTGCTCGACCATCCAGATGGTCGTCGCGCTGAAGCCCATCCACGACGCGGCCGGCATCAAGCGCGTCGTCGTGTCGACCTATCAGTCGACGTCCGGCGCCGGCAAGGAAGCGATGGACGAGCTGGTCAGCCAGACCAAGAGCTTCTTCGTCAACCAGACGCTCGACCCGGTGAAGTTCACCAAGAACATCGCCTTCAACGTCATTCCCCAGATCGACGTCTTCATGGATGACGGCTCGACCAAGGAAGAATGGAAGATGGTGGTCGAGACCAAGAAGATCCTCGACCCCAAGATCAAGATCCACGCGACCTGCGTGCGGGTGCCGACCTTCGTCGGTCACGCCGAGGCGGTGAACCTCGAGCTCGAGCGGCCGCTCGAAGACGACGAAGCACGGCGCATCCTTGCAGCGGCGCCCGGCGTCCTGGTGGTCGACCAGCGCGAGCCGGGCGGTTACGTGACGCCGAAGGAAGTCACCGGCCAGGACGGCGTGTTCGTGAGCCGCATCCGCTCCGATCCCACGGTCGAGAATGGCCTCGCGATGTGGGTCGTCAGTGACAATCTGCGCAAGGGCGCGGCGCTGAACGCCGTCCAGATCGCCGAGGAGCTGATCAAGGGCTACATCTAGGCTCCCAAACGGACCATTCTGATGATTTGAATGGCGTGGACCTCGCGGTCCGCGCCATTTTCGTTTGAGCGGCGGGATGCTTGTGAGAAGCCGCTGGGCTAAAGTGCGAGCGTGAACGACACGCCCCACATCCACCCGACGAAGCGTGAATCCGCGGCCTCCGGCGCACCGACGCCGTTGTTCGGCAACGCGGCCGACAGCTTCGTCCAGCAACTGCGCCTGGCGTCGCAAGCCCATCGCGCGGGGCGTCTCGACGAGGCGATCACTTCTTATCTGCGGCTGCTCGCCGTTCGCCCCGATCATGCCGAACTGCACAACAATCTCGGGGTCGCGCTGCGCCTCGCGGGCAAGCTCGAAGCCTCGGTGTCGCATCATCGGCTGGCGCTGGCGGCCGACCCGCAGAATCCGGCCCTGCATTCCAATCTCGGCAACGCGCTGCGTGCCGTGAACCGTTTCGACGAGGCGGTGAAGCATCACTACCGGTCGATCGCGCTCAGCCGCGATTATGCGGAAGGCTTCTTCAATCTGGCGCTCTGTCTGCGCGACCTTGGCCGCCTCGAGGAGGCGATCGGCTGTTTCAGCCGCGCGCTGACGATCCATCCCGACAACCGGCGCGCCCGGGTCGAGTTCGCGATCGCGCTCCTGATGCAGGGTGAGCTCGAGGCAGGGTTCGCCGCCTACGAGATCCGCAAGCGCCTGCCCGAGACGCCGACGCCCGATTTCGCGCAACCGGCCTGGGAAGGCGGACCGCTTCAGGGCAAGCGCATCCTGCTCTATCCGGAGCAGGGCCTGAGCGACGTGCTGTTGTTCGTGCGCTTCGCCCGCGAGCTGAAGCAGCGCGGTGCCACGGTGCTCGTGCTCTGCCAGGCACTGCTCAAGGACTTGCTGCGGGCGGTCGATTATATCGACGAGGTCATCGCCGAGGGCGAGACGCTGCCCGCGTTCGACGTCCATGCCTCGATGGTATCGCTGCCGCACCTCTGCCGCGTGGAGTTCGCCGCGCTTGCGTCCGCAACGCCCTATCTCAAGGCGCCGGAGGAAAGCCGTATCAAGCTTGGCCAGCGGGAGCGGGCGAAGCTGCGCGTCGGCATCTACTGGGCCGCCATGCCGGGACAGGCGCAGGACCGCCAGCGATCGGTCTCGTTCGAGCAGTTCCTGGCACTTTCCGGCGATCCGGAGCTGCTGTTCTTCAGCCTGCAGGGCGGCGTCCACCAGAAGGACATCCAGTCGTACGGCGCCGGCGGGCTGGTGCACGATGTCGGCCGCGGCATCTTCGATTTCGCCGAGGCCGCCACCGCGCTGTCGCAACTCGACCTGCTGATCTCGATCGACGCACCGGTCGCGCATCTCGCGGCAGCGATGGGCGTGAAGACATGGGTGCTGCTGCCCTCGACCGCGGACTGGCGCTGGCAGCTCGGGGGGACGCAGGCGCCCTGGCATCCTTCGGCGCGCCTCTTCCGCCAGACTGTTTCCGGTACCTGGAACGACGTCTTCGGGGACGTGCGGCGCGAACTCGATGTATTGAAGAAGGCGGCGCCGGCCTAGCCGGCCAGCCGCCGCAGGGCCTCGGCATCGTCGACGTCTTCCAGTGTGTCGGCCAGAGCCACGGTGATGTGATCGGGCAGGCCGGCCAAGGTGTCGGCGAGCGCCGTCGGAATCGACCACCGAACCCTCGCAAAAAGTGAACGGGGCAGGGGGCGAACGCGCCGTGCCCCGACCAGCCAGAAGCCGCCATCGCGTGCCGGACCGAAGACGAGATCGTGCGCGCCGAGAAGCGCGAAAGCCCGCGCGATGTGCGACGCGCGCATTTCCGGGATGTCGCTGCCGACCAGCACGACGGGGCCGGGCGGCAATGACGCAAACGGCAGCTTCATGCGCCGACCCAGATCGCCCTGCCGCTGCGGCTTGCGGCGGGAGACGGGCACGAGGTGCCAGGCGGGATGGCCGAGCGTATTGTCGGGCGTCACGAACAGCCAGACGGTCCATCGCGGATCGCGTGTCATTCGCCGGATCTGGTCCCCGAGAATCCGGCGATAGAACCGGACGGCTTCCCTCATGCCGATCGCCGCACCGAGACGGCGCTTCACGCGGCCGGCCTGCGGCGTCCGGGCGAAGATGACGAGATGACGCTTCATCTGCCGTAGAGACGTCGCAGCGTCTGCGGCGGAAGGCCGGCGAAATAGAGCGACAGACAGGTGAGGTTGCGCGCAGGGCGAAGCCACCAGCCGTCCCGCCGATAGCGGGCCGCCGAGGTGATGGCGTCGGCTTCGAGGAGGACCAGATCGTTGCGGCCGATGCGGCGGACGAGATCGACGTCTTCCATCAAAGGCAGTGGCCGAAATCCCCCGAGCCGCGCGTAGTGCGCGCGGGAAATCAGCAGGCCCTGATCGCCATAAGGGAGGCCGAGCGCGCGACAGCGCCACGCCGCCAGTTGCTCCACCCTCCGGGCGCCGGGCTCGGCGGCATCGAAGCGCAGCCGGAAATAGCCGGCCTTGCCGGCGGCCGAAGCGACGAAGCGTGCGATGACGTCGCCGGCACCGGGCCCCAGCCTCGTATCGGCATGCAGGAACAGCAGCCAAGGCGCGAGGCCGATGGCGGCACCGGCCGAGAGCTGGCCACCGCGTCCGGCGGGTGCCGTCAGGACGGCAGCGCCCGCCCGGCGTGCGATGGTGACCGTATCGTCCCGCGAACCGCCGTCGCAGACGGTGGCCGAGAAAGCGAGGTCGGGATGGGCAGGAAGCGCCGCGAGAGTGGACACGAGCGCCGAGCCTGAGTTCAGTGTCGGGATGACGATGTCGATCGCCGTCGTCACGCGCTGCAGGCGGCCCCGCCCAGGACGCAGAACTTGGCGCAATGCGGATGGTTGAGGCGCACCTCGCCGACGCTTTCGGCCAGCGTCTCGCCCAGTTCGAACTGCGGATCGTAAGGCAGCAGGGTACAGGCCACGACGGCAGGCCGTGACGCACCCTTGCGCTTCACCACCATGCGGGCCGACGCACACATCACGCTGTCCGGCGACTTCTTGAGAATGCCCCAGCAGGCCGTCGTGATCTCGGGAACGTCGACGGTCGGATCCATCTCGGGGAACAGGACCAGGGTCGCAGGATCGTGCGCATCGATCGCGATGCCCAGTCGCTCGAACAGCCGAGCATAACCGGCGCGGACTTCATCATCGCTCTCGTCGGAAAAGTGGCGGCCGGCCACATGCACCTGAAAGCCGGCCTCGGCCAGCCAGACCAACCCATCGATCGTCGGCTTCCAGCTTCGCAGGCCACGCTCCTCCTCGTGCAACGCTCTCTCGTAGTGATCGACCGAGACCCGGATCGCGAGATTGTCGCGACCATGCCGCGCCAGCAGGTCGAGCAGCGCCGGCTTCATCCTGTGCATCGGCTTCATGGCGTTGGTCAGCACGATCGCCTCGAAGCCGCGCGCCAGTACATCGTCGAGCATTGCCGGGAGGTCGGGATTCATGAAGGGCTCGCCGCCGGTGAAGCCGATCAGCCGTGTTCCATGACCGTCGCGTTCGATCTCGTCGAGATAGGCCGCGGCCTCGCCCGCCGTGAGATAGACCAGCCGATCGTTGCGCGGCGAGGATTCGATGTAGCAGTTGCGGCAGGTGAGATTGCAGAGGGTGCCGGTGTTGAACCACAGCGTCTCGAGCGCCTTCAGGCCGACATGGGCGCGCGTTTCGCCCCGGGCGGTAATCCAGGCATCCTTGAATTTCGCGGGATCGAGCAGAGCGGGCAGCATCGGACAATCCTGCGCAAAGGAAGGCGGCAGAGGCTAGCACAATTCGTGCAATGCAATGGTGGCCGCGAAAGGGCGGGTTCCGAAACCGTAACTCGCTCACGCCGCGGCGTCTCGACCGCGCGACGGCGCTTCGCTACGGTTCACCAACACCTGAGGGGATTTTAATGCTCGACGACAAGGCGCTTGCCACCATCTTCCGCGACGCCCGCACGCACAATGGCTGGCTCGACAAGCCGGTGACCGACGACCAGCTGCACGCGATCTATGATCTCATGAAATGGGGCCCGACCTCGGCCAACTGCCAGCCCGCGCGGATCGTGTTCGTGCGCACCAAGGAGGGCAAGGAGAAGCTCAAGCCGGCGCTGAGCGCGGGCAACACCGAAAAGACGATGACCGCGCCGGTGACGGCGATCCTCGCCTACGATCCGGAGTTCTTCGAACACCTGCCGCGGATGTTCCCTCATGACCAGACCGCCATCCACTGGTTCAAGGGCAAGCCGGCGGCCGAGCCGACTGCCTTCCGCAACGGCACCCTGCAGGGCGCCTACCTGATCGTCGCGGCCCGCGCGCTGGGTCTCGACTGCGGTGCCATGAGCGGCTTCGACAATGCCAAGGTCGACGCGGCGTTCTTTCCCGACGGCAAGTTCAAGACGAACTTCCTGTGCAACATCGGCTTCGGCGATCACTCGAAGGTGTTCGCGCGCAGCCCGCGTTTCGAATTCGACGAGGTCTGCAAGATCGTCTGAGCTAGATCCCGAAGAAGGCGCCGATCTTCTTCCAGGGCAGCGGCAGCAGGGAAATCAAGGCCGCCAGCCCGAAGCCCAGGATGATGGCGCCGGACCCGCGGTTGAGCCACAGCAGCCCGGCGCCGGTGAAGCGGCCGCGCAGCGCCACCGACGCCGTGCAGATAATCGTCCACCAGGCCAGCGCGCCGCAGAACACGGCGGCGACCAACAGGGTGGCGTCGGGCAGGCTCGCGCCGACGCCGGCCAGGTTGCGGCCGGCGAAGGCGGCGCCGAAGGCCATCACGGTGAGAGGATTGAACACCGTGATGAAGAAGCTCGAACTGGCATAGTGGAAGTGCGTCGAGAACTGGTGCTCGCGGTCGTCGGCGACGGGATCGCCGACATTGCGCGGCCGGTGGCGCATCGTGGTCCAGCCCATGATCACCAGCACGAGGCCGCCGATCCCCAGCAGCCAGGCTTCGCGCTCGATCACGAACTGCTGCACGAAGGACAGGCCGAACGCCGCCACCGCGCCGAACACCGCGTCACCCAGCGCCGCGCCGATGCCGGTCATGTAGCCGGCCATGGCGCCGACGGTGATGGAACGCCGCATGCAGAGCACGGCCGCCGGCCCGACCGGCACGGCGATCAGGAAACCGATCGCCGCCCCCTCGATGGCGAGCGCAAGAGGGTTGAACACGAAACCGGGCACGGTCATCGCGCGCCTACAGCTTCTCGGCCCTGAACGCACGCGGCGGTGCGACCAGCCGGTCCTGGGCCGCCACCAGCTGCAGTTCGCGCTCGCCCATCGCATGTGTGGCTTCCAGCACCGCGAAGATCGACGAAGCGGCCTTGCCGAGCGCGTCCGCAATCTCGTCGCCCGAGATCCAGTGCGCGGTGAAGAGGGCGGCGACGGCATCGCCAGTGCCATTCGGGGCGATCTCGAAGCCGATCATCGGCGTTGCCACGCGCCAGGCGGTCTCGCGCGTCACCGCCACCATCTCGATCGTGTCCGGCGGGGCATCGGCGCGGCGCAGGCTGGTGATCAGGGCGAGCCGCGGGCCCCGGCGCTCTCCCTGGAGCAGGGTGCGCGCGGCCGCCAGCGCCTCGTCCATGGTCGAGACGGTGCGGCCGGTCAGGTGTTCGAGCTCGAAATGGTTGGGTGTCACGAGGTCGGCGGCCGGAATCGCGCGATCGCGGAAGAAGGTATCAATGCCCGGCTTGACGTAGATGCCGGTGTCGATGTCGCCCAGGACCGGATCGCAGCACCAGACGGCGCGCGGATTGGCCGCCCGCACACGGCGTGCGGTATCCAGGACGACATCGGCCAGCGCCGCGTCACCCACATATCCCGTGAGCAAGCCATCGCAGCGCGAGAATTGACCCAACGCTTCGATGCCCTGCACGATCTCTGCGACCTGCTCCGCCGAGGCCGCGCGACCGCGCCAGGCGCCATAGCCCGTGTGGTTCGAGAATTCGACCGTGTTCACCGCCCAGACTTCGTGGCCCAATCGTTGCAGGGGAAAGGCAGCTGCACGATTGCCGACGTAGCCGTAGGCGACATGGCTCTGGAGGGAGAGGAAGCGCATGGCCGGCGCCACCTTGCCACAAGGAAGGCCGTCATTATAGTCCGCCGCGTTTTCGGGGAGGCCTAGAGATGTCGAAGTCCGTCCGTCCGCGCCGCAGCGTGCTCTACATGCCCGGCGCCAATACGCGTGCACTGGAAAAGGCGCGCACCCTGCCGGCCGATGCGCTGATCTTCGACCTCGAGGACGCGGTGGCGCCCGATGCCAAGGAGGCAGCGCGCGCCAACGTGGTCGCCGCGGCGCAGAGCAGGGGCTACGGCAAGCGCGAGATCGCGATCCGCTGCAACGGTCTCGCGACGCCCTGGGGCGCGGCCGACATCACCGCGATCGCCAAGTCGGGCGCCGATGCGGTCGTGGTGCCGAAGGTCGAGAGCGCGGCTGAGGTGGCGAGCGTCATCGGCCTGCTCGATGCTGCCGGCGCGCCCGAGTCGATGGCGGTCTGGGCGATGATGGAAACGCCGAAGGGCATCCTGCGCGCCGGAGAGGTGGCGGGCGCCCATCCGCGGCTCACCCTCTTCATCATGGGCACCAACGATCTGGTGAAGGACATGCGCGCGCGCCACACGCCGATGCGCCTGCCGATGATCACGGCGCTTGGCCTCGGCATGCTTGCCGCCCGCGCCCACGGTCTCACCATCCTCGATGGCGTCTATAACGACATCCAGGATGCCGAAGGCTTCCGCGCCGTCTGCCAGCAGGGGCTGGAGATGGGCTTCGACGGCAAGACGCTGATCCATCCCACGCAGGTCGAGCCCTGCAACGAGGTGTTCGCGCCCTCCGCGGCCGAACTGGAAATGGCGGCCAAGATCGTGACGGCGTTCAAGGCGGCGCAGGCCGAAGGCAAGGGCGTCGTCACCGTCGACGGGCGCATGATCGAGAACCTTCACGTCGATCAGGCCGAGCGCGCGCTGGCGCTCGCCACCGCGATCAAGGAACTGCAGGCCGCCCCATGAGTCCCACGAGCATGAGCCCCAAGAGCACAGGCAAGACCAGCACCAGCAAGACCAACAACGGCAACTTCTTCGAGGATTTCCGCGTCGGGCAGGAATTCCACCATGCCACGCCGCGGACGCTGACCGAGGCCGATGCGGCGCTGAACATCGCGCTCTACGGTTCGCGCTTCGCCATCAACTCTTCGGACGTGTTTGCTCAGGCAATCGGCCTGCCGCGCGCGCCGCTCGACGACATGCTCGTCTTCCATGTCGTGATCGGCAAGACGGTCCCGGACATCTCGCTGAATGCCGTCGCCAATCTCGGCTACGCCGAGTTCCGCTGGGGCGTGCCGGTCTATCCGGGCGACACGCTGTCGGCGAAGTCGACCGTGCTGGGCCTGCGCGAGAATTCGAACAAGACCAGCGGCGTCGTCTGGGTGCGCTCGACCGGCGTCAACCAGAAGGGCGAAATGGTGCTCGACTATGTGCGCTGGGTGATGGTGCACAAGCGCGATCCCGAGGCGCCGGTGCAGGCGCCCGTCGTGCCGAAGACCGCACCGGCGGTGAAGCCGGAGGATCTCGTGGTGCCCGCCGGCCTCTCGCTCGCAGGCTATGACGACGGCGCGGCCGGTTCGTCGCATCGCTGGGAAGATTACGCGCCAGGCGAGCGCATCGACCATGTGAGCGGCCTCACGCTCGAGGACTCCGACCACATGTTCTCGACGCGGCTCTACCAGAATACCGCACGCGTGCATTTCGACGCTTTCGCCGGCAAGCAGACGCGCTTTGGCCGCCGTCTCGCCTACGGCGGTCACGTGATCTCGCTGATGCGCGCGCTGTCGTTCAACGGGCTGGCCAACGGCTTTCGCGTCGCCGCCTTCAACGCCGGCAGTCACGTCGCCCCGACCTTTGGAGGTGACACGATCTATGCCTGGTCCGAAGTGCTGGAGACCGCGCCGTTGCCGGGTCGCGACGATGTTGGCGCTCTGCGAATGAGAAGCATTGCGGCGAAGGATTGCCCGTGTGGCGAGTGGCCGGGCAAGGGTGCGGATGGCAAATACCATCCGGCGGTGGTGCTCGATCTCGACTATTGGCTGCTGATGCCGAGGCGCAAAGCCTAGCCGACCGCCCGGCAGGCGGATTCCCGCTTGCAAATCCGGGACTTAACGCCACGCAACGTCGACATTCGTTGACTTGATGCGGCTGCGCGCTAAAAACAGCGCCAGCCGATATCGGCATTAGAGGTCATTCCGGATGAGCGTCGCCAACCGGCCGGTGCATCGGCCGCTTTCTCCGCATCTGCAGGTCTATCGACCGCAGCTCACCTCCATGCTTTCAATCCTGCATCGCGCCACAGGCATCGCGTTGTCGGTGGGGGTGCTCTATCTCGCCGTCTGGGTGATGTGCGCGTCTGCGGGCCCCGAGACCTATGCGAAGTTCCAGGGCTTCAACAGTTCGATCGTCGGCCGCTTCGTGCTGGGCGGCTGGCTGTTCTGCATGTTCTTCCACCTGTTCAACGGCATCCGGCATCTCTTCTGGGATGCGGGCTACGGCTTCGAGATCAAGGACGCTTATCGCAGCGGCTGGCTGGTCGTGGTGGCTTCCCTCGTGGTGACGGCGATCTCGTGGATCGTCGGCCTGCGGCTGATCTGAGGAGCGACGGATGAACAGCGATCTCAGAAGCCCCCTCAATCGCGCGCGCGGCCTCGGCTCGGCCAAGAGCGGTGTGCATCACTTCTGGGTGCAGCGCTTGACGGCGCTCGCCCTGATCCCGCTCGTGATCTGGTTCGCCATCTCGCTCGTAACGATGAGCGGTGCCGACTACGGCATGGTGCGCACCTGGATCGGATCGCCGGTCGCGATGGTGCTGCTGATCCTGACGATCGTCATCGGACTGCATCATGGCCAGCTCGGCCTCCAGGTCGTGATCGAGGACTATGTCCACAATGACGGAGCCAAGCTGGCGCTGATCGTGGCGGTGAAGTTCATCGCGGTCTTGTTCGGGCTGGCTGCCGTCGTGGCCATCATGCGTATTGGATTCGGAGGCTAAGTCATGGCCGAGGCGAGCAGCGGCAAGAGCAACCCGCCCGTCGCGGGTACCGTCAACATCGGTAACACCGCGTACAAGGTGATCGACCACGAATATGACGTGGTCATCGTCGGTGCCGGTGGCGCCGGTCTTCGCGCGACCTTCGGCATGGCCAACAAGGGCTTCAAGACGGCCTGCATCACCAAGGTGTTCCCGACCCGCAGCCACACCGTGGCGGCGCAGGGCGGCATCTCCGCGGCGCTGGGCAACATGGGCCCGGACGACTGGCGCTGGCACATGTACGACACGGTCAAAGGCTCCGACTGGCTCGGCGACCAGGACGCGATCGAATATATGTGCCGCGACGGCATCGGCGCGATCATCGAGCTCGAGCATTACGGCGTGCCGTTCAGCCGCACGCCCGAGGGCAAGATCTACCAGCGCCCGTTCGGCGGCATGACGACGGAGTACGGCAAGGGCATCGCCCAGCGCACCTGCGCCGCCGCCGACCGCACCGGCCACGCGATCCTGCACACGCTCTACCAGCAATCGCTACGGAACCACGCCGAGTTCTTCATCGAGTATTTCGCCCTCGACCTGATCATGGACGAAGGCGTGTGCCGCGGCGTCATGGCCTGGAACCTCGACGACGGCACCATCCATCGCTTCCGCGCCCACAAGGTGGTGCTGGCGACCGGCGGCTACGGCCGCGTCTACCAGACGGCGACCTCGGCCCACACCTGCACCGGTGACGGTGGCGCCATGGCGCTGCGTGCCGGCCTGCCGCTGCAGGACCTGGAGTTCGTGCAGTTCCATCCGACCGGCGTCTACGGCGCGGGCTGCCTCATCACCGAGGGCGTGCGCGGCGAAGGTGGCTACGTCACCAACTCGAGCGGCGAGCGCTTCATGGAGCGTTATGCGCCGTCGGCCAAGGATCTGGCCTCGCGCGACGTCGTGAGCCGCTCGATGACCGTCGAGATTCGCGAGGGCCGAGGCTGCGGTCCGAACAAGGATTACATCGAGCTGCACGTCGAGCATCTCGATCCGAAGATCATCCACGAGCGCCTGCCGGGCATCGCAGAGACCGCGCGCATCTTCGCCGGCGTCGACGTCACCCGCCAGCCGATTCCGATCCTGCCGACCTGCCACTACAACATGGGCGGCATCCCGGCGAACTATCACTGCGAAGTCATGACGGTGAAGGACGGCAATCCCAACACCGTCGTGCCCGGCCTGATGGCGCTGGGCGAGGCCGCCTCGATCGGCGTCCATGGTGCCAACCGTCTCGGCTCCAACTCGCTGCTCGAACTGGTCGTTTTCGGCCGCTCCGCCGCCAATCGCGTGGCCGAGCAGATGACGCCGGGCCAGCCGCACAAGGACATGCCGCGCGCCGGAGAGGAGGCGATCGCCCGCCTCGACAAGGCCCGCCACGCCAACGGCGGCACGTCGACCGCCCAGCTGCGCGCCATGATGCAGAAGACCATGCAGAACGACTGCGCGGTGTTCCGCACGACCAAGACCCTCGACGAGGGCTGCGTCAACATGGACAAGGTGTTCGTCGGCAAGGACGACATCAAGGTCAAGGACCGCTCGATGATCTGGAACTCCGATCTCATGGAGACGCTGGAGTTCGAGAACCTGATCCTCCAGGCGCAGGGCACGATCCGCTCGGCCGCCAACCGCAAGGAAAGCCGCGGCGCCCACGCGCAGGAAGACTTTCCGAGCCGCGACGACAAGGAATGGCTGAAGCACACGGTCGTCTGGGTCGACGAGAAGACCGGCAAGACCCGCATCGACTATCGTCCGGTCAACCTGCAGCCGATGAGCAACGACGTCCAGTCGTTCCCGCCAAAAGCCCGCGTGTACTAACCGCCCGCGTGTACTGAGTTCGAGAGGACCAAATGGCCGAGTTCACTCTTCCCGCCAATTCCAAGGTCGGCGTCGGCCAGACCTACGCCGCTCCGGCGGGCGCCAAGAACATCCGGAAGTTCAAGGTCTACCGCTGGACCCCGGAGGACGGGAAGAACCCGTCCGTCGACACCTACGAAGTCGACATGGACACCTGCGGGCCGATGGTTCTCGACGCGCTGATCAAGATCAAGAACGAGATGGACAGCTCGCTCACCTTCCGGCGTTCCTGCCGCGAGGGTGTGTGCGGTTCGTGCGCGATGAACATCGACGGCACCAACACGCTGGCCTGCACCAAGTTCATCGACGAGATGAAGGGCGACATCAAGATCTACCCGCTGCCGCACATGCCGGTGGTCCGCGATCTGGTGCCCGACCTCAACGTGCCCTACGCCCAGCTCACCTCGATCGAGCCGTGGCTGAAGTCTTCCACCCAGCCGCCGACGCGCGAGCGCCTGCAGTCGCCGGAGGAGCGCGCCAAGCTCGACGGCCTGTGGGAGTGCATCCTGTGCTTCTGCTGCTCGACCTCGTGCCCCAGCTACTGGTGGAACGGCGACCGCTATCTGGGGCCGGCCATCCTGCTGCAGGCCTATCGCTGGATCGCCGACAGCCGCGACGAAGCCAAGGGCGAGCGCCTCGACAATCTCGAGGATCCGTTCCGGCTCTATCGCTGCCACACGATCATGAACTGCACCAAGACCTGCCCGAAGAGCCTGAATCCGGCCAAGGCGATCGCCGAGATCAAGAAGCTGATGGTCGAGCGCACCATCTAGGCGGCGCGTCTTTTGCTATGCTGAAGCCACCGGGAGATAAAAGGGGGCTTCAGCAATGTCATTCAAATCCATCACCGTAGCGGCCGCGCTCGCAGGGTCGCTGGCACTTGCAACGGGGCCGGCGTCGGCCGGCCAGACCTTCGACGCGGTCAAGGCCAAGGGCTTCGTCCAGTGCGCGGTCAACACGGGGCTGGCCGGCTTCTCCTTCGCCGACAGCCAGGGCAAATGGACCGGCCTCGACGTCGATCTCTGCAAGGCGATCGCCGCGGCGATGTTCGGCGACGCCGAAAAGGTCAAGTTCACCCCCACCACCTCCCAGCAGCGCTTCGTCGCCCTGCAGTCGGGCGAGGTCGACGTCATCACCCGCAACGCGACGCAGACACTGCTGCGCGACACCTCGCTCGGCTTCAATATCGCCGGCGTGAATTTCTACGACGGCCAGGGCTTCATCGTGCCGGCCAAGAGCAACATCAAGAGCGCCAAGGATCTGAACGGCGCCACGGTCTGCGTCCAGCCGGGCACGACGACCGAGCTCAACCTCGCGGACTATTTCCGCAAGCACAAGATGACCTTCAAGCCGGTGCTGATCGAGAAGCTCGACGAGCTGCTGCAGGCCTATGCGTCAGGCCGCTGCGACACCTATACGACCGACGCGTCGGGGCTCGCCGCGGTGCGCGCGGGCCAGCTTGCGGGCAAGGGCGAGCATGTCATCCTGCCCGAGCGCATCTCCAAGGAACCGCTCGGCCCGATCGTGCGCCACGGCGACGACCAGTGGTTCGATCTCGTGAAATGGACCCTGATGGGGATGATCGAGGCCGAGGAGATGGGCATCACGTCCA
>Ga0182745_1001577_pt1 | contig 21783 bp, 16 predicted proteins | sample eDN3rd30CKraftBY_FD_128523 | JGI IMG/M metagenome (GOLD analysis project Ga0182745, IMG submission 128523) | Enriched backyard soil microbial communities from Emeryville, California, USA - eDNA 3rd pass 30_C Kraft BY (version 2) (version 2) | ecosystem: Environmental > Terrestrial > Soil >...
ACGCGCGGCTCGAACATGACGCCACCCGACCGTTGCAGCTCTACACCGCGCTGTCGCTCAACCCACCGCTTGCCACCGGCGACGGCCTGCAGGCGCGCTTCATGCGGCCGTTCATCACGCGCCACTTCGGCGCGGACTTCCCGCGCCTGGCCTATGCCGATGCGATGGCGCGCGATGCATTGCCCGCGCACGTGCAGGTGGAGGAGTTCTACATGCAGTCCGGCGCCCTGCTCGGCTCATCGCAGGCGCAACGCTGCTACACCAGCCTCAACTACACCCACGCCGCCGACGCGGTGGCACAGCGCGCACCGCAGGCCATCGTGCAGAAGGTGGCCCGCCGCGAGGGCAGCACGCGGCTGTCGTTGTCGTGCAACAACGACATCACCCAGGACACGCTCGACGCCATCGCCGCGCGCGGCCTGCCGCGGCCGCTGCTGGTCGCCGAGGTCGATCCCGAGCTGCCCTGGCTGGGCGGCTCGGCGACGGTGGATGAAACGTTCTTCGATGCCGTGGTGACGCCGCCGGGGCCGCATCCCCGGCTGTTCGGGCTGCCGCGGCAACCGGTGACCGACGCCGACTACGCCATCGGCCTGTATGCCAGCACGCTGGTGCGTGACGGCGGCACCCTGCAGATCGGCATCGGCACGCTGGCCGACGCGCTCAGCCATGCGCTGGTGCTGCGGCATACCGACAACGCCCGCTACCGCCGGATCATCGATGCGCTCGACCCGCGCTTGGCGGACAGCCCGCTGGTACACGACATCGGCGGGCTGGAGCCGTTCGCGACCGGGTTGTACGGCTGCAGCGAGATGCTCAACGAGGGCTTCCGCGCACTGGTCCAGAGCGGCGTCATCCGCCGCAAGGTGCACCACGATCCGGCACTGATGCAGCGCCTGGCCGACGGCGGCGCCAGCGGCGAAGACCATGCAAGGCTCGACGCCGAGGGCGAATACCTGCACGGCGCGTTCTACCTCGGCTCACCGGCGTTCTACGACTGGCTGCGGCACCTGCCCGGGGACGAATGCCGCGCCATCGGCATGCGCCGCATCAGCGAGATCAACCAGCTCCACGGCGACGAAACGCTGCGGCGGCTGCAACGCCGGCAGGCGCGCTTCTTCAACTCCTGCATGATGGCCACCGCGCTCGGCGCGGCGGTGTCCGATGCGCTGGACGACGGCCGCGTGGTATCCGGCGTCGGCGGCCAGTACAACTTCGTGGCGATGGCGCACGCGCTGGCGGACGCGCGCGGCGTACTGATGTTCCGCGCGCTGCGCGAGGACGGCGTCGCCACGCAGTCCAACGTGCGCTGGAACTATGGCCACACCACCATCCCGCGCCACCTGCGCGACATCTACATCGACGAATACGGCATCGCCGACCTGCGCGGGCGGACCGACGAGGACTGCGTGATCGCCATGACCGGCATCGCCGATGCCGCATTCCAGCGGCCCCTGCTGCAACAGGCGCGCGCCGCGGGCAAGCTGGCGCGCGATTTCCAGCCTCCCGTGCACTGGCAGCGCAATCGCGCCGACGACCTCGCAGCCCGGCTGGCGCCGTTCCGCCGCGACGGCAGCCTGCCCGACTATCCGCTGGGCAGCGATTTCACCGCCATCGAGCAGGACCTGCTGCGCGCCCTGACCTGGCTGCAACGAAACACCCGCACCCGCGGCGGGAAACTGCGCACGGTGGTCGCCGCGCTGCGCCACCCCGCAAGCGATGGCAATGCCGACCACCTGCTGCGCATGGGGCTGGAGCAACCGGGGACGTTTGGCGGGCGCTTGAATGCAAGACTGCTGCGACTGGCGCTGGCACGCACCGCGAAGCCCTGAATCATTGTCGCCGGGGCAAACCGGCAATATCGATCACACCGCGCAGTGGCAGGCTTCCACCCGCCTGCAACATCAGAAGATCTCGGCCACGCAGCAGCGCAGCGACCCGCCGGCCGCCTCGATGGCGTCCAGTTCCACGCCTCCGGCCACGAAGCCTGCTGCCACCAGCGCGTCGCGGCTCGCATCGGATAGCGCGTCCAGCGCCCGTTGGCTCATCCACACCCGGTCCGCGGACAAGGCGATGGCGTTGCCGGCGAAGGCCGCCTGTTCGGCCGCCGAAAGCCGGATCAGGTGCGGGCCGTACAGTGCTTCCAGCACCGCCTCCACCCGCGCAGGTTCGGCGAACCCGTCCGCGCAGGACAGCGCCGCGCGCCCGGCCAGCAACGCCAACAGCACGTTGGTGTGGTACTCGCCGGCAGCCAGGTCGAACAGCCAGGTGGCGCGCAATCCCAGCGCGCGATGCATCAAGGCCGCACCGGCCTCGTCGCAACGTTCGGACAGACCGCAGAAGCCCAGTCCGCGCGCCCGGTCGATGACCAGCGCACCGGTCAGTTCGCACGGATGCTCCTGTGTGGACAGGTCGATTTCGCCATAGCCCAGCACCTTGGCGAAGAACCCGCGGATGTCCCCGCGCGCGGCCTCGCGCCGGCGCACCGGGTGGCGCATGCGGCCCACCACCAGCCGTTGCGGCGCGGTGGCGAACACGTTGTTGGGGAACACGCCATCGGGCATGTCGGGGTGGCCTGGGAAACACACCATCGGCACGTCCGCCGACAGCGCCGCCTGCAACCGGCGGTGCTGGTGCAGCGCGCGGGCGCGGTCAAAGCCGTCCGGCGCGGCCATGTAGCGATTGTCCCCGGCCGATTCGGCGGCATGGGCGAAGCCGTCGGGCGCGACCAGGAACGCCGCCTTGGCCGTGGCCGGGCCGAAATCCGGCGCGCACCGGCGCGCGGATTCGAGGAACGCGGCAGCATCGCGGGTAATCATTCCGGCACCTTCCCCGGTCATCGGGCCGCGGCGATCACGCGGCCTTGCTGCCGGGCGCCGCCGCGGTGGCGGTCATGTAGCCGAACAGGTTCTTGGGGTCGGCCATGTCCGGGATCAGGCCGGCGTCGCGGCCCATGCCCAGTTCGCGGGCGTAGTCGCGCATCAGCCGCAGCGAGGCGTAGTCCTCCAGCGCGAAGCCGACCGAATCGAACAGCGTCACCTCGGCGGCGTCGCGGCGGCCGGCCGCTTCGCCGGCCAGCACCCGCCACAGCTCGCACACCTGGAATTCCGCCGGCATCTGCTGCAATTCGCCCTCGATCCGGCTCTGCGGCTCGAACTCGACGAACACGCTGGCCCGCTCCAGCACCGCGGCCTCAAGCTCGGTCTTGCCCGGGCAGTCGCCGCCCACGGCGTTGAGGTGCATGCCCGGGGCGATCATGTCGGCGCTGATGATGGTGGCGTTGGTCTTGTCGGCGGTGGCGGTGGTGACGATGTCCGCGCCCCCGACCGCCTCGGCCGCGTCGGCGCAACGCACCACGCGCAGCGCCGGCGCCGACAGCGCCAGATTGGCGGCCAGCTTTTCGGTGGCGGCCGGATCGACGTCGAACAAGCGCACCTCCTCGATGCCCAGCAGGTGGTGGAAGGCGTTGGCCTGGAACTCGCTCTGCGCGCCGTTGCCGACCAGCGCCATCACCTTCGAATCGGCGCGCGCCAGCAGGCGCGCAGCCATCACCGAGGTGGCGGCGGTGCGGATCGCGGTGGTCAGGGTCAGTTCGCTGACCACCGCCGGGTAGCCGGTGGCCACGTCGGCCAGCACGCCGAAGGCGACCACGGTGGACAGGCCCTTGGCGGGGTTGCCGGGGTGGCCGTTGACGTACTTGAAGCTGTATTCGCGGTCGTCGCAGATCGGCATCAGCTCGATCACGCCCACCGGCGAGTGCGAGGCCAGCCGCGGGGTCTTCTCGAAGGCCTGCCAGCGGCGGTAGTCGGCTTCGAGGTAGTCCACCATCCGCGACAGCACCGCCGGCAGGCCGTGGACGGCGACGATGCGGGCGATGTCGGTGGTGGTCAGCAGGGTGGTGGCGGTCATGGAAGGCTCCTGGCAATGGGCGGCAACCGCCCCGATGCCCCCATTCTGCCGACGGCAACGGCAAGGCGATATGGCACTATTGCCGACGAACCGCCATCCTGCTGGCATAACGCCACCCATTCCTGCCACTTTGCCCAATGGACGACATCAACCACCGCCTGATCGCCAAGCTGCGCCATGACGCGCGCACCCCGCTGGCCGAGCTGGCCAAGCAGTTGCAGGTATCGCGCGGCACGGTCGGCAACCGCCTGGCCCGGCTCGAACGCGAGGGCATCATTTCCGGCTATACCGTGCGCCTGCGCCCGGACAGCACCCCGGACGACATCCGCGCCTGGGCCTGCATCGCGGTGGAGGGCAACCAGCATGCGGTGATCCGCGCCCTGCTCGGCGAGCCGGGCGTGGCCGAGCTGCACGACACCAACGGCCGCTGGGACCTGCTCGCCGGCCTGCAGGTGGCCTCGCTGGCGGAGCTGTCGAACGTGCTCGAACGCATCCGCGGCATTCCCGGCATCACCGCCACCGAGACCAGCGTGCACCTGAAGACGCTGCGCGGCTGACGGCCGCGGGAGTCCCCTCGTGGATGCGGGGCTTGCCCCGCATGGGACGTTCCCGGCAAGGCCCCATGCGGGGCGAGCCCCGCATCTACAAGGGAGCAAATGAAAAAGGCCGGGGACAACCCCGGCCTTTCTCGTTCGCTCGAAACCCGCGGCCGTTACCTGCCGACCTGCGCCTTCGCCGCGGCCACCACCGCCTCGGTGGTGATGCCGAAGTGCTGGTACAGCTTGTCGGCCGGAGCCGAGGCGCCGAAGCTGTCCAGACCGATCACGGCGCCGTCCAGGCCGACGTAGGCACGCCAGAAGCCGGTGACGCCGGCCTCCACCGCCACGCGGGCACGGACTGCATTCGGCAGCACCGATTCGCGGTAGGCCGCGTCCTGGCGTTCGAACACGTCGGTGCATGGCATCGACACCACGCGAGCCTTGATCCCGGCCGCGTCCAGCTCGGCCTTGGCGGCCACGGCCAGCGCCACTTCCGAGCCGGTGCCGATCAGGATCACGTCCGGCGTACTGGCCGAATCGGCCAGCACGTAGCCGCCACGCTCGATCTGCTTGACCTGCTCGGCGCTGCGCGGCTGCGGCGCCAGGTTCTGGCGGCTGAACACCAGGCAGCTCGGGCCATCCTTGCGCAGGATCGCCGCCTTCCAGCTCACCGCCGACTCGGCCGCGTCGCAGGGGCGCCACACGTCGTTGTTGGGGATGTAGCGCAGCGAGGACACGTGCTCGACCGGCTGGTGGGTCGGGCCGTCCTCGCCCAGGCCGATGGAGTCGTGGGTGAACACGTGGATGACGTGCGCCGGGATCAGCGCGCTCATGCGCAGCGCGTTGCGGGCGTAGTCGCTGAACACCAGGAAGGTGGCGTCGAACGGCAGGAAGCCGCCGTGCAGGGCCAGGCCGTTGGCGATCGCGCTCATGCCGAATTCGCGCACGCCGTAGTGCACGTAGTTGGCGTCCGGGTCGTCGCCGACCACGGTCTTGCTCGCCTTCCACAGGGTCAGGTTGGAGCCGGCCAGGTCGGCCGAGCCGCCGATGATTTCCGGCAGCAGCGGCGCGAAGGCACCGATCGCGTTCTGCGAGGCCTTGCGCGAGGCGATGTTCGGCGCCTCGGCCTGCACCTGGGCGATGTAGGCATCGGCCCGGGCGATGAAGTCGGCCGGCAGCTCGCCGTGCGAGCGGCGGGTCAGTTCGGCGGCTTCGGCCGGGAACTGCGCGGCGTACTTGTCGAACAGCTGCTCCCACTCGGCCTGGCACAGGGTGCCGGTGCCGCCGGCGCGCCAGCCGGCGTAGATCTCTTCCGGAATCTCGAACGGGCCGTATTCCCAGCCCAGCGCCTTGCGGGTAGCTTCCAGTTCGTCCTTGCCCAGCGGCGCGCCGTGGCTGGATTCCTGCCCGGCCTTGTTCGGCGAGCCAAAACCGATCGTGGTCTTGCAGCAGATCAGGGTCGGCTTGTCGAACTGCGACAGCGCCGCGTCGATGGCCGCCTTGATGCTGGCCGGGTCGTGGCCGTCGACGCCGCGCACCACGTTCCAGCCATAGGCCTCGAAGCGCGCCGGGGTGTCGTCGGTGAACCAGCCTTCCACTTCGCCGTCGATGGAGATGTTGTTGTCGTCCCAGAAGCACACCAGCTTGCCCAGGCCCCAGGTGCCGGCCAGCGAGGCGGCTTCGTGCGAGATGCCTTCCATCAGGCAGCCATCGCCCATGAACACCCAGGTGCGGTGGTCGACGACTTCGAACTCGGGGCGGTTGTAGCGCTGCGCCAGCAGCTTCTCGGCCAGTGCGAAACCGACGGCGTTGGCCAGGCCCTGGCCGAGCGGGCCGGTGGTGGTTTCCACGCCGGGGGTTTCATGGTGCTCCGGGTGGCCGGCGGTCTTGCTGCCGAGCTGGCGGAACTGCTTGAGCTGCTCGATCGGCAGGTCGTAGCCGCTCAGGTGCAGCAGCGCGTACTGCAGCATCGAGCCGTGGCCGTTGGACAGCACGAAGCGGTCGCGGTTGAACCACTTCGGATTATTCGGGTTGTGGCGGAGGTAGTCGTTCCAGAGCACTTCGGCGATGTCGGCCATGCCCATCGGCATGCCGGGGTGGCCGGAGTTGGCGGCCTGGACGGCATCGGCGGCGAGGAAACGGATGGCGTTCGCCAACTGGCGGCGGGTGGGCTGCGTCATGATTTCGTCGGGTAGGGAGGCTCCCGCGGAGCTGCGGGCCGCCCATTGTCCCACATGGGACGCGGGCGGGTCAGGCCATGACCCGCCCGGCACCGCAGGCTTCCGTAGGTGCCGGGCGTGCCCGGCACGGGCTTCGTCGGGAGAGCCCCATGCGGGGCAAGCCCCGCATCCACGACCGTGCGAGTCCGCCGCCGGTTACTCCTCGCCTTCGCCGCGCGCGACCAGTGCGGTCAGGGCCAGGTCGCCGGTGACGTTGAGTGCGGTGCGGCACATGTCCAGGAAGTGGTTGACGCCGAGGATCAGGCCGATGCCGACCGGGTTGACCCCGACCATCGCGCAGATCAGCGCCACCACCGGCAGCGAGCCGGACGGCACGCCGGCGGTGCCGATGCCGCCGAGGATGCACACCACCATCACCATGAACTGCTGGCCGATGCTCAGGTCCACGCCGAAGAACTGCGCCAGGAAGATCACCGTCACCCCCTCGAACAGCGCGGTGCCGTTCTGGTTGGCGGTGGCGCCCACGGTCAGCACGAAGCGCGAGACCTTGCGCGGGAAACCCATCTGGTCGGCCACCCGCAGCGCGGTGGGCAGGGTGGCGTTGGACGAGGCGGTGGAGAACGCCATCAGCGTGGCTTCCTGGGTGTCGCGGAAGAAGCCCCGCGGCGAGCGCCCGGCCAGCCTCACCGCCAGCCCGTAGCTGACGAACATGTGCAGCGCCAGCGCCAGCACCACCACGCCGACGTAGGCGCCGAGCTTGACCAGCAGGCTGAAGCCGAAGATCGCGGCCAGGTTGAACATGAAGCAGGCCACCGCGTACGGCGCCAGGCGGATGACCAGGTTGATCAGGGTCATCGAGATCTCGAACAGGCCCTCGATGCCACGGCGCAGGGTTTCCACCTTGTCCGCCGGCGACAGCACCATGCCGACGCCGAACATCAGCGCGAAGAACATCAGCGACAGGATCATGCCGTTGTCCGATGCCGCGTGCATGACGTTGGACGGCACGATCGACAGCAGCATGTCCATGCCCCTGGGCTGGTCGCCGATGCCGGCCACGATCTCCTTGCTGCGCTCGGCGTTGTCGGCCAGCAGCTGCGCGGCGGTGCCCGGGTCCACGCCGGCGCCGGGCTTGAGCAGGTTGACCAGCAGCAGGCCGATCAGCACCGCCACGCCCGACAGCACCACGGTGAAGGCCAGCGACTTCCAGCCGATGCGGCCCAGCGAGCGGATGTCGCCCATCTCCGACACGCCCATCACCAGCGCCGAGAAGATCAGCGGCACGATCAGCATGAAGATCAGGTTGAGGAACAGCCCCGAAACCGGGTTGGTCAGGTAGGTGGTGACAAGGTGCACCCAGTCCGCGCCGGGGCTGGCCATGTGCACGATCAGGCCGAACAGCAGGCCGATGCCGAAGCCGATGCCGATCTTCCAGTGGAACGGCATGCCAGCCGAGGTCGTCGCTGCGTTGGTCATGCGGGTACTTCCTTTGCAGAGAAGCGGCGAAGCTTAGCAGAGGGGTTTCCGGCCCCACCCTGCCATCGGTTCATGCCCTCCGGGCCGCCATCGGCCCGCGCCGCAGACGGTTGCCGCCCCGGCCGGGCGGCGGGCGGGCAGCCGCAGGCCGCGGCCCGGTTACCGGTCCCCCGGATACAGGGGCGCCAGCACCGGTGCTTCCGGCGTGGCGGCGCCGCGCCAGCGCGGCCCGCCGCGGAACGCCTCGCGCAACCGTTCGCGCACCTTCGCCAGGTCGTCCCCGCCGCCCCAGCGGGCGCGCTGCATGCGCTCCAGCGCCTGCCGCTGGGCCGGGTCATCGAGGCGGGCGATCACCTCGTCCACGCTGCCGACCCCGCCCATGCCGGCGAGGATGTGGGCGACCTCGTCCAGCGCGCCGACATCCAGCGCGCGGCGCAGGTCGGCCAGTGCATGGCGCCCCCCGGGTACCGGTGCGGTTCCCCTGCCGGCCGGCACCGCGGCCGGGCGCCGCCGCGACAGCCCCCACAGCAGCGTGGCCAGCCACAGCAGGGCGAAGCCGGCGGCCAGGCCCGGCCACAGCCACGACGGCCGCACCGGCACGGCCACCGCCACGGCATCGCCACCGGCCACCGGCGTCGCAACCGGGGGGTGCGCCAGCGGGGCTGGTGCGGCGGCCGCACTGCCCGGCGCCACCTGCAGCTCCAGCGCCGGCAGGCTGGCCACGCGCTCCTGCCCGGTGGTCACGTCCCACCAGCGCAGGCGGATGCCGGGCACGGCCAGCGCCCCCGGCTGGCGCGGTACGATGGCGTAGCGCCGGGTCAGCGTCAGCTGCGGGCTGGCGCCGTCGAAACGTTCGTCGTACTGCACCGGCTCGGCGAACACCTGCGCCGCATCGCCCAGTGACGGCACCGGCAGGTCCGGGAACTGCGCGCGCGTGGCGCCCACCGCGCGCGCTTCCACCTCCAGCGTCAGCGCCTCGCCGGCCCGCGCCGCCTGCGGCCGGGTCAGGTAACGCAGTTGCAGCTCCTTCAAGGGCAGCCACGGTTGCGGCGCCGCGGCCGGCAGCGGCCGGACCTGCAGGACCTGGTCCGGCGCGCGGGCGCTGAGCCGGCCGTTGTCACGGCCGAAGAAATCACCGAACAGGCCGCCCACGCCACGGCCACTGAAACGGGCACCGGCCAGCTGCAGCGGCCCGCTGCGCTCGGGCACCAGCAGGAAACGCCGCTCGACCACGTTGTAGCGGCGCCCGCCGACCTCGCGCACGAAGCTGCGGTCGTTGCCAACGCGCTGCAACGACGCGTTGGCCGGCGTATCCAGGTCCAGCTCGCCGGAAGCCAGCTGCGCGGCGTAATACAACCGCACCACCACGCCCACGCTCTGCTGCACGTAGGGATGGGGGTCGTCCACCTCGGTTTCGACGAAGGCCGGCGCATTGCCGTCGCGCCCGGCCACCGGCGCGTCCTGCACCGTCAACCGCAACGGTGCGGTGGCCTGCGCACCCACGCGCAATGCCGGCACCGCCAGCACGCCGCCGCGGCGCGGGGTGAGGACGACGCCGAACAGGGCGATGTGGCCGACGCGGCCATTGGCCATGCGCACCTGCCGGCCGCTGCTGCGCTCGCCGAGGATGAAATCGGCCTGCAACGGCGCGTAGTCCGGCTCCGCGCCGGACTGGTCGGTTTCGATGTTCAGGGTGACACTGTCGCCCGCGTCGATCGCGTCGCGGTCCAGCCACGCGCGCGGTTGCGCCAGCGCGGTACCCGCGCACAGCAGCAGCCATGCCAGCAACAGGTAGCGCGCGCCGGTGCGCATGTCGTGCCCGTTCATCGTCCTTCCCGCCTGCGTCGTTCGTGTTCGAGCTGGAATTTCGCCTTCAGCAGCGCGCCCGGCTCGTCGGGCACGCGCTGCATCCATGCTTCCACCGCCTGCCGCCGCTCGCGTTCCTGCGGGTCCATCGCCGCCTGCGCGGCGCGGGCGTCGGCCGGCGCGTCACCGCCTTCGCGCGCCTGCTGCTGGCGCATTGCTTCGGCCATGCGCTGGCGCTGGGCCTGGTCGGCCTGCTGCTGTTTGCCGGGGTCTTCGGTTTGCGGTGGCTCCGCCGGTGACGGTTGGCCGCTGTCCGAGGTGGGCTGGCCATTGCGGCCCTTGTCCTGCGCATCCGGGTTTTGCGATTTGTCCTGCTGGCCCGATTGCGGCTGGCTTTGCGGTGGCTGCCGGTCATCCTGCCGCGATGGATCGCCCTTGCCCTGCGAATCCTTGCCCGGTTGCGGCCTGGACGGGTCCTGCTGCCTGCCGCCCTGCTTGCCATCGGGTTGCTGCCGGCGCTTGCGCGCGGCATCGACCATCGCGCGGTTGGCCAGCGCGTCGGCCATGCCAGGTTGCAGCCGCAGCGCATGGTCGTAGGCGGCAATCGCTTCGTCGTACTGCCCCTGCTGCGCCAGTGCATTACCGCGGTTGTACCAGCCCTGGTCGCTGTCGATGCCTTCGAAACGACGCTGCGCGGTGGCGAAATCACCGCTGCGGTATGCCGCCACGCCCGCATCCAGTCGCCGGTGTTCGCGCTGGTCGGCCCGCTGCCACCAGCCGCCCTTTTCCGCGGCCTGCGCCGGCAGCGCCAATGGCAGGGACAGGCACAGCAGCAGCGCCGCCGCGCCGCGCGTGGGCCGGCGGAAGGCGAGCAGCGCCAGCAGCATCAGCGGCGGCAGCAGCCAGTAGCCTGCGTCCTGCCAACTGCGGCCGGCATGTTCATCGCGGCGCTGGTCGCTGCCGCTGCGCGCCTGCAATACGCCCAGCGCACGCAGGTCGGCATCGTCGGCGGTGATGCGCGCATAGTCGCCGCCGCCGGCGGTTGCCAGTGCGCGCAGCGAGGCTTCGTCCAGCCGTGCCTGTTCGATGCGGCCATCGCGGCGGCGGTAGGCCGTGCCCTGCGGCGTGCCCAGCCCGATCACCGAAACCCGGTGGCCGGCGGCGCGGATGCGCAACGCCTCGGCACTGGCGGCGGCATCGGCCCGGTCGCTCAGCAGCAGGATGTCGCCATCGTGCGCACCGGCCTGTTGCAGCAGGCCGGCGGCCCACGCCAGCGCCCTGCCCGCGTGCTGGCCGTCGGCCGGCATGATCTCCGGCGCCAGCGCGTCCAGGAACAATGCGACATTGCCGGCATCGTCGGTGAGCGGGGCCACGGTGAAGGGGTCGCCGGCATAGACGACCAAAGCAACCTCCCCGCCCTTGCGTTCGTGCAGCAGCGTGGCCAGCTTGGCGCGCGCCTGCAGCAGCCGCGAGGGCGGCAGGTCGGTGGCGCTGCTGCGGCTGGACAGGTCCAGCACGATCACCAGTGGCGTCCGCGTTTCCCACAGCGGCTGTTCGATTTGCCGCCAGCTCGGCCCGGCCAACGCCAGCACGGCCAGCAGCACGCCGGCGAGCAGCGCCAACGCGCCACCGACGTGACGGCCGCGGCCGCCCTCCAGCAGGTGCGCGAGCAGGTGGGGGTCGATCGCCGCCTGCCAATCGGCGCGGCGCCGCTGCCGGTATGCGCCGACGGCCACCGCCACCGGCAACAGCAGCAAGGCCCACAGCCAATGCGGGCGCAGGAAATGCAGGGAATCGAACAGGGTCATCGCCGCGGCCCCGGCCAGATCAGCGCGGCGACGCCCAGCAGCAATGCCGCCGCCAGCGGCCACGGGTAGCGCTCCAGCCACGGCCGCAGCGCGGGGCCGGCGCTCTTCACCGGCTCCAGTCGGTCCAGCTCGGCATAGATGCCGGCCAACTCGTCGGTATTGCGCGCGCGGAAGAAGCGGCCGCCGGTTTCCCTGGCGATGCGCGCCAGCGTGTCCTCGTCGATCGGGTCCTCGCTGCCGGGCAATGTCATGCCGAACAGCGAGAGCCCGCCGCTGCCGCCGAAGGCGATGGTGTGCACGCGCACGCCCTCGGCCTTGGCCAGCTCGGCGGCCTTCAGCGGTTCCAGCACGCCGGCGGTGTTGACGCCGTCGGTAAGCAGGATCAGCACGCGCTGGCCTTCGGGCTGCTCGCGCAGGCGCTTGACCGCCAATCCGATGGCGTCGCCCAGCGCAGTCTCGCGCCCGGCCAGGCCGACCACGCTGTCGCGCAGCTGCTCGCGCACGTTGGCGCGGTCGGCGGTGAGCGGCGTCAACGCATAGGCACGCTGGCCGAACACCAGCAGGCCGATGCGGTCGCCTTCGCGGCGTTCGAGGAAATCGGCCAGCACCGCCTTGGCGGCGGTGAGGCGGTCCACCACCCGCCCACCCAATTGCATGTCGGCCTCGCTCATGCTACCGGACAGGTCCACGGCCAGCATCATCTGCCGCGCCTGCCGCGGCGGTTCCACCGGCTCACCCGCCTGCTGCGGGCGCGCGGCCGCCGCGCACAGGGCGATCCATGCCAGCCACGACAACAGCAGGCGCAGCGAAGGCCCGCGGCGCACCGTCATCTCCACCTGCAGGCGCTCCGGCTCCCAAGGCACCCGCAGCGCCGGTACGCGGCGTGCCGACAGCGGCCACCAGCGCATCAACAATGGCAACGGCAATGTCAGCCACATCCACGGCCAGGCGAAGGTCGGCAGCAGGCCCGACAGCAATTCGCGCGCAGCGTCCATCAACGCCGCGCCTCCATCAGTGCGAGGAAGCGGATGCGTGCCAGTGCGCACAGCCGCGTTGCCTGCCCCGCCTCCATGTCGCGACGATAACCGCCATCGAGCAGCAGACGGCCGTCGCCTTCGCTGAAGGCGTGGCCTTGCCTGCCGTCGAGGAAACGCAGCCATTGCTCACCTTGCAGGTGCACCGCACGCGGTGCGGAACGGCGCGCGGCACGGCGCAACAGCTCCGAAGCGGCGGCAATCCGCGTGGCAGGCGTGTCCGCGGCGGCCAAGGCCGCATCGAACAGCGCCAGCCAGCGCTGGCGGCGACGCCGGCGCCTGTTCACGAACAGCACCAATAGCAACAGCACCGCGGCAATGGCCGCGGCCAGCAACCACCAGCCCGGTGCCGGCGGCCACCAACCTGGCGCAGCGGGCAGATGCACATCACGCAGCGGCAGGGGGGAGCTCACCGGTTTCCCCGTTGCACGCCGGCCGCCAGCCATGCATCACTGGGGTCGTCGCTGGACAGCACCTGCACCTGGATGCGCCGGCCCGGCAGGCTGCCGCACAGCGCCTCGATCGGCGCGACGAAGGCAGCATCCCAGGCTTCACGCGCCGGCGTGCTGGCAAGGTCCAGTTGCATCCGTCCATGCGGCGTGGACAGCGGCAACACGCAGTCCGGCGGCTCCAGTTCCAGCGGATCGACCAGCAGCAACAGGCGCACGTCCACGTGCATCGACAACGCCGACCAGACGGCCGGCGCGACGGCCAGCGCACTGGCCGGGTCGGCCAGCACCAGCGCACGCGCGCCCGGGTGCAGCAGCCGCGCGGCCTGTTCCAGCGCCGCCTGCAATCCACCGCCACCCGTTGGTGGCGCACGGTACCAGCGTGCCAGCGCATCGAGCACGCGCAGGACCCCGCGCGTTCCGCCTGCCGGCGGTACCAGCCCGCCCTGCCCGCCAGCGCACAATGCCGCCACCCGGTCGCCATCGCGCAGTGCCGACCACGCCGCCACCGCCCCCGCGCGCGCGGCCTGCACCGACTTGAAGCGCACGCGGGTGCCGAAGTACAGCGCCGGCGCGGTGTCGGCCACGATCAGGCTGACCCGCTCGCGCTCGCTCTGGAAGGTCTTGGTGTGGGTGAAACCGGTGCGGGCACTGAGTTTCCAGTCGATATGGCGGGCATCGTCGCCGGCCACGTATTCACGCGACTCGGCGTATTCCATCCCGCGCCCACGCTGGACCGCCGCGGCGCGGCCGACCACGCCACGACGGCCACGTCGTGGATCGATGCCGCGCGACGCCAGTCGGCGCAATGCAATCAGTTCGGGCAACACGGGCACGAGGCCATTGGCAGCGGAGACAGGGAAATCGGAAACGGGGAACGGAGCCTCGCCGTGAACCGACGGCTCACCGGATACCGCCATTCCCTGTTCCCCGTTCCCCATTCCCCGCTTCATCACGGCAACGGCACGCAATCGAGCAACGCGGCGACCAGGCGCTCGCCATCCCAGCCTTCGGCAGCCGCTTCATAGCTGGGCAGCACGCGGTGGCGCAAAACGTCCGGCGCTACCGCGCGCACGTCGTCCGGGGTCACGTAATCACGCCCGGCCAGCCAGGCCTTCGCCCGCGCGCAGCGTTCCAGCGCGATGGAGCCGCGCGGACTTGCGCCCCAGGCGATGCGCCGCGCCAGCGCAGGGTCATACGCGCCGGCATCGCGCGAAGCCAGCACCAGTTCGACCAGATAGCGCTCCAGCTGCGGCGCCACGTGCAGCTCCAGCACCGCGCGCCGCGCCTGTTCGACCTGTTGCAGCGACAGTTTCCGCACCATCGCGGGCCGGGCGTCCATCGCCCGCAGGGCGCGTTCGCGGGCCAACCGCAGGATCTCGACTTCGGCGCCGGCATCGGGATAGCCGATGCGCACGTGCATCAGGAAGCGGTCCAGTTGCGCCTCGGGCAGCGGGAAGGTGCCTTCCTGCTCAATCGGGTTCTGCGTCGCCATCACCAGGAACACCGGCGGCAGCGGGTAGGTGGTGCGCCCGACCGTCACCTGCCGCTCGCCCATCGCCTCCAGCAACGCCGACTGCACCTTGGCCGGGGCACGGTTGATCTCGTCGGCCAGCAGGATCGGGTGGAACACCGGCCCCGGCTGGAATTCGAAACGGCCTTCCTGCGGCCGCCAGATATCGGTGCCGGTAAGGTCGGCCGGCAATAGGTCCGGGGTGAACTGGATGCGCGCGAAACCGGCATCGATGCGGGTGGCCAGCGCGCGGATCGCGGTGGTCTTGGCAAGGCCGGGCGCGCCTTCGACCAGCAGGTGGCCATCGGCCAGCAGCGCGATCAGCAGGCGTTCGACCAGCAGCGACTGGCCGACGATTTCGGTGGCGAGCGCGTCACGCAGGGCGATGAAGTCGCCGTGCAATCCGTTTCCGGCAGCCGGCTGTTCCGGCGGAGTGGGAGGCAGGTTCATGGCCGCAGTTTGACCGATCCACCGTGAAATGGTTCACCGCCTATGCGGGCAACAAAAAGGGCCGCCTCGCGGCGGCCCTTTCCCGACACCCTGTGGCCCGGCTCAGTTCGGCTTGGCCACGCGCAGGATCTTCGGCGTCACGAACACCAGCAATTCGGCCTTGTCCTTGCTGCGGCCGCGCTTCTTGAACAGGTTGCCGAGGAACGGGATGTCGCCCAGGAACGGCACCTTGCTCACGCTGCTGCGATCGCTGAATTCATAGACGCCGCCGATCACCACGGTCTGGCCATCGTCAACCAGCACCGCGGTATTGATCTCGCGACGGTTGATGACCGGCACATTGCCGTAGTTGTCGACGTCCATGAACTCCTGCACTTCGTCCTTCTTCACGTTCATGTTCAGGAAGACGCGGTTGTCCTGAGTGATGGTCGGGGTGACCTTCAATTCCAGCACCACTTCCTTGAACTGCACGTTGGCCGTGGCCGCACCACCGGCGCCACCGCCACCGGAAATGGTGACGTAGCCGATTTCCTTGCCTTGCTTGATCACGCCCTCACGCTGGTTGGCGGTGACGATGCGCGGGTTGGACACCACCTCGCCACGCCCCTCTTCCTGCATCGCCGACAGTTCCACGTCCAGCGAGAAGCCGCCACGCAGCAGCGTGTAGGCGATCGCACCGGGGGCAGTGTTGGTGAAGGTGCCGGCCGGCAGGTTCACGTTGAGCCCGCGATCGGTAATGGTGTTGCCATTGGTGCCGAGGGTGCCGCCATAGGCATCGCCCCTGCCGGTGGCCGGGTTCATGTTGTTGACGTTGACGCCGAACCTGGCGCCCAGGTCACGCGCGAAGGTATCGGTGGCGATGACGATGCGGCCCTCGATCAGCACCTGGTCTACCGGACGGTCGATTACCGCGATCAGCTCGCGCATCTGCGCGATCTTCTTCGGGATGTCGCTGATCATCAGCGTGTTGGTGCGTTCGTCGGCCACGATCATGCCGCGCGAGGACAGGAAGCCGTTCTCGCGCTGGCCGCCACTGCCACCCGAACCGCCACCGCGGTTGCCGATGCCCTTGGCCTCGGTCAAGGCTTTGAAGATCGCATCGGCGTTGTGGTAGTTGATCTGGATGTAGTCGGTGACCAAGTTCTCGCGCTCCTCGAGCGCGATGCGCGCGTCTTCCTTGTCCTGCTCGAACTTGGCCAGCTCCGCCTGCGGCGCCACCCAGATCACGCCACCGTCGCGGCGCTTGTCCAGGCCCTTGGCACGCAGCACGATGTCCAGCGCCTGGTCCCACGGCACGTTGACCAGGCGCAGGGTCACGCTGCCCTGCACGGTGTCCGAAGCCACCAGGTTCAGCCCCGATTCCTCGGCGACCAGTTGCAGCACCGTGCGCACCGGCACGTCCTGGAAGTTGAACGTCACCGGCTTGCCGCTGTAGCCGCGCGCGGCTACCGCCGCGGCGGCCTGCGCCACGGTCTTGGCGGTCACCGAACCGGTGGCCGATGCTTCCTGTCGTGGCGCGATCTCCACCACGTATTCGTTGCCGGTCTGGTAGGCCAGCGACTCGAACGCGCCCTGCGTGCTGAGCACCAGCTGCGACCCATGCCCGGAGGGCCGGGCATCGATGCGCTGCACCGGCGTGGCGAAGTCCACCACGTTGAGCGGACGCTGCAGTTCGGCCGGCAGGGTCGCATTACCGACGTCGACCACGACGTCGTTGCCCTGCGTGCGCAGGTCGGGGCTCGCGCCCTGCCCGTCGAACTGCAGGATCAGGCGGCCGGCGCCGTCGTCACCACGCTTGAAGTCGACCTTGGTGACCGCGACCGTCGCCGCCGGCTGCACCGCAGCGTCGGGGACGGTATCGGCCGCGAAGGCCATGAACGGAGAGCCGCAGGCCAGTGCCAGCGCAACTCCCAGTGCGCGGGCATGGACCATCGCTTGGCGCCGGGCGGGACGCAGGCTCAGGGCTTTGGAAAAAGTCATCGTGCTATCCCCTAATCAATCAACGATCGTCCAGTGCCAGCGAGGCCGGGCGTTCCAGCCAGCCGCCAGCACCGTCCGGCACCAGTTCAATCAGCTCAATGCCGTCTTCACGCACGGCGGTGATGCGGCCATCGCTCTGCCCCAGGTACACCCCCGGGCGGACGCGGTAGGTCACCTTGTCCGGCCCCATTACCAGCGCGACCATGCCCGCTCCCTTGCCGATGGTGCCAACCATGTCCAGGCTGTCGAGCGGGAAGGCTTCCAGCGGCTCCTTGCGCCGGTTGGGATCCGGGCGCAAGCCGCTTCCCCCGTCCGGATTGACCCAAGCATCGCTGAACGGATCGCGCAGCCCCTGCGCCGAGTATTCGAACGTCTCGAACTGCTGCATCACCGGCAGCGGCTCCAGCGGCTCGGCCGGCCGTGCACGCACGTCGGCCATCCACTTTTCCAGGTTGGGCGCATCGCCCGGCGTGCTGCTGATGCCGCGCGTGCAGCCGGTCGCTACCAGCAGCAGCGCAAGAACGCCGCATGCATTGCGAAGGGAACGTGTCATCGCTTGCCCCCCTTCTTGCGCGCGGCCTCTTCGGCAGCGGCCTGCTTTTCCTGCTCTTCCAGCTCGGTATCGTCAAGGTAGCGGTAGGTCTTGACCGTGCCGGACAGCTCCAGCGCGCCACTGCGCGCGGAAATGCCGCCCTTCCCGCCCTTGGGCTTCAGGTTGATGTCGTGCATGGTCAGGATCACCACTCGCGGCAGCGAAGCCACGCCGCTGACGAACGCCCCGAACTGGTGGTAGCTGCCCACCAGGCGCAGGGCGATCGGCTTCTCGGCGTAGAACTCCTTGGGTACTTCCGCGCCGGGCTGGAACAGCTCGTTGTTGAGCCCGCTGGACAATGCGGTCTGCGACACGTCGATGATCAGGTCCGGCATCTCGGTCTTGCTGGGCAGTTGCCGCAGCATCTGCTGCAGCACCTGTTCCATCTGTGCCAGCTGCTGCTTCAACGGGTCCAGGTTGACCGCGCGCTTCTGTTCCTTTTCGAACTCCTGGCGCAGGGTGACTTCACGCTGCTCCAGTCCCTCCAGTTCCTCGGTCATGCCGCGCACGACGAGCAGGTAGGAAAGGACGACGATCAGCAGCGCCAGCAGCACGCAGAACACCAGCTTCGCCTGCTTCGGCCAGTTGCCGATGTTGTTGAAGTCCAGGTCCTTGAGGTTGGTTTTCTTCTGGCTCACGAGCGGGCCTCCTTCTGCGCCGCGGCGGCGGGCGTGGCCGGTTCCTGCGGCTCACCCGCGGCCGGTGTGGCAGCGGCCGGCGCCTCGGCCGCCGGAGCCGTGGCCGGTGCGGCGGCATCGGCGGACTCCGGCTCGACCTCCGCCGCAGCGACCTGGTTTTCACCCGGCGCCGGCAGCTTCACCCGCAGCACGAACACGTAGGGCAGCGACTTGATGTCCACCCCGCTGCCGGAGGATTCCTGTGCCTTGGCCTCGATGACCGACAACTCCGGGTTGGTCATCCAGCCCGAGCCTTCGAGGTTGCGCATGTAGGTACTGATCCGGGCGTTGGACTGGGTGCGTCCTTCCAGGGTCAACAGGTCGCCTTCCTGCTTGAGCGAGGTCAGCACCACGCCATCCGGGATGGTCCGCACCAGCGAGTCGAACAGGTGGACCATCTGCGAGCGCTTGCCCTGCAGCTCCTCGATCACCTTCTTGCGATCGAGCAGGCGCTTCTTCTGGATGTCCAGCCGGTCGATTTCCTTGTTCTGCTCCTTGACCTTGGCGATCTCGGCCTGGAGGTAGCCGTTGCGCTCGTTCTGGCCGCTGATCTGCTGGCTGTAGTAGAACCACAGCAGCAGCGACAGCACCACGCCGGCCACCGCGGCCAGGCCGAGCATCGAATAGAACTCGCGCTGCCGCTGTTTGCGCCGCTCGGCGCGCCACGGCAATAGATTGATCCGTGCCATCAGTCGAACCCCCGCATGGCCAGCCCGGTGGCGATCATCAGTGCCGGTGCGTCCTGGGCCAACGCGTGGGCCTGCACCTTCTGGCCCAGCGTCATCTGCGCCAGCGGGTTGGCCACCGAAGTGGCCACGCCCAGCTGCTCCTCCACCATCGCCGGCAGGCCCGGCAGCGAGGCACAGCCGCCGGCCAGCACGATGTGGTCGACGCGGTTGAATTCGCTGCCTGCGTAGAAGAACTGCAACAGGCGGCCGATCTGCTGCACCGTGGCCTCCTTGAACGGCTCCAGCACCTCGACCTCGTAGCTCTCCGGCAACCCGCCCTGGCGCTTGGCCAGGCCGGCCTCCTCGTAGCTCAAGCCGTAGCGGCGCATGACCTCGTCGGTGAGCTGCTTGCCGCCGAACACCTGTTCGCGGCTGTACAGGCTGCGCCCGCCGCGCAGCACGCTGAGCGTGGTCATGCTCGCGCCGATGTCGACCAGCGCGACGACGCCGTCGCTGGCCACCGGCAGTTCGCTGGCCACCAGCGCGAAGGCGTTCTCGATGGCGAACGCTTCCACGTCCATCACCTTGGCCGTCAACCCGCCCAGCTCCAGCGCCGACTGGCGCAGCTCGACGTTCTCCGAGCGCGAGGCCGCCAGCAGCACCTGCACCATCTCCGGATTGTTCGGGACCGGCCCGAGCACCTCGAAGTCCAGGCTCACTTCGTCGATCGGATACGGGATGTAGTTCACCGCCTCCAGTTCGACCTGGGCCTCCATGTCGTTCTCGTCCAGCTCGGCCGGCATCGGGATCACCTTGGTGATCACCGCCGAACCGGCCACGGCCGCGGCGGCGCTCTTGGCCTTGCTGCCCGAACGCGCCACCGCGCGCCGGATCGCCTCGCCAACCGCCTCGACCTCGACGATGTTCTTTTCCACCACCGCATTGGGCGGCAATGGTTCCACCGCGTAGTGTTCCACGCGGAAACGGTTACCGCTGCGGGAAAGCTGAAGCAGCTTCACCGCAGTCGAACTGATGTCGACACCGATGATCGGTGTCTGACTTTTTGGGATAAGCCCCACGGTTTCTCCCCTGCCGACGGGCACTTGGACGCTAGTGTTGCGTCCGCGCATTAATAATGAATTTGTGGCGGTTGGCAACTCCTCTGCGTGCAGGCCGAGAAATCCGTCACGCCAGCAGAGCCGCTTCCCACCGATTCGTCCCCTGGGAGCGCCCCCAGCCGCTCCCGGACATAATCTATACTCTGCGGCCACGAAATCCGCAATCTGGACCTCGCTTGATGCCACGTTTCCGCCGCTGGCTGCGCTGGCTGCTGGCCCTCTCCGTCGCCTTGGCCCTGGTGGGCGCGATTGCCGCAGGCGCCCTTTATTACGTCGTTTCCTCGAAATTGCCGGACGTGCACGCGCTGCGCGAGGTGGAGCTGCAGGAGCCGATGTACGTCCACGCCCGCGACGGCCGGCTGATGGCGGTGTTCGGCGAAACCCGCCGCTACCCGGTGCAGATCAAGGACGTGCCGCTGCGCCTGAAGCAGGCCTTCCTGGCCACCGAGGACGCCAATTTCTACGAACACGGCGGCGTGGACTACAAGGGCGTGGCCCGCGCGATCTGGCTGATCGCCAAGACCGGCTCCAAGGACGGGGTGCCCGGCGGCTCGACCATCACCCAGCAGGTGGCCCGCCAGTTCTTCCTCAGCAACGAGGTCAGCTACACCCGCAAGCTGGCCGAGATGCTGCTGGCGCGCAAGATCGAGAGCGAACTGAGCAAGGACGAGATCTTCGAGCTGTACCTGAACAAGAGTTTCTTCGGCAACCGCGCCTATGGCATCGGCGCCGCCGCCGAGTACTACTACGGCAAGAAGCTGGCGGAGCTGGAACTGGACGAGATGGCCTCGCTGGCCGGCATCCCCAAGTTCCCATCCAGCGGCAACCCGATCAGCAATCCCGAACGCGCGCGCCAGCGCCGCGACAACTACGTGCTGCAGCGCATGGCCGAGCTGGGCTTCGTCAGCCAGGCCGAGGCCGATGCCGCCAAGGCGGTGCCGATGCACGCTGCGCCGCACGAACCGCCGGTGGAGGTCCACGCCCCGTACGTGGCCGAGATGGTGCGCCAGGAGATGATCGCCAGGTACGGCGGCGACGTGCTCAACAAGGGCTACCACGTCACCACCACCATCGACGGGCAGATGCAGGACGCGGCCACGGCCGCGGTGCATGCCGGCCTGATCCAGTACGACCATCGCCACGGCTGGCATGGCGCCGAGCAGCATTTCGACGTCGATGCCGGCGACGATGCCACGGCACTGGCGCGGCGCATTGCCGACATCCCGGCCCAGTCCGGCCTGTTGCCGGCCATTGTCGCTGCCGCCAATGCCGACGGCAGCTTGGCCGTGGTGCTGGCCGACCGCACCGAGCTGGTGCTGGCGGCGGCTTCCAGCCGCTGGACCTCGCGGGCGCCGGCCAAGCTGGCCGTGCGCGGCGACCTGATCCGGGTGCGCGCTGGCGACAAGGAAGGCGAGTGGCTGATCGACCAGATCCCGCGCGGGCAGGCCGCGCTGGTGTCGCTCGACGCCGACAGCGGCGCGCTGCGGGCGCTGGTCGGCGGCTTCAGCTTCGCCGGCAACAAGTTCAACCGCGCCACCCAGGCACGGCGCCAGCCCGGCTCCAGCTTCAAGCCGTTCCTGTACGCGG
>Ga0182745_1001581_pt1 | contig 21771 bp, 17 predicted proteins | sample eDN3rd30CKraftBY_FD_128523 | JGI IMG/M metagenome (GOLD analysis project Ga0182745, IMG submission 128523) | Enriched backyard soil microbial communities from Emeryville, California, USA - eDNA 3rd pass 30_C Kraft BY (version 2) (version 2) | ecosystem: Environmental > Terrestrial > Soil >...
GCTGGTGATGAGATACGTGATGCGATGCGGAGCGACGTCAAGAAGTGCCGCCACATCTTTCAGTGTGAAAAGTTCTGTCTGCATAAATCCTCCTGAGAGTATCGATGCAGCAGGATTCAATTTTTTCTCGTGGGGAGGAGAAGAATTTTGGCAGACAAGAGTCGCCAACCGGAAGTTTCACATTGACAATGACTGGCAGTAACCGGAGTTACTTGGGTGTTGATGCAAAAAAATCGTCCCAGAATCCACCTGAAAAGTCCCGTTGATTCTGGGGCCAAATTGTGGATATCACAGGTCACAGACCGTTGCCAGGGATTCCGATCTTGGACCGGACACGGATGCCTCCAACACCAGAAAGCCATCAGAGGGGGTACGCTTTTGAAAAGCGACCAAAGGGGGACAGAAACCAGAAAAGAAAAAAGCCTTAACTTGCTTTAAGTTAAGGCTTTGTAAGTCGGGATGACAGGACGGCTATTGAACTTTTTATCGCCGGCATCGGGGGTTGGGAAGCGCGTTTGCAGCTATTGGTCGGCAGATTGGCGGATGGGACATGAAGCGAACAACCAAGCTGCCCGGCCCGTGCAGGTGAGCTATCCCTCTCCAGAACCGATGTCGCGAACCGGGTCAGGCGTAGCGCCTGGCCTGGTTCTGCAGCGGCTTTCGGTCCTTGCGGTCATTTCGGACTTTGCTCTCCGCTCGCGCGGGGCGTAAGTTCCGTGTTTTGTTCCATTCGCTTAGCTGCTTGAAGTACGTGTCAGCGTCAATTGGTTCACCTTCAACGACGAACTCTACATCTGTTGGCTCGCGAGAAAAGAGCAGCATGTATCGTTGTGGGGACGGTTCGACGACAACTGCAAACCACAGTTTTTTGTGAAATCGCCCCGGCTTCAGCCCCGCTCCAAAATTGTGCCTGAAGGTGGTGGTGGTCGATTTTCCGGCCGCAACGACAGTGCGCGAACATTGATTAAACACTTCTGGGTTCGGGGCATTCCACAATACCACCGGAACTCCATCACGCCAGATTTGTCCACCTGTTGCCAATACGTCGCTGAGCTTGGAGTCAGCGAGTGGGCCATGCACTCCAGGCACCACATCGTACTCCGCGAAGAACCGCGTCCAGGCCCGAATCGTCAATGGCTCGTCCTTCGGTGCAGCCACCGTTGCGGTGAAGGTGTAGTCCCACTGTTCACCGATCTTGTATTGCCGTTTCTCAGTAACTGGCATCACGATGAGCGATGCCGAAGTTCGCTGCGAACGCTCGTCTCCCTGGGCAATCATCCCATACGCAATATGCATCAGCACGAGAACGAACACGGGTACACGAAACATCCAGTACCTCCCCGTAGTGCCGGACCGCACGAAGTGCGGTAACCCCGCCGAACTTGTGTTTCTCAGAATAGAACGCATCGAGAATACCAGATGGCGTCTGCGAATCAATTTCAACAGGGCCATGGAGATGCGTTGAATTCACCCAAACGAATTGTCCCAGGAATCTTGCGCGGCGCACTGGGTAACATGAAGCTCTTCGATCAGCACGAAACCGCTTGCAAGGTTCGCCAGTTGGCCCCCCACACGAAATAAGCGCCAAGGAGCAAGGTTGCCTGCTGAAGACGATCCGAATTGGCGACGGGATTTGAACCGCCGACCGCCAAGCAGAGACAAGGGTTGCGTCAACTCAATCGACCGATCAAGCGATTGGGTTGCACCACTTGAACACAATTGTCAAGCCGTAACTCTTGTCGTAACAATGAGAAAGCCCTTCGACGTACTCGCCGAAGGGCTCATTTCTGAAAATAGTCGGGGCGACAGGACGGCAATAGGACTTTTTCGTCCGCCGATTTCAGACATCAAGGACGATGTTGCTGGACTGGTTCGCGACGCAACTCCGGAATTCAAAAGGGGTTCAGACGCAAGACCCTCCGAGTAAGTCGCGGCTTCGCAACTGCCCACCACTTCTTGCGGGCAGAGCCTGATGAAGAAGTGACCCCGGTAGAAACTCGGCGATGAGTGGTCGTTATCTACTCACCGCTCCGTCGACGGGTATGATAAATGTCACGAAGGGGAAAGCTCGGTGAGCGGAGTGCGGAGTCGGCGAAAGGACTAACGGCCCGATCACGGGTCGAAACCAAGAGCGTAATGATGGAACCTCATATTCCAACACTGACCGATATCGCCGTTTTGTCCCGATCATCGTGTAGGTGTATTCTTGATTGCTGAGCTTGCTCAACCAATTGCGATGCCGTTTTCCAGCTTTGGCCATTCGTGCCATTTCGGGTTAGGCCAATTTGCAGCCGTAGATGAGTAAATTCATCTCCCATCAATTCGGGCACGGCCTGGAGCAGGCTCAGCGGCAGGCTGCGGAACTGCCTCAACTGGCATCACGGGCCAGCTCTCTTCCAACAGCAAACCGGAGATATCGGCAGCCGCTTTCCACATCTCTCCCAACGACCGAACGTATTCGAGATCGGCTTCTCCCAAGGTGCGTTGGGCCTGCAACACCCGAAGGTACTGGAACTCTCCGCCCTGAAAGGCGTTAAGCGACAATTCGTATGCCTTGCGAGCGTCAGGGAGAATATCCGTGCGGAATTGATCGACTCGCTCCTTAGCAGCACTGTAATCTCCAAAGTTCGTGGCAAGGCGAGCGACCAGATCATTACTCGTTTCTGCAACCTGACGGTTCGTCCCGCTGACTTCAGCCTGCGCCGCATGAATGTTCCCTTGATTGCGATTAAAGATCGGGATGGGAAGCGCTACCTGAAAACTCCACTGATCCTGCTTGTCGATGTTGTCTCGCATATAACCCGCACCGACTGTGACGTTTGGGATGGGCTGGGCCTCCGCGAGTTGGAGAGCCGCCTGAGCGCGACTGACGCCGACCTGCGCAGCCCGGAGTTGAGGATGCGTGCTGATGACGAGCGATTTTACCGGCTCGAATTCATAAGCAGGATCGGGCAACAGCAATAGGTCTTCGAGCGGCGTGACTTGCAAATCGGGAGCGCCGAGATTGGCCGCCATGCGACGGAAAGCAGCCGTGCGTTCCCGCTCGGCGGCATCACGCTCCACTCGAAAACGGTTTCGTTCAACCCGGAATTGAATGAGATCGAGTTCAGCAATTTCCTTCGCTTCCACGAGACGCTGAGCCGTCTCGACCGACTTTGAAGAAAGACGAACCAAGCCATCAAGGATTTCAACTCGCCGCTGTACTGCCAGCACGTCAAAGTAACCACGCCGCACCGTCGCCAACAGGATGTAACGCTGAGCCATCAAGTTCAGCGTTGCTTGATCGACCTGCCGATCTACCACGGCCCGGCTAAGTCGAAGTTTTCCCGCCGTGACAATTTCCTGACTGAAGAAAGGGGCGGTGATCTGTCCACCTGGCCCAATTCGAGACCCCAGATTCTCGCCAGAAACACTGAACTGTGGGTTCGGGTAAAGCCCAGCTTGCACCGCTCGTCCCCGTTCCGCCTCGATGCCGAACGAAAGCCGCTGCAAGGCGGGATTCTGTTGAAGGCCCAGATTCGTGAGGGAATCCAGCGTGAGAACTTGATCGGGGAGAGGAGCGGGTAACGGTTCCTGAGCGGGAGCCACGTTGACCCACGCTCCACACCAAAAGAGACACCATGCCAGAATATGTTTCGCCGAATCCATGACGGTTCCTTTCGCATCCTGCGAAGAGTGTGATTTGTTCGGTCAGCTCCGAAGGAGTCGTAGGCCGTTGAAGATGACGAGCAACGACGCCCCCGTATCAGCGGCGATGGCTCCCCAAAGAGTCGAGTACCCGACGAACGTCAGCACGACAAATGCGGCTTTGACCAGCAGGGAGAACCAAATGTTTTGCTGAATGATGTTCAGGGTGCGTCGAGACAATCCAACGACCCAGGGCAGCTTCGTCAGATCGTTCGACATGAGCGCGATGTCCGCCGTCTCGATGGCCGCATCGCTTCCCGCCACGCCCATCGCGATGCCCAGGCTGGCGGTCGCCAAGGCCGGAGCGTCATTCACTCCATCGCCCACCATCGCCACGTTCTTGTATTTTTGAACGAGCTTCTCAACAGCCCGGACTTTCTCGGCGGGGAGAAGCTCAGCCCGAATCTCATCAACACCGACCTCTCGGCCAATCGCTTCAGCCGTGGTTGCCGTGTCGCCGGTGAGCATAATTATGTGCTGAATACCGGCGGCTTTGAGTCCTGCCAGAGCCGATCTGGCGGTCGGTCTGACCGTGTCTGAGAGCGCCAACAGCCCGCAAACATGCCGTTGGTTCCCGACCACGACGACGGTCTGCCCTTGGTCAGCGAGACTGGTGATGCGTTGTTGGACTTCGGGCGTCTGTTGCCCTCGTTCTTGCAAGAGGCGAACCGAACCGAGCCAGTACGTCTCGCCATTCCAGCGGCCTGATGCGCCTTTGCCGGGGATTTCCTGGTAATCCTCAGCGGCCCGGACACTTACCCCCGCCGCGCGGGCGTGTTCAAGGATTGCCACGGCCAGCGGGTGCTCGCTACGGGCTTCGAGGGCGGCAACCCGTTCCAGAAGTTCCGTTTCCGAGTGTCCATTCAACGGGATCACTGCTCGAACGCTGGGGTGTCCTTCCGTCAAAGTTCCCGTTTTATCCAGAGCGATAGCACGAAGTCTCGCCGGCGCTTCAACGAAGACGCCGCCTTTGATGAGAACACCTTGCCGGGCGGCCGCAGCCAATGCGGCGACAATGCTTACCGGCGTCGAGATCACCAACGCACACGGACAGGCGATGACCAGCAAGACAAGGCTTCGGTAGAACCAGTCGGTCCACGCCTGTCCCAAAACAAGCGGCGGTATAAGGAAGATTAGCACCGCAACGACCATGACCGTTGGCGTGTAGTAACGGGCGAACCGCTCAACCCATTGCTCACTGGGCGACCGCCGCGTTTGGGCTTCTTCGACCATGCGGACGATGTGGGCCACGGTGGTGTCGTCTGCCGCTTTGGTCGTTTCGATCTCCAACGCTCCGTTTCCGTTGACCGTGCCAGCGAACACGGCATCACCGATCTGTTTTCCGACCGGAATGCTTTCGCCGGTAATCGGAGCCTGATTGACGTGACTGGTTCCGGCAATCACCTTCCCGTCGAGCGGAATCCGCTCTCCAGGCTTCACGATGATTCGGGATTGAACGGGCACGTCTTCAATCGGGCGGATTTCCTCAGTGCCATCCGGCTTGATGAGCCGAGCCGTAGGAGGGGAAAGGTCCATCAGCGCCGAAATTGCTTTATGAGCACGGCGAATGCTCCAGGATTCCAGAGTTTCGGCCAGGGCAAAGAGGAAGGCCACCGAGGCGGCTTCCAGATACTCTCCGATGATGATCGCCCCAATCACTGCAATGGACATGAGCAGATTCATGTCGGGCCGCAGCCGCCTCGCCGCCCGAATCGCTTTGGGGGCGACAAGCCGCAGACCGCACAGAATGGATGCTGCGAGAAAAGACCGTTCCGCGACTTCGCGGGGAAACCCCGACATCAAATGCCAAGCAAGAGCAGCCTGGAGCAGTAAGGCGCTGAGGAGAAAGCTTCCGCTCAGACTCGTCCAGACGAGACTTCGATTCCAGGCGGATGAGCCTGCCGCGCTCGCATGATCTTTGTCGTCCGTCCACGGTTCGGCCCGCATTCCCGTTTTCGCGACCGCTTCCATGATGACGGATAGCGCAACGGTCGCGCCACCGGTATCCACCGTCAGCCGGCGATTCAGAATGTCGAAGGAAAGGCGGTCGTCACCACCCACAACCGGTCCCACGGCCTGCCGCAAAGCGGCGACCTCCTCCATGCAGTCCATGCCTGCGATGCGGAATTGAAGCACGTGGGTTCGATCCATCGGAAGCATCTCCATGAAGGGCGTTGGGATTTTCACCCAACGCCCGTTGCTCAATCCATCGACTAATCTTCCGGCGTCGGCGGCTTCTTGCCGTATTTGGCCTCGTACTGTGCGGCGAACTTGGCTTCGAGTTCTGGGTGGCACTTGAAGCACTGCGAATCGGCTCGGTCGTGCTCTTTACACCAGTCTCCCTTCTTTTGGAAATCAGCCGCGACCTTCGCACTACACATCGAACACACGTCTTCCGGGATGCCGTGTTCATCGCACCACCACCCGGAGTGGTCGTGACCACTTTTCCCAGCCGCTGCCGCGTGTTCGCCGTGGTCATCATGAGCGTCAGCGTGTTTCTCGGCCTGGGGCTGAGGCGGCGTCGATTGGCTGCACCCGACAGCGAAGATCGTTGCCAGCGCCAGCAGGAAAGTCGTCAGGATCGTGGTTCTCATTCTTCATTTCTCCAAGGGGAAAGAGGTTCGTTGGTGGATGGCACCAACTCCGGTTCATCCGTCCGCTGCTCGTTTCGACCTTCTCGCTCGAACGTGGCGGCAAACACCATGTACAACACACGCAAAACCAGCAGGGTCAGGATCGTGGACCCGATCACGCCGCCAATGACCACCGTGGCCAGCGGCCGCTGCACCTCGGCCCCGACGCCGGTGCTCATGGCCATTGGCAGGAACCCGAGGGCGGCCACCAGTGATGTCATCAGCACCGGGCGAAGCCGAGTGACGGCAGCGTTCGTTACGGCATCGTCGAGCGACTGGCCTTTTTGCCGAAGCTGTCGGATGTAGGACACAAGAATCATGTCATCAAGGACCGCCAGCCCGGACATGGCGATGAATCCGATCGCCGCCGAGACGGAGAACGGCATGTCCCTGAGCCACAAGGCGAAGATGCCGCCGACCCAGGCGAAGGGAATGCCCGTGAAGACGCGCAGGCTGTCCACAATGTTGTGGTACGTCATGTAAAGCAGAACAAAGACCAGTCCGAGCGCCAGCGGAACGACGATCAAGAGGCGGGCCTGCGCCCGCTGAAGATTCTCGAACTGCCCGCCGTATTCGACACGGTAGCGTGCGGAGGGGAGCGACACCTGTTCGGCAATCTTCTGTTGAGTCTCGGCCACGAAACTGCCGAGGTCGCGTCCGCGCACGTTGGCCGTGATCGTGATCCGCCGCTGGCCCCATTCGCGTGTGATGGTGGACGGCCCTTCGACAATCTCCACCGAAGCCAGCCGGGACAGCGGAATGCGTTCTCCCGCAGGCGTCGAAATCAGCATATTGCTGATGGACTGAGGGCTTTCCCGGAATTCTTCCGGGAGTCGCACGATCAACGGAAAGCGAAGCTGCCCTTCGACGATCTCTCCGACTGGCTTGCTGCCGATCGACTCCACGAGTTCGAGAACCTCCTGGGCGGAGACGCCGTAGCGGGCGATCTGATCTTGATTCACCTTGATTTGAAGCATCGGCTGGCCCGTCACCTGTTCGACGGCGACATCCGCTGCCCCGTCGATGGAATTCAGCACCCGCTCGATTTCCTGCCCTTTACTGACGAGGATATCGAAGTCGTCTCCGAACAGTTTCACGCCGAGATCGGCCCGTACGCCCGAGACCATCTCGTTGATCCGCATCTCGATCGGCTGCGAGTAGGCCAGACGTTGGCCGGGCATGTCCCGCAGCGCCTTGTCGATCAGTTCCGTGAGTTCCGCTTGGGACTTCGCCTTTTTCCACTGCGAACGAGGCTTGAGCGTAATGAAAGTGTCCGTCAGTTCGACTCCCATCGGGTCTGTGGCGACCTCAGCCGTTCCAATGCGACTCCAGACGTTTTCGACTTCATCCGGGAAGGTGGAGAGGATGACCTTTTCCATTTCCGTGTTGTACCGTACCGATTCACTGAGATCGGTTCCGGCCAAACGCACAACGCCGAGGGCCAGGGCTCCTTCCGAAAGGCGAGGCACAAACTCCGATCCGAGATTGGGAGCGATCATCCCGAACGCCACGATCATCACGCTGGCGGCAAAGCCCATGACCGCCAGCCGGTGGTGCATGGCGAATTGGAGGATCGGATAATGGATCGCATGGGCGATCCGCATCAGAAACGGCTCCCGTTCTTCAACCCTCTTGGGGAGAAAGAAACTCGCGAGAACGGGCATCAGCGTGATCGACAAGACCATCGACCCCATGAGAGCGAAGATGACCGTCAGGGCCATCGGGCGAAACATCTTGCCTTCGATTCCCTCCAGCGCCAGGATCGGCAGGTAGACAATCATGATGATGAGTTCGCCGAACATGGTTGGCTTGCGGACTTCCACGGCGGCGTCTCGGATAATCCTCAGACGACTTTTGCCGCTGTTCGAGTCGTGAGCGAGATGCCGTACGCAGTTCTCGACCATGACGACCGAACTATCGACGATCATGCCGAAGTCGATGGCCCCCAGGCTGAGCAGGCTGGCGGCGATGCCGAAGCGGTACATCCCCGTGAAGGCGAACAGCATCGACAATGGAATGGCGAGAGCGACGATGATCGCTGCCCGCACATTGCCCAGGAAGGCGAACAGCACCGCGATGACCAGCAGGCCCCCCTCGAACAGGTTCTTCCGCACGGTGTCGATCACGTAGTCCACAAGTTGCGTGCGATCGTAGACCGGCTTCACCTGGACGTTGGCCGGTAGACTGGGTTCCAGGGACTTAAGCTTGTCCTTCATGGCCCAGGTGACTTCATGACTGTTCTCGCCCATCAGCATGAAGCCCAGACCGAGAACGACCTCCCCCTGGCCATTAGCAGTGACAGCGCCCCGTCGAATCTCATGTCCGATCACAACTTCGCCAACATCTGAAACCCGGATCGGCACACCATCCTTGGCGGCGATGACGATCTGCCGAATCTGGTCAATGCTCGTCGCGCGTCCGAGACCCTGCACGAGCAACATCCCGCTTGGCTGGCTGATGCTGCCGCCACCGACGTTGAAGTTGTTCTTCTGGACGGCTTGGACCACCTGATCGAATGTCAGACCATGTTTGATGAGCCGGTCGGGATTGAGGCGAATCTGGTACTGTTTGACGTAGCCGCCCCAACTGTTGATCTCCGCTGTGCCGGGCACGGTGCGCATCGGCGGCTTGATGACCCAATCATGGATCGTGCGCAGTTCCGTCACGTCCGTCCCCTGACCGGTGACGACGTAGTGGAACACTTCCCCCAACCCCGTAGCGACTGGCCCCATCTGCGGACGAGCGATCCCTTCCGGTATTTCGACTGAGCCGAGCCGTTCGTTGATGAGTTGGCGAGCGAAGTAGATGTCAATGCCGTCCTCAAAGATGACTACTACCTGCGACAGGCCGAACTTGGAGATGGATCGCAATTCCTCCAAGCCCGGCAGGCCGCTGATCGCCTGCTCGATGGGAAACGTGATCTGACGCTCGACCTCTTCCGGGCTGAGGGCGGGCGCAGTGGTGTTGACCTGCACCTGTACCGGCGTGGTGTCGGGGAAGGCGTCGATGTCCAGATGTTGCAGGGAGAACACTCCCGCCGCACCCGCCGCCAAGACGCCCAGGATGACCAGCGCCCGGTTGTGCAGCGAGAAGTCAATAATGCGATTGAGGAAGTCCATTTCGAGTCAAAGCCCCTTCGCTCTTTATTCGTGACATCCGCAACCCGCACCGAGGTTGCTGCGAAGGAGTTGAGCCAACAAGACATTGCTTCCCTGGGAAGCAATCACTTCTCCCGGCAAGACGCCCGCCAGAAGCTCGACATACTGCCCGTCCCGTGCGCCAAGACGAACCTGCCGCACATGGAAGAACTTGGGCGAGTTTTCGTCGAAGTAGTTCTTATCTCGCACAAAGACGAACGATGCGTCCGGCGTCGATTGCACGGCGTCACGAGGCACCGCGATGGCGTTGGGCTCTTCCCGCAGGACGATCTGGCCTGTCCCGAAGGTTTTGTCCCGGAGCATTCCGTCTTCGTTGTCGATGGCCACTCGCACTCGCAGGGTGCGAGTCTGCTCATCGACGGCGGGACTGATCCAGGCGATTTGGCCTGTGACGCTCTGATCGCCGTTGTCGGAATGGAACCGGACCGGCAGGCCACGACGAACGTGCTTAGCGTCCTCCTGACGAACATTGAGTACCAGCCACATGCGGCGAGGATCGCTGACCGTAAACAGTGTCTTGGAGGTATCGACGACCTCGCCCGCCACGACTTCCGACGCCAGTAAAACGCCGTCGTAAGGAGCACGAACCGGAATGAGATTGGCTGTTTTCGCTCCGGCTGGCAGCACTGCGACAACGGAAGTCGGAATGTCGAGGAATCGCAGTTCATCGGCGAGCGTTCGCGGCGCGCGAGCTTCAAGACCTTCGGGGATGTCGAATCCCAGGTTCACAAGGGCCTGATGGGTCGAGAGCAGGGCAACCTCAGCCTCTTGTAATGCCGCATCTGCTTCAATCACCGACTTTTGCGGCACGGCCCCACTATTGGCAATCGGTCGCAGCCTTTCGACCGTGGTCTTTCGCAACTGAAGTTGCACCACCGCTTGCAGGAATTGCGACTTCGCCTGCCCCACCTGAGCCGCATCGACGAGGGCGAGAATCTCGCCTGCGGCCACTTCATCCCCCACTGTCTTGAAGACGACGGCTACCGTGCCGGGAACCCGTGGCGAAAGATGCCCGACACGAGTCGGGTCGAACATCAACTCGCCGTTGGCGCTGATGGCATCCAACATGGGACGCTCTTGTACCACGTCCACATCGATCCCCACCTTGGCGACACTTTCAGCGGACGAGAATTGCACACGGCTGGTGTGCATCGTATTGCGGCTGTTGTTTTCCGGGCGAGAAACCAGGGCCAGCGCTTGAACGGTGTCGTATTTCGGAAGCTGCGGCTCTCCTTTGACCTGGGCGAGTTCTGGGTGGCAAGTGACGCACTCGGAAACCCCATGCTCACGGCAAAAGCCAATCGGCTTTCCCTTGGGCAGCAGGTCGGTACGACATTCGATACATTCCGATTCTGGGACAAGATGCTCAGCACACCAGTCGTCAGCGGCGACCGTGGTCGCGCCCATCAGTTCGGACATCTTCGGCAGTTTCCAGCCGGTGTGATGGCCGACATACATCACGCCGCCCAGGAGTGAGAAGACAACGAGGTTGGGCACGGCGTTCAAGGCCGTCGTCCACCAGCGTCGGCGTGGCCTTGCGACGGGCTGTGTTTCGACGTGCGGCGGCGTGGCCACCGGGCGCGCCGGGGCCGTAACAGTTGCAGACATACGCTCTCCAAAAATGTAAGTGGTGATGCTTCGGTCTGCTTCGACACGAGGAATCGTTCGTGGAGCAGAAACGGAAACGCGGCGAAGACAGCCAGGTGAGGAGGTCGCGTAATCGACCATCCACTCAGCCAGACAACGCCGTGGAGAGAGGCTGCATTAACAGCGAATGACGACCGTAGAAATCACGATCAGAGCGAAATCGGGGACCGCAGGTGGTCCACTCCAATGGATGTGCGGCGATGGAGCCGCAATTTCCAAGCCACTGCCAAGGGCGAGCGGCAGGGCGACAAGCAGAGAAAGTCGCTCAACGTCCGTCGTCGTTGAGGAACGCGCAGTGATGGGCTGGTCTGACGAGACCATGACCGGGATGTGCGTGCATCCACAGGGATCAACCGCCGCAAGACCGTGGCCGTCGGATTGCGACGGGTCTTCGTCATGAGGCTCGCAGCAAGACTCCGAGACTGCCTCGCAACCGGGTTCGCCACAGCAGGCGTCGTGCTGGATGGCTTCCTGTCCGTGACAGCAAGTGCAGGACGCTGGACCGGTGTCGATGCAGCAGTATGAGCCATCGTTGCTGATGCAGAGATAGACCGGACCACCACTCCCTGCAAGGAGTTGCGTCGTCATCAGCATCAAAATGAGCAGCGACTTGGCCATGAAAACACCGGTTTTGTAGACTTTCCCAATTTTTCGATTCTATCGGCACACACCGGACGTGTCCATGACAGAAACCGCCGATTCGGCTCAAGTCGAGTGATAGCACGTGTTTGGTCCCGTCCCGGATGCCGCCGAGCGGGTGGCGTTTTACCCAGTTTTACGAGCCAGGGGGATTTCGAGGGGGCACGATTGCCCGTTTGTGTTTTCACAACGGGCTTTGCCCCTCACTTTCCGCATTCTGCTGGCGCTCCCGCAGGATACCGGAGTCTAACGCTCGATTTGACCCACTCCAGCGGACTGCGCTAGTGTCTGCTGATATGCAGAGTGAGGTAGTTCGCCGAAACCGTACGCGACTCCGAACAGGCAGTGCAGCTCGCCGATATTGCTGATTTAGGCGAATTGGCAGGCCAGTAAACGCTCTGCCCGTTTTGGTGGTGTTATTCATGCGAAGCTTGAAACGAAATGGCAATGACGAAGGGACCGCATCGACAAGTGGTTGGCGATCTTAACACCCGGCTGGCCACTCTCGGTAAAGCAATGCCTGGCATCTGGCAACAGGTCCAGATAATGCGAGACTCTCGGGGCAAGGATTTACCGCAGTGGCCGAACTGGTGTTTCCTACCGATGGCGGGCTGGTTGTCGATCGTCTCTCATCAGAATGGTCGCCACCTCATCCCAAACAGTGAAGACTCGCAGGCAATGCCCCTGGTCGCGGCACTTGGAACTTGGCGATATACGCAAGGGATTTACGAATTCGATGGCGATCTTCTCACGTCGCTGACCGATTCGATCGTAACGGGTGAACTACCGACGGACGTGCTCCTTCGGTTGCCAGAATGGTGCCTCTACTTCGCCCTGCCATCCGGGGGTGGCTACTTTGTTCACCTGGAATGGGATGCAAACACCGAGCGAACGGAACTGCGGTTTCTGGTGGATTCTCCCGCGTTCTATTCCGAACCATTTCCGCTGATCATGCACATCGGGCCATGGACAGTCACCGAAGCATTCGAGCGATCAATCCATGAAAGCCGGCTCATCGCACAGTCGATGCGATCGTCTGATTTCCCCGAATTCAGTTCGAATGTGATTGAACATGGCGCATCGCTGCTTCATCGTTTGTTACCTCCGGTCTTATACCTGTGTTCGGACGAACCGGATCTGTCTGGGGAAGAGGCTGGCCTGCGTCCTGGCAATCCTCAAATGACGAAGACGAAACAAGGACCGAAGCTCTTCGCACCGCCGCGTCCGCGCGTCTGGAAAGTGGGGCAGACAATCGGTGATACCTTGCGACAGCAGGGGCATTCATCTGAATTCCAAGGGCGGCGTGCTCACGTCCGTCGCGCTCATTGGCACGGCTATTGGGTGGGGCCACGGGATGGCGAAAGAACGTTCAAGTACCACTGGATTCCGCCGGTGATGGTTCGATCCTCTGAATCGACCGACACGGCAAAGAAATCGAATGGCGAAGCCGCATGACAAATGTGTTGATAACGGACGATACGAGGTCATATGAGACAACCAAGCCGACTTACAGTCGGCGAACCCTACATCGCAGGAGTAGTTTTCACCGACTTTTCCGCGAACAGCAAGCCGTAGGCGTGTGCTCGCCCGATCGGGTCGTTGCTGATCTCGTGGCGTTCCATGCAGTCGAGAACTTCCGCTACGGATGCGTAGAGCACTTCGACCCGCTGTCCGAGTGAACGGGCTTCTTCGATAGCCGCATGGACGCGGGCGACATACTCGTCGTAAGGAATCTCTCCCAGGTCGGCGGCGATCCATGCCGCGTGGTCCTCAGTCGGGAATAGCCAAAGGACTACGCAATCGAGACCTCGCTGTTGATTCTGATTCCTATGTTTTTTGCTCACGCTCGAAATCGCCCTCCGGTAGCAAGTGAGTTCTTCAGCGGAATGGTTCCCGTGACGAAGCCGGAATCCCTTTCCTATGTGAGACGCACTTTGCCACCGTTGACACGCCGTGTCACCTTTTCTGGCAAACGAGGTTGAAACGTGAGAGTTTTTGGGCGTTGCCCTGAGGGCCGGACTGCTCCAGGCTCCGCTTTCGCTCGGTCCGGCTGGAACCGGACTGCTTCGCACCCTGCACATCCCTAACGCGGCACGACCAAGAAACAGGTCCGCCCACTGGCAGTCCTCATCGTGCCACGGCGTCAAGGTCCGCTCCCTCCTGCGGCACTCGCTGCTGCTTGCTTCAGAGCAAGTATTCGAGGTTAGCTTGACACAGTTCCCAGAACTGCTGTAGCCATGATTGGCACAACAGGGAACGATTTTATGTCAGAATCACTTTGGCTGACCCACTGGACTGCTTTGGGATCTGCTCCACATATGCGGCGAATGAATCGCCTCTCGCACGATCTGCAATGGCAAGCGGCTATCAAGCTTGCGATCATGATCAACGACGGAGTCGCCTCGTATCGGGTTGTCTCTCGGGTTCTCACCTTTCCATCGGGGAGTCTGACGGAAGAATTCTGGTATCTTCCGGAATATCAGCCAAGTCCGGCTCGATCGCCAAAACATGATATGGGATGGTGGCTGGTGCCGAAGAGAATTTCTCGTCGGGCAAATGCGCTTGTCCGTGCGGCGACTCAGGTAGAACTATGTCGCAGGAGCGGAATTTGCCGGAGCGACGATGTCACTCGCCGGTTGCGGCGATGGGAGAAGAAGAAACACTGGCAAAAATATCTCACGTTCAATGCGAGGGTCGTGAACCCCAAAAAGAATAAGGACTTTCGCGGCTGGAGCAGACGGCAAAGCAAACGGAGCCTGCAAGCAGCGGGCTCCGTCGAACAATGATTCGCCAGCGGAATGGCTTCAATGAATTCACTGAGAGATTCACCGAATCTGCTTCAGTCAGCTTCTTGGCCATCGTTTCCAGGCAACAGAGACCTATCACGTGGGGATTTCCGTAGCCGTCTTGCTGGCGGCGATTCGTACCGTGATTTCGTTCTCGATCGCCGCGTAGAGATCGACGGACATGTCTTCGGTCGAAATACTCACGATCAGCGAATAAGAAGCGGTTTTCTGAACGACTTCGGGATCGCGGCGAAGCCTCCACCAGCCGGTGACCGGGTACACGGCAATCAGATTCGACGACGCCAGTTGCGCAGCCGTTCCCATCCAAGCGTCGGAGTGGATCGAGCCGCGAACGGAAACTTTCTCCGGCCCCAGTTCCCACCCGCGTTCATCCGATGCCGAGTCCGTCGGGCGTTGCCGCTTACCATCGTCTTGGACTTCCCAGAAGTTGCGTGAAAGCCGCGCCAGCATCCGTTCGCGTGTTTCTTGGGGGCGACGAACCGCAAACCGCAATCCGTGCGAGGCATATTGGTATCTGGCGACGAATCCACGCCGAGGCGGATTCGGCTCGATGAAGTAAGAGAGCGTCACCCGCATGCGGACCTGGAGACTACCCAATTCTTCCAGCACTTCCCTGGGAAGCGGTAAATCATGAACGTGCATCTCGTTCGTTGAATTGTCCTGCCCTCCGACTCGAAATGGTTGCAACTGATCCTGAATCACCATTGTCGTGAAGCTGCTTGCCGAACGGCGAGCCCGTGCCAGATTCGGCACGCCCATTCCGTAGACTCGCAAGCGATTGCGGCGTTCGCTACGAGGAAATTCCTCCAGCATTTGTGGAGTCCATTCCGCCGAATGGACCATCAAGCCACGAATCGTTTCCGGCCAGTACTCTGGATATTCGGCTTGGAGAATGGCGGCCATTCGAGCTGCCTGTGCGGTTGCGGCGCTGGTGTCGCGAATCGTTCCCAGCAAGGCATTGGTGTCGCCCGACGATTGCGTCGTCAGGATCTCCAAATCTTCGACGCTGGTCACAAAACCGTTCTTGTCGGCGGCATAGTTACCGCCCTCCAGGACAATATCCGGCTTGTACGGCCATGGCTCATCGCCCCAGCAAAGCGAGGTTCGGCTCGCGGGCGAGAGCGTTCCCGGCTTTGCGATCGGCGTATACCCCTCCAACCCCTGTTCGGCGATCCACGCCAGATTCGTATAGGCTCCCACCGTTAAACCGTTCCAGGACTGAGCCGGGTCTTCGATGCTGGAGAGATGATTCTCGATCGGATAGTTCTTGCCAACATCCTCCCGGAGATTTCCCGCAGAGACGATCAACAGCCTTCGATACCCATCCAAGGCGCCTGCACATGCTTGATCCAGAGCGGCGGACCAAAGAGTCGGTCGCCACTGGTCGTCTCCTACCGCCGTGACAGCCAGACAAAACACACGTCGCTGTTGAGAAGCGTTTGTCTCAGCCAAGGCCATCGCACCGACCGTGATGGGCCCATAGTCCGGCGGTTCGTTCTTTCCTTGGCGTGGAAGGATTTTGACCGACTCCAGACGATGCCGCAGTTCAACCGTATCGCTTCCATAGAGTGGTTCACCGAGCGGACCGAAAAGGCACACTCCTGCCAACTGCGTTCCATGTCCCTGATGGTCATCGCTACCCCACTCGCCTCGCCAACTCTGCAAGTCGCTCGCTGATAGCGATTGCTCCAGCAATGGATGTCCGCGATCGACACCGGTATCGAGGATGCAAACTCGCACCGCTGCGTCAGGGGCAAAGCGGGTTCGAGCCAACAAATGCTGGATATACTCCGCCTGTCCTGCGGGATTCAACCGCGTAAACTCGCCCGCCACGATGTTGGCTCGACGGAACTCGGCGAGGTGTCGCAACAGACCAGGAAACGCCTGCCACTGAGCAAGGGTGGCGTAGGCCAAAACGACCAAGCGATCGGGGAATCGGACTCGCTCGGCACTGAGAGTGATCTTTTGCTGCTGTGCTTCCTGCCGGAACCACGTTTCCACTTCGTCGCCGGCACGACTTTCCAGCCAGATTTCCCACCACAACGATTCATCGACCGCAGGCAGATCTTCATCAGCTTCGGTCCAATAATCGGCCAGTTCCGCTGCATCGATCTCCGCGATGCTCGACGCCAGCGGCTCGTTCTTCGGCTTCCCCTTCTTCGTATCCTCATCGCGGTAGGCGCGGAACTTCTCGGCGAGCTTGACCACTTGGGCGTCCGGGACGGCGACGATGTATTCCTTCTTCCCGCCCTTCTCCCGAGCACTCACGATGCGAATCCCCTGACGCTCGCTTTCCAGCCGCTTCAATTCCAGATCGAAGTCGGAACCTTCCGCGAATCGCATCGGTATGAATTGCAGGCCCTCACGAATGGGTTCGGATTGTTGACGTGCCTTGGCGGCCTTCTCGGCGCGATCCAGTTCAGTCAACAGCTTATCAGCGTGTGTCTTTCGTTCGGGACGAGGCGGACTCTGGTGCGCGCGACCACCCGAGGACGTACTGGTATAGTTCTCCGTCGCCCGCGAATCGCTCAATGTGAAATGTGGGAAATCCGCCATCGTTGGTAATTCTATTTCAGTTCACGTTTTCGGGTCTGACGTACTTTGATCGCTCGCTGGAGTTCCTGGACCTCAATCTTGCGACGATCGCTCAAAACGGCCAGCTTCGCCGCTTCATCACAGGCCCGGCATATCTCGGCGTGACTCAAACCGACTGCCAGAGAAGCCATCTCATTTCGCTCCGAGTCCGAGATTGTGAATGCCGCCAGTCGGTTCGCAATCAGCTCGCCCAGTTCCTCTCGATCCGGCAGCCGATAACGAATCACATCATCGAACCGACGGAACAGTGCATCGTCGAGCATGTCTTCGAGGTTGGTCGCCGCCACGATCAGGCTCTCGGAATCATCTTGTTCCAAGAATTGCAGAAACGAGTTGAGTACGCGACGAATTTCTCCCACGTCGTTGCTTCCAGCCCGCATCGAACCGATCGCGTCGAACTCATCAAAAAGATACACCCCTCGCGTATGCCGCATCGACTCGAAAACGGCGAACAGCTTCGCCGCCGTCTCTCCCATATACTTTGTAATCAGGGAATGAAGCTGAACCGTGAAGTGCGGCAGTTTCAGTTCACCTGCCAACGCCCAGGAGGTCATCGTCTTGCCGACGCCCGGAGGGCCGACCAGCAGCAGTCTACGGCGGGCACTCAACCCATGTTCCCGCAGTTTGGCTTGCTGGCGGTATTCATGGATGACGAGTTCCAGCGATTCCCGCTGCTCAGTACCCAAGACCATTTCCGACAGCTTGGTATGCGGGTAGGTTGCGGACAGCAGCGTCGCCAGTTCGCCGGTGGGACGAGCGATCGGAACAGAGCCGCCGACTTTGGCTTGCCGCTGTTTACCCTTGATCTCGTCGACCAGTCGCTTGAGTTCAGCGGCGAACTTGCCCTTGCCCGTGCGCGCCTCGTGCGCAGCAATTTGCAAGGCCACCGAGACGAACATTTCACCGTCCGCTTCGCTGTAGCTCTGCAACAGGGCTTTTAGTTGTTGTGCCGTCGCCATCTTGGCTCTCTTCCACGATTATTGTTCAACCAATTCCGCCAACAGACGCACCGTCGCGTCTTCCACCAGCAGTGCCGCCACTTGCATCGGACTCACACTGCGTTCCTCCGTGCTGAGCACCTCCGCCAAGCGCTCCAATGCGTCCAGCGTCTCGGGGTTCATCGAGAGCTTGCGTTGGACGGTCCAACTCGGATCGCTGGGGCGACCTGGACGTTCTCCCTGTCCTGGAGCGAGTCGCCCACGTAGTCGCTCGCCAAAACTCGGCAATCCGTCCACCCTCCAAGTACCAAGGCGCGTTGCTGTTGTCATCAGGTTTCCTTCCGTCGGTTCATGGCCTCTCTGCTCAGTATCGGACTTTCGGTGCCGAAAGTGAAGACCTGAGCCAAAAAACGGCTGAAAGCCGGGAAAAACCTGTTTGCGGATCTCGCGACCTGTGGGCGGTCGATCATGTGCCTGCTCATGTGCCTGCTCGCATTGGCTGATGGCGAAAAGCCCCTCGGGAATCCGCACAACAAAGCCTCTCGTGGGGAAGAGCCGGTGCGGAGGGCGGCGGCGGAACCGTTGATTCGCTCCTGTCGGCTTCGTCATCCATCACCGTGCGGAGCCAAGGGCCTGTCGGCCTCAGCGGGGCGAGCCCCGACGGATGATGGACGACGAAGCCTCTCGCAGCAGCAAAAAAGCCGGGAATTGATCGAAAATCACACACGGCCCGCGCAAATTGCTCGGAAAACGTGACAATTCTTGCGCGTTGTGCTAAGGATTCTGGCTGAGTTCTCTTTCATCAACGATTTCGCGCAGATGCATTCTGGCCTGATGACTCAGGAATTCCCCTGACTCATGAGGCCGGTGGTCTACTCAGGTTTTTTTGCTGAAACAGACTGCTGAATTACTCCTGCAAGCTGACTCACTTGGAAGGGTTGCGGACTGACTTACGAGTTGGCCCGTAGCCCGACCAGCGTGGGAAGGCTTTCCCTTTTTCTCTTTTGCAGGAGTAACTGCCATGGCTACGCTCAAACGAGCGCACCAGGAGTTGTTTCGGCGGACACCGGATGAGTGCTTCGATTCGTTCGATGCCCTCTACCAACGCTGCCGAATCGATCGCGAGTTGTCCGAGGATCGTTGGGTGCGACCGCAGGAGTTGATGATCAGTCACGACCTGACGATCGGCATCGGCGACAACCCCGACTTCCAACTGAATGATTGGTCCTTCTCACAGCTTTGCCGCATGGCGGGCGTGAGCAAGGACACCATCAATCGGTTGAGTCACAAGACGGCCAGCAAGGCGTTCGAAGAGACCTTGCCCAGTTCCGACAAACCGTTGCAGATTCTCACCACGGGTGAGCAGGTCCGTTCGGTGCATGGAGTGGCTTACACGCGGCTCTGGAATGTCGAATTGCTGGACCTGGTGCGTGAGTTCGCATCAGACTTCACGCCGCCTCAGAAGGCGATGGACGACACCAGCACCGGACTTTACTGCGGTGAGCAGGACATGTTCGCCTTCATGATCGATCCGCTCGGCTGGGCGGAGATCGACGGCGAAGCGTTCGCGCCTGGCTTCTTCATCTGGAACTCGGAAGTGGGACGCCGCACGCTCGGCATCCAAACCTTCTGGTTTCAGAAAGTTTGCCAAAATCATCTGGTCTGGGATGCGGTGGAAGTCGTCGAATTCACCCGCAAGCACACCGCCAACGTGCGCGACGGGTTGGATGAGATTCGCCGCATCATCGAGGGGCTGGTCGCCAAGCGAGATGCTCGCCGCGACGGGTTCGTCGAAGTGATGCGCAAGGCGATGACCGCCAAACTCGGCGACGATGCCGAAGAAGTGGTCAAGCGACTCGGCCAGGAAGGCATTCCCCGGCATCTGATCAAAGACGCCATGGACATCGCCCGACATCAGGGTGGTTTCACCATCTTCGCCCTGGTCGATGCACTGACGCGACTTTCGCAGAAGGTCACGTTGGCCGGTGATCGCATGGAACTCGATGCGAAGATCGGACAGCTTCTTTCCCTGGCTTTGGCGGCCTGATCATGGACCCGCAAGCCACCTGGGAAGAACTGCTGAGTGCCTATGGCAATCAACAGTTCGATGATGCAAAAGAAGCCGCTGAAAATCTCAGTCAGTGGTTGGCACGAGGCGGGTTTCCCCCGCTCACGATTCCGCTCATCGCACAGGGCGACGAGCTTCACCGCGTGGTTGCTCTGGCAGTGATCGAGCGCGTGCTCGACTGCCAGCATTGAGTCACGCATTCCTTTCCTTTTGATATTGGAGGATTCTGTCATGGCGAAGCAACAACCCAAAGTTCGCCCGGTTCACGAAGTTCGTCTGGGCCGCATCAAAGCGGCGATCTGGGAAAACGACACCCAGAACGGCGCTCGGCACAACGTGACCGTGTCTCGTATCTACAAGGACGGCGAACAATGGAAGGACTCGAATTCGTTCGGTCGAGACGACCTGCCGCTGGTCGCCAAAGTGGTCGATCAGGCCCATTCGTGGATCTTCGAGCACGGCAACGGCTCGGTGAACAACGAGCAGGGCGAAGCGGCGTAGCGGAGAGAATCGGAACGACTCATCCCTTTGAGCGTTCCGATTCGGAGGAGGTTTTCAGTGGTTCGTAGACCATCGGAAACCTCTTCCGTTCTGCCAACCATGCCTGCACGCACCTCACATGACCTCAACCGACGTCCGTGCCGAGTACACACCTCAATTTAACAATCCCCCTTGCCCAAGGCCACATTGCAATGAGGCAACTGAATTGTTGCCGAATTGTGACACCGCCTTCACACACGCATTAAGCACGCCATGAAAATATGCCTTACATGCAAAAACGTGATATACACGAACTTCTCATGGTGCTCGGAAGGGCAAGCCCTTCAAGAAGCCGTGTGAGTCATCTGACAACCAGATCAGGGTAGACGACTCAAGAATGTAGCACACCGCTATTGCAACCTCGTGTTTTGCAGATGAACGGCGGCGTGCTGCATTGTACCACACAATGGTTACATGCAGTGGTTTTTTCAGTGGATTACATGATCCTTTGGACTCCTTCGGAGGACACACCATGTGTTTGCTTTCCGCCTTGTATTGGATGCGTAAGTTATTCACACGCAAGCAGCAAGTCCGCTCGCGGAAGCTCTCGCGCCCGGCGCTCTGTACTGCCCTGATGATACAGGTGCTTGAAACCCGTGCCTTGTTGGCAGCCGATCTGGAAATCTCGATTCCGGATCTCATCGCAATCCCTGGTGAGTCCATCGCCGCAGAGGTTCGCTACTTCAACGGCGACGACGATGTGATCGTCGCGCCACAAGATGGCGAGTTTCGGGACCTGATCAGCGAGTCGCTGTTCACGGTTAGTATCAAGATGGACAACCCCCGCGGGGGTATCTTCGTCGGAGATAGCTTCCAGGTCTTCGGCCAACACGAAGGCCAAGCTGCAATCGAGGTCGATGGGGAGATCATCTACTTCGAGTCGCTTCTGTCTGCCCCAGGTCTTGGAGAAAGCACCGAAGGGCGGATCAACGGAGCTGCCCTGCTTCAAGACGGAACTGTCATTTACGTTGGCGAGAGTGCTGGACTCGCGTTCCCGGATCAGCCAACCTACTGGTTTGATCCAATGAATCCGATCCAACAGCTCAACAGTGTCGGCAC
>Ga0182745_1001582_pt1 | contig 21770 bp, 24 predicted proteins | sample eDN3rd30CKraftBY_FD_128523 | JGI IMG/M metagenome (GOLD analysis project Ga0182745, IMG submission 128523) | Enriched backyard soil microbial communities from Emeryville, California, USA - eDNA 3rd pass 30_C Kraft BY (version 2) (version 2) | ecosystem: Environmental > Terrestrial > Soil >...
GACGTTACGGCGGAACAGGCCACACGCGTCGATAATCTCTATACCTGGGGCTCAGGCATAGAGACGTCGATCGGCAATATCCTGATCACCAATCAGGAACAGGCCACTGCTCTTACGACGCTGTCTGCGCGTACTGATGATGCCGAGTCCTCAATCAGTACGCTGGAAACGGCGACCGCTACGAACGCCAACAGGTTGACCACGGTCGAAACGGATATCGGCGGCGTTAAGTCCCGTGTCAGCACGCTAGAAACCACTAGCGGCAACCAAGCCTCGCGCCTGTCCACGGTGGAGACGAATGTCGGCACGCTGACCGGCAAGGTATCTACGCTGGAAACGGCCTCGGCGGGGCAAGCTACGCGCCTGACCACGGTGGAAGCTTCGGCTGCCAGTAGCGCCGGCAAGATCTCCAATCTGGAAGAAGCTTCGGCGGATCATGCTGCTTCGATCGAAAACATCCAGTTCTGGCAGGGGTTGGTTGGTAGTGCCATCCAAACGGTCCAAGAAGCGACCGCCGACAATGCATCCCGGCTGACTACGGTCGAAACCAGAGCCGACGGCGTCGATACCAAGATCACCGAGCTGCAAAATGCGTCTGCGGGTCATGCCCAGCAACTCACCGAACTGGAAACATCGGTAAGCGGGAACTCGTCGAAGATTACCCAGCTCTTGGACGTGACCGATAGCCACGCCGTGAGTCTGTCTGCCATCGCGGTTGAGCTTGGTAACCAGTCCGGCCGGATCACCACGGTTGAAAATGCGCAGGCGGATCTGGCTACGCGGGTCACTACCGTCGAAACGTCGACGGCCAGCAATACCAGCCGGATCCAGACCGTCGAGCAAACGACTGCCGGCCAAGGCACGCGCCTTACCGCAGTTGAAACCAAGGCGAGTAATTCGGAGTCGCGGATCCAGACCCTGGAGACGACCACGTCGGGCCATGCGTCAAGGCTTACTCAGGTCGAAACCAAGGCCAGCGGCAACGCGACCAAAATCTCGACGCTGGAAGATACGACGGCCAATCACGCCGGGCGCCTGTCCACGGTGGAGTTCCAAGCCGGCGATGCGCTGTCTCGCGTGGCGGTGGTCGAGGTGGCGTCTGCCGATCAAACACTGCGCCTGGTGACGCTGGAAGCGTCGCAGGGTGAGAACGACGGCAACATTACCGAAATTCGACAGATCCAGGACGGTCAAATCCTGGCAATCGATCGGCTCGAAGTCTCGGCCGCTGCCGCCATGTCCAGCATCGAGGACGTGCGCACCGTGGCCGAAAATGCGGCCAGCCGGCTGACTACGGTCGAGACGACGGTATCGGGCGTGCAGGGCGACCTGTCGTCGGCGCAGGGCGCGATTTCAACCGTGCAGGGAACCCTCACTACGGTGCAGGGCAATGTCTCGACGCTCGGCACCAACATGACGGCGGTGCAAACCGGTCTGTCGAACGTGCAGGACGATCTTGACGATGTGGAAAGTTCGCTCTCCACCACGCAAGGCAATCTCGCCTCGGTCACGTCCCGCGTCGGAACTTTGGAGACGACCTCGGCTGGATACGCCGGGCGCCTGACGACCATCGAAACGACGCAGGGCACGCAGGGCACGTCGATTACGAACCTGCAAACCGCGTCGACCTCTCACGGCCAGAGCATCACCAGCCTAACCACGCGCGTGGGAACGGCTGAAACCAAGATTACGACGCTCGAAACCACGACGGCCAACACCGCCACGCGGGTCGGCACGCTCGAGGTGACGGTCGGCAATCACACTACGTCGATCAATCAGGTCGCCGCGGCAACCGAGGACAACGCCCAGCTTCTGGACGTGCTGCTCTCTCAGAACGGCGAGGACGATAGCGCCTTGGCGGGTGCGACGCGCAGTATCGAAGTCCTGACCGGAGAGAACCTGGCGATCGCGCGCAGCGTGGAAAAGCTGACCGCTCGCGTGGGGACCGCCGAGGGCGCCATCGCCACGGAGACGCAGGCTCGCACCGACGGCCATGCCGCCCTGGCGCAGCAGATCACCACGGTGTCTGCCTCGGCCGGCGCGGCTCAAAACACCGCCGATACGGCTGTGGCGAACGCTGCCGCTGCTCAGACCGCTGCACAAACGGCCTCGACGCTGGCTGGCAGCAAAGGCAAGGTGTTTTATCAGTCCAGCGCGCCGGCCACGGCCGAGCGCCTGTCGCAGAACCTGTGGATCGATACCACCGGGGGCAACAACACGCCGAAGCGCTGGAACGGCAGCGCCTGGGTCGGCGTGTCGGACAAAGCCGCGACGGATGCCCTGGCAGCGGCGAACGCTGCAAACACCGCTGTCGCGGCGGTCGATGCCCGAGTGACCGATACGTCTGACGCCCTGGCACTGCTGGATGGTTCTGTGCGCGCCACGCGCAACATCACGGTCGAGGCTATCTCCGGCGGCCGCTATGCCATCGGCGGTATCAGCGTCGGCGTCGAAGGCGATCAAACCAGCCTACAGAGCACGGTCCTGATCAATGCCGACAAATTCGAGATCGTGCAGGGCTCGGGCTCGCTGAAGCCGTTCGAGATCGTTGGCGGTGTGGTCAAGCTGAACTCGCTGATCGCCACTGACATCAGCACGGCCTCTATCAGCGCCAGCCAGCTCACGGCTGGTGACGGTACAATTGGCGGGCGCCTGAAAAGCGCGAACTACGCGGATGGCGCTGCTGGCTGGTTGCTCCGTCCTGATGGGACGGGCCAGATTGGCGCGCTGATCGTCGGAAATGATAATATCCACTCGCCGGGCTATGCTGATGGCGGCGGTGGATGGCTCATCAAAAAAGACGGCTTTGCGGACTTCAATAACGTGCGCATGCGTTATGGGGAGATTGGCGGCTGTGTAATTGGTCCTAACGGTATCCACTCACCCAACTACAGTTGGGACAACGGGACAGGATGGTCGATAGAGAATGCTGGTACGTTTGCGATATTTGGAAGAGCGGGCGGCGGTCGAATTTTAATGCAAGCTAGTGGGATTACCGTCCACGACGAGAATGGCGCTCTACGTGTTGAACTAGGGCACTTATCGTAATGGCCTACGGATTTAGGGCTCGGGATGGGGCTGGCAACATCGTTGTTGAATACACGGATCGGCTGACCCGAGTTCTAGGGTGGGTCGATACCGGGACGTCTAATGGGTCCATTTACATCGGCGATGCTGACGGGGTTCCGTTCTATGCCTTGGCGGGGACGACTGGCATCGGAACGGATGTATGCTTTCCTACTATTTCTCTGTCAGGCCGGACGCTTAGCTGGACGTTTAATACCGGGTTCGCCAGCTCATTCAAAAGCGTAAAGGTCGTATACGGAGTGCATGCCTGATGGCCTATGGATTCAGAGCCCGGAACCCGAACACCGGATATATTCAAATCGACGAGACCTATAACAACTGGGCGCTTCGTTCGGTCCAGTTGCTGACCTTGTCCCCCGGATCTGGCTTCCATCAGGGGATAATAAATCTCGGCGCGTCTGATCGTGGATGTTTCGCCTGGAGGTCAGATCAGCCTGCCTTCCTGATGGGAAGGAACTCAAGCGGCCATATCTTCAGAAGTATCGCCGACGGCAGGCCCCCCGCCAACATCTGGATCTACACTTTCGACGATCCTGCTTTCGGACAAATGTATGGTGGGAACTATGGGCTGCGCGTCCGCAACGGCGGCGGCGGGGTCACGTTCGATTCAAGAATGAAGTATATGCGCTGGATTGACGAAATTTCCGGCGACAATCTAGGCAACCAGATATCTTTGACCCGAACCTATGGTGGCGCTGTGGTTCCGGCCGTTATTCAAGGGAATCTTTGCTACGATATCCATTGGGAGGCTCTAGGCGTCGGCACGGTAGTTCCATTCGCTGAGTCTTTTCAGGTTCAGGGCGTCCACTGCAGCGGATCGTCGGTGGTATGGACGCCGCTCGGTTATCTCGGGCCGCAGACCTACAGCCCGCCTAGCGTCCCCCCTGGCAAGCAAACGGCCTACAGCTACACAATCATCGACGTGGCTGGCCTCTAATCGTCGTGACGCTACCCTGCTTCCATTACCTTTGGAGCAGTCGCGCCCATGGCTATGACGCCTACCTCTGCCATCGTGTCTACCTCGGGCGACACGTGGACAACCCTTCTGACCGGCCCCGCGATCGTCACGCAGGTGATTTGCGCGATTAATGCGTTCGGCTTGTGTAAAGTTTCGCTTCGGCTCTCGAAAGGCTCCAGCTCAGCGCTGATCGTGCCCGGCGACGCGCTGCCTGAAGGCGGCTCCCACCGGCTCCGCGTCGGTGCAATCTCGCTCGCTGCGGGAGACAAGCTGGAGGCCAAGTCCATCGGCGCTGTCGACTGGACGATTTCGGGGACCACGCTATGACGACGCCCACCGTTCTCGGGCCGGTTTCTACGCTGGCGCGGTATCCTCTAGCCGGCGAGTTCAATCTGGATTTCACTCGGTCGCTGCCTGAGGGGTTCGTTATCACTCGTGACACAGCGGGTTGCTACATCGACCCCGCTGGGTATCCGCGCATTGCCGCACCAAACGTCCCGATGTTCGAGAAAGACGGACTGTTGTTGGATGGGGCGAATACGAACTATCTACCAAATTCTGAACACGATTCCGGCACTGTCGGATTTAGGTGGTGGGCAGGCAGCGACAGAGCGAGCATCGCATCCACATACAAATTTGGCGATCTCACGATGGCCCGCTTTCAGGAGAACGCTGGATCTTTTTCGCCATACTTGAGTGGAACCTATAACCTCCCGTCGTCCGTTCCCTTGGTCGTCGGTGCGCCGATTTGCATAAGTGGCTTCCTGAAATTGCCACCGGACGCAAACGGAAACCGCTATATTTGGCTGCAACTATCAGTGGCGTTCGCTGATGGTGGCACTGGCGATTGGCGGATTGCGTTTCGAGGCACAGGATCTTCCACGACCAGCGGTATTGCGGCAGCGGACGCTACGATAACCCAAGTTACAACACCTCTCGCAGACGGCATAGTTCGTTCGGGAGTAGTGATTACGCCAGCGCGTGCCGGCGTTATTAACTCTGCGCGCTTTGTGTACAACAGCGACGTCAGTGTTAACACTAGAAGTCTGGACGGGTCGGGTGCCATCGATGCCGGTGGTTGGCAAATCAGCAACGGCCTGATGACTTGCTATATTCGCACCGGCAATACGCCAACAACGCGAGCAATGGACTCTGTTTCTGGCCCCGTCAGCAACATGCTCAACCCTGTTGACCAAAGCGGCACGGTGTTCGCCGATTACGACTTAGACGGGTTCGCGCCGAGCTGGACGTCGCCGTTTAGGTTTACAAGTGCTGCCGGCACCAATCGATTCTACATTTCCGTTAGCACAGGCAACACAAGCAAGTGGCAGATAGCCGCTCCTGTGAACTTCAACCCTAGCGGGGGTACGGTCGTTTTCCCTGGTGTGGTGAAAACCGCTTTGAAGGTAAACCCTGCGGATATCCGTGCAGTAACGAACGGGTCGACTAACAGTGGATCGGCAGGAACAGGAAGTCCTGTGGCACCTGAAGTCTTTGTGTTGCAAGCCCCTGACTACCGACGCTTTCGCTTCCGCCAGATCCGTTCAACCCACGAGATTTTGACTGGCACGCCGATAACTCTGCCCACGGTGGTCTGACATGGAATTCTTTCTGCGCTCCGAAACGAAGCAGGAAATGCTCGATGCGCTCTTGCTCGCTGGCGTCCTGGTTGAGGTCGAGGTTGTGGGTGACGAAGGCGACGAGCCCTTCATCCACAGCGAGCCTGCCGCCGGCTATACCGTCTCGTTTGTCGGTCAAGTCCGCCGCCCAACTGGCGAAACCCAGCCCGTCGAAATCGACGGCGAGGTGTTCCAAGAGGACGTTTACGAGGCCGTGCCCGGCTACCACGTCAACGTCCTGGGCGACCTAACCGAAGACCAGCAGTCTGTGCTGCCCATCATCCCGCGCCCGGACCATCCGGTGTGCGAGTTTTGGACGTAATATGGGCAAAATTATTGACCGTACTGGAACCAGATCAGGAAGGCTTGTTGCCGTTTCAATGGCAAGCCGGAGCTCCGGTATATTTTGGAATTGTGTGTGCGATTGCGGAAATACCAGCGTCGTGTCCTCAAGCAATTTCGGTCGAACCCTATCTTGCGGGTGCGGCTGGGAGGATGCAGTAAAAAAACAAATGATCGGCGCAAGGTTTGGCAGCCTAACTGTGGCTAGCCAAGTTCCTGGTCCTGCGTATGGAAAGGCAAAATTTGCATACTATCGCTGCATCTGTGATTGCGGCGCAGAGAAAAGTTGCATCGGAATGTCGTTGAGAAACGGCGACACCATATCCTGCGGATGTGCATATAAATCTGCTGGGCTAAAAAGAGTAAAATCGAGCGAACACAAACATGCTGTTGCACAGAAAGCTGTACAAAAGCGCAGAGCAAAAAAGCTAAATGCGAACCGACCATTCTGTCCTGAACTGCTAGATTTGGTGGTCGTGGAGGCAAATCGTTTATCGAAAATCCGAAGAAAAATATTCGGCGTTCCGTTCGACGTTGATCATGTTGTTCCTTTGGTCAGCGATATTGTTTGCGGTTTGCATAATGAATTTAATCTGAGGGTTATTCCAGCGTCCACAAACCGTTCAAAGGGCAACCGCTTCTGGCCCAATATGCCTGAAGGAGAATAGAAATTTTCCAATTAAAAGATTTCGTCTCGATTACCGCCTCGGAAATCAACGCGGCGCGGGCTGCTACGAAGAAGATCACCGACTTCCAGCCGGGCTCGGTCGCGCGCACGATGCTCGAGGCGCCCGCGACCGAAATCGAGGAACTCTACCACCAGTATTTCATCGGTCTGCGCGAGGCGATTCCGGTGGCCACGTTCCGCTCGTTCGGCTTTAACCGGCTGGCAGCGGCCACGGCTCGCGGCTACGTCACGGTGTCCTCGGAATTCCCGCGCACGCAAGACCTGAATATCCCCGCGGCGACCGAGTTCACGCGCGCCGACGGCTACGTGTACCGAACCGTGAATGAGACGCTGTGGGCCGCCGGCAGCAGCCTGGTTGTGGTGCTTGTCGAGGCGAGTTCGGCTGGCGTGGCGGGCAATGCTGCGCCTGGCGCCATAGTGGCGTCGACGTTCTTCGCCAGCTCGCCGGTTACGATCAGCAACCAGGGCATTAGCACCGGGCGCGATGTCGAGAGCGATGTCGAGCGCGAGGCTCGGTTTGCTGAGTTCATTGCGGCGCTGTCTCGCGGGACGATCGAGGCCTGCATGTACGCGGCCCGACAAGCGGAAGTTTACGACGGCAACGGCGTGCTGACCGAATACGTCACCCGCTCGGGCAAGGTCGAAACCGCCGGCTACGTCAGGATCTATCTCTATTCCTCGGGAGGCCTCCCGAGCGCGGCCCTACTGGCCGACGCGCAGCGGCGCCTGGACGGCTGGCGGGACGAAGTGACCGGCGTCATCACGCCTGGGTTCCGGCCTGCCGGCGTGCGGGTCGATGCGTTGCCCATGGTCGAGCGCGCCGTCTCCCTGGCGGTACGTGTCGAAATGCTGCCGGGCGCTGTGTTGTCGAACCAAGTCATCCAGCGGATGCGCGATATTTTCTCGTCGGCGATCGCCTCTGTTCAGCCGGAAGAAACCCTATTCCTGGGCACGATGGTTGAAATGCTGCTGAACGTGACTGGCGTGCGCGCAATCGTTCCCGTTAGCACCGAGAACTACGTTTGCGAGGCGAACGAGGTTCTTATCCCCGGCTCCTTCTCGGCTTCGACTCTCTAATGGCGTCTCCCCTGACCATCCTGCAGCGACTGCTACGGTATCCGCACGGCGTCTTTGACAAGCGGCCGGGCGCGGAGCTGGCTATCCGTATCCAGCACATGGCTGGCTGCCGCTGGAAGGTGGCAGAGGAAGTACTGACCTTGACGGTCGGGGATGACGCGGCGGTCCATACCTACGATCTGGCCGATCGGACGCTTGTCCAGTTGTCCATGGACCTGATCGATGACGGCTTCGATGTTCCGTACCTGTCGCCAACGCTGCGCTCTCTCAGTGCCGCGGTGCTGATCGAAGGTTCGGGCGATCAGCATAGGTCCAACGGCGACCACCTGAACGCTTACACGTCGCTCTTATGGGTGATCCTGAGCGCCTATGCGCGCGAGCTGCGCGTGGCTGGCGTCCAGAAGGAGGAAGCCCTGCGGCAGATGGTTATTCCGCAAGCCGAGGGCTACTGGCTAGACGTGTGGGGGCTGATCTACGGTATCGGCCGCAATGCCGGCGAAACCGACGGGGACTACGCGCCGCGCATCCCTGAGGAAGCGTTCCGGCTGCGCGTCAATGCCTTGGCTATCGAGAAGGCGATCAAGGACATCACCGGCAAGGATGTGCGGATCCGCGAGCCTTGGGTGAATATGTTCCGGCTCGACGAGTCGAAGCTCTCGGGCTCGGATCGTCTCTACGACGGATCAAACTACGGCTATCACCTGATCCAGCCGGTTTCTAACTCGGTGATCGATTGGGACGACGTCCTCCCCATCATCGAGCGCAATAGGCCGGCCGGCGTCCTGGTGCTGCGCCCCAGCATGGAAATGGCCGGGTGGGTGGATGCTCGGCTGAATGGCACGGTGTGGTCTGGCGGCACGAGCTTGATCGGAACCTATACCACCGCTTGGCAGAATGCCGCGCTGGGCTGGATGGTGCTCGATCAAGACGATTTGGTCAGGAACTATCGCAGCGCCACGCTGTCGATCCGGTCCTCGTTCAACCGCAAGGGGATTTCCTGGAAGGAAGCCGGCGGAAAGTGGGATAGCCGTAAGTGGCGCATGGATACCACCATCACCGATCTGGTCGGTGCGGTATCGAGCGCCGCCACGCAAATCCGCGCCTCGCTTACTTCGGTCGGACCTGACTTCGGTAAGGTTTACCGTTCCGTTCCACCTGTTCTAGCCAGCGCCTTCATTGCCTATCTGCTGCCCGCCATCGCCGAGTACGGCGGCACCACCACCATGGCGTCGGAAATCTCCGAACCGCTGGACGGCGAGGCCTGGTCAGCGGGCAAGACTATGCCTGGCACCTGGGCGGACGGCGGTACGTGGGAAGCTGGCCGTACCTGGGGCGGGACCAATATCCCAATGAGCTAATTGGTCGTGACGCCACAATCCTCTCAGGAGGATAGATCGAATGGCGATCCTGACCAATTCTGGCCGCGCGGCCGTTGCTGAAGTCCTGAAGGACCAGCCGATTCATTTGGCTTGGGGCTCGGGCGATCCCGATTGGGATACCGTACCCGTCCCGGAGCCGTTGACGGCGCTCGCCCTTGAGGCTGAAATCGGCCGACGTGTGGCGACACAGGCGCAGTTTTGTAAGCCTGACGCCAATGGCGAGATTATCGTGCCCAATGGGCAGTTCGCCATTTCAGCGCAGCCGACCAATTACCTGTTCCTGCGCTTTACTTTCGATTTTGCCGACGCTTCCGCCGCCACCATCCGCGAGCTGGGCGTGTTCATCGGCACTGAAATCGACAGCTCCGTCCCATCAAACCAGCAATACTTCCTGCCTGCCGATGTTGTTGATCCGGGCCGGATGCTGTTGCTCGAACGCATCCCGAAACTCGAACGCTCGCCGGAAATCCGCCAGCAGTTTGAGTTCGTCGTCCAGTTCTAAGGATCGACATGGCCGGCCCCCTAGATAGCTATTACAACCGCTTCGACCCGGACAAGAACTACGAACGGCACATGTTCCGTGCCGGCAAGGTTCTGCAGTCTGCCGAGCTGAACGAAATTCAGGACGCTGCCGCTCAGCGCATGCGCACGATCGGCGACGCCTTGTTTAAGGACGGCGACGTGGTGCGCGATGCGCGGGTGGTGGTCGACCAGAACACGGGTGCCGTCACCTGCGAGTCCGGGGCCATCTACCTCGACGGCGCAGTTCGTGGCGTGCCGCCTGGCACCATGACGATCCCGCTCACGGGCACCGTCCTGATCGGCGTCTACTTGGTGGAAACCATCATTACCGAGCAGGAAGATCCAGGCCTGCTGGATCCTGCCGCCGAAACCCGAAACTACAACGAACCGGGCGCCGGCCGTCTGCGCATTGACCCTGCATGGGGTTTCCAGGGCGACGACCAGGACGGCGATTTCTATCCGATCTATTACGTCGACGACGGCCTGCTGCGCGGCAAGGAAGCGCCGCCGGTTCTGGACTCCGTCTCGCAAGCGATCGCGCGCTATGACCGCGACAGCACGGGCTCGAACTACGTCGTGTCCGGCATGAACGTGAGCATGCTGGCGGACTCCGGCGGCAATCAGGTCTACTCGGTGACCGAAGGCCGCGCTTACGTGAACGGCTGGGCCATCAACCTGAATACTGCTCGCCGCGTCACCTATCCGGCTGAGCCGGTGCTGCAATTCGTAGACTCCGAGCCCAAGGTATCGGACACGCTCGGCCTGCAGCGCATCAACATTGACCGCCCGCCCGCCCGCGACTTTTCGCAGGTTCGGATCACTCGCCAGACCACGGAAACCATTACTCGCGGCCCGGCCTCGGGAACGGCGGATACGATCCCCGAATCTGCCGTGGTCGATATCGTGTCGGTCACGCAAGGCGGGACCACCTACGTCAAGGGCACCGATTACAAGCTGACCGCCGGTCAGGTCGATTGGTCGCTTAGCGGTGCGGAACCTGCGACCGGTTCAACCTACTCCTGCACCTATCAATACATCACCAGCGTCACTCCGCAGGATCCCGACGCCAAGGGCTTTAGCGTCCTAGGCGCGGTTCCCGGTACGCTGGTTATGACCAGCTACAACTCGATGCTGCCCCGCATCGACCGTCTGTGCCTGACACAAGACGGCCAGCTCGTCTGGATCGAGGGTGTATCGACCGCTTTCAACCCCGTTCGTCCGCAGGTGCCGGAGGACGTGTTGGCGCTGGCTCAGGTCAACCAATATTGGGATGACCGCCGCACGGTCGTGAACGATGGCGTTCGCGTAGTCCCGATGAATGAGATCGAGGACTACCGGCGCCGGATGGACTTGCTGACCGATCTGATCGCGCTCAACACGCTGAAAACGGACGCTGGCACTCGTGAGGCAACCGCCAAGAAGGGGTTGTTCGTCGATCCGTTTATCAACGACCAAATGCGCGACGCTGGCATTGCGCAGAGCGCTGCGTCTGCCAACGGCACGCTTTCCCTGCCGATCGCCGCGACCGCTCAAGCGCTTAGCCAGGACGTGACGAAGCGCGAGGTGTGCGCCTACCAGCTCGAGACGATTCTCAGCAATACCGAGCGCACCGGCTCGATGAAGGTGAACCCTTATCTCGCCTTCGACATCATGCCGTCCGAGGTGACACTGACGCCGGCCGTCGACCGCTGGACAGAAACGACCACGGTCTACACCAGCCCGGTCACCAACCAATTCGTGGTCTACGAGCCCAACTGGCACGGCCCGAATTTGTTCTGGACCGTTACCACGAACGAGACGCGTCAGGTGGGCTCTAGCAGCGGCGCGATCCAGTACCTGCGCCAGATCGACGTCCATTTCCAAATCAAGGGCTTTGGCCCGAACGAACAGCTCGTTTCGGTCACGTTTGACGGTTTGGCCGTCAACCCTGTTGCTCCCTGAAGGTAAAAAATGCCCCTCTATGCAGATGCGAACGGCGTAGTAACCGGGAAATTCACTATCCCGGCCAATGTGCCCGCCGGCCTTAAAGAGGCTGTGTTCAACGGTTCCGGTGGCAGCTTCGGAACGGCGACCTTCCTCGGCCAGGGGACGTGGGTCGAAAACGTGATGCAGGAGGTGACAAACGTCACCCGGCATTACTACGACCCGCTGGCGCAAACGTTCATCCTGGACCAGCCCCGCCAGATTGGCGGCGTCGACCTGTTCGTGACGGCCATGGGCCCGAGCGATCTGATCGTGCAGATCCGCGAGACGATCGCGGGCGTGCCGTCGCAGAAGATCGTAGGCGAGACGCGCCTGAAAACGGCGCAGGTCACCGTGAACGACTGGAACCGCTTTGCGTTCGAGTCGCCGATCACCATCCCGCAGAACGTCGAGCATGCCATCGTCATCCTGTCGAACGACGCCGTGACCGAGGTCGGGATCTCCGAGCTGGGCAAATGGGATTTGGTTGCGGGCCGCTGGGTGACCAGTCAGCCCTATAACGTCGGCGTGCTGCTATCGTCGGCTAACGCCTCGACCTGGACCGCTCACCAAGATCGCAAGCTAACGTTCCGCCTGCTGGCGGCGCGCTACACGCAAACCTCGCGGACGATCAATCTCGGGACGATCACGGCGAACAACACGACCGATATGATCGTCTCGGCGCTGACCGATAGCCCTTCGACTGGCGCCGACGCGAATATCGCCATCGACCTGGGCAACGGCAACGTGCGCCGGACTGGCGACCGCCAAGTGCTGCAACTTACTGGACCGATCTCTGGTCCTGTGCCGGTGTCGGTCGAGCTGCGCGCCACGCCGACCATGTCGGCCTCGATCTCTCCGGGAAGCCAAATCATTAGCGGCGCACTCGGCTCGACCGGCGTCTATGTCTCGCGCGCCTTCGAAGCCGACGCCTTCCAGAGCGACGTGCGTGTCATCGTGGATGCGAACCTGCCCTCGGGCTCGACCATGAAGGTCTTTGTGTCGGGCACGGGCGAAAGCGATACCTGGCAGGAAATGACCTTGGACGCGTCTCCCAAGGCGCTCGGCGATGGCATCTTCGAGTTCAACTATTTCCTCGAGGACGTGAACAAGGCGGCCTTGCGGGTGAAGATCGAATTCACGGGTACTGCGGCGGCCCGCCCTCGCGCCGCTAACCTGCGTGTCAGCATCACCTGAGAACTTTATGATCGACGATCGCACCAGCTTTCTGGACCTGCCGCTGCCGCACGAGGACAACGACCTCGATGTGGACGTGGTGCGGCTGCGCTCCGCCTTCACTACCCTGGACGGCGCGATCGCGTCGCTGTCGGCGGATGTCGAGTCTCTGCAGGGCCTTGTCCCGACGGACCTCGCGGACCAGCTCTCGGCTATCACCGGAGACATTGCGGCGTTGCAGAGCGCCATCGCAACGGCTCAGGGCGATATCTCGGACAATGCATCGGCTATCGCGGCGCTGCAGGCAATGCGCGGCGCAGCAAATGGCTTAGCTTCGCTCGATGCCAGCAGCTTGGTTCCGGTCACGCAGATCCCGAACTTGGACGCGGCCAAGGTGAGCACGGGCACGTTCGACGTGGCGCGCATTCCTGATCTGGATACGGCGAAGGTCACCACCGGTACGTTTGCGCTCGCGCGCATCCCTGACCTGGCGGCCAGCAAGACCACGTCAGGAACGTTCGACGCCGCTCGGATCCCGACGCTGGCAACGAGCAAGATTTCGGGCCTGGATACCGCCCTGGCAGGCAAGTTCGCCACGACCGGCGGCACGATCTCCGGCAACCTCGCAGTTACCGGCTCTATTACCGCCAACGGCGATATCACTGCGTTCTCTGATCGCCGCCTGAAGTCCAAGATTTACACGGTCGAGGGTGGGCTGGAGAAGGTGCTCGCCATGCGCGGCGTAACCTACGAGCGCGACGGCGTGCGCCGGGTCGGCGTCATCGCCCAAGAGGTGCAGGACGTGGTGCCGGAGGCCGTCGTCGATAACGGGCAGTATCTCTCCGTTGCCTATGGCAACCTGGTGGGCGTGTTGATCGAGGCGATCAAAGAACTGTCCGACAAGATCGACCAGATCATGCCCCAGCTTAGTTGATCCATCATGGATCGGCTCGCGTCGTGACGGAACAATCCCTCATGTAACGAGGGATTTCTTTATGTCTACAATCGACCAAATCATCGACAACGTAATCAAGGCCGAGGGCGGGTACGCCAACGACCCGGACGACGCTGGCGGCGAGACGATGTACGGCATCACCGTGGCCGTGGCTCGCGCCAATGGCTACGCGGGCCCGATGCGGAATCTTCCGCTCTCTCTGGCTAAGAAAATCTACCGCGACCGCTATGTCGTCATTCCTAAGTTCGACAAGGTCGCGGAGCTGGACGCTAAGATCGGCGCTGAGCTGGTCGATACTGGCGTCAACATGGGACCGGCCGTAGCGGCTACGTTCCTGCAGCGCTGGCTTACCGGCTTTTGTGCGCCTGGTGCGCCGTATCAGCCGGTATTCGCCGACGGCCGTCTCGGGCCCATCACGCTCGACGCTCTTTCCAAGTTCCTCAAATGGCGCGGGGCCGATGGCCGTACCGCGCTTTTCCGTGGGCTGAATGGTGTTCAGGCGGCCCGTTACCTCGAAATCACCGAAGCGCGTCCCACACAGCGCAAGTTCCTGTTCGGCTGGCTCATGAACCGAGTCGAATGAACATGGAAACGCAAGGGCTCCACGCATGCCACAACTCCCAAACAAGGCCATAACCTCAATGGAACCCGCATCGACTAGTTCCGCCGCGACGATTGCGCTGGCGAAGTACTTTGGCACGCAGCTCATCATTGGGGTTATCTCGACGGCGCTAGCGTTCATCGTGTTGCCCCCCAAAACCAAGATCGAGTTTTTTGGCCGCATGGTGTGCACGCTGCTAGCGTCTTACCTGTTCGGGCCGATCCTCGTGGCTGCCGTCCACGGATGGTTCCCCGGCCTATTCGATTCCGCTGCAGCCGTGGCGGCGCTCAACGGGCAGGATACTTCCTTCGGTGTTCTGTACGTCAGCGCACCGCTTCAGGTCATCGCCGGCATGCCGGCCTGGTGGATCATCGGAGCCTTTATCCGCTGGTTCGACAGGCGCAACGACAAAGATATCGGCGGGCTGTTTACCGACGTTCGCCGTACCATCTGGCCCGGCAATCAGAGCAGCTCACAGCGCTCTGACGCGGGCCCTGCTATCTCGCCCAAGCCCGACGACCCCAGCAATGTATAAGAACGCGCTCATCGGCCTTCTGGCGGCCGCTGTGATGTTCGGCATCGGCTGGCTGTGCGCCGGCTGGCTGTACTACTCGCCGCGGCTGGAAACGGCCGCCACGTCGCTCAAATCCGCCCAAGACAACGCCGCTCTGCAAAAGGCATCCGCTGAGGCCTGCGAGGCGTCTGTCGGCCGACAGAACATGGCGCTCCTGGATCTGCAAGCCCAGCTCGCCGCGTCTCAGGGCGAGGCTATCGCCGCACGCAAGGAAGCCATGGACGCCCGCGCCCAGCACGAGAACAACGCGCAGGGAATCTTGGCCGAGGAAACGCCCGCAGGCGCCGACGTATGCCAAGCCGCCAGCGATGCCTTCGACGCCGAGCTACGGCGCGAGAGGGGCCTGAAATGATCATGTACCGCGTCGCTTTCCTCGCCTCGTACATGGTCGTGGCTGCCATGCTGCTCGCGGGCTGCGCCACCACGGAGCCCCGGACGGTCATCAAGACCGTTGAAGTGCCGATCCCGGTCCCCGTGCCCTGCGTGGCCGTCGTGCCCGCCAAGCCCGCTTTTGCCGTCGACCACCTGAAGGTCGGCGCTCCCATTGACGTCAAGATGCGCGCGCTACGCGCCGAGCGCCAGCAGCGCATCGGATACGAACGCGAGCTTGAAACCTCGCTCAAGAATTGCACCGCGAGGCAGAATGTCGATTGAAGATAAGGCCCAGGAACACGAGGCCAGAGAATGGGCGCTGCGCAATGCGCCTCGTCCCGAGCAGCGCATATACGAGCCGGGCGAGCCCGGTTATGGGCCCGCCCTGTGCGTCGATTGCGAGGACGACATGCCGGCGGTGAGGCGCTCTTACGGGTATTGCCTCTGCGTCCAGTGCAAGTCCCAGCAGGAGCGCCGCCGCTGGTAGGCTACCAAGCCGCCGATATCGTCTCTGCCATCTTGTCGGCGATCGTAGCCTGCGCGCCGTTGTGGCCGTGCAGGTAACGCTCCGTAGTAGAAAGCTGCTTGTGCCCGAGCATGATGGCGATCTCCTTCTGGCTTAGACCGGCCATGTGGCCGAGCGATCCAGCGCTGTGCCGCAGGTCGTGCATGCGCAGCTCGTCGGGCAACCGTGCCCGCTTTTTGACCTTCTTCCAGACCGAGTAGGGCGTGATCATCGGCTCGCCGTGAATGCGTCCGGGGATCAGCCATTCGTTCGCCTTCGGTATCGTGGCGATGATCGCCATGCACTGCGGCGATAGGGCAATCTTGCGCTGCCCCACCTTACTGTCCGGCAGCAAAAGCAGCCGCCGAGTCTCGTCTACCCACTCGCGCTTAGCGTGCATGATCTCGCGCAACCGGCAGCCGGTCAGGAGCAGCAGGCGGACGAGGTTGGCGAACTCTTGGGTGATATCGTTCTCGTCCACCATCGTGGTCAGGGTGCTGTTCAGCGTCTTGATCTGCGCCAGCGTCAGGATCAACTCGCGCTCGGTCACCTCGTACTTTTTGACCTTGTGGCAGGGGTTCGTGAGCCGGTCGCGCCACTCCCAATCCTCGGCCAGATTGAACGCCTTGGAGAGCAGGGCGAGGCACTGGTTGGCCGTGGCGGGCTTGGTCGATAGGCTGCCGTGCAGGGTCAAGATATCGGCCTTGCTGACCTCGCGCACCAGCTTCTTGCCCAACACCGGCAGGATGTGGATGCGCCAGTTCTTCTCGTCCAGGTCGGCGCTCGCCTCCTTCTTGAACGGCTTGGCGTGCTCGTTCATGTAGCGCTCTTGCATCGACTCGACCGTCTTGGCGTCGATGATCTTTCGGCGCTGGTCGGCTACCGGGTCGCGGCCCTCGGCCACGGCTGCAAAGGCCTTGCGCGCGAGGTCGCGTGCGCGGTCTGGCGGCATGTCGGCGCAGCGCGCGACCGTCATCTTTCGCTGCGTGTTCGTGTCCTTGGCGCGGTAGCGGACGGTGTAGGTCTTGCGCCCGCTGGGCTGGATGCGGACGCCAAATCCAGGCAGCTCCGTATCCCAAAGCCACACGTCCACCTCGCCCGGTCCCGTGTTGTCGATTATGGTTTTGGTCAGTTTCGCTTTCTTCATTTTCAACCCCGAGTCTTGTGCTCTTTTGGGGCTCCCAATTTCGGGCGCAGGTCGGGCGCAAAATATCGGGAACCTCGGTGAACAATGGAGAACCGATCGACGTGCCGTCTCGCGGTAACCCATTGAAAACCGGGGTGTTTCGTGATTTAGAAGGGTGCGCCGTGATCCCCTGTGACCGTGTCGGTCAGGACTACGAATCTGGGGGTCAGGAGTTCGAATCTCTTCGGGCGCGCCATTCCTTACCGCAAAAAACTCCGGTTTCTCAGTGACTTAGACGGTGCCTCGGGCACAGTCAACCGGGCGCGATTCCGGGCGCGACAAGGCTCCGGGCGCTTATCGGGCGCAGGTTTCGACGGGATTGGCCGGGATGCGTGGGCTTTGTGCGTGATGCGCTGGTGCTGGCAAAGAAAAAGCCAGCGGTGGTGTTCCGCTGGCTGATTTGGCTCCGGGCGCATTTCCGGGCGCATATTTAGGGCTTCTGTCTGGCCGCTTTGCGTGCGTTCGCTATCGCGATAGCCCCCTCTCGGATACGATCTGCCGCGGCGATGCCTCGGATATGGGCGACGCTTTTCTTTTGTACTCGATCCTCGACGATCCGGCCCATGGCGTCGCGCACGCCGTCGGGGTCACCGTACAGCCACATGTTGCGCGAGGACTTATCCGGGAACCCGTCGAGGACATGGCGGCATTCACATTCATGCCTCCAGTCCTCGGACGATGTGTCTACCGGCTGGCCGGTGATTTCAGAGAAAGTCGGCATTGGACTTCGTCTCGGGATTCGCGGCCATTCCCTGCTTTGCAGCCTCGATGTGGGCTGCAAATGGATCAAGCACGGCCTCGCATTTTTCAGCGATCTGTCTCGCCTGCTCAGCGATGCTTCGCAGCCCGCCATAGCTGGACATAACCCCAGCGCTATGGACATAGCGGGCGGCTGCTCCAATCGCGGCTGCATTGAAATTCCGCAGCGAGATCCCGCTGGCGGCTTCGAACGTTGCGATAGCTTCCAGAGCCTCGTCCGCCTTACGGGTTTTGTAGCGGACCCTTTGCTCGATATCCCGTTCGTTCCGTTCGCGCAGATCCTTCATCTGGACTTCGACGGCTGCCTGAACCTCGGAGGCGTCGACTTCGGACGCGCGGCGAAGCATCGCAGCGATGAAGGGACGGCCAGGAGGCTCCGCTTCCAGCTTGGGTGCCGCTACAACCTGGCGTAGTTGACCGCTCGGCTGTAGCACGAGCAGGCCCCATGTTGGCGGCAGCTCGCCTTCGCGCACGATGTCCGGCAGGGTGACTACCCACCAGCGGTCGCAGTACTGCTGGACGGGCCCACTCTTATCCGGGTTCTTCAGCTCTCGCGTCCAGTCGCTGCGGCTCGCTTTGAATTCGAATCCATGGATTTCAAGCCCGCGGGACGGGTACAAGTTCATGGCTACCGCGTCAGCCCAGCGGCGCTGTTGGCTGCCGGTAGCGTTGCCGACCTCGTACATGAGGGCCCATTCCGGCGCGCAGTAGCGGGCGCGCATCGCCGCTTTGATGCTGGCGGTGTTCATCGTGCTGCCTCCTGCGCACGGTCGCGGCGCTTGCGGAATTCATAGATGCGCTCGACCAGCTTCGACTGCGCTTCGCCATTGCACTCTAGCGCGTGCTCAAGGGCATCCTGGACCTCCTGGCTGTCGTCGTCCTCGGCGCGTTCCTGGGCTATAAAAACCTCGTCCATCCTAGCGAGCAGGCTTTCGGCCGCCTGGGCGAGATACTCGGCATGCTCGAGCGCGTAGTCGGTGGGTGTACGGCCGGCATGCAGGTTGCCTCGGTAGCGGGCGACGGCGTGCTCGATGCTTGGATGACGGCCCCACTGCTTTTCGTGCTCGCGTGTGCGCGGGTGCATGATGATCGCCAGGTGGGTAAAGCTGCGCGGGTCGATCTCGACGCGGATGGCCTGGTCGTGGGCGCCGATGACCAACGCGGTCAGACCGTCGCTGTCGTAGGTCGCAAGGCTGGGCCGCTCCACGACGAACCGCACGCCGTTGCCCCATCCCCATTCAGCCGTCTCGAATGTCCGGGCGAATTCGTAAGGGCCGGAGCGGCGCGCCTGGCACAGCAGCACCACGGCGCGGCGCTGGAAGTCGGTCAGGGTGCGTTTAATGTGCCGCTCGACCCATGCGGCGCGTTCGTCGATCTCTTGGTTGTTGTCCATTTCCTTTCCTAGTTGACTACGGTTATGCGCTCGGCGGCGCGGGTGACACCGGTATAGAGCCAGCGGGCGGCGTCTCGACGGAATGTACGGCTCTCGTCGAACACCATGGTGTTGTCCCATTGAGAGCCCTGTGCCTTGTGACACGTCAGGGCATACCCAAAATCGAATTCCTCGGTTTCCCGGCGCTGCCACCACTCCAGCTCGTCCTCGGTGCCGTAGAAGAAATTTTTGTAGGTGTTGACGGTGATCGGGTGCGTCAGGGTTTCGTCGTCCTCAGACTTCACGGCCATGTTGATGATGTCGTTCTGATCAGGCGCATGCGCGACCTTGACCGTCCATATGCCGCCATTGAGCAGCTGCAGATCGCGCTTGTTGCGCAGGCACACCAGCCGGTCGTCGCGTTGCGGTGTGTCGAAGGTGAAGCCAAGCAGCTCGCGGATGCGGGCGTTGAATCCGCGGCGAGTTCGGTTCAATCCGACGATGACCTGGTCGGCGTCGAGGACGTCTTGCGTGTCCAACTGGCTGCGGGTGATGACCCGACTGTCGCCGTACTGTCCGAGGCTCAGACCGCGTCCCTCGCGGATATCCATCGACATGCGGATGATGGGGTTGTCCAGCGCCTGGCGCCGGATGTCGGTCAGCATGGCGTCGGGTATGACGTTCTCGGTGAAATACCCAGCTCCCTTGACCGGCGGTAGCTGGAACGGATCGCCCAAGACGAGGATCCGCGTATTGAAGGATTCCAGATCGCGGCCGAGTTCCTCGTCGACCATCGAGCACTCGTCGATGATCACCAGCTTGGCATAGCGCACGTCGCTGTCGCGGTTCTTGACGAATTTCGGTTGCCCGTTGTGGTCCGGGTCTTCCAGCTTGTAGATCATGCTGTGGATCGTGCTGGCGCCCTCGCATCCTTTTTTGCGTAGCACCAAGCAGGCCTTGCCGGTGAAGGCTCCGAACAGGACTTTGCCGTCGATGCCCTCACGGATGGCTTTGGCGATGGTGGTCTTGCCTGTGCCGGCGAAACCGAAAAGGCGGAATACTTGCGGTCCTTTCTTGTCCTTGAGCCAGGCGTGCACAGCGTCGATCGCGGCAGCCTGCTGCGTTGTCCATTCCATAAATTGTCCAGGGAGGGTGTGGGCGGGGCCGAAGCCCCGCGCGGGCCTAAGAAGCTTTGTAGTTAGCTGTGGACTGGTAGGTATTGTTGGCGTCCCACTCGTCCAGGTATTTCACGGGGTAGAAGATTTTTCCTCCACGGCGAATATATTTCGGCCCTTTTCCTTGCGTCCGCCAGTTTGCGAGGGTCCGGGGTGAGATTCGTCCGTTGTAACGAGCTGACACTTCCCCCGGACTGAGTTCATCCAAGCTTGGCGTCACCTTGTTGTCATTGTCGTGCATTTAGAAAATATCCTTGTCGTCTGCGTTACCTGAGTTTTCCGAATTGTCTGAGTTATTGTCCTCCCGCCCGTTTTCTAACGTCTCGGGTTCCGGGCTTTCTTTCGCCAAAGTGTCAGGTTTTTGCGAGGAAGCGGCGGCCGGCACGGCATCGGCTTGAGCATCAGGCTTTTTCTCGGCCTGCGCCTTTTGACGCTCCTGATTTTTTCCTGTGGATTTCTCGGCGGTCGACTTTTCAGCCACCTTTCCGCCTTTGTCCGTTGCAGCGGCCTTCTGCTCATTGACGAGCTTCTGAGCGCCGGCCTTCTCGCTGTCGGCGTCCTGTGAGCCGGCGTCCTGGTCGTCGGCCGGGAATTGATCCTCGACCGTAAAGTGGCCTTCCTTGATCGAGGTGAACACGCCGATCAGCTCGGCGAGTTCCTCGGCGGTCGTGTTGCCGATGGGATGGCCTAGACGCTTGGTCAGCATGGCTTCGTCGACGCCGATCTTGCCGAATGCAGCAATCATCTTGTCGATGCGCTCCGACAGGGGGACGCCATTGCCGCCCTCCAGCGTTAGCCGGCATGCCGCGATGGCGGTCTGAACCAGATACTTGGGCAGCACCGCTAGAATGCGGCCACGGAGCTGGGCGCTGGCCTTGCGGGCCACCAGGTCGTCGATCTCCTTCTCGCTCTTGCACGGGCGCCCTCTGCCGCCTTGCAAGTCGATGACGTGGCGCACGGTCAGTTGGCGGGTCGAGGTGGTGTTGGTCTGCGTGTCCCACGCGTAGACCTCGATTTCGCTCTTGCCGTCGCTGCGCGACAGCTCGCGGTGACCGTAGTCGATATTGCCCCAGCAGCGGGCCAGTTCCTCGGCCAGCTTAATGGTCGGGCCCTCGATGGTTTCGTTGCCGCGGGGCAACGCGTAGAAAGCGACCTCGGCCAGCGCGTAGTCCTTGCAAGCCTCGGCCATGTCGCGGCGCGCGATGGCTGTGTCGCGGGGGAACCGCTTAGCCAGCACCAGCTTGCCTTGCGCCTCGGCAATGGCGCGTTCCTGTTCGATAGCAACCGCGCCGACGTTCATGCCGCCAGCCGCCGTCATCATCCGACCGAACGGATTTGCGGCTTGGTTGTTTGTGGTCTGGATTTCGTTACTCATGAAAGCTCCGGGTTAAAAGGTATGGGTATGTATAAACGGTGCAAGAACCGGAATTGTACTGTAATTCCGGTATTAATTGCGCTTGC
>Ga0182745_1001583_pt1 | contig 21756 bp, 18 predicted proteins | sample eDN3rd30CKraftBY_FD_128523 | JGI IMG/M metagenome (GOLD analysis project Ga0182745, IMG submission 128523) | Enriched backyard soil microbial communities from Emeryville, California, USA - eDNA 3rd pass 30_C Kraft BY (version 2) (version 2) | ecosystem: Environmental > Terrestrial > Soil >...
CGCACCGCCATTGCCCGTGCCCTGGTGAAGCGCGCGGCGCTGGTGCTGATGGACGAGCCGCTGGCCAATCTGGACTACAAGCTGCGCGAGGAGTTGCGCGAGGAGTTGCCCCGCCTCTTCGCGGAGAGCGGCAGCGTCTTCGTCTATGCCACCACCGAGCCGGCCGAGGCGCTGATGCTGGGCGGGCAGGTGGCCACCCTCTCGGAAGGCCGGGTGACGCAGTTCGGCCCGGCGGGCACGGTGTTCCGCCGCCCGGCCGATCTGGAAACCGCGCGGGTCTTCTCCGACCCGCCGCTGAACGAGGCGCCGGCGGAGCTCGCGGGCGGCCGGCTGCATCTCGGCCCGGATATCACCCTGCCGGCGCCGGCCGGCCTGCCGGAAGGCGGCCGCTTCACCCTCGGCATCCGGGCGCACGAGCTTTCCCTGGACCCCCTACCCGAGGCCGTGGCGCTGCCGGCGCGGGCGCGCCTGGCGGAGGTGACGGGCTCGGAAAGCTATGTCCACCTCGATGTCGGCGGCCTGTCCTGGGTGGTGCTGGCGCCAGGCGTGCGGCGGCCCGAGCCGGGCGCGGCGGTGACGGTTTATTTCGACCCGCGGCGCGTGCTGCTGTTCGACGCCGCGGGGCGGCTGGCGGCCATGGCCGAACTGGCGGAGGCCGCCTGATGGCCCGCATCGCCTTCGAGGCCCTGGCGCATGCCTATCCCGGCTCCGCCACCCATGCGCTGAAGCCGATGGACATGGTCTGGGAACATGCCGGCGCCTATGCGCTGCTCGGCCCCTCCGGCTGCGGCAAGACCACGCTGCTGAACATCGTCTCCGGCCTGCTCTACCCAAGCGAGGGGCGCGTGCTGTTCGACGGCAAGGACGTCACCGGCCTGCCGACCGAGCGGCGCAACGTGGCGCAGGTCTTCCAGTTCCCCGTGGTCTACGACACCATGACGGTGCGCGAGAACCTGGCCTTTCCGCTGCGCAACCGCGGCGTGCCCGCCGCCGCCGCGCGGGCGCGGGTGGAGCATGTCGCGGCGCTGCTCGGCCTGACATCGCGGCTGGACCGCCGCGCCCGCAACCTCGGTGCCGACGAGAAGCAGAAGATCTCGCTCGGCCGCGGGCTGGTGCGCGACGACGTCGCCGCCATCCTGTTCGACGAGCCGCTCACCGTCATCGACCCGCACCTCAAATGGGAGCTGCGCGCGCGGCTGAAGGAACTGCACCGGCAGGTGCCGACCACCATGATCTACGTCACCCACGACCAGACGGAGGCGCTGACCTTCGCCGACCGCGTGGTGGTGATGTCGGAGGGCGAGGTGGTGCAGGTCGGCACGCCAGAGGCGCTGTTCGAGCATCCCGCGCACAGCTTCGTCGGCCATTTCATCGGCAGCCCGGGGATGAACTTCCTCTCCTGTGTGGTGGAGGGGCGGGAGGCGGTGCTGCCGGGCGGGCAGCGGCTTGCCCTGCCGCGCACCTATCCGCCGCTGCGGGGCAAGGTGCAGCTGGGCATCCGGCCGGAATTCGCCACGGTGGTGCGCGAGGGCGGGCTGGCCGCGCGGCTGCGCCGTGTCGAGGATCTGGGCCGCCGCCGCATCGCCCGCCTGGAGCTGGATGGGATGCCGCTGGCGGCCACCCTGCCGGACGGCATGCCCGTGCCGGCCGAGCCGCGCCTCGCCTTCGATCCGGCGCGGCTGCACGTCTATGCCGATGGCTGGCTGGCGGAAGGGAGGGCCGAGCCATGAGCAAGCCGCGCGACCAGCGCGCCTGGCTGCTGGTCCTGCCGGTGGTGGCGCTGGTCGCCTTCTCGGCGTTGATCCCGATGATGACGGTGGTCAACTACTCGCTGCAGGACACGTTCGGGAACAACCAGTTCTTCTGGAACGGCCTCGGCTGGTTCCGCGAGTTGCTCGACCCGGCGACCGAGCTCGGCGGCCGCTTCCGTGGCGCGCTCGGGCGCACCCTGCTGTTCAGCGCGCTCTGCCTGCTGATCGAGATCCCGCTCGGCATCGGCGTGGCGCTCACCCTGCCGCGGCGTGGCTGGGGCGTCGCCGCCTCGCTGGTGCTGCTGGCCCTGCCGCTGCTGATCCCCTGGAACGTGGTCGGCACCATCTGGCAGGTCTTCGGCCGCGGCGATATCGGCCTGCTCGGCGCCGCGCTGAACGGGCTCGGGTTCGACTACAACTACGCGCAGGACCCGCTGGACGCCTGGATCACCCTCGTCCTGATGGATGTCTGGCACTGGACCTCGCTGGTGGTGCTGCTCTGCTATGCCGGGCTGCGCGCCATCCCCGACGCCTACTACCAGGCCGCCCGGGTGGACGGCGCCGGCGCCTGGGCGGTGTTCCGCGCCATCCAGTTGCCGAAGCTGCAGCGCGTGCTGACCATCGCCGTGCTGCTGCGCTTCATGGACAGCTTCATGATCTACACCGAGCCCTTCGTCGTCACCGGCGGCGGGCCGGGCAATGCCACCACCTTCCTCTCCATCGACCTGGTGAAGATCGCGCTCGGCCAGTTCGACCTCGGCAAGGCGGCGGCCATGTCGATCGTCTACAACCTGATCGTGCTGACGGTGTGCTGGGTCTTCTTCGCCACCACCACGCGCGGCCAGAGCGAGGCGGTGAGGGAGAAGTCATGAGCGAGGCCCGCCCCCGCAGCATGGCCGCGGCGCCCGCGCTTCCCGCCCTCCGCGCCCCGGCACGGGAAGGCGCGCTGCGGGCCGTGCTGCCGCGCCTCGTGCTCGGCCTCTATCTGCTCTTCCTGCTGGTGCCGATCTACTGGCTGGTCAACATGAGCTTCAAGACCAACCTGGAGATCAGCTCGGCCATGACGCTCTGGCCGCGCGCGCCGACGCTGGAGAACTACCGGCGCATCTTCACCGACCCCTCCTGGTACGGGGGCTACATCAACAGCCTGAAGTATGTTCTGCTGAACACGGCGATCTCGCTCGCCGTCGCGCTGCCGGCGGCCTATGCCTTCAGCCGCTACCGCTTCCTCGGCGACAAGCACCTGTTCTTCTGGCTGCTGTCCAACCGCATGGCGCCGCCGGCGGTCTTCGCGCTGCCCTTCTTCCAGCTCTACAGCGCCGTCGGCCTGTTCGACACGCCCTGGGCCGTGGCGCTGGCGCATTGCGTCTTCAACGTGCCGCTCGCTGTCTGGATCCTGGAGGGCTTCATGTCCGGCGTGCCGCGCGAGATCGACGAGACGGCGGCGATCGACGGCTGGTCCTTCCCGGCCTTCTTCATCCGCCTCTTCCTGCCGCTGGTGGCGGGGGGCGTCGGGGTGGCGGGCTTCTTCTGCTTCATGTTCTCCTGGGTCGAGCTGCTGCTGGCCCGCACCCTCACGACGGTGGACGCCAAGCCCATCGTCGCGACGATGACGCGCACGGTCTCGGCCGCCGGCATGGACTGGGGCCTGCTGGCGGCGGCCGGCGTGCTGACCATCATCCCCGGCGCGGTGGTGATCTGGTTCGTCCGCAACCACATCGCGCGCGGTTTCGCGCTCGGCCGCGTGTGAGGAGAGGGGCATCGCCATGGACCTTTCCTGGATGGCCTGGACCTGGCCCTCGGCGCTGTTCTTCGGCCTCTTCCTGGCGGTGCTGCTGGCGATGACGCTGCTTGCCCTGTGGCGGCCGGAGACCGAGCGCATCGGCATCCTGCGCCTGCCCACCACGCGCGGCGACCGGCTCTTCCTGACGCTGCTGGGCGCTGCCTTCATCCATCTGGGCTGGCTGGCACTGGCGGGCGAGGCGCCGCTCTGGGGCGCCAGCCTGCTCTCGCTGCTTTACGGCGCGGCGATGTTCCGCTGGGCCTGACCGGGCGCGCCCGCCGGGGTTCCGGGCGCCAAGCACGACGGAGGAAATGAACGTGAATGAAGCCAGTTTTGGCCGGCGCGGCGTCCTCTTCGGCGGCGCCGCGATCCTTGCCGCTCCCGCGATCCTCATGCCCCGCCAGAGCCTGGCGCAAGGCATGGATGCGGCGAAGCGCTGGGTGGAGCAGGAGTTCCAGCCCTCCACCCTGACGCCCGACCAGCAGATGCAGGAGATGGAATGGTTCGCGAAGGCGGCGGCGCCCTATCGCGGCCAGGAAATCAACGTCGTCTCCGAGACCATCACCACCCATGAGTACGAGGCGCGCACCCTCGCGAAGGCCTTCTCCGAGATCACCGGCATCAACCTGCGGCACGACCTGCTGCAGGAGGGCGACGTGGTCGAGAAGATCCAGACGCAGATGCAGTCGGGCCGCAACCTCTACGACGCCTGGGTGAATGACAGCGACCTGATCGGCACGCATTTCCGCTACCAGCAGGCCGTGCCGCTGACCGATTGGATGGCCGGCGAAGGGCGCGCGCAGACGCTGCCCACGCTCGACATCGAGGATTTCATCGGCCGCAGCTTCGGCACCGGGCCGGATGGCAAGCTCTACCAACTGCCCGATCAACAATTCGCCAATCTCTACTGGTTCCGCTACGACTGGTTCGCCCGCCCGGCCATCAAGGAGGCCTTCAAGAAGCAGTTCGGCTACGAGCTGGGCGTGCCGGTGAACTGGTCGGCCTATGAGGACATCGCCGAGTTCTTCACCAACACCGTGAAGGAGATCGACGGCGTCAAGGTCTATGGCCACATGGATTACGGCAAGAAGGACCCCTCGCTCGGCTGGCGCTTCACCGATGCCTGGCTCTCCATGGCCGGCAATGGCGACCGCGGCATTCCCAACGGCAAGCCGGTGGACGAGTGGGGCGTGCGGATGGAGGGCTGCAGCCCGACCGGCTCCTCCATCGAGCGCGGCGGCGACACCAACGGCCCGGCCGCCGTCTATGCCGTGACCAAATATGTCGAGTGGCTGAAGAAATACGCGCCGCCCGAGGCCGCCGGCATGACCTTCTCGGAATCCGGCCCGGTTCCCGCGCAGGGCAACATCGCGCAGCAGATCTTCTGGTACACCGCCTTCACCGCCGACATGGTGAAGCCCGGCCTGCCCGTGGTGAATGCCGACAACACGCCGAAATGGCGCATGGCGCCCTCGCCGCACGGATCATACTGGAAGGAGGGCATGAAGCTCGGCTACCAGGATGCCGGTTCCTGGACGCTGCTGAAGTCCACCCCGGTGGACCGCCGCCGCGCCGCCTGGCTCTACGCGCAGTTCTGCGTCTCCAAGTCCACCAGCCTGAAGAAGAGCCATGTCGGCCTCACCTTCATCCGGGAGAGCGACATCTGGCACAACTCCTTCAGCGAGCGGGCGCCGCTGCTGGGCGGGCTGGTCGAGTTCTACCGCTCCCCCGCGCGCGTGCAGTGGACGCCGACGGGCGTGAACATCCCCGACTATCCGCGGCTGGCGCAGCTCTGGTGGCAAAATATCGGGGACGCCTCCTCCGGCGCCAAGACGCCGCAGGCGGCGATGGACGCGCTGGCCGTGGCACAGGATAGTGTCATGGAGCGACTGGAGCGCTCGAAGGTGCAGGGCGATTGCGGCCCGAAGCTCAACCCGAGGACCAGCGCCGAGCACTGGTACGAGCAGGCGGAGAAGGACGGCAACATTGCGCCGCAACGCAAGCTGGCGAACGAGAAGCCGCAGGGCGAGACCGTGGACTACGACAAGCTGATCCGCTCCTGGCCCGCCACCCCGCCGAAGCGGGCCTGAACCACCGACCTGGCCGGGGGCGGCCCGGGCCGCCCCCGGCGCTTCTCTCGCCAGGGATTGCCTCATGCCTGCCACCGGCCACGTGCTCGCCCTCGACCAGGGCACCACCTCCACCCGCGCCATCCTCTACCGCACGCCGGAGCTGGTGCCGGTCGCCATGGCGCAGCGCGAGTTCACGCAGCACTTCCCCGCCTCCGGCTGGGTGGAGCACGAGCCGGAGGACCTCTGGGAAAGCTCGCTCGCCGTGATGCGGGAGGCGATCGCCAAGGCCGGGCTGCGCCCGGCGGAGATCGCCGGCATCGGCATCGCCAACCAGCGGGAGACGGCGCTGGTCTGGGACCGCCGCAGCGGGCGGCCGATCCACCGGGCCATCGTCTGGCAGGACCGCCGCACCGCCGAGACCTGCGCGGCGCTGCGCGAGGCCGGCCATGCCGCCCGGGTGGCCGAGGCGACGGGCCTGCTGATCGACCCCTATTTCTCCGCCACCAAGATCGCCTGGATGCTGGATGCGGTGCCCGGCGCGCGCGAGGCGGCGGCGCGCGGCGAGCTGGCCTTCGGCACGGTGGACAGTTTCCTGCTCTGGCGCCTGACCGAGGGCCGCGTGCATGCCACCGACGCCACCAACGCGGCCCGCACGCTGTTGTTCGACATCCGCCGGGGCCAATGGGATGCCGGGCTCTGCGAGCTGTTCCGCGTGCCGGTCTCCATGCTGCCCGAGGTGCGCGACTGCGCCGCCGAATTCGGCTCCACCGGGGTGCTGGGCGGGGCGACCCCGGTCCTGGGCATCGCCGGCGACCAGCAGGCGGCGACGCTGGGCCAGGCCTGCATCCGCCCGGGCATGGTGAAGGCCACCTATGGCACCGGCTGCTTCGCCCTGGTGAACACCGGCGAGCGGCCGGTGGCCTCGCGGCACCGGCTGTTGACCACCATCGCCTACCAGCTCAACGGTCGCCGGACCTATGCGCTGGAGGGCGCCATCTTCGTCGCCGGCGCCGCGGTGCAATGGCTGCGCGACGGGCTGCGCCTGATCCGCGACGCCGCCGAGAGCGGGGTGCTGGCCGCGCAGTCCGATCCGGCGGCGCGGCTCTACCTGGTGCCGGCCTTTGTCGGGCTTGGGGTGCCGCATTGGGATTCCGAGGCGCGCGGCGCCATCTACGGCCTGACCCGCGCCTCCGGCCCCGCCGATTTCGCCCGCGCCGCGCTGGAAAGCGTCGGCTACCAGACGCGCGACCTGATCACGGCCATGCAGTCCGATATGGTGGGGGTGGCGGAGGCCGGGGATGCAGTCCTGCGGGTCGATGGCGGCATGGTGGCCTCGGACTGGACCATGCAGTTCCTGGCCGACATCCTGGGGGCGCCGGTGGACCGGCCGGTGCTGCAGGAAACCACGGCGCTCGGCGCCGCCTATCTCGCGGGGCTGCAGGCCGGGCTCTGTCCGGAGCCGGAGGGCTTCGCGCAGCACTGGCAGTTGCAGCGGCGCTTCCTCCCCGCCCTGTCCGATGAACTCCGCGAAGCCGCCTATCAGGGCTGGCGGCGCGCCGTGCGCCGGACCCTCTCCAGCGTGACGTGACGCCGACCGTTCAGTGGCCCATGGCGAAGGCGATCTGGCGCGTGATCAGCGTGTAGTCGGCCTCGTAGGCCATGATGCCCACGAAGACGAAGACGACCAGCGGCGGGACCAGGATGGCATAGACCAGGGCGAGATGCTCCCAGGCCATGTGCATGAAGATGGCGACGATCAGCCCCGCCTTCAGCATCATGAACAGCAGGATCAGGGACCACCGCAGGTGGCCCTGAAGGTGGAGGTAGTCGACGAGGTAGGAGCAGGCGCTGAGGATGAACAGCCATACCCAGGTGACGAGATAGAGCCTGATCGAATGACCCTGCCCTTCGGATGCATGCGTCTGTGCCATCGTCTTTCTCACCAGAGGTAGAAGAGGGCGAAGATGAACACCCACACCAGATCGACGAAGTGCCAGTAGAGGCCCATGATCTCGACCGACTCATAATTTCCCCGGCGGCTGGTGAAGAAGCCGCGCGCGCCATGGTCGTAGTCGCCGCGCAGCACCTTCCGGGCGGTGATGAGCAGGAAGATGACGCCGAAGGTGACATGGGTGCCGTGGAAGCCGGTGATCATGAAGAAGCTTGAGCCGAACTGCGCCGCGCCCCAGGGGTTTCCCCAGGGCCGCACCCCTTCATGGATCAGCTTGGTCCACTCGAAGGCCTGCATGCCGACGAAGGTGGCGCCGAGCGCCGCCGTCGCCAGCATCAGGCGGGCGCTGCGCACGCGGTCCCGCCGATAGGCGAAGTTGACCGCCATGGCCATGGTTCCGCTGCTGCTGATCAGCACGAAAGTCATGATGGCGATCAGGATGAGCGGCACCTCGGCGCCGCCGATGGTCAGCGCGAAGACCTCGCTGGGATTGGGCCAGGGCACGACCGTGGACATCCGCACCGTCATGTAGGAGATCAGGAAGCAGCTGAAGACGAAGGTGTCGCTCAGCAGGAAGATCCACATCATGGCCTTCCCCCAGGGCACCTCCTTGAAGGCGCGCTGGTCGGAGGACCAGTCGGCGACGAAGCCCCGCCAGCCGCCGGGCCGCGCCTGAAGCTGGGCCTGGAGCTCTCCCTTCTCTCGCACCACGGTCTGTTCCATGGGCCTGCAATCCTTTCTTCCCGGACACGGGATGTCAGCCGTGCAGCAGCAGCGCGAAGACCGCCAGCCAGACCAGAAGCAGGAAGTGCCAGTAGGCGCCGCAGAGATCGACGCTCAGGGTCATCTGGCGGGCGGGCGCGCCGCGCCAGACCCTGGCGCCTGTCCTGCCGAGCGCCACGAGGCCGCCCATCAGGTGCATGCCGTGCAGCGCGGTGAGCAGGTAGAAGAAGGCATTCGCCGGATTGGCGGCCGCGTAGAAGCCCGCTGCGGCCAGTTGCCGGCAGGCCACCACCTGCCCCAGGAGGAACAGCACGGCGCTGGCGCCGCCGATGAGCAGGCCGGCGCGCAGGCTCTCGGCCTGGCCCCGCCTTGCGGCGGCCTGCGCCCACACCATGGCCGCGCTGCTCAGGAACAGCACGCCGGTATTGGGCCAGAGCAGCCAGGGGAGGGGAGGGGACCGCCAGTCGCTCGCCATGTGCATGCGCATGGAATAGGCGCTGGCGAAGAGCGCGAAGAGCGCGCTGACAACGGCCAGGAAGACGCCGAGCCCCACCTTCGCCGCCGGCACGCGCCCGGCGCCGCCTTCGGGGAAGGAATCGCCTGGCCCGCTCTCCAGCCACGGCTTCGCGGCCAGCCGCTGCTGCGACAGCCACCAGAGCGCGATGGTGGCGAGCGTGGCCACCAGCACGAGGATGATCGTCATGGCTCGGCGCTCCGCGCGGCGCCGGCGACCGGCGGCTGGTTCTGCGGCAGGAAGTCCTCCGGGGCGCCGGGCACGCTGTAGTCATAGGCCCAGCGATAGACCACGGGCAGGTCCTTGCCCCAGTTGCCATGTCCTGGCGGTGTCTCGGGGGTTTGCCATTCCAGCGTGGTGGCGTGCCAGGGATTGCCCCCGGCGGGCGTGCCGTTGCGCAGGCTCCAGACCATGTTGAACACGAAGACGAGCTGGGCGAAGCCCACGACGAAGGCGGCCACGCTGACGACCTGGTTGAGTTCCCCCGTGGAGAGCGGGATCGCATCCATCTGGCCCATCGCGTAGTACCGCCGCGGGACGCCCATCAGGCCGAGATAGTGCAGGGGGAAGAAGATCAGGTAGGAGCCGATGAAGGTGACCCAGAAATGGAACTTACCGAGCGCCTCGTCCGGCATCCGGCCGGTGACCTTGGGGTACCAGTGGTAGATCGCGCCGAAGATGACGAGGATCGGCGCCACGCCCATCACCATGTGGAAATGCGCGACGACGAACATCGTGTCGGAGAGCGGCACGTCCACCACGGCATTGCCCAGGAACAGCCCGGTCAGCCCGCCATTGACGAAGGTGACGATGAAGCCGAGGGCGAAGAGCATCGGCACCGTGAGATGGATGTCCCCGCGCCAGAGCGTGAGCACCCAGTTATAGACCTTGATCGCGGTGGGGACGGCGATGATCAGCGTCGTCGTGGCGAAGAAGAACCCGAAATAGGGGTGCATGCCGCTGACATACATGTGGTGCGCCCAGACCACGAAGCTCAGGAAGCCGATGATCAGGATCGCCCAGACCATCATGCGGTAGCCGAAGATGTTGCGCCGGGCGTGGGTGGCGATCAGGTCGGAGACGATGCCGAAGGCCGGCAGCGCCACGATATAGACCTCGGGATGTCCGAAGAACCAGAACATGTGCTGGAACAGGATCGGGCTGCCGCCGCTGTAGTCCCGCTGCTGGCCCATCTCGACGATGGCCGGCATGAAGAAGCTGGTGCCCAGCAGCCGGTCGAACAGCAGCATCACGGCGCCGACGAAAAGCGCGGGGAAGGCGAGCAGCGCCATGACGCTGGCGGTGAAGATGCCCCAGACCGTGAGCGGCAGGCGCATCATGGTCATCCCGCGCGCGCGGCCCTGCAGCACGGTGACGACGTAGTTCAGCCCGCCCATGGTGAAGCCGATGATGAAGATGATGAGCGAGACGAGCATCAGGATGATGCCGTATTCGTGCCCCGGCGTGCCGGAGAGGATGGCTTGCGGCGGGTAGAGGGTCCAGCCGGCGCCGGTGGGGCCGCCGGGCACGAAGAAGCTCGCCATCAGCACCAGCACGGCGAGCAGATAGACCCAGTAGCTGAGCATGTTCATGTACGGGAAGACCATGTCCCGCGCGCCCACCATCAGCGGGATGAGGTAGTTGCCGAAGCCTCCCAGCAGCAGGGCCGTGAGCAGGTAGACCACCATGATCATGCCGTGCATGGTGATGACCTGGTAGTACTGGTTCTGGTCGATGATGGAGAGGCTTTCGGGAAAGCCGAGCTGAAGCCGCATCAGCCAGGAGAGCACGAGGGCCACGAAGCCGGCCGCCAGCGCGGTGCCGGAGTACTGCACGGCGATGACCTTGGCGTCCTGGGAGAAGACGTATTTCGTCCACCAGCTCGTGGCATGGTAGAGTTCGACCTCCGGGACCTCCGCGGGGCCCACGCCTTCAAGCGGTTCCAGCGTTGCTTCGCCCATCGGTTTCCTCCTTGCCGCGGCAACCCGGTGCCCCGGCTTCCAGGCTGCGACGTCAATGCGCGGGGTGCGGCGGCCCTCCGTCCGGGCGGCCCGGCTCGCCAGCCGTCCCGCGCGTGCTGGCGGCGAGGGACGGATTGGCGCGCTGCGCGAAGGTCTGCTGCGCGCCGAGCCAGGTCCGGTAGTCGCGCTCGTCATCCACGACGACCCAGCCGCGCATGTCCGGGTGCCCGAAACCGCAGAGCTCGGCGCAAAGGATCTGGAACCGGCCGGTTCGTGTCGGGGTGAACCAGAGCTGCGTCACCATGCCCGGAACCAGGTCCATCTTCGCGCGGAACTCCGGCACATAGAAGCTGTGCAGCACGTCGATCGCGCGCAGCTGCAGCCTGACCGGCCTGCCGAGCAGCAGGTGCAGGTCGGCCGCCTCGACCACGATGTCGTCCTGCCCGTGGGGATCATCCGGGCTCACGCCCAGCGGGTTGCCGACCGGCCGGACCTCCCGGACATCCGTGGTGCCGAGCCGGCCATCCTGCCCGGCGAGGCGAAAGTTCCAGGACCATTGCTGGCCGACCGCCTCGACCTCCACCGCCTCCGCCGGCGCCGTGATGAACCGGCTCCAGACCACCAGCCCGGGCGCCAGCATCGCGGCGACACCGACGGCGGTCCCGATGGCGAGGATCAGCTCCAGGCGCGTGCTCTCCGGCTCGTACTCGGCCCGCCTTCCCTCGCGGTGCCGGAAGCGGAAGACGCAATAGGCCACGAAGACGAGGACCGCCGCGAAGACAATGCCGGTGATCCAGAAGGTGAGGCTGATCGTGTCGTCGATATAGTGCCAGTTCGAGGCGATCGGTGACCACCACCACGGGCTGAGGGCATGGAAAAGGATGGAGGCAAGGGCCACGCCCAGCAAGACATAGGGCACTGCCTGGTCGCGCTGCCTGGGCCTGCCCTCCGCTTCGTCGAAGGCAATGCGGATCAGGTTGAGGATGAAGAGCGTGCAGGCGAGGCTGAGGGCCAGCCCCGTCCAGTAGAAGGTGGCGTCGGCCGCGCGGCTGGCGATGAACAGTCCGGCAAGGCCGAACAGCGCCATGCACAGGCCCAGCGCCCAGCGTGCATCGTTGCTCACCGCGCCTTCTCCTCGTTGCCGCCGTTCAACAACGCCAACTGGTTTTAGCTAAGCGAGGCACCGCACCTGCGGTGCGGCCGGTCGGAGCAGTTTCAGCTTTTCGTCGCTGTATTGCAACGAATTTCGGCTTGTGCCGTCAGGCTCCGTCAGTTGCTTGCCATGGCGGCGTCAGGCGCGGCAGCGCCGTGGAGCCGCGGTTCACCCTGGGTCCAGTGCGACGTCGTCCATGTCGCGGTGAGCTGCTTCGGCTCGGGCGGCCCCTTCGCCGACCGCGCCGGCTGGGAGCAGGTGGCCCAGGCGGTCACCGGCATCTGCGAGACGCAGGGGCTGCTCGATGACTTTGCCATGGCGCCGGAGGTGCTGACGGAGGCGCAGCTCGCGCCGCTCCACCGGCAGGAACAGAGCGTCTATGGCGACCTTAGGACGCTGGGGCCGGTCCTGCGCATGTCGGCCACGCTGCCGAGTTGGGACCGGCCGACGCCACGCCTGGGCGGCGACGACCCGGTCTGGCTGCCGCGGGCATGAGAGGGCGGGTTCTCCCGCGGCCGCCGTGGCCCCGGACCCGTCGTCAGGTGATCCAGCTGCGGGCCTTCTCGATCTCGTCCCACGGAATGCTTTCGAGGGGGAAATGGCCGCCGACCACCACGCTGATGACGGCGTTCAGGCGCTCCAGTTGTCCGCGCTCCTCGGGGGAGGCGTCGGCCCCGCTCTGTCGGCGGATTAGCTCATCGCGGAGGGCGCAGAGACAGCGCGTCGCCTCTGAGAAGGCATGGTCCTCCTTCTGGGGGCGCTTGGCGAGGAGGCGGTCCATCGCCTCCAGGGCCTGGTCGTGGAAGGCCGCCATCCTGTCCTCACTCGGCGGCATGGCGGCCTCCGCCAGGAAGGTTCAGGCGACCGGGACGCAGGTTGCAGGTGATCGCCTTGGTCGTGTGGATGCTGGTATTGGCATCCCCGTAGATCGAGAGCAGCGCGTTGGCGGGCGCGCCGCGGGCATAGCCGTCCCACCCGAAGACCCAGGGCATGCCGACCTGGTAGATGGTGCGGCCATCGATGACGAAGGGGCGCAGGCGGTTCGTCACCATGGCCTTCACCTCGATCTCGCCGCGGCGCGTCGAGAGCACGGTCCAGTCCAGGTGCCGGATGCCGAGCTCGCGCGCCAGCTCGGGCGGGATCTCCACGAAGGCCTCGGGCTGCAGCTCCGCCGTATGCGGCGCGATGCGGGTGGGGATGCCGCCGCAATGCAGCTCGGTCAGGCGGAAGGTGGTGAAGACGTAGGGGAAGCGCGGGTCCTCGGGCTCGTTGAACTCATTGCCGGGGCGCCGCCAGAGCTTCGCCGTCGGATTGTACTGCTGGCCGTAGAGGATGTTCCGCACCGGGCTTTCCACCGGCTCGTAATGGGTGGGGAGCGGCCCGTCCCGCAGGCCCGTCGGCACGAAGAGCTGGCACTTGCCGTCGGCCTCCATGATGAAGGGGTCGTCGCCGCCCAGCGCGTCCATGCCCTTGGGGTGCTTGCTCCAGTCGGGCCGCATGTCCGGCCGCTTGTCAGGAATGAAGTCGGGCACGTCGGTGCCGGTCCATTTCCCTTCCGCCTCGTCCCACCAGATCATCTTCTTGCGCTCGGACCAGGGGCGGCCCTCCGGGTCGGCCGAGGCGCGGTTGTAGAGCGTGCGGCGGTTGGAGGGCCAGGCGAAGGCCCAGCCCAGATGGCTGCCGGGGCCGCCGGGCTTGTCGGGAATGCGGGAGCGCGCTTGGTTGTGCCCCTCCTTGGGATAGACGCCGCAATACATCCAGCCGCCGCAGGCGGTCGAGCCGTCGTCCTTCAGCTCCTGGTACTTTTCGATCTGCTTGCCGTCCGCGACGGTGTAGCCGTTGATCTCGCGCAGCACCGCCTCGGCGTCCGGCTCCTTGCGCTCGCCGCGCTCGGGATAGTCCCAGGTCAGCGCCAGCAAGGCCGCATCGCGCCGGGCCGTGCTGCCGGCGTAGAGCCGCTTCAGGCGCTTGCCGAGATGATAGACGAACCACAGGTCGGAGCGGTTGTCGCCCGCTGGCTCCAGCACCTTGTCATGCCATTGCACGAGGCGGCTGGTGTTGGTGAAGGAGCCGTCCTTCTCGCCGGGCATGGCGGCGGGCAGGAAGAAGACTTCTGTGCCAATCTGCGCGGGCGTGGCCTCGCCTTTCTGGATGCGGCGGCCCTTCTGCCAGAAGTCGGCCGTCTCCACCATGGCGAAGTCCCGCACCACCAGCCAGTCCAGCTTGGCGAGGCCGTGCTCCACGAGTTCGGAGTTCACCGCCCCCACGGCGGGATTCTGCCCGAAGATGAACTGCCCCTTCACCACGCCGTCGGCCATGGCGAGCGTCATCGGCAGCTGCGAGGCGTCGCCGGTCAGCTTTGGCAGGAAGTCATAGCCCCAGTCATTGTCCCGCCGCGCCTCGGGGCCGTACCAGGCCTTCAGCAGGCTGACCATGTATTTGGGGAAGTTGTGCCACCAGCCCGTGGCTGGCGTCTCCTCCTTCAGGTAGTCCTCGAAGGTGCCGTGCTGCTTGAAAACATCGGGCTGCGGCAGGTAGGTCGGCAGCATGTTGTAGAGCGTCGGGATATCCGTGCTGCCCTGGATGCTGGAATGCCCGCGCAGCGCCTGGATGCCCCCGCCGGGCCGGCCGATATTGCCGAGCAGCCCCTGCAGGATCGAGCAGGCGCGGATGATCTGCACACCCACCGTGTGGTGCGTCCAGCCGACCGCGTAGCAGAAGGTGCCGGTGCGCTCGGGGCCGGAATTGCGGGCCAGGGCCTCGGCCACCTTCAGGAAGGTCTCCCGCGGGCAGCCGGTGATCCGCTCCACCATCTCGGGCGTGTAGCGTGCGAAGTGCCGGCGCAGGATCTGGTAGACGCAGTTCGGGTGCTGCAGCGTCGGGTCCTTGGGCGGCGGCCCCTCGGACATGCTTCCGGACTTCCGGGCGCTTTCGCGGCTCTCCGCGTGGTGCTCGGCGATCGAGGACGGCACGTGCTTGCCCTTGTACTGCCAGGTGTCGGTCTCGTAGCTTCCCTGCGCCACGTCGAAGCCGGAGAAGATGCCGTCCTTCTCCTCGGCGTCCTGGTAGCCCTCCTCGATGATGTCGGCGATGTTGGTGTAAGCGAGCGCGAAGTCACGGAACCAGAGGTCGTTCTCCAGCACATGCCGGATGATGCCGCCGAGGAAGGCGATGTCCGTGCCCGAGCGGATCGGCGCATAGATGTCGCACAGCGCCGAGGTGCGGGTGAAGCGCGGGTCGACATGGATCAGCGTGGCGCCGCGCTGCTTCGCTTCCAGCAGGAAGCGGAAGGCAACGGGGTGGTTCTCGGCCATGTTCGAGCCCATGACGATCAGGCAGTCCGCGTTCGCCAGATCCCACAGGGCCGTCGTGCCGGCGCCACGTCCAAAGGAGGTGCCCAAACTGGGCACCGAAGAGGAGTGTCAAATTCTGGCTTGGTTCTCGATGTTGACGATGCCCAGCCCACCGCCGAGGAGCTTCTTGATGAGGTAGTTTTCCTCATTGTCCATCGTGGCGCCGCCGAGCGAGCCGATGCCCAGCGTGTGGTTGACCAGCTTGCCGCTGGGCAGCTTCTCCACGAAGGTGTCGTCGCGCGTCTTCTTCACCAGATGGGCGATGCGGTCCATCGCCCAGTCGAGCGGCTTCCGCTCCCAGGTCTCGGAGTGGGGCGCGCGGTAGAGCACCGTGTTGATGCGCTCGGGGGAGAGCAGTGAGCCCAGCGTTGCCGCCCCCTTGGGGCAGAGCGTGCCCTGGTTGACCGGGCTGCGCGGGTCACCCTCGACATGGATCGGCTTGCCGTCCTTGGCATAGATCAGCTGGCTGCAACCGACGGCGCAGAAGGGGCAGATGCTGGTGCCGACCGCGTCGGCCTCCTCCAGGCGCGGGCGCAGCGTTTTCGACAGGCTGCTCTTCGCCGCATCGGACATGACGCTCTGGCCGGCAAGCTGGCGGGGAAGCGACCAGTCGCGCACGAAGCCCGAGACCCGGTCCGCAATGCCACGGCGAAGCTTCTTCATGACACGCTGCTCCGTCAATGCCCTCCGCAACACAACTCCAGGGGTCTCTCCCGGTTTCCGCGATAAAGCGGGGCGAGGTAGGGCGCCTGCGCCGCATGCATGTGGACAAGGACCGAACCGCCCTTCCATCATCCGGCACCGAAGGGGAGGAGCGACATGCGCGAGACACGTGCGGCTCTGACGGATGCGGACCCCGAGGCGGTGCTGCACTTCGAGATGGGCGGCCCTGCCTTCCGCCTCATGCAGCGGGTCGGGCTTATCCAGGGCAACGGTCCCAGCGTTGCCCGCCGGAGCCTTTGTTTCGTCGCCATCACATGGATTCCGATAGTCTTCCTGGCAGCGGCAGAGGGGAACGCGATCGGCGCAACGCCCCGCTCCTCCCTGCTCCTCGACTACGCGACCTATGCCCGCCTGTTCATCGCCCTGCCGCTGATCTTCGCGGCGGAAGCCGTCGTCGGGCCGCGGCTGCGCGCGGCGGGCTTGCGGTTCCTGCGGGCCGACATCCTCCATCCGGAGAGCATTACGGCGTTCCGCGAGGCGCTGGCCCGTGTTCAGCGGCGGCGAGAGGCCACGCTCCCCGAGATCCTGTTCGTGCTCGTGGCCCTCGCCGGAGCCTCGTTCCTGACCGTGGAGCGGCTGTCCGGCCTGGAGGCCGGCAGTGGTGCCACGACCTGGCGCGGCAATATCCTGGAGCCGACGCTGGCAGGCCTGTGGTACTATATGGTGGCGATGCCGCTGGTCCAGTTCTTCGTCCTGCGCTGGCTGTGGCGCTGGGCCATTTGGGCGATGTTCCTGCGCAACCTCGCCCGATTGCGCCTCAACCTGCTTCCCACGCACACCGACATGGCTGCCGGCCTGGGCTTCCTGGGCGCCGCGCACGTCTCGATGGCCATCTTCGCATTCGGCACGAGCTGCATCATCGCCGCGGAGACAGCCTTCCGACTGCAGTTCGAGGGCCTCACCCTTTCCGGATTGCAGACGATGCTTCCCCTCCTTGTCGCATATCTGCTCCTTGTCGAGCTCATCGTCTTCGGGCCGCTGCTGCTCTTCCTTCCCGTGCTGGCCGGGGCGCGGCGGGAGGGGCTGCGCGCCTATGGAACCCTGGTGCAGCAGCACAACCAGTTGTTCCACGACAAATGGATCAAGGGCCAGGGCAGCACCGGGGAGTCGCCGCTCGGGCATCCCGACATGTCGTCCCTCGTCGATCTCGGCAGCAGCTTCACGGTCGTGCGGGAGATGAACGTTGTCCCGGTGGGGCGCCGGCAGCTCCTCCAGGTCGCCGTCATTGCGTGCTTGCCCGGCCTGCCGGTTGTCTTTCTGGTTCTGCCCCTGGGCGAGGTCGCAAAGCTCTTCCTGGGGATCGTTATCTAGTCCACTGAGATGCCCTGGCCGATGCCGCATTCACCGCTTCGCGAAGATTGAAGCGGAGATCATCAACTGCTGCATGAATTGCTTCTTTCTGCGAAGCAAGCAGCTAGAGCGAGGGCCACGCTCAGTACGAACGATGGCCACGGAATTTTTCGACATCCATTTCATCGGACGATTCAGGCTGCCTCCAGCTATGCTTCCTTGCCTCAGGGGAGGACCGTCATGGACCGTCGTGCAATGCTGCTGGGATCGCTCGCGCTTCCACTCCTCGCCTCGTGCCGGTCGGTGGACGCCGAACAGACGTCCACTCTCAACGCAGTTGTCGAAACCGTCGATCCTGTCTCGCGGGAGCTTCTTCTGCGGGGCGGTGGTGGCGCACAGTCGGGCGCCCTGATGAGCATGGTTGTCAGCCCGAGGGTGCAGCGCCTCAACCAGATCCGCCCGGGCGACCGGGTGACCGTGCGCTACTACCAGGCGCTCGCGGCCCAGGCGGTCACGCCCTTCTCGCGCTCCAGCCAGCCTTTCGAGAACGTCGCCGTCGATCGCCGCGAGACGGCCCAGCGACCCGGTGGGGAAGTGACCCGGGTCCGGCGGGGCCGGATCACCGTCACCGCGGTCGATCCCGTGGCCAATTCGATCAGCTTCATCGGACCCAACAACGTGCCACGCACCGTCGTGGCGCAGAATCCCGATGTTCAGGCCTTCATCCGCAGGCTGCGCCCGGGCGATCAGGTGGACCTGGTCTATGAGGAGGCACTGGCCATCTCGGTCGAGCCGATGAGATAACCGGCGACGACACGCGCCAGCAACAGGACTGTGCACAGGGCCCCGGCATCGGGCGTGCTGGCCTTTCCGGAACGACTCTGCCGGCCTTCCGATCAGGAATGCGTGCCACGGACCCGTGACGGCGCTGACCCGACCGGAGCATCGTTGTCCCGCGCCTTTCGGCGAGGCAAGATTCCGGTGCGAACTGTGTCCTTGGCCTCTTCATCCGCCGGTCACCCGTCCGTATCATGGGCATGGCTGGACACGTTCCGGCGCCATCGCCGTGCCGTCAGATCCCTGAGCAATGGTGCGCATGGCTTCTCCGTGAGCACCACCTTGGTCGCATGGCTCGTGAGCGGTGCGTGCCGTTCCTGCGCGGTCACGGTCTCCAGGAGGGGGCTCGGTATCGAGGCATTCAGCGGCCTGTCATCCTGCGGGGGGACATGCCGCGTCAGGGTTTCTTCTGCAGTCATTCCGTGCCCGCTCGCCGGTGCATGATTCATCCGTCCCCTGCCCAGTTGAACATGGGCCGCATCCCCGCCCTCGGGGGTGCTGGTCCCGTTGTGTGCAGCCTCGTCCAAGGTGGTGCGAAGGGGCTCCTTGTGAGCGCAAGCGCATCCAGTATCGCGGCGGCCTGGAAGGCGCTGGCATCGGACATGCCGTGCGGCCCATCCTCCGCACCTGTTTCGCCGCGCACCGTAGCCCGCCCAGGGCAGGACAGTGCGCAAAACTCCTCTGCACTGACGGAGCGTCCACTCCAGCCTCGGGGCTGAGGCACAGGATGTGGCCTGGGTCAGGAACATCATTAGAGCGGAGTATAAATTGCTGATTTTCAGAAGCTTGAAGGTGGCAATGAAATTCAATGGGTGCTTTAGTTTAAGATCTGGACCACCTCAGCAGCAATGGCTTTCATCTGCACGGCCGGCGATAACGATTGCGTCCATTAATCCTCATTTACGGACAAAAGGGCTTGTTGGCTGGCCGGGAGCGGCGGCGACGGGAGGCCCCGCGTTAGCCGCCAATAGAACGGGGACTTCTGGAATAAGCGCGGCGGAGGCGCCGGAATCACGCCCGGAAGAATGACTTTGCCCACCACTCTGCACTCGGCAGGCACATTGGGATGCTTGTTGAGGGGCTACCGGGGCGTCGAGCCGAACACCTGGTGCCCTCCCAGGAAGGGATGAGCGGAGAACTGCCGGTGCTCCGCCTCGATAGTTCGTGGGCGTGCCACCCCCTGGCACGTCGGACGAGTGGCCCAATGCTGGTGGCCTCGCGTTCCACAGCCACCACCATGCCGCTACTGCGGGGGGAGTGTCGCGGCGGAAGAGGCGGCCGAATTCACTCACGCAGAGTTATTGTGCCAAAACCAGAGCCACAGTTTAATTTTTCGGAATATTCTCAATCGAGGATCTTCTTGGTGGCGGCCTTCAACGATCCGGACTTTCCCAACCAGTGGCAGTTGCGAGCCGCCAATCTGATCAGCCTCTATGACGAATATTCCGGTCGCGGTGTGCGGATCGGCCAGCTCGACACGCGCCGTTGGCCGGATGAGCCCGAACTGCAAGGCCAGTTGGACCTCGCCGCCAGCGTAACCGCCAACGGCACCTCTTCGATCACCGACCTGCACGGCCAGCAGGTGGCGGAGCTGCTGGTGGGCAAGGCCAATAACGGTGTTGCCGGCGTCGGCGCTGCCTTTGGCGCCACACTGGTGGCCTACACGTTCGACATGCTGGAGCGCCGCACTGTGGCGCAGGAAACCGAGCTGCTGGCGCTGCAGACACAGGTGGACATCTCGCACAACTCTTGGAGCCGCTCCGGTTACTTGTTCCAGGACGACTTCGCACAGGCCGCCTATGCCGATGCGGCCGCGGCCATCGCCAAGGCTGCGACTGAGGGGCGGGGCGGGCTCGGCACCGTGTTCGTGCGCTCGGCTGGCAATGCAGCGCTGCAGGGTGACGACGTCAACACCCACAACTATGCGAATGGCCGTTACGCCATCACAGTGGGGGCGGCCTTCGAGAATGGCGACGTGGCGCCGGCGTCCAATCCCGGCGCGGCCCTGCTGGTCGTCGCGCCGGGCACCGCGACCTCCTGGGCTGCCCCCATGGCCACCGGCACCATTGCCCTGATGCTGGAAGCCAATCCCGGCCTGGGCTATCGCGATGTGCAGTCCATCCTGGCCTTGTCGGCGCGCCTGACCGACGACAGTGCCGGCTGGTTCGACAACGCCGCCGAAGCCTGGAATGGCGGCGGGATGCACGTATCGCGCCGGGCCGGTTTCGGCATGATCGACGCGCATGCCGCGGTGCGGCTGGCCGAGAGCTGGGATGCGACCTCCACCGCCACCAATCTCATCCAGGCCAGTGCCAGCAACGGGAGCGGCGCGGCGCTAGCCGACAAGGGGCAGCTTGAGCAATCCGTCGCCATCGGGGGGGCAATCGAGGTCGAACGCGCCGAGCTGAGCATCGACCTCCGGCACGAGCATATCGGCGACCTGCGCATCACGCTGATCTCCCCCTCCGGCACCGAGAGCGTGCTGCTCGACCGCCTGGGTCTCGGCGACTATGACCCTGCCAGCGGCGCGCTCGTCTTCACCCTGGGCAGTACGCAATTCCTGGGCGAGGCGGCGCAGGGTGAGTGGCGGCTTCGGGTCGAGGATCTCGCGGCAGGCGGCGCAGGCACGCTGGTGGGATGGTCGCTCACCATCCTGGGTGCGGAGGCATCGGACAACACCCGACACGTCTTCACCGACGAGTATGCCGCTCTTGCCTCAGATCCCGGGCGCTGCGTGCTGGTGGACACGGCAGGGGAAGACACGATCAACGGCGCGGCGCTGACGGGCGCTGTGCGCATCGATCTGTCCGGCGTCGAGGCAAGTCGCATTGCCGGCCAGAGTCTCACCTTCGGTGCAAACACGGTGATCGAGCACGCCATTGGCGGGGACGGCGATGACTGGCTGACCGGCAACGGGCTGGACAACAAACTGATCGGCGGGCGCGGCGACGACCGTCTGGAGGGCGGTGCCGGGAATGACACACTCTATGGCGGTGCCGGGAACGACACGCTCTATGGCGGCGACGGGAACGACACCATGGTGCTGGACGGCGCAGCATCGGAGTGGAGGCTGGTGCGCGGCACCGGCGGCCAGATCTGGGCGGAGAACCTGAGCACGCACGAGACGGATTATGGCGTCGAGCTGGAACATGTGGCCTTCGCCGACGGCACGCTCGTCGACATCCGCGACACCCCGCACCCGCCACCCGCTCCGGAGCCTGTCGCCACCCAGGTTGTGTATCGCTTCTGCGACCTCAACACCGGCGGTCACCTCTACACCACGGACGCGGCCGAGCGGGACATGGCGATGAGCGCCCCGACGATCATGCGCTACGAGGGGGTGGGCTTCTCCGTTCCCCTGGACCCGTCCGTGCCGGGCGTCGCCCTGGTGCATCGCTTCTACGAGCCGATCTCGGGCGACCACCACTACACCATCAGCGGCGAGGAGGCCTTCGCCCTTCTCACCTGCCCGGGCTGGCAGGACGAGGGGAACGTCTTCCAGGCCAGCACCACCGGCGGCGCGGGTCTGGAGGCGGTCTATCGCTTCTTCGACACCGGCTCGCGCACGCATTTCTTCACGGCCGACACGGCCGAGCGGGACGGCATCCTGGCGCATGCGCCGGGCTGGACCTACGAGGGCATCGC
>Ga0182745_1001584_pt1 | contig 21747 bp, 17 predicted proteins | sample eDN3rd30CKraftBY_FD_128523 | JGI IMG/M metagenome (GOLD analysis project Ga0182745, IMG submission 128523) | Enriched backyard soil microbial communities from Emeryville, California, USA - eDNA 3rd pass 30_C Kraft BY (version 2) (version 2) | ecosystem: Environmental > Terrestrial > Soil >...
AGCGATCGCCGCCGCTTGAGCCAGACCTGGCGAGTTCATTCTCATCCATGAGAACGGATCGAAAATCCAGCCCCTGCTCCTGGAAGCGGAGTGGACGAACGCTTGCATCGAGCGGGTTGGCACCTTAATATCCATCTTCCACCCCCCTCCTCCCGGCCTGACGCATCGGGGTCATCGCGTCTCCGGTGAACTCGGGGGCAAATCTCTCCCGCACGAAGACCCGATTCCGGAGCCTGTTCACGATGTCGGCTGACAACGGCGGATCGATTGATAGCATTCTCACTGAGACTCGGGTCTTCGCGCCTCCCAAGGAGTTTGCCGAAAAAGCCCATTTTCGTTCCCTTGAGGACTACCAGGCCCTCTACGATCGCGCGGCGAATGACATTGAAGGGTTTTGGGGAGAACAGGCCGAGAACCTGCGCTGGTCGAAGAAGTGGGATCAGGTCCTTGAGTGGAATGCCCCTTTCGCCAAATGGTTCTCTGGCGGAACGCTCAACGCCGCGGACAACTGCGTTGACCGCCATTGCGAAGGACCGAACAAGAACAAGGCCGCTCTGATCTGGGAAGGTGAGCCAGGCGATCGCCGGGTGCTCCGCTACCAGGACCTCCAGCGAGAGGTTAGCCGCTTCGCCAATGTGCTGAAAGGCCTGGGAGTCGAGAAAGGGGATGTCGTCGCGATCTACATGCCCATGATTCCCGAGTTGGTGATCGCCCTGCTCGCTTGCGCGCGGATCGGAGCACCTCACACCGTCATCTTCGGCGGATTTAGCGCTGAGGCACTGACTGGCCGCATCCAGGACTGCCAGGCCAAGGTGCTGGTCACCGCCGACGGTGGTTATCGCCGAGGCAAAGTGGTTCCCTTGAAGGAAAACGCGGACGGGGCCGCGGAACAGTGCCCCTCCCTCAAGAGCGTCGTCGTCTATCAGCGCACGGGTCAAACCTTGGAGATGAAGGAAGGACGCGACCACTGGTGGCACGAGCTCGCCGCGAACGCCTCCACCGACTGCCCCCCCGTCCCGGTCGATAGCGAACACCCGCTCTATATCCTTTACACCTCGGGATCGACCGGGAAGCCGAAGGGGATCCTGCATACCACCGGGGGATATCTGCTCGGCTCGATGATGACCACCAAGTGGGTCTTCGACCTCAAGGACGACGACACCTACTTCTGTACCGCCGATGTTGGCTGGGTCACAGGGCACTCCTACCTGGTATATGGTCCGCTTGCCAATGGCGCAACCTGCGTGATGTATGAAGGGGCGCCCAACTGGCCCGATGAAGGGCGATTCTGGAAGATCATCGAAGACTATCGCGTCACGATCCTCTACACCGCGCCCACCGCAATCCGGGCCTTCATGAAGTGGGGCGAGCAATTCCCCAATAAGTACGACCTTTCCAGCCTGAGGTTGCTCGGAAGCGTCGGCGAACCGATCAACCCGGAAGCCTGGATGTGGTATCACCGTGTGATCGGTGGCGAACGCTGCCCGATCGTCGATACCTGGTGGCAAACCGAGACCGGGTCGATCATGATCTCGCCGCTCCCGGGCGCGACTCCCGCCATCCCCGGTTCGGCGACCCGCCCCTTGCCCGGGATCATCGCTGAGATCGTGACCAAGGACGGGCAACCCGTGGGCCCCAATCAGGGGGGCTTCCTCGTCGTGAAGCAACCCTGGCCCTCCATGCTTCGCACGCTCTACGGCGACGATGAGCGGTATAAGGCGACCTACTGGAACGAAGTGCCCGGCTGCTATTTCACCGGTGACGGAGCCCGGCGCGACGACGCGGGCAACTACTGGATCCTAGGACGCGTGGACGACGTTCTGAACGTTTCCGGCCACCGCCTCTCCACCATGGAAGTCGAAAGTGCCCTGGTCAGTCATGCCAAGGTGGCCGAAGCGGCGGTGGTGGGCAAGCCCGATGACCTGAAGGGACAGGCGATCGCGGCGTTTGTCACACTCGAGAGCGGCCAAACCCCAAGCGACGAACTGCGGCAGGAGCTTCGTGCTCACGTGGTCAAGGAGATCGGTGCACTCGCCCGCCCAGACGAGATCCGTTTCACTGACTCTCTGCCGAAGACCCGAAGCGGCAAGATCATGCGACGACTCTTGCGCGACGTGGCCGCTGGACGTGAAAGCACCGGTGATACGACGACCCTGGAAGACCTGAGCGTGCTGGCGAAGCTCAAGGAAGAGGATGAAGTCTAACCGTTCTCCGACCTCCGCTAACCAACGTTCATCAGGCGAGTTGGCTTGATTGAGGAAGGGAGGGCCGTTGATTCGGTCCTCCCTTCTCTTGCTTCGAATACTTTCTAATCAACCCTAGAGGCTTCGGACCATGACGTTCAATCTTAAAAGGTTCGTGGTGCTCGGTCTCGCCTGCCTGGTACAGGCGACTTACATCGACTTGAGTCATTCCGCGGAACCCGAGACTTCCTGGATTGAGCTCTTTGATGGAAAGTCGCTTGATGGTTGGGTCGTGCGCGGGGGAACAGCGACTTACACGGCCGAAGGAAGCCCGAATACGTTTTTATGTAAGGGAGACCATGGAGATTTCGAGCTCGAGCTTGAGGTCCAGTGCGACCCGAAATTGAACTCGGGGATCCAGGTCCGAAGTCATTATCAGCCCAAGGATGGCGCCTCATCAGCCGACCCGAGGGGCCACCGACCGAACTCGGTGTTTGGTCCTCAATGCGAGATCGCAAGCCAACAGACACAGACGGCGGGGCGGTTCTATGACGAAGGCCGACGCAACCGTTGGCTGAATGAACTTGACTCAGGGGCCGCCCTCGCCTTCAAAGACCAAGGGTGGAACAAGTACCGAATCGTTGTGCAAGGCAACCGATACCGATCGTGGGTGAATGGTGTCGCCGCGTCCGACTTCCGAGATGATGAAGACAAACGGGGTTTTGTTGGCCTTCAAGTCCATGGGATTCCCAAGGGTGAGGGGCCTTACCAGGTGCGATGGCGCAACGTTCGTCTACGCGAGCTTGCCTCGAGCTCGGCCGACGTGTCGAACCGCGAGGACGGCTTCACCCCCGTATTCAACGGGCGAGACCTCTCGGAGTGGCGAGGGAGCACTCAGGACTGGTCGGTGGAAGACGGTATTCTGACGGGTCGCGCGGACGGCACGCTGAAGCAAAATCGGTTCATCACCTGGAACGGCGAAGTGCTCCGCAACTTTGAGCTGAGGGTGAAGGTCAAGGTTTCGCCTGGTGGCAACAGCGGACTTCAATACCGAGGGACTGAACGCCCTGATCTGGGCGAGTCGGTCGTCACGGGCTACCAGTGCGACGTCGTCGCCAAGCGTCCCGACTACAATGGAATGCTTTACGAGGAACGGGGCCGGCGTATTCTCGCCCACACGAGCGAACGCGTGATTGTCGATGAGAAGGGGCAGCCCTGGGTCGTGGGGACATTCCCGCTCAAGGCATTTCAACCCGGTGAATGGCACGACTATCGCGTATTGGTCGAGGGGAACCACCATCGGCACTGGATCGACGAACATCCGACCATTGATTTGATCGACCTGGACGAGAAGGGGAGAAAGCTGGAAGGGGTGCTGGCGGTCCAGGTCCATGTCGGTCCCCCCATGACCATTCAGTATCGAGACTTCAACCTGAAGCGACTGCCCGACTCGCTTCCGCTCATCCTTCCCAAGGATGCGCCCATTCCACCCGACGCGGTCAAGGTTGTCCCCCAGGGGAAGGACAAGGCCAAGGCACCAGACGCCACCTAACCCGTCCACCGGTTCAAACGAAGTGGCCGAAATCCCAAGCGAACGTCCTGGGTGAGATGTCCCATACCGCGTTGGCTCGCCCAGTCTTGTTGCGTTCCCCGCGCAAAAGGAAACCCCACCAAACCTTTTTTAAGGTCGGTGGGGCTCCTTGAATTTCGTCCCGTACAGCCCAGGAGGGCCGAGTGATGGTCGAGGCTCAGATCGGGTAGAGATTCTTGAGCTCGGCCCGCGCCTTGGCACTTCCCTTGGAGGCCTTGATCAGGGGGAAGGTCTGCATCTTGCCATCGACCTCGAGGGTCAGGATGCCCGCACGGATGACCGAGGTGGCCACGCGCACGTAGCGGGTGGTGCCGTTGGGCAGCCAGACGTGGATGCGCTGAAGGTTCGGACGGAACAAGCGGCGGCTCACGCCGGTGGTCTTTTTACCCACGCCACCGAGGTACTTGGCCTTACCACGGGTAGTCACGTGATTGCCGAAAGACGTCTTCTTACCGCTAACTTCGCACTCGCGTCCCATGGGACAGGCTCCTTAACCTTCCAACGACCTGGTCTGGATCAAAAAAAGGACTCGCGTTGGCCAACGGATGGCGCGTCTCGGTGCGCTGGACGTTGCCGCATCATCAACCAGGCCGCACACCGGGTTGTGGAGTACCGCGAGCGTGCACTTTGCGGGCAAACGTTGAGGACGGAAGGTGAACCCGACTGACTGTGGGAAAGCGTCGAAAATCAAGGCTTTTGACCGAAACCCTGTCCAATCGTGGCTTTGCCGACAGCGGACGGTGCATCTTCCGCACATTCGACGCTAACTGGCGAGCACTCAAAAGGAAGCTATTATCCGGATTAGACTTGGCATTTCAAGAGCGACTTCGAAAAGAGCTCCAACGAATCGAATGGAGGCGCTATTTCGTCTCATCGAGATTGCCTGGTACGCGCGTGGGTCACCTGGATTGAGTTGCAGGAAATAGATGGCGGAGGTTGATGCGAGCATCGGCGCTGGTGAATCGCCAGATTACTTCGATGATCCGCTCGTTCCGGTCTTTCTCCCAGGCATGGTCCTCGGATGTCAAGGGTTACACGATCCTTCTTCTTGGCGGCCTCCTCCTGGTCGATCTGAATCGACCAACGATTATCCCGCAAGAAAATCCGGGTGGCCCCGAGTATTCCGCCACAGCTCCAATGCGAGGTGGATGCCGCATGGAAGCTGCTAGCTGAGGGTGAGAATGCTTGTCAGACCTGGAGGATGAGAGTCCTGGTCTAACCGGAACGATTCACGGCGCCTCGGCCACCGAACGCAAGCCGACCTCGTGTCGCCATTGCAGGCACGCATCGTCCGGCGAGGGCGCCGGGCTTTTGCGTTGGCGGTTTCGTGTAATAAATCGGGGCCTCGGATCACCAACTCTTCTAACGGGGGAGCAGGAGAATTGAATTGCCCGACGATCACGCGGACATCTTGTTCAAGAATTGGCTCGCGGGGCACCGCGGGACCGTCCTGAAGGTGGCCCGAGCCTACACGCTCACGGCCGAGGATGGCCAGGACTTGGCACAGGAGATTCTGCTCCAGGTCTGGCGATCCCTGCCGCGGTTCCGGGGCGAGGCGAACGCCACGACCTGGTGCTACCGGGTGGCCCTGAACACCGCCCTCGGCTGGCACCGCAAGGAACGCCGCCGGCAGACCAGGCAAAAACCCCTATCAGATCACCTACCGGCCCCCGAGCAGCAGTCCACGAGCCTCATCGATCGTCTCTACGCCGCCATCCACCGCCTGCCCAGGACCGACGCCGCGCTCGTCCTTCTCCACCTGGACGGTCTGAGCTACCGCCAGATGTCCGAAGTGCTGGGCATTTCCGAAGGCAATGTCGGCGTCAAACTGACTCGGGCGAAGAAGGCCCTGAGCGACCTGATAAGGGAGCACTCCGATGTCACCTGACCCCCTGCAAGAGGCCTGGCAGTCGCAGGCCAACCCGCCGATCGACGTTGATCGGCTCGTTCACGAGTTCCGCCAAGGCGAGCAACAGTTCGCGTCGATGATCTTCTGGAGAGACGTTCGCGAGGTGGGCACCAGCCTGGTTCTGCTGCCTGTGTGGGTCACCATGGGGGTCGGACTCCGCCTGCCCTGGTCCTGGTACCTGGTGATCCCAGGCCTCCTGTGGATTGCTGCCTTCATGACGATCGACCGGATGCGCCAAAACAAGCGACGCGCGGGGCCGGGCGACTCCCTGGTCCGGGGGGTGGAGAGCGCCCTGGCCGATGTCGAGCACCAGATCTGGCTGCTTCGGAATGTGTTCTGGTGGTACCAATTGCCCCTGATCATCCCGATCATGGCGTTCTTCGCCCAGACCTGCTGGCAAATGTCGAAGGGGGGCGTGGCGGCGATGATCATGGCCCTCCTCGCGACGTCCCTTGTGACCGCCTTCGTCGGAGCGGTCAACGTCTGGATCTACTGGATTAACCAGAAGGCCGTCTATTCAACTCTTGAGCCGAGGCGTCGGGAACTCGCCGCGATGCTCCGAAACCTCTCGGACGAGACGCCTCCGACTTAAGGCTCTAGCTCCGAGTCGTATCAATGGTCGTGAGCAGGATGGATTCGAGCGGACGGGGTCAGGGGAGCCATGACCTGCTCAAGCACATTCGGAATGAAGTCATACCGCTGACCCATCCATGAGCATTCGGTATCGATTCCCCTTCGAGCGTTGCCAACCTCCCAGGCGCTTGGGATAATCTCCTATACAGGCCCTGTGAGGTCAGGGTTCGCAAACGGAAAGGCAATTCGATGAAGACCAGGGACCGGAACCTCAACATGGGGGTGATCTGCGGCATGTCCGCCGGAGGGTTCGCGGCAAGCATCATCCCGTGGTCTCCCATTCCGAGAGCAGCCCTTGTGGGATGCGTTGCGGCGGTGGCTTTCGCGGCGGTGTCGCTCTTCCTCCGTCTCATGAGACCTCCCCAACAACGCGCCTGACCCAACAACTTCCGCCCGGTCGGCCGGGCTATTCGAGAGGATGACACGAGAGAATCTCCACGAGGCCTCGAAGGCGCTAACCGAATGGCCCACATGGCTTCAACCGATTCAGCAGGCCGAGATGTGGCTTGGGGCAGAACTCAAGCGCAATCGTGATCGTTTCCCGCGGCCGGGCTCTGGTTCGAAGCGCGCTGAGGACCCTTTTCGCTCATGGTTCCGAGGATCTTCGCCGGCGCGATCCTCAAGACGTCTAAAAGCTATCGCAAACGGGATGGCTGGCCATGTTACGCCTGCTTCCAATCCTGGCCAGCAACACAATGGTCTGTGCGGATTTCGACCTGTCGATTACCAGGCCTCTTGCGACAGTTTTGATGGATGACTGGCCAGGATAAGAGAAAGATCCAGCAACTAACAGAGCCGGATCAGGCGGTGGACCACCGGGGAGGGCTCGATGGAGAACGAGAGTCTCGCGCTAACGGCAATGTACGCGGCCGGCCTGTGCGGTCTGCTGGGAGTGGCCCTCCCGTGGTTTGTTCTGCTCGTCCGGCAATCCGCGGCGGTGGTCGTGGCCGTGGCCTTCACACTGGCCGGGACGGTAGCGTTCCTGATCTCGACCGCCTCCATGCCGGGGCGTTTCAACATCCGGGTCGACCTGATCCTGCTCCCGCCCCTCTTGCTAGTCGCATGGCTGGAGTGCATCGCTCTCGGACTCTGGTCGCGACGGAGGAAGAGGGCCAAGCCGGAATTCGAGAGCGGCTGGCCCGACTAATCTGGGCCAGTCGACCTCTGAGAGGCCCACTCAGTCGCGGTCCACGGTGTTCCTGGGCCTGGAGTCCGGGTCGGCTCTTCTTCAAAACATGCTCGAGAACTTTGGGCAAGTCGTGAAGGGTCCCGACGAGCCGCGTATCCCGTGTCAGGGTTACATGATGCGACTTCATGGCGGCCTCTTCCTGGGCCGTCGATCTGAACCGACCAGCCATTTACCCGCAAGAAAATCCGGGTGGCCCATTAGGCTCCCCATTTCGCTCGCGTCGTATTATTCTCTCTCTGGATTCGATGTTTAAGTGGGTTCAACCTACCGAATAATGGCACTCACGAATCGCCGCATGTTGGCGACCCAAGGCAACCGACCGGGACGCTGGCCTCTTTGAGTCGTGGCGGTACGCGTTTCCACACCAACCGACGAGAAACCGAACGATGGCTGATGGATCGAAATTGCGTTGGGGGTTCATCGGGGCCGGCAAGATGGCCTCGGCCTTGATCAGGGGAATGATCAGCGCGGGGGTCGCGAATACGGAGTCCATCACGGCATGCGACCCAATCGAGTCCGTGCGCAATTTCGTTGCCGAAGAAACGGGTATCACGGTCTTCGCCACCAATGAGGAGGTCGCGGCCCAGTCCGACGTCCTGGTTCTGGCGATCAAACCGCAGAGTGTCGCGGAGGTCCTCTCGGTTCTGGGGAAGGTGGTGAGTGAACAGCACCTGATCATCTCGATCGTCGCTGGGGTCTCGATCAAGACGCTCGCCGAAGGGCTCGGCTCGAACCCAAGGCTGGTACGGGTCATGCCCAATACGCCCGCGTTGGTGGGCGAGGGGGCTTCGGCTTACTGCCTGGCACCCGACACGCGGGAATCAGACGGAGAAGTCGTTCGCTTGTTCCTGGAATCGGTGGGACGCGTGGTTCGCGTGCCGGAATCGCAGCTCGACGCAGTCACCGGTCTCTCGGGAAGCGGCCCCGCGTTCGTCTACACGATCATCGAAGCCCTCTCCGATGGCGGCGTTCGCGTCGGGTTGCCTCGTGACGTGGCAACGACTCTGGCGGCCCAGACCGTGCTCGGAGCGGCCAGGATGGTCCTCGAGACAGGCCTCCACACAGGGGCGTTGAAGGACCAGGTCACAAGCCCAGGGGGAACCACGATCGCGGGTATCCACGCGCTCGAGCGGGGCGCGATCCGAGCCACCCTGATCGACGCGGTGCAGGCAGCGACGCAACGCTCCTCGGAGCTTTCGACTCCTCCCTCGTCGCAAGCAAAGGGCTAGCGATGAAACTCGGCCTGATCTCCGATCTTCACGGCGATCCGCTCGCGCTCGAACTCGCCTGGTCGCATCTGACCCTCCTGGGCGCGGATCGGATCGTCTGCGCGGGGGATCTGGTCGGGTATGGGCCCTATCCCGACCGGGTCGTTGAATTCCTGAAGGAACGAGGCATCGCGTCGGTTCGAGGAAATCACGACCGTTGGGCGCTCGAACGAGGCCTGGGGGGGAAGGATGAGTTTGGTGGGGGAACGCCGAGCCGAGAGACCCTGTCCCACCTGGCCGCACTCCCCTTCGACCTGGTGCTTGCCGACCTGCATCGGGTTGTCGTAATCGTCCATGGCGCTCCTGGAAGTGACATGGAGTTCATCCGTCCGCGCAGTCACCCCGCCCAGGTTCTCGATGGATACCTACGAACACTTGGCTGCGACCTGCTCGTCACTGGCCATACGCACGCGCCGATGTGGTATCGAAGCGATATGGGTTTGGTCGTGAATCCCGGCTCGGTCGTTTCGATGCCGGTGGTCAAGAAGACCTCGCGTACCTTCGCCCTCGTGAATCTGGATGATCTGGCGTTGAGTTTTCATGATGTGGAAAGCGGCCAGGCCGTTGACGTTGTCTGCTGGCCCAAGGATGAGCTGACCTGACGGAGATGAGAGTCTGGCCAGCGCATGTCAGTCGTTTGGATTATTCCCATTAAATGGTGAAAGCGATCGATCAAACCAGCGGGTTGCGATGGTTGCTTTTCGTTGGGAATGTTAGAGTAACGTTTTGATCCGGAGCGAGGATCCAGCTCGCAACTTTTGGAGTCAACAACGTTCAATGGATCACCAGGACCCCGCGGACCGACCTGTCCTCGTCCTCGATTTCGGATCTCAGTACGTTCAGTTGATCGCCAGGCGCGTTCGAGAACGCAAAGCGTTTGCCAAGATCGTCCGCCACGACCTGACGGCCCAGCGTGCTCGAGAGCTTAATCCGCTCGCGATCATCCTCTCCGGTGGCCCTTCCAGCGTTTACGAGGAAGGGGCTCCTCGTTGCGATCCCGGGCTCTTCGAGCTCGGTGTCCCTATCCTGGGGATCTGCTACGGGATGCAGCTCGCCACCGAGGCTCTCGGCGGTTCCGTCCATCCCAGCCCGGCTCGCGAATACGGGCGGGCTGAGTGCAAGATTCTCGATGCTTCGGACGAGCTCTTCCACGACGTACCCGAGAGCTCGGTAGTCTGGATGAGCCATGGCGATCAGATCCAGGACGCGGGCCCCGACTTCCTGCCGTTGGCCGCCACGTCCACCTGTCCGGTCGCCGCGGTTCGGCACAAGGATAAGCTGGTCTACGGGCTTCAGTTTCATCCCGAAGTTGCCCATACCCCTTTTGGCGCCCAGATTCTTGGTAACTTTCTGGACCGAGTTTGCCAGAGCACCGGAACCTGGACGATGGGGGCGTTCATCGAGCATGCGGTCGCCGACATCCAGTCCAAGGTTGGTCCGGATGAACGGGTTGTCTGCGGACTCTCGGGAGGAGTCGACTCCGCGGTCGCCGCCGCACTGCTGGCCCGAGCGCTTGGCCCAAGGGTGGTCTGCGTCTTCGTGGATAATGGACTCCTCCGCGCGGGTGAACACGAGGCGGTCGTCGCGACGTTTGGCACCCACTCCAGCGCCGAGCTACGGGTGGTGAATGCATCGAAGCAGTTTCTCAAGGTGCTCGACGGCGTGAGCGACCCGCAAGATAAGCGGGTTCGGATCGGTCACACGTTCGTCGACGCTTTTCGCGAGGAAGCCCGGTCGATCCCCAACGCGCGGTTCCTCGCCCAGGGTACCTTGTATCCCGACGTCATCGAGAGTGGTGGCGACCGCGATGGTCCCGCCGCGACCATCAAGCATCACCACAATGTCGGCGGGCTCCCTGCCGAGCTCGGCTTTGAATTGATCGAACCGCTCCGCGACCTGTTCAAGGACGAGGTAAGGCGCCTCGGACTCGAGCTGGGACTTCCCGAGAGCCTGGTCTGGCGTCACCCGTTCCCGGGGCCCGGCCTCGCGGTTCGCTGCCTGGGGCCCGTCTCCGCCGATCGGCTCGCGGTGTTGCGTCAGGCCGACGCGATCTTCCTGGACGAGCTGCGCCAGGCGGGACTTGAACGAAGCGTGGCCCAGGCCTTCGCCGTGCTCCTGCCGGTCCAGTCGGTCGGCGTGATGGGGGATGGGCGGACCTACGAGAATGCGATCGCCCTCAGGTCGGTTGATACCGACGACTACATGACCGCGGACTGGTCACGCTTGCCGCATGACCTGCTCGCCCGCGCCTCGACCCGAATCATTAACTCGGTTAAGGGAATCAATCGCGTCGTGTATGACGTGACCAGCAAGCCCCCCGGCACGATTGAGTGGGAATAACTACGCTCGACCCCCTCGGCGAGGCGGCCTGGGGGACGTTTTTCCTCATCAGCGTGATCGGTTGAACCGTACCATTCGAGCTCCGAAGGAGGCGGACGATGTTTCGGACGATCGGCCTGACGCTCGTACTCTTGACCTGGCTGGCCCCTGCTCCGGCTCGCGCCGAGTCCAGAACCATCAGCCGTTGCGGCGAAGGGTTCCTGGAGGAGGTCAACGGCTATCGTGTGCTCCATCTCAAGGGGACTCCCTATGAGATGGGCTACCAGCACGGAGCCTTGCTCAAGGACCACATTCGCGAGAACGTGCGCTTTCTCTTCGAGGAGAAGGCCAAGGAACTGAAGGTGGAGCTCGCCGGGATCAGCTTGCTGAACCCAAAACGCGCCATCGGCGGGATCGCCGCAACCCAGAAGAAGCACGTCCCCGCTCGGTTTTATGAAGAGCTCAGCGGGCTTGCCGCGGGAGCCGAGCTGGACGTTCAGGATGTGATCACCGCCAACTTCATTCCCGAGCTCTTCCACTGCTCCGGATTCGCACTCAGTGGGAAGGCGACCAAGGATGGCACCCTCTACCACGGGCGAATCCTCGACTACGGCTGCGACTGGCGGTTGCAAGATCATTCGGTCCTGATCATCGCCGAACCCGAGGGGAAAATACCGTTCGTTAATGTGACGTATGCAGGCTTCATCGGTTCGGTGACCGGTATGAACGCGCGTCAGGTCTCGATCGGAGAGATGGGGGGGCGGGGACTCGGGCACTGGGAAGGAATTCCCATGGCCTTCCTCGTCCGCATGGTGCTCGAGGAGGCGAATGATCTGAACCAGGCCATCGCGACCTTTCGAGACAATCCCCGCACCTGCGAATACTATTATGTGATTGCCGATGGGAAGTCGGGTAAAGGGGTGGGAATGGAGGCCTCCTGGGACAAGTTCGGCGTTGTTCCCATGGGGGGAACCCATCCCCGGTTGCCGCACGCTGTCGAAGACGCCGTTCTACTCTCGGCCGGTGATCGCTACGAAGAGCTCGTTAAGCGCGTCAAGAAGGGACACGGGCAGTTCGACGCCGAGTCAGCTCGAGGGCTCATGAGTCTCCCGGTCGCCATGAAGTCAAACCTTCATAGCGTCCTCTTCGAGACGCGAAGTGGTCGGTTCTGGGTGGCGAATGCCGCGAAGGATGGCTCTCCCGCGGCGAATCAGCCATATCATGCCTTCCAATTGACCGAGTTGCTCAAGCACACCCCCTCCGAGTCCGCGACACGGTTGGCTCCCCCACCGTTCAACCACGATCGAACGGCGACCGTGGAACCAAAAGCCGCGAAGGTCCGCTGAGGCCCTTCAGCTTCAGTGAACCAGCGGTTGAATTCCACGTCGAACAAGTCCTTCAATCACGCCCAAGGTCGCCAACGCGTCCTTGGGCCTTTTTTTTGTTGCGCTCGGACCGCTTCACGAAAGCGCGAGAACCTTGGAGGTCAGGGACGAGCGAGCGCCCAAAGGAGTACGACTCCGATCGCGCCGGCGAGCGTGAATCCCGCGTAAGCGAGCGTCGTCGCCCCGACGTGGAGCACGATCGCCGAGCCAACGAGCAGCCCCGCCAGCACGATGCCCACGGTCAAGACGTTGCTGGCACGCGTGAGCTGCCGCACCAGATTCTCGAAATGCTGGAGATCGAAATGAACGGTAAGTTCGCCCCGTTTGATCGACTCGAGGGATTGACCGAGCACGTCGGGAAGGAGCATCGCAATGCGCCTAAGATCCTCGGCCGTTCGGATCGTGGTTCCTAGAATCCGGCTCGGTCGATAGCGTTTCAACGCCAGATTTCGGATAAAGGGATAGAGATGCCCAGCGATATCAAAGTGAGGATCAAGCGAGCGTCCGACGCCTTCGATCGTGACGAGCGATCGAATCAAGAGTACCAGGTCGGGGGGGATATGGAGGTCGTGGTTGCGGATGAAGACGATCAACTCGCGGAGGAGGTCGGTGAGGTCGAGTGAATCGAGCGTCAGGTTCGAGTACGTGGCGACCAGCTCCGCGACATCGCGTCGCAGTGCGCGGTTATCGACTTGGTTTCCGCGAATTTCCAGGGCATTGAGGGCGCGGATGACCCGGTCCGGATCCTGTGCGAGCAATCCGGTCAACAGGTCGGCGATTCGCTCGCGTGTCCGCGCGTCGAGTTGACCGAACATCCCATAATCGAGCGGAACGATGATTCCGCCAGGAAGAACACGCAGGTTCCCCGGATGTGGGTCGGCGTGGAAAAAACCGAACTCGAAGATCTGGATCAATAAGATGCGCGCGCCTCGAACGGCGACCTGCTTTCGATCGACCCCGATCCGACTGAGCCCTTCCAGGTCGACCACACCCACCCCTTCGACGAACTCCATCGCGAGAATGCGCTCGGTGGAATACTCGGGAAGAATGTAAGGGATGTGAGTCGTGGGATCGTTCTTGAACTGAAGTTGACAGCGCTGAATCGTTCGGGCTTCCACGGAGAAATCGAGCTCTCGCTTCAAAGTACGTTCAAATTCGCGAACGAGTGAGACAGGGGCGTACGGGGCCAGGAACGGAAGCCTTCGTTCGGCGAGTTGAGCCAGGTTTTTCAAGATGTCCAGGTCGGCGTGGACCACCTTCTCAATCCCAGGCCTCCTGATTTTCAACGCGATGTTTCGGCCGTCATGCGTTCTAGCCTTGTGAACCTGAGAGATCGAGGCGGAGGCAACCGGAACAGGATCGACTCGTTGGAAGACTTCGAGAACGGGACGCTCGAACTCTTGTTGGAGAATGAGCTCGGCCTCCGCGAACGAGAAGGGACGAACATCATCCCTCAAGGAAGCGAGCTCCGTCGTATAGGCCTCGGGAAGCAGGTCGGGTCGCGTGCTCAGCACCTGGCCCAGCTTGACGAAGGTCGGCCCTAGATCTTCGCAGACCAGGCGCAACCGGCGGGCGCGATCTTGCGGAGGCACTTCGTCACCCAACGCGACGCGCTCGAACGGACGGACCAGTCCCTCGAGGTGAAGCGCGGCGACCACGTCCTGATATCCGTACCGAACGAGGGTCGACAGAATCTGCCGATAGCGCGGTAAATCGCGTAGGTGGCTTACAGTTTCACGGATCAATGGATTTTCATCCCCAACTCCCTTGGACTTGCGTCATCGATTAGCTCGATACTCAGCTTAATCCGATCCGTGGAATCCCAACAACCATGATCTTCGATCGAACCGCGACCTCGGCCTTGTCAGGAATCGAGAAATCAGATACATTGGAACTCGTAATCTACGATGCGCCAAGGTGTTGCGAACGGGGACAAACTATGTCCACTCAGGAACAAGCGGCGATTCGCCCTCTCGAAGCGGCGGACGACCTTGAAGAGGCTCGGTTGGAGGCGGTAGGGTTCATCTTCCACGGTATCATCCCCGTCAGTGAGACCAAGAAGAAGGCCATCAAGGCTGGCACAAACCTGCTTCATTTTGCGCGTTGTGCAAAACTTGATAAGATTAGCGACGCAGAGTCGGCCTTTTGGTTTCGCACGATTCGCCATGCGAAGACTCATCTCGATGAGCTGATCGGCGAAAGCCGGTGGAAGTGGTGTAAGGTTTGTGAGCGAGAGATCACGCAGAAGATCTTGAACGAGCGATAGGCTTGCCTACCGCTCGTTTTCCATCGCATGACAGACCAGTTTGACTGACCACTCATCCCACTCGTGGGATCAGTTCTCGGTTCGCGCCCTGTTCCACGCCAGTCGCCTCAGGCCGATTGCCTCCATCCCCTGGGGGTGAAACTTCACCGCTGATGCCTCTGGCTGTTGAGCAACCTGCAAGGGCGCGGACAGTGCAAGTCGATCGATCCGTCTTCGTATCGACAAAGGCCTTAACATCGATGCCTTACGATGAGCGAGTTGCTGGAGTCGGAGAAGCCGAGCCCGTCGGCGCTGCGCCTGGAGCATTCGCGGAGTCATCCGGGTCGACGTTTCGGTCGATGGGTCGGGCTGCGCGTCGGGTAGAGGATCGTTGACTGGCGAATCTCCGTTACCGACGAGAGACGGGGGTAATGGTAAGGGGGGCTGGGGCGGAGTTTCAGGCTGTGGAACGGGCGAAGGCAACGGGCTCGGATTGGGAGTTGAAGGGACCTCTGGCTTGGGGACCGAAGGGGTTTCGTCGGGCTCGGGTCCAGAATTCGGATTGGGCTCAGGGTTCGGGTTTGGATTGGGCTCAGGCTCAGGGTCCGGGTTAGGATTGGGCTCAGGCTCAGGGTCCGGGTTAGGATTGGGCTCAGGCTCAGGCTCCGGGTTAGGCTCAGGCTCAGGGTTTGGATTGGGCACAGGCTCAGGGTTTGGATTGGGCTCAGGGTTAGGCTCAGGGTTTGGATTGGGCTCAGGGTTAGGCGTATGATCCAGGTTGACCGTCGAGCTGAGTCCGATATTGCCTGCCAGGTCGATCGCATGAACGCTGATGGACTGGGTGCCGCGTAAGGCCTCTGGCAGAGTGAACGTAGTGGAGCGTGCGAGGAGATAGCGCGTTTCCGAATCACCAACCCAGTACTCATACAGGTCATCGATCCCCGTGGGGTCGAAGTCAACCTCTCCTGTTGGTTTCGCGATCAGGTTGGAGACCGCAATCGGGGCAACGTTGTCAAATTCGAACGTGAACTGGCTGCTAGGGCCTCGATTTCCTCGCGAGTCAACCGCTCGGATTGAAACCGTGTTGGTGCCCTGAACGAGCTGGTCTGGTAGAAACCCATCGAAAGAAGTCACCGGCAGGAAGGAACCTTCCTGACCCGTGAGGCTATATTCATAATAAAGGTTGATCACAAAAGGGCTAAATCGGATTCGCCCGTCATTCGTGATTCGGTCGTGGTCGCTCACCCCGCTGTCGTTAACGAGCGTGATCCCCTCGGGCGCGGCCAGAATGATTTGTTCGGGAAGAGCAACTTCCTGATTGACTGAGGCTTGCTTGTTATACAATGCCGCGTAGATCTTCCATGTGATCGCGTTGCCCAGGTTCGCTGGTCCCTGGAAGGCGTTGCCACTCGCGGTTAACTCCATACTTTCGGGTTCACTCAACTCTGGGTTACCAACCCGAAAGGTTTCGGGAAGTCCAAGACCATTCTGAGCCCGTTGAGCCAGGAATGCGTCACTCCAGACAATGGTGTTGTCCGTGAGCGAGATCGTCATGTAAGTACGGTCAATGCTTCGCTTAATGTATTCGCTCAGCTCAACATCCAGGTCGCCCGCCCGCGCGATGTCTTCAAAGGTATTCCCCGCCACGACCCCGCCAAGGTAGGGAGCGTGCGTCCAGCCCCACATCACCGGGGACTCGCTCGGCGCGGCGGTCAACTTAAGTCCGAGCGACCCGCCGGACATGTGATTGCCAACGATCTGAGTTCCAAAATTGTTCCCGACCAACACGAAGCCGATCGAGATCGAGCTCCCTCGGGCATCAATGGTATTCTGCTGGAATCGCTCGTTGACGAACCCCGTGGAGATCGAGATCGACCGGTTCGTCAGTGAAATGGGAGCGTCCAGCACATAGCTTGAGGAATTGAGGACCTGCGTGATCCGCCGATATTGCCCCGCCTCGGGGCCGTTCAGCACCGACACCACATCGCCCACGCGAGGGGCGGATCCCTGCGGCGGAGGGATCTGGACCACCCAACCGTCGCTCGAAACCGAACGCGGCTCTCCTTCAAACTTGATGTGGTAAGCCTCGGTTAGGATAAGCTCAGGCGCGTTCGGATGTGGGATGGCGTCGTTGTCCATCGGTCCGATTCCTCGGACGAAGTTATCGCGAACGACATCGTTGTAACCCATCTCGGTGAGGACCAGGAATCGCCAGGTCTTGCCCGATGGGCCAACCGGTTCCACGGTGTTATTGGCGAGTGTGAGGTCACGCGTGAAGTGACCCGCGAACGCGGCGGCGGAGAAGGTGTTGGGAAGTGTGCCGAGGTATCGGTTGCCGGTGATCTGCCAGGGACCATTGTAGAACTCGGTGGGGCCCCCTCGAAGAGTATTGTCGGCGATCACGCCATTCGATGCGCCCGCCATCCAGATGACTCGGGGGGCTTCTTCCCATGCGCTCGAAGGCGCCGGCACCTCCAAGTCCAGGTGGGTCAGGCGAATGTTGACCGGGGGCGTCTTGTAGCCAGCGACAAGCTGATCGGAATTCCCAATGATCGACGGGCCCGTGTTGATATGTGTCGTCCAACGAACGGGGCCATCAAAACGAACCGCGAATCCATCGAGCGAGACGTTCCCACAAGCGATATTGATCGCGGTTGTCCAAGGTGTCGCGTCGGCTGGCTGCTTGAATCGCAACGTCACGCCTGGATCCGCCGTGATCGAAACCGGGCGGGTGATCGACAGCGGGCGATCCAGCAGATAGGTGCCCGCGGTGAGATGAATGGTCCCGTAAGCCTGCTGGAGATAGTCGGCGATCGAGTCGCCCGGGCGAGCGACGACCTGGGTTTGGCTTGGCTTCACCCCGAGGAGGCCGAGATTAACCTCTCCACCAGTCACTCGAATCAGTTGATTTGATCCATCATCCAGGACGAGGCGCAAAGTCAGAGCCGAGCCCGCTTCATTTCGCATCGGCTGAAACGTCAGGTCAGCCCGGCTGGGATCGGTGGTCGCCCTGCGGAATGCCAGCTCTCGTGCATTCGCGTCGACCGAGGTTGGAGAACCCCCCCCGCTCAAATAGATCCAGCTCGTGCTCGTGACGTTCGTGAGAGTTACGGAGATTACCGAGCGGTTCGCAGGCAGCCCGGACAGGCTGATGTGGGCGTCTCCCGTTCCGATTAGGTCGAGTCCATCCTGGCCGTTCCACTGGCCCGAGATCAATCCCCACTGAATCCCGGGCGCTTCGGATTGGTTTGTACGGTAGGAGAGGTCGGGAATTCCCGCCAAGAGCGTGGTCTGATTCGATTTTCCATTGGAATAGCGAACGGAAACCGTCAACTCCTGGTTCGCCATGCCGTCTGCTGGATTTAAATAGAGGTAGGCATTTGTTGACTCGTTCCCCGGGCGGACGAGCTCGGCGTTCGCGTTTCGACCTGGATTTTGCCCGTAGCTCCAACTCAGCCCCGTGGCCGTTTTCACGTCGATCGACACGATACCCAGGCCTGGGATCAAGTTCGACAGGGCAAGCTGGACATCGACCAGTCCGTCCGGACCAACGCCGGCATTCGGCCCCGTGAGGTCGAGCCCGACCTGCCCACTCCAGGCCGCATCGACTCGGGATCCCGCCACCCAGAGGTTCGGATCCGCCGTTCCCCCTTGGATCGTGAAAATCGCGCTGGTGTGATCTTCGTATTCCAGGTAGACCGTGAACTGCCGGCCGGTCTCAACCATGTACGGTTCAAGATAAAAGTCGGCGGTGGAGGAGCCAGCCGCCTGTACCCAGCCCACGGGATAACCGCCCGAACCTGTGTTGTATTGCCACTGTCCACCGCCGTATCCGTAAACCACCGCCTTCGAGACTGCTCGGTCCACCGGCAGGTTCGACACGCTGAAATGCATGTCTTGAACGAGGTTCGGCGGACCACCTTGGCTGGTTCCCACCACGTCGGAACCGTCCTGTCCAATCCATTGTCCGACAGGTGACCCCGCCAGCAAACAACGGCTCTCAAGCTGACCGATTTCGAGATACGTTCGACGGCGAAGAGGCGATCTCATGGTTGAGCCCAAGGTGCAATCCTGGGTCTTCCATGACCTGAAGAATCGACGACGCGTTCAATCAATCAATGCTGACTTGTTGGCGCAACCGTTTGCTCAAGGCAACAACATTCCTTCGATTCTCGTCCCGTTGAAAATCAAAAGGGAGAGCATCGCGACGATTAGATCGATCAAAATTTGAATCGATATAAGAAACGTTGCCGCGAGGATCAGGGAAGTCGCCGAGGCCAGGTCCGAACAATTCTGTCTCGTAAGAACCCTAGGACGAGAGTTCCTGAAGTGTCTTGCCAACAAACGAAATTCACAAGAATTTACGAAACTCCATAGAACAAGAACTCACCGAGTCGATTCCACAGAATCGGCGTGGTCGGTCTCGATGTCACAAACATGAACCACGCATGAAGACCTGTGACGGAAATCTCGCCAAAAAAATCGGAGTCGCATACCGTCAAATCAGATTGAGACGTGTGGAAGGGATAAGCGGCTCATTCCGATGCCGGTCCGCGACCGAATCGGTTTTTTGGGGACCACGCACGTATCTTCCACCAAAATAAGGGCTTAAGGCGAACGAAAATGAGCGTAAGCCCACTTTGCTCAGTCTGGATGAGCGCTTAAAAGCGCGGAAGGAAAGGTATGAAACCTTCGTGAAGGGCTTGCATGGAGGGAAGTGATGTGGTGGAACGAACGCTCTTGGCAAGTCCCATCACGTCAATTTAAGCCAGCGGCAAGTGCGGTTTGATTGAGAAGCGTGATCAATTCGAGTCGTTGGAGGGATCGAGCGAGGCGTTCCTCGGTAGGCCGCCTCTGGGCTTTCGTACAATAGTCGACGAAGGCGTGGGGATCCCAGCGGCCCCCCTGAAGAAGTTGAGGGGGGAGGGTCTTCAACTCGAGGGGCTCGAACTGAGTTTGTGCCAATGTGTTGAGCTCAGCGAGCAGAGGATGGACGCCTACCCTGCGAAACCAGTAGCCCGCGTTCCAGGGATCGGGCTCTCGACGGTGGGCGATACCGTGCCAGTAGGGGGCGAATGATTTCTCGCCCAGGTCATCGGCTTGCTGAGCCGCTCCATGACTTTCTTCCCAGAAGTCATGAATCTGGAGGAGTCCCGCAAGCAACGAGAGTCGAAGGGGCCTTGGCGTGGAGGGCAAGAGAACCTTCCAGCTTGACTCCGACAAGCTCGAGAGGAGCCAGGGGCGCGTCGGGCCTGACTGGATCAGCGGGGGAGACGCGAGCGGGTCGCCTGCTCCGACCGCGAGGTGGAGCAGGACCGCGACGAGGTCGGCTGGCCCTATTCCTTGGACCTCAAGAGCATCCTCAACCCGCCCTCCGGATTCGAGCCACGCGCTGATCGTGTTCAGCGCGGGCCCCCCGTGCAAGGTGAGTCCCGATTTTCTGTCGACGCTCACCCGTTCCCAGACCACGTTCAGGCCTCCGCTGGATGCTCCCAGCTCTTCGTTGCCGCGTGCGCGGGACCCATCATTGGAGGAAGAATCGATAAATGTCCTGGTACATCACATACATCATCAAGCCGAGCAACATCACAATACCGAGCCAGCTCCCGGCGATCATCGCGGAGTCGGGCAAGGGTTTGCCTCGTACCTTCTCCGCGACCAAAAAGACCATCTGGCCGCCATCGAGCGGGGGAATCGGCAAGAAGTTGAGCACAGCCAGATTAATGCTCAGGATCCCAAGGAAGTGGACGAGCTGAGTCAGACCTGTATCGGCCTGAGAATAAGCCACGTTGGCGATCATGATCGGGCCACCCAGAACCTTGGGACTAATGCGGTTCTGGAACAGGCTTCGAAGCGTGGCGTACATCTGAAGGATATTGTCGATTGTATCGTCCAGGCCGCGTTTCAGGGCCGCCTGAACCGTTTGCGGAGGGAGCTTCCGTACCAAGGGAAGAAAGTCGAGACCTCGCCAGGGGTTGTACCACTCCTCGCGCGGGGAGAGAGCGAGCTCAATCGGCTTGGTCGCCTTACCCACGACCAGCTCCACCTTGGTCACGGGAACGGATTGGATCTGGGAAAGCAGGTATGGCCACTCCGAGTTCCCGGGCACCAGTTGGGTCGCCTCGGCCCGTGCCGCGAGTTCCTTATTCTTGGGAAAGAGCTTGATGGAAGTCATCTCATCGCCAACTTTGAGAACCGATTCCGCCTTGGACCCGGTTTCGAGGCGAGAGACCTTGGGGTTGAGCTGGTAGGCGAGGCCGAGACCAGGGATACCAACCGGCCCTGGAGCATAGAAGTCGAGCGTGTAGAACGAGTGATCGGGGACGACCTCGATTTGAACCAGGTCGGTTCCATTGTCCTTCACCTTGCGCTCGACTTCAAACGTAACGGGCTTCCCGGCGTGGTCGAAGCAGTATTCGGCCAAACGCAACGGGTTGAGATCGGCGTTCCCATCCACCTTGGTGATCAGGTCGCCGACTTGGAACCCGGCTTTCTCCGCGATGGAGTTCGCCTGGATGCTGGCGATGGGACCCATCGCCGAGTCGAATCCCAGGTCCACCACGGGATTCGGTGGAACCACGACCTTGATTTCCTTGGGACCAGCCGCACTCTTCTCGCCTGTCTTCGCCAGCCGCTCGAAGACCAAAACCAGCGGAACGGCTCGGTGGGTGCTAAAGTTCTGGTGGAGTTCGTTCGCGTCCCTGATTTTCGCTGGCTCGGTTCCTTCCGGTCCCATGGAAACAAGGACATCGCCCGGCTCAAGGCCCAGTTCTTTCAGTGTCGTCTTCGTGGTTCGGCCCACTGCCTGCCGGTACTTGGTATCGGCAACCTCCATCCCTTCGACGCTCAACACGCCGATCCTGGGAACGTCCTCGTCTTCCTCCCGTTTCGGCTCGATTTCGATCGCGACCGGCTTTTCATGGCCAGGTCGGTCCACATCGAATCGAAGTTTTTGACCCGACTTGCTCAGAGAGACTTTCAGCATCATCGTGCTGTAGGTCACGTCGCGTCGGCCGTCGATCGCC